>Ga0209058_1002057_pt1 | contig 16770 bp, 17 predicted proteins | sample GraSoiAngelo_147_FD_185904 | JGI IMG/M metagenome (GOLD analysis project Ga0209058, IMG submission 185904) | Grasslands soil microbial communities from the Angelo Coastal Reserve, California, USA - 14_1009_05_40cm (SPAdes) (version 2) | ecosystem: Environmental > Terrestrial > Soil > Grasslands ... | reverse complement strand
GCCCTAGGACCTTGGGTTGGTGAGGGTCTTGCAGACCGATCACGAACAACGGGTCCACCCTCTGAAAAGTGACAAGGTATGCTCTGTCGCCCATGAACCGGGCCGCATAGAACTGTTCACCCGGGGATAGCCCTTCGAGCTTTCCGACAATATGGAGGCCGCTGTCCAAGACGTACAGGTTGGTTTGCTGGGTGTAAGTAGACGCTACGCCTCCCGTCGAGGCTACTTGGTTGAAACTGTACCCAGTTGTGGCGATGCGGAAGTTGCCGTTGTACTCGTCCATGGAGAACTGGTTCAGAACATGGCCCGACACAGTACCCGTCGCCTGATAGCTGATGCTCGCACCATCAATACTGATACGGTGCACAGCAGTCTGTTCGACCTGACTCCAGATAGGCTGAGTAAGATAGATCTGGTGAAGTGAGACGTAGATGTTACTACTCGTCCCGATGAGAAAGATCTTAGCCGCTGGAGTAGGGTTGACTTCGGTTACGTTGATACCAACAACCGTAGTGAAGCTGTTAGCTACATCGGCAATATCGGAATGATAGACCGTCGCAATCCCAGTTGTCAACGCCTGCCCGTTTACCACATTGACCGGAAGCAGAATCGGGCCGGTGCAGTAGACCGGTTGCGTCGCCACCAGGTAAGCGTAGTCTCCAATCAGCCGCGCCCCGGCCAGAGTTCCATTTACTACGAGAGTAGTTGTCAACGCTGGACTGGCATGGTTAGAAATGTCGAAGATCGATAGAGAAGTGGTCTGGGGATAGTTGAGGAATATTGGATAGACAGCAATAGAAGAACCCGCAGGTTGCATGGTAGCAGTAAATGGTGAAGGGTACTGCTGGTACTGCTGACTGACAACAACCAGCCTGTTGCCGTCTACAAAAATTCCCTGAAGAGAGCCGTTCACAGATACATGGGCCAGCAATCTTGCCTCGGTGACCGGATAAGCGAGGACGATCGCGACGGTGTTATTCGTTACCGTGTAAATGTAAGTCCCGTCGTTCTTTACGGTGTCAAGCTCGTCAACGCCGGCCACCTGAGCGTTTGTTTCAGAGTGGCTGGGAGTAGCGCTCGTTGATATTGAAACCGTGGAAGTTCCACTTGTGGCAGTGGTGGAAACACTGCCAGTGAACCCGCCAATGTTGAGACCGTTCATGTCCGTGTTCTGTATTACCGGGGCGGGCGTGGGATTGTAGAGGTTGCGAACTTCGGTGCTGTTGCAGCTCTTTGTGAAAATGAAGCTGTGCAACTCCTGATAGGACGTGAAGGGGACCATAACATGCTGGTCAGTAGCGTTGGGATTGGGTAGGTGAGTGTACATGACCATTATTCCGGGAAGGAGTATTAGCGCGAGTCCGGCGATGATTCCGAGTGTGAGCCCGAAGACAGTCCGGGTTTTGGAGCCAACCTTCACAGTCGTATCCTCCTCTCGTCCCAGTTCTCTTCGTCTCGAATAATTCGGCGACCAGAATGTAGATTCTGATTCAGTCTCTGGTCTGCTGACGGCTGCATGTACTTGGTGTACGAGGCGGAGGACCTTAAGGCCAGTGTTTAGAACGGGGTGTTCACAGATCAAAACACTTCTGCAAACAAGCAAGCTTGTATTGATCTGACGCTATTCTCTTTCCCGAAGACGGCTTTTGACCGAAGACCGGGACAGGATCATAGAGTCTGAGCTGAAGGGACTCACCCTACGTGTCTACTGGCACCTTCTAAAGACAAGGAATGAACCGATCGGAGTGAGGTCTGTGCAACGTGCGCTGGGAATGAGCAGTCCCAGCGTTGCCCTACATCATCTGGAGAAACTGCGATCACTAGGGTTGGTTGAGAAGGACTCAACAGGTGAGTATCATCTCACTGAACAGGTGGAGGTGGGTGTCTTACAGAACTTTGTCGGCGTTCTAGGTTTCCTACTGCCTAGGCACCTTTTCTTTTCCGCGATGTTCACGGTGATGCTTGTTCTCTACCCTATTCTCTACCCTCCCGATTTTTCAACTCATAATATCGTAGCGTTCATCTTCGGAGGATTCACTGTGGCGATATTCTGGTCTGAGACTTATCGAGCCTGGCGTCTGAGACCCTTGTGAGAAGTCCTGGCGTTCTTGACTCGACCGTTCCGTTTGCTCCTATCGCGGGTCTCGTCGGGACGTTCGCGCAGGTCTAGTAGCCACATTGCTTCGAGGCTTGTCAACAGTCTTGGCACACTGTCCCGGTTCCGACTGGTTGGAAGATTGTCTCACCACAGTTCTGGCAGACTAGCAGTCTTCCAACAAACTGGAAATCGGATCGGTATCGGAGCTCGCGGTATGTGGGTTCCTGGCAGGTTCGGCAGAAGACTTTGCAGTCGAGGCTTTGCATGGGACCCGGTATGGTGCTCGAAGTAGAAGAGTGGGAGAGAGACAAATTCTAGAATGAAACTATTCCGAAGGTGACTAACTATAGCGAAAGCAAGTTACTGTGCAGGAACTTCATTGTTTATGTACCTTTGAAAGGAACTGATCATCTGAAGTGCAGTGGACGCCTTTTCTTGCAACCTATCAGCCCTCGACCAAGAACAGAGAAAACGGCACAACAACTTAGCGAAAGACTTGTTCCCGAAGCATCTTGAAGTTAGGGAACTACCCGATGGCTATGGGTTTCGCTTCCCGAACAACCGCTCGCTTTTCACAGCATTATCGGAGTGGGCTACTCTGGAACAGCTCTGCTGTCCCTTCCTTACACTCACCTTAGAATTGGAGCGTGATCAAGGGCCTATCTGGCTCAGGGCAACTGGAAGGGATGGCGTCAAGGATTTTCTCCGGTTAGAACTGGGGATCTAGCGTAGATACCGCGTTGTCACTTTGGAATCCGCGATAGAGTTACACGGATTCTAAACGGGGACCGGCTCGATTCAGCGAGCATGTTAGAGACCGAGAAGGATTCTGAGGCTGAGGCTTCGGAGGTTATCGTAAAGCGCAGGGCTATTCTCTGGGATATGGCGGTCGGCGAACAGATACGATACGAGGTGGCGACGATTAGAAAATGCATGGTTATTCTCGGCAGGCTCAGCTCTTTCTTCGGCGAGGAGGACCCAGATACGGGGAAGCGGCTTGGAGAGTTGGGTGCTCATCTGGCGGATGTTGTGGAGCTGGTTGAGAACACTTGGAAAGGTTCAGCGTCAGAGATCAACAACAAGAACCATAGCTCAATCGTTTAGCGGACCGAGAGTCTCAGCAGAATCCTCCGGGGCAGCACGGGTGCTCGGAATTATCGTCTAGCGAGCCTCTAAAGTTTCCAGGCTACGAGATGGAGCCCAGATTGCGTTGAGTCAGATCATGACTGCTTCGGGGACGTCTTTGAAGTGAGGATCTCCGGTCAGAACCTTAGAGGATCTGCTCCTAGCGGTGGCTAGGACGAAGGCGTCTGCTAGGCCAAAGTCTTGTTTGCGCTTCTTCTCTTCAGCGTGCACTTCCCCTGCTAGAGTCGCGAGTACAGGAGTAATCGTCTGCAGGGCTGAGTTGCTCTCGACCGCTGTGATGGCAACTTTGGGGTCTCGCTTTGTTCTGAGAGATTTGCTAACAAGCTCCGCCAGCGTGACTGCTGAAGTGAGTATCGTATTCGCTGGATTCTCGATATGGTCTCTGACTCTGGCTCCTCTAGGGCTACCGTCGAGATACTCTATCCAAGCATAAGCGTCCACGACATATCTAGTCGTGGTCTTTCATCTCATCCTCGACGGTGAAGGGTCCGATTCCCCTAGCCGCTCCGAAGAAGCTTTTCCGGGTTTTACGAATCTCTACATTGACAAGCTCTCCGGCCTTGACTCCCTCTTCCTCGGCGACCTCGCGCGGGATTGTTACTACGAGGCTTCCGCCGACTTTTCTGACTCTCGCCAAGGCCAATAGTATCACACCTAGTGTCATTTTATGTGCTACTCGATATTTCAAGATTCCCGTCCTCGAGCAAGGACCATTTTTCGGAAGATTCTGAGCTGCCGGGCGGTTGTTCCATCCCAAGCTGGGGCCAGTAGGGTCCTGAGGGTGCCAAGGAAGTCGCCTGGAAAACGCCTGAGGGTCCGAGTCAATGATAAGATCAGCATGACGCTTGAGAGGATGCGAACGGGGTTCTTGCTCGGTCCCTGTTAAGATCCGGCTATCAATAGGCTAGCTAGAAAAATAAGGTATGAAGGCCAGTCTCGTGACACAGAAAACCGGATGATTCTATATCCCGTTCTAGACTAATGTTGTTCCTTTCTGAAGGTTCGGAGCCAGCCGAGCGTCCGTCCGCTCCGGACGAGCTTCCGCCATTCATCGTGATGAAACATTTCTTGCTCGTCCGACCTGGGCACGACCAGCAGATCAGCTTCTACCGATCCCGCAAGAACAACCATGGGTGCCACGATCTCGAAGGGTGGATGAATCGAGTAGACTAGCGACGCATTCTCATAGATCCAGGTCTGCGGAAACATAACGTCATCTGCAACCGCCCGGACCTGACCTGTCGAGTGCTTTCGGACCCATGCTTCATCCTTGTCCGTGACAAGAACCTCGGCTAGGGGAATTTGTTTCTTGATTTTTTCAGCGACGTCAATTCGGCTGCCTACTCCCAGCTCTACAATCTTTGATGCTCGAGAATAATTTTCCCGGACGTACTCGACTAGATCATCAAACATCTATGACTAGCAGAACTACTTCGGCCATCGGGGCTGGAGAGCTCCCGAATCACCGTTATTCTGTCGCATCTTTCGCATACCTTCGAGGATGAGTTTCTGCTCGATCCCCGCGACAAGCTGTTTCGTCTCTATGACCTTGTCAGGATTCACACTCATACTAACCGCGCCCTCTCTAACAAGGAACTCGACGACCTCCGGATAGTTCGAAGGCGCCTGGCCACAGATAGAGGTCGTAACACCCGCCTCGCTACAGATCCGGATAACATGACTCATCGCCCGCAACACTGCAAGATTCCGCTCATCGTAAATCTCCTGAATCGACGCATCATCCCGGTCGATCCCGAGAATCAGCATCGTCAAATCATTCGTCCCGAACGAGATCCCATCAATCCCCTCCAGAACAAACTTGTCAATCAGCAACACCGTCGCGGGAACCTCGCACATTATCCAGAGCTTGAAATCCGGACTACGCTTCAACCCCTCCTCTTCCATAATCTTCTTCGCGTTCCGGAAATCCTCCAAGGTCCGGACGAACGGCAGCATAACATGCACATTCGTCAATTTGAACTCCTCCCGCACCTTCCTTATCGCCCGACACTCCAACCGGAACACATCCGGCTCCTTCACATACCGGAACGCGCCCCGGAAACCCAGCAACGGATTCGGCCCGACATGCCCCGCCTCCCTCTCATACTTCTCACCGCCCGGTAGTCCGAGAAACTCATCAGGCTTGAAATCTAGACATCGATAGACGACCGGCTTCGGCGCAAAAGGCGTAGCCACCTTCCGCACACCCTCCGCAAAAGCATCCACCATCTTCTGCCCGCCACCCTCCTCGATCAACAGCCGCGGATGCTTCCCAACGGAGAGCATCATGTGCTCCGCCCTCAACAATCCCACACCGTCAGCATGGGTCTCCCGCGCAACCTTCTCAGCCAGCTCCGGTAGTGAGATGTTGACGTAGATTCTTGTCGAGGTAACAGGAATGACAGTAGGAATTTGCTGGCCCACAGCAGCGGCGGGTTTGAGAATGTCTTCGACGAGTCCCTGATAGACAACTCCCGCCTTTGCATCAACAGTATACTCTTTGCCGGTCTGCAAGACCTTCGTAGCGTTCCTCGCCCCGACAATACAGGGAATCCCCATCTCGCGAGAAACAATCGCCGCATGACACGTCGTTCCACCATCTTCTGTAACGATCGCGCCGGCGATCTTCATGTAGGGAACCCAGTCCGGATTCGTCATCCTAGTAACGAGAATATCCTTGTCTTTCATCATCCTCCCAGCATCCTGCAAACCTACCACAATCTTCGCCCGTCCCGCATGCAGACCCGGACTAGCCGCAAGACCTTGAACCACGACAACACGATCAAGCACAGGACTTTTTCCCGACTCTGAGGGCGACTTCATCCGCGCCCAGAAAGTCTCAGGCCTAGTCTGGACCACGTACACCTTCTGACCAGACTTTGAACGCTCAACTGCGAACTCGACATCTTGCGGAGTCTGATAATGATCCTCAATATCCCGAGCCAACCGCGCAAGCTCAACAACCTGCTCATCCCCAAGACTCGCAGCATTCCGACGCTCCGCCGGAACTTCCCGTTCCATTGTGAGTCCGGTCTCATGGTTCGGAACATGCTCAACCATCTTCGGAACGATCTCCTTGTGAACAATCTGAAGCGTCCCCTTGTCAACAATGAAACGGTCCGGCCGGACAACTCCCGCGACAAGCGCTTCGCCTAGTCCCCAGCTCGACTCGATAATGATCTTCGACGGGTCCCCGTTGACCGGATCGAGGGTGAATATGACTCCTGAGACTTCTGATTCAACCATCTTCTGGACCCCGACGCTGATGAGCACCTTCTCGTGCGGGAATCCCTTCTCCTCCCGGTAGAATATCGCGCGGGGAGTGTAGAGGCTTGACCAGCATTTCTGGACGTAGTGGACAAGCGCGTCCTCTCCCTTCACGTTAAGATACGTATCCTGTTGTCCAGCAAAGGAGGCGTCCGGAAGATCCTCACTAGTGGCTGAGGATCGTACTGCCACTTTGACCTGAGGACTATTCGTTTTCCGTTCTAGATCACGATATGCGCTTCGAACCTCGTTGGCGATGTCGGACGGCATTGGGGCTGACTCGATGATCTTCCGGATCTCCTGCGACGCTTCTTCATACTGTTTCGGATCTCGTGGACCATTAGAGCTTGTGAGGGTTTTCTGGATGACCTCTCCGATCTTCGTCTCTTCCAAAAAGCGACGGAACGCGTCCGCGGTGACAGCAAAGCCGGGTGGAACAGTGACGCCTTTTGCTGTCAGTTCTCCGAGATTGGCGCATTTTCCGCCGACGATATGAATGTCGCCTTTTCTTACATTTTCAAGCCAGACGACGATGGCGTCGGAGCTGACCATTCAGACTAGGCTCCCACGGTTACAATCGGAGTAACTTCTTCCGCGGCCTCGGTAGGCTCGACTTCTTCTGGAGGGACCGGAGCTTGAATGGGAACTTGAGCTTGCTCTTCCACAGGAATCTCTTCAATGGTTATGCGGCTCCTCATCGGGAATTTTGTCGACGCGGTGTCTAACGCTTTTCGAGCAGTATCTACACCATCTTCTGGAACGTAGACGATGAGTATCGACTGCCCATCATGGACCCGCGCGGCCCTTCCGGTGGGTTTTCCGAAGGCCCGCCTCATTCCTTCTTGGAGACGGTCAGCCCCCGCAGTGGCTATCATCTTGTTCTCTCTGAGAATAATGTGAGGATAAACGCACAACTGCAACCTGTAGCCTGTCTCGCCGTACTTGTCGAAGAGAACCTTGTTGGCAGAAACACGCGCCGACTCGAGGGCGTTATGGCGAATCTGGACATTCTCTCTGGACACAAGATGGACCCTTCGGGCAAAATGAGTCGAGAGATCCCCCATGTTGAACTTCGAGACTTTCGGGGTCGGGGATCCATGAATGTACTTCAAACGGGTGTAAGCCTGACCTGAGGGAGAGCGATAGTTCCTGCCTTTCAAGTGAGATACCTTTGAAACCTACAGTCCTTCCGGCTAATATACTATAGTATTCTCGGGATGGATTTCTAGATAGAAGCTAAGCAATCGGCTTCAGAATGTATCGTGATAAACGATTCGACCTATCTTCTGACCATTCGAGCATGGTGAAGGTCGCCTACTTGGGGGCTGAAGTAGAGAGTAAAGACAACATTTGCTATTGTCAGAATTGTTAGCAAGATTCCGACTGGAAGACTAAGCGAGAATCCGGTAGGGATCACGAGCCATGGTAGAAACATGGAGGAGATTACCCCTGAAGCGTACATCGCGCGCGCCTTGTTCGGAGAAGCGGATTTCAAACTTGACTTGTCGATCTTCAATCCTAGCACCGGGAACATTCTCAACAAATTGGACACAATTGGCAGGCTCAGTTTCGTTATCGACGATCGTCCCAGGAAATAGTAGCGGAAGCCAACTCCGACAATTCTTCCGATCACATGATGCGCAAGATCGTGCGAGAAGAACCAGAGACAGAACCAAGCAGCAAGCAGGAACAACAGATCGACCGGAATCGATCTGATATGCGGAACTACAACGAGCAGAGCAAGACCCACTAACACTCCCACGGTGCAGAGAGACGAGCCCTGAGCCAGGCTTAGCCTGCGAAAGTGCCTAGACAACTTTCAGGCTTCTCTGCTCTTAGTCCGCAGCTGATCGAACAGCTGAGGCTCAAGATCCTTTATCGTGGGTATGAAAGCTCGGGCCCGCGAGACCTCGTCCAAGTCAACCTTGCAAGGCTGGTAATCCTCAACGTCATACTTGCACTGGACTAGGACTGACCCATTTGGAGCGACGACTCTGCTGCCGCCCCAGAACTGGTTTCCATCCTCAATTCCGACCCGGTTTACGTACGCTAGATAGACTGCGTTTTCCATGGCTCTGCTTAGGCAGAATCCTTCGAAGAATCGGCGTCTCAGACCTGGGCTGGCTGAGATGCAGACTACGAGCTGTGCTCCAGCTAGTGCTTGAAGCCGTGTCAGTTCGGGAAAGTAGAGGTCGTAACAGATAGTCAACCCGATTGTTCCGAGAGGAGTCGAGAAGACTGGAGCCTCTTGCCCCGGACGATAGTAGCGCCTTTCTTCAAAGACCGTGTGAGTCGGAAGGTGGATCTTTCGATATTTGCCGACGATTCCGCTAGGCCCCACGAGTACGGCCGTGTTGTGGATCACCCCCTTGACAGCGCTCTCTTCAGGCATCCCAAACACAATGTGTAATCCATGTTCCCTAGCAAGCTTCTCGACCTTCTTGACGCTGGGTCCTGGAATCGGCTCAGCCAGATTGTACACTTCGTCTTGCATTGTATAACCTGTTAGGTGCAGTTCAGGCAATACTAGAAGGTCGATGTTTCTCTTCCTCGCCGCGTTTGCCTGCGTGGCGATTGTCTTCAGGTTCTCTTCCTTCTTTGCTAGTTTAGGGCTGGTTTGGGCTAGAAGGAGAGTTATCGGCTTCGTGACTTGTCCCTTGTTTTGAAACTGTCCCTTTTTCGTCTTATAGATGTGCCTAGAGTCGGGTATTAGCCGTTCTCGAACGTTTCCGAGTTACACCACGACTTTATGGCCGCGGTCCCGGTTTTCAATCGTTTCAATCCTAAAGAGGGCCAACTGTGCTATTCACGAAACTAGCTCGCCTCATAATCCGGCATAACAGGGCCGTGTTCGTGATCTGGCTCGTAGCCCTAGTCCTCAGCATTCCCGCGATACTCCAAGTTCAGAGCGTCATAGTATACAACGAGACTGCATTCAATCCGAAAAACTCCGAGTCCAGCATGGCTCAGGACATTGTAACCAAGGAGTTCAGCATCGACCAGGGCAGCAGCGTCATAGTCGTCATCACAGCCAGTGATATCAGGGGCAACGACGTCCGAGACTTCACTCTAGCCCTAAACAAAACCCTTCACAACGACGGAAAGCTCTCAAACATCAATAACATCACAAGCATTTACGACATCTACAGCCAGCTGCTCCTAGGCTACACCAGCGTAGTGCACCTGCAACTATACCAGACTAAGAACGCGACAAGCCTTGCTTCGAACATCGAGTTCGGCGTGCCTAGCACCTACGTGAGTCAATGGATATCGCTGGTGAATTCAGGTTCGGGAACCATCGACCAGGCACAGCTTGCGGCCTACAACAGCCAAGCATACAACTCTAGTTGGCCTATCGTCTCGTCTCAGACGGCTGCGGCTTATCAGACGATCGCTTTCAACTATCTGACCCTCTTCTACAAGTCTTGGAATCAGACTTTCACCACCACAACCTACACCCCGCTTGAGCTTTTCGTGGGAGCGTTTGCCCGGGCACAGAATGTGACAAAGGGCAGTCCACTCTTGGCTACGCAACCTTCTTACTACAACATAACGCTGCCATTCGTTGAATCGCTTCCTTTTGATGCTCAGACTCTGAGCCTCTTTGTCTCTGCCGCCAGATTCTTCAATATCTACGGTGGCGGCTCGGGCATTGGATGTTCCAATAATAATTGTTGGAATGATCAGAACGCGATAAGATCGTTCACCATAAACACAGTTGCCCAAGGTGCGATGGCCAACTCGGTCCAGCTTACGATAACGAGCGATATCTATGACCTAGGCGCTTCAGCCACCAGCTCCGACTTGTCTAGTCTAGGGCTGCAGATTCTTCGTAACTACAACATGTTGACATATCCTGTGCAGCCGAGCAGGGACGTGTATTCCCAGTTCTCATCAGCCAAGAACGATACTATGCTGGTGATTCTCGATTTCAAGACAAACGGTCCCGACCCGATGAATAGCGTGCCAGAGATCAGGCATGATGTAGGGATAGCGGATATCATTAGTAGTGGGAGTAGTACTGAGAGCCCGGTTGTATACGTCACTGGCGCGCCAGCCTTCAACTACGACATTCAGACACAGACCGTAACCGACATCGAACGTATTGATCCAATCACGATCACGTTGATCCTCGTGATTGTTGGAGTATTCTTCGCCTCTCTTGTGGCGCCTCTGATTCCGATCGCGGCTATCGGTCTCTCGATAGGAATAGCCTTTGGCCTCGTCTACCTTGTCGGTTCGTACGTTACTAACGTTCACTATCTGGTTCTGACTCTGCTTCCAGTCTCAATGCTTGGCGCGGGATCCGACTACTGCATCTTCCTAGTCAGCCGCTACGCCGAAGAGCGCAGGCTCGGTAGAGGAAAGAAGGACGCCGTGGAGAGATCTGTAACATGGGCCGGTGAGAGTATTGCGACCAGCGGTGCGACTGTAGTCATTGCCTTCGGCACTCTAGCTTTCGCCAGTTTTGGGCTTCTCCGGTCTGTGGGTATTGCAGTCATGCTGGGAATATCGATCGCGTTACTTGTGGCGCTAACACTGGTCCCCGCGGCTCTCTCGCTCTTCGGTGACCGGATCTTCTGGCCTCGCGGGCTGGGTCTGTGGAGGAAGAGGAAGCTCGTCGGTGCTAGTTACTATGCTCGGGCGGCACAGTTCACTGCGAAACATTCGAAACTGGTTCTTCTGCTAGCGTTAGCCATCTCACTCCCCGCAGCTAGCACTGTTCTGTCGTCCCAGACGAGTCACGATCTGATTGGACAGATTCCATCTTCTCTGGAGAGCAAGAACGGATACAATATCATGAGCCAAGGATTTGGGGCTGGAACAGTTACACCAACCTACACGATAGTCTGGACGCCAGTCATGCTAGTTTCAGGCGGCTGGATCAATGTCACAGCCCTGAAAGCAATCTCTCTCGCAGAAAACTCGACCTACACAATTCCTGGAGTCTCGAAGGTGTATGGACTGACTCATCCTTCTGGAAACCCTATTCCTTTCGCGAATTTCGGCCAGCTGAACACTGCCGAGCAGCAGGCCATGATCCGAAGCATGAAGCCTTTCCTAGGTAGCGACGGGAAGTCAGCCATGGTCTGGGCTGCATTCGATAGTGAGCCCTATTCTGATCAAGCCATCGCAACAGTTGCTCAGATTCGTGCTAATGTGAATGTCCTGAAAAGCCAGGACCCGCTGCTGGCTTCATCCACTATGTTCGTAGGTGGAGCGACAGCCTCGGTCAGTGATCTAGCTACTTCGAGTGGTTCGGATTACTTCAACCTCACAGCATTAGTGCTCGTAGGAGTCTTCATCGTTCTACTAGTCGCTTTGGGCTCTGTCTTTACCCCTATACGGTTGATCTTCACAATCCTCCTCAGCATATCATGGGCAATGGCCGCAACGATCTACTTCTTCAAGACGTACTTCTCGGTGGAACTGATCTGGATACTGCCCATCATGCTCCTGGTGATCATGGTCGGGCTTGGACTCGATTATGATATTTTCCTAGTGACTAGGATCCGCGAGTATGTTGCGGGCGGTGCGAAGGATGAGGAGGCGATTGAGACTGCGGTCGAACGAACTGGAGGCATAATCACTGTGACGGGTCTAGTTACTGCGGGGGCGTATGGGACGATGATGTTGTCACAGATTCCTATGCTTCAGCAATTGGGATTGGCGATCTTCATTGTTGTTTTGCTGGATGCGACACTGACGCGGATCTATCTTGTCCCATCGATCATGATGATGATGAAGAGGTTGAACTGGTGGGCACCAGGTCGACTACGCCGGGTCCCGGTTAGGCCTGAAGAGAAGCTGATCCCGCCGATACCGTTGAAGACGAAGTTTGGAGTGATATTGGAAACTAGTGCAATCATTGGACTCTTGGCAGCGCTCTACCTCGACTATTCCAACAATGCGTATCTGCAAAACTATGTTGGCAGAACAACCACGGCCATACTATCGGGTATCAATGTCTGGACCGGCGTGATCCTTGGAGTTACATCATTTCTAGCTACGTACTTCCTATTGCAAGATAGATCCAAGCCGAAGGGTTCGAGTGGCACAGCGAATCGGTTCCGCCAGTGGGCTGGAAAGATACGTATTCGGCCACGAAGAATCAGCAAGATAGCTCCGACATTATCGGGAATAACTCCTGGATTGCCATCCATGGAGCCAATGCCGGCGCCTCCCGTCCAAGGATCGACAGGGACCGTTGTCGAGGCGCCAAGCAAACCGGTTCCTATTAACAAGGAACAGGAAAGCTAGTTGTGTCGCACGAGAACGAGTCGTATGCTTTTTCTCGCGTTTGCGGACTTAGAGGATGTTTAAGAGCTACTTGGCTAAACGACGAGAAACGCTGAGACTGAGATGGAATCCAGTAAAACCGTCACCAAAACGCCTCCTAGGTACCACACCGTCGTCCACTTCGAAATCCCCGCCAACGAACCATCAAAGATAGCCCGGTTCTACGAACAACTCTTCGGCTGGAAATTCACCAAGATGGAAGGCGGGAACATGGACTACTGGCTCATCAGCCACAAAGACGCAAAGTCACCGTACGAGACACTAGGAGGAAGCAAGGCATGTCCCAGCAAGGAATCCTCAACTATTTCAGCGTCAAATCCATAGACGAATCCTTGAAACAAGCATCAAGCCTTGGCGCGACAATCGTCATGTCTAAACAGGAAACGGGCAGAGGACACTTCGCAATACTCACAGACCCCAACGGCAACACATTCGCCCTCTTCCAAGGAAGAATGTAACAAAAACCCCTTCAAACACTTCTTGAACGTGTTCGAATAATCCTGTAGAGGTCAACCTCGACTCTCTTCTGTTTTTTCTGGTGGAATTCGAAGAGGTGGGGAATCTCCATCCTCATGGACCTTACCTGGTCGACCTTCCTATCCGACCTTTTCACAAACTGGAGCAGGAAATCTCTTGTTGCTGATTTATGGATGGAATAGGCCACGGGGGCCAATAGGAAGGCTTTCTCCAGAAATCTTATGTCCGCGTGAGAAGTCCGGGTCCCATATGGGGGATTCATTATCACAGTGTCGAATCGCCCGTTGAACTTTTCTATATCAGAATGGACCCATTCTACAATCACTCCTGCCGTCTCGACGTTTTCTTTGGCGAGTGCCAGCGCTCTCTCATCCATGTCTACTCCGACAGTCTCTCGTGCACCCATGAGCGCGGCGCCAATCGCGAGGCGTCCTGTCCCAGTGCCGAGGTCGATGATTCGACCGCCTAGGTCGTCGTGTTCGAATCCTGCCATGTAGAGGAGTTCGCTTGCAGCTTCAGCGGAGACAGGATACTGTTCGAGCTCCAGATTGGGTTTATCGAGAATTTTCAGTTTGCCGAGCAGGATTTCTAGCTGGCGTTTTGAGAGATGCTTCTTGTCGGCCATTTTAGAGGCGGACCAGGCCCCGCTCCAGAAGCTGCTCCCAGGTCCATGCGCCGATCACGACCATAATCTCGTCCCGCGTCACGATGGGTTTCGGAAATCTCTCTGGATCGTCTAGAGCGAGTCTTGGACATGCGGTGTCGACAAAAGCGTCTACGTCCGTGAAGTCTAGCAGTTTTTCGGGTCTTATCTCGTCGGCGTAGAGGAGGACTGCTTTCTTGCCGTTCTCCTCAAGTTGTCCTTGGATGTTTAGTGCGATTGTCGGGTTGGACTGACCGGGTTTCGTGGAGATGATTATTCCGAAATTGCTGGCTTGTCGAGCCTTCTCGACCATCGCGTATCTCTGACGTATGATTCTTGCTCGGTCCTGATCGAGTGATTGCACAGTTTTGTCGTAGGGGTCTGCGAGGATTGTGGGTTTTTCAAGCGAGAGTGCTGCTCCGAGGCCGTGGAAGTAGCTTCCTACTATCAGGAATGAGTCTACTTCTGGCTCGATCCTTTTGAGTCCGAAATAGTCGCAGCCTAGGACCTGGCCTGCTTCGTGCGACCAGGGTCCGCGTCCGGGAACCTGGACTTTGAATCCTTTCTCTTCTAGGAACTTGACAGTGTCTGGAAGATTGTGAAGGTGTTGGACGACCGTGGCCAATCCTATGCGTGGTCCCCGTAGGAACGGTAGCGCCTTGTCCACGACTGGGATTATCTCGTGTCTGCTCTTGGCGGGAATGTAGACGACAGGTATGCCGTTGGACCCGTCGCGGAGAAATTCGTTATGACCGTAATGAACCAGAAGGTCGGCTTTCAGACGCGCAGCTGCGTCGAGGGATAGGTCGCAAGCGCCCCAGGCCGAGGACGCTGAGACAAATACGTCTGCGCCCGTTCTCTCTCGGACTAGGCTGGCGAGTCGTGGTCCTTCGTTCTTTAGCCCGTCGGGCAGTTGTATGAGTAACCTTCGGGCACCTCTACCCGTTATCTCCGCTAGGAGCCTATCCTCTTCCAGATCGTACATGGACATGGTTGAGCCCGAGGGAAGCCTTGGTGAGGCTTCTGTTCGATATAAACGTCCAGAATTCGCTCACGAGTTCCGTGTCTTTGCGGGACTGAGTTACACGAATGTTAAGCCTGTTCTTGCAGGCGGTCAGTCATCATGACAGAGAACCCTCCCATGCAGAGTCAGGAAACCTACGATCCGCTGTCAATGGCAGGCCTCCTAGACTCCTCACTCAGGCCGGGGGGAAGCATATCGCTGACTTTCTCTGATGGAATCGTACATGTCATGCTTGACCAGACAGGTGACTGGACGATAACTGCGGGTCTTTCAGTCCTCTCTGATCGGCTCCTATCATTGACAAGGTCTCTGGAGGACCTAGGTTTCTTCCAAGCTGCCGAGCAGGGAGGAATGGTCTACCATCTCTGGACCTCAGCTCTTAAGGAACACTACTCTGACCGGAGCGAGGCTGAGGAGACCTTGCTGAGAGTTCTCAAATCCTTCCAGTCTTCTGTTGTCCCAAGCTACATCGGCTAGGAATCAGACCACCTAGTCGGAGGCTTTATCCACCGTGGTGGAGACAATCCTCCCTGGCGGAGGGGCCCGGATGAGACTTGTCCAAAGGACTTGTCGTAAGGAGAGCGTTGATGACAGATGCCCCCGGTGTGGACAATCTTCTATCTGAATGGTTTGACTGGAAACCTATCTCAGGACGGCTAAACTCGGTCCAAAGAGCAGTCAGAAAAAAGGAGCTACTTGTTGCAAAAGCCAGCTCTAGAGTCGTCGGTTTCATCCACTACGTCCTGCATGAAGATATCATCGACGGAGGCCCGAACGCGTTCATATCCGGTTTCTACGTCTCGGAAGCAGAGAGAGGAAAAGGAGTAGGAACACTTCTACTAGAGCAGGCGATTACCGACTCGCTCGCGAGAGGGGCTGTCGGTGTGGAGACCTCGACGATACACATGCGCGCAAAGCAGCTTTACGAAAAGCATCATTTCAAGCAGACAATGGGAGACATTAGCGAAGTCTTCCTCGAACTCGACATAGCCGAATACTCTCAAGCCAAGAAGGGAGTAAACCCGGCAAGACACTGAGATCATAAGAATCTGTTTCGCACAATAAGACGCATCGGGTTTCTTGATCTAATTCTTGCTCCGCGATGTAGCTTGGTAGCTCTTCTTTAGGAAAGGCAGAATTGTCCGCAGGTTGTCTCGCGTTTTCAGCGCCCATACTGGTTTCCTCATGGTCTTGCCACCCATCTTGAAAGACATCTGCCCGCTGATTTTCGACAAGTCTTTCTGCTCCTGCTCAGTAAGCTTCGATATCACAATTCCATCAGTGACGAGAAAGGCGATCATGCTTTTCCCGTGGAGGTAGCAGAGGCATCCCATCATCTCCCTGCTCGAGACTCCTGGCCATTGCAGAATCTCTTTTTCCAGTTCGTGCCGAATCTGTCCCATCTTTTCCGTATCGAAGTACTTCATTCAGACCGGCCTAAATCGTCAGCACGCAATATGTTAGATTGACGTGAGACATGATTCCGGAAGTGCTCGCTGGGAAAGGGGCAGAATGAACCCTGATCCGGGATCTGGGAGGAGCATTTCATATGAAGCCCACTTCAAGCATGCAATGCTACAGATGGAACCCTCTCAAGAAACGGCTGACTCGCCTGTTCTGCGCGAAAAACCAGCACTCTCACCCAGAAACGTTTCAGACAGTGAATGGACCCTTCTAGGAATTTAGAAAAAAAATATTTCTCGCGACACAAAACCCGACTCTGGGAGGGAATTAACAAAGAGTAATCTCTCCTCCGTCCGGGGCCCTTCAGAGAAGGAAATCCGCAGACTGTACCGTTTGAAACTGAACAATCCC
>Ga0209058_1002054_pt1 | contig 16795 bp, 15 predicted proteins | sample GraSoiAngelo_147_FD_185904 | JGI IMG/M metagenome (GOLD analysis project Ga0209058, IMG submission 185904) | Grasslands soil microbial communities from the Angelo Coastal Reserve, California, USA - 14_1009_05_40cm (SPAdes) (version 2) | ecosystem: Environmental > Terrestrial > Soil > Grasslands ... | reverse complement strand
ACTGATGGCAGGGATCGTGGTGGTCCCTTTCATTGTTTATCCTAACTTCATCCTGTTCCGACTTAGGTCGCAGTTGAAAGATAGAGAGGTCCGCTTCGCTCTCCGAACATTCGCTGTCGTTTTCGGAGCAGTGTCTGGTCTCATATTGACCTTTCACGCAATTGGAACATTAGGGACATCTCTGATAGGATTGGGTAACCTCATAGACGTGCTACTCCTCACTGTTGTAGTCCGAGCTTTCGGGAAGCCCTCTTTCCTCAAAGCGTTCTTAGGCGTTGTCCCCTCTTTCGCGGCTTCGGGGACGGCAAGAGAGGACCAGACTGTAATACTATATGGCAATCAGACGCAGGAGTATGGACCATTCTCTCGATTTATCGTTGAGGGACTAAACAGGGGCCAACAAGTTGTTTGTTTTTACCAAGGAGAAGAAGGATTTGTAAATGACTCACTTGAAAAGAACGGAGTGACCGTGAGCAGTCAAATCCTCAGAGGCAACCTACGGCTTCTACCGCTCCACACATTGTATCAACAACGTGGCTACTTTGACGAAAACTCTGTCCTTGGGATCATGAAGGAATTGGAGGAAGAGGCGCGTTCTCAAGGCAAGGAAGGGTTACGCGTCCTCCTAGATTATGGGGATACAGTGAGGCAACCACTGAAGAGGCTTGTCGAACACCTATCAGACACTCGATGGACAAGACCCGATCATTTCCTTAACATCTTAATGGCTTTCGAAAAGGAAGCGATCACCAATCCGGAAGCATTGGCTCTTCTGAAGAAAAGTGTTCAGGTCCTAGATCTCGCGGAGACTCCGGAGGTCTTCTCTAGAACTCTTGGCCTTACTCATAGTGAGATCAGCGGCAAGAAGATCCTCCTCGAGTACGATCCATTATCGGACCTTGATAAGATGTTGAAGGCTCTAGTAGCGGAGGCTGCGTCAAACTTGGAAAGAACTGTAGTCTTCACCCGAACGGACGGTCCAGCACGGTCCCTGGCCGGTAGCCAACCGGGATTGAAGATGCTACTTCTCACCACTAAAGTTTCGAAACCGAGCATTGAAAAAGAAAACCTAGTCCTGCTGCCGGCCTACGACAGTAGTCTGATCCTCGACTCGTTAGACAAGACAATAGAAACGTACGCCGCGGCCCATTTTACAGTAATATTCGACGACATTACACACATGATCTTCATGCTGGGTCAAGAGAGAGCCTACGGGTTAGTCCGACAGGCCCTTGAGTTGATGGTGTCCGACAAGGTCACAGCCATTTTCCTAATGAACCTGAAAGCTCACGATCACAAGATGATCAGCGTTTTCGAGAGTTTGTTCGACATTGAGATAGAGTCTAGGCCGGAAGCGAGGGTACCGGAAGTAAGGAAGAAAGTTTCGATGGCTAGTTGAATCCCAGACTCGTGACCGATGTTCAGGGCAGTAGGAATATTGTCGCTAGGCCCTGTCTTCCTTATTGATGACTTGGAACAGTATGCGATAGTACAATCTCATAGCATCCCGGCCCTTCGCAAGGGAGTAGTCAGTATGTTCATTATGCAAGGAAACTCCCGCAAAGTATAGCCCGGCTAGGGACGAGAAGTATTTCTCGCTACCAGTCAATCTCCTGACCAAAGCACGGTGAAACTCGATGATGTGCTTTACGAACCCGTCGTCTCTACCTGCAGCGTATCTCCAGAACTCCTCCGTCTCAACGCCGAATGAAGTAGGCAACTCTAGTATTCTACACATGTTTGCAAGTTCCGTTCTAACAAACTCCCATCTCTCATCATGCATCCTCTCAAAAGGATCGGGCCGATCATCTTTCACTTTGCTCTGAACCAATAAAGCGTTGACATAATATTGTGATGCCTTCAGCAATCTTTCACTCTCGAACTCGGGGAACATAGTTTGAAGCATGATCGAGAACTGGAGTGATGCCCCATCGAAGTCATGCCGATCTTGGGCAACGAAGCCTTCGATCGTACTATTTGCTGCTCTATCAGCAAGCTCTTCTATGTCGTACGTGTTTACGGTTTGTTTCTTGGGTACAGTCACACTACGAAGTAGCTGTGCACGTTCAGCGGTTTGAGTTGTCTCTGTGTACGTCAACTTTGCTTTCGCTAAACTCCAACTATCTCAGTGGATTATAACGGTCGCCTACTTTTCCCACGAAAAAAATTCTATGGGCCTTATATGCGGAGTTCGCGACTCCCTCACGCACGCACTCTCGCCGAGGCACTATTTCGACGAGTTAAGTGAAATGGTCTTGGCTTGACCAGAAGAGGAAGTTCTTCCGCAAACCGAGAAAAAGGAAGAATCCTCCCATAATGTCGAGAGCTCCCCCGACCGCGAAAAGACCGATTGAAAGTATATCGTTCAGGAGGAAGGTCCCGACTCCGAGACTGAAGAAGATCCCACTAAGTGAGATGTACACCCATGCTCTGGCAGCCACGCTGCTCTTGAAGAGATGGATAGTCCTGAGACTGTAGTAGGACAGGGCGAGGGTGATTATCATGGAAACGCTGAGAACAAATATCGTGCTAAGGTCCAATTCGGCTTACAGTTGTCCCTCCCCGATCCTTGTATTTGTTTCACATGTAACTTAGCCTGTGCTCCCGTAAGCAAATGTCTCTTCAATCCAAATTCTTCGGCCGAGTCTATGTTCTGTTCTTGCCAGAGGATTACTTGAGCTTGGTCGAACCCTCGCAACCAGCGCTAGAATGCCATCGGCTCTTGGAACTAGGGTTCCATATTGACGGGGTCAATCTGTTAATGCAACCCAGACCCTAACTATTGTTACGTCTGGCCTTTGGCGTCGAGCCCGGAGTTTGTCCTCCTCCTTGACCTGGGTCTAACAATTCTAGCGGCACTCGGATTCGGTTTCCTGTTCTCCAAAGCTAAGCTTCCAATTGTCGCGGGTCAACTCGTCGCCGGAATGCTGATTGGTCCATACGGCTTAGGTCTAATCCAAGACTTGGGGGTGATAAATCTCCTAGCATCACTAGGAATAATCCTCCTGATGTTCACGGTTGGGCTGGAGATGGATCCTCTTGACATTCGAAGACTCGGTCCGAAGATTCTCATAGTTACCATTGTCGAACTAGGCTTGACTTTCACGTCCGTCGCAATCGTCGGGTTCTGGGCAGGCTTGACGTATCTAGAAGCAATATTTGCTGCAGGGGTCGTATCGATAACCAGTACTGCCATACTGAGCAAGCTGCTTGTTGAAACCGACACGTTGCACTCGAAAGGATCGCAACTAGCCCTCACGGTATCTGTGGTCGAAGACGTCTCTTCTATACTAATACTGATTCTGCTTCCGGGACTAGTGGCAGCGGACAGACAACTCTCCATCATACAGTTCCTAATCTTTGTTGGTAAGGGCCTCCTATTACTGATCATCATTCTCGGCTTCGGATTGAAAGTGGCCCCAGTGATAATCGACCGGTTGAGTATGCATCAAGAGGAGAGCTTCCGTGAAACCGCTTTCTTGGTCGCGTTATCTCTAGGTTTCGCATTCGCGATTCTCTCCTCATACTTTGGATTCTCGCCCGCGATCGGCGCGTTCCTGGCGGGATTAATGATACGTGGACGTCAGGCCAAATTCGTCATGCAGAAAATTGCCCCAGTAAAGGATCTCTTCGTTGTACTCTTCTTTGTCTCCATGGGCACACTCATCAATATCGGAGCAATCCTGACCCTTACAATTCCACTCTTCGCAATCCTCTCGGTGGCGATACTGGGTAAATTTGTTGGAAGCTGGGCAGGCGCAAGACTGACCAGGGCGAGAGATCAAGCAAACATGGTCGGGGTGGCGATGCTACCGAGAGGCGAATTCGCATTCATTATCGCCCAAGAAGGGGTCGGCCTCGGCGTTGCGGCCCAATTACTATATCCTGTAGCGGGATTGTCAATGCTAGTCACATCAGTTCTGACCTCGATCGGCCTCCGGATAATCAAGCCAACGCTGATCACTTCGCCGATAATCGAGACAACAGCCCGAATCCCACGACCCCACGTGCACCACCGTGATCGCGGAGAGAGTACTTCCACTTGAAACCACTAATTCTCCCTCGGGGCGTTGGATTATTGCTCGTGGGCTCGGGAATCTACTGGATACTCTCGAGTCTGTTGATTGCTTCATTCACTTCTTTGGCTCCAGAACTTCTTCGCCAGGTTCCACTCGGAACCGCTCTCCTCAGTATCGTCGGTATCGTCTGTCTTCTCGCAGGTTTCCCATCGTCTTATCGAGACATTCGTCTGCTGAACAGGTTGTTCTCTGAAACTAATGGATGGATCTACACCCTTCCAATAATATTGGCCTCGGCGGACATCTATCTGACACTAATCGGGCTATCCTTTGGACGGACTGAGGAATTGAACCGGTTTGTTGCATCAGCCGCGAGTGCCGGATCATCATTCATGATCCCTTTCGCAATCTCTTACATGGTTCTGTCAGAAGGCTTAGCCGTCCTGATGCTCGGATTTGGGCGCCGTCTGTATGGTCCCTTGTCACATGAACGCTATCTCCCGTTCGCTCTAATCTGTGGAGCAGCCTCCTTCGGACCTCTTAGCAATCTACTAATCCTATCCGGAGCAACGAGTGGATTAACGAGCTACGCGACGGGAATCGTCGCCGCAGGCGTATTATCATTGACAGTGTATGCGACGTTGAGGCATGATCACAAATCTGCATAAAGCGTCGTCGTTTTGGTTATTGAATAGGCCTATTACCTCATCTTTCCCGAGCATATTGCCTCTCATTGGATAATAGAGAAGGTGATAGAAGATATGGCAACACCAAAGAAGCTTGCAAGGAGGAAAAATCCGCGCTTCCTGGTCCAGGAGCACGATGCTCGCAGACTTCACTGGGATTTCCGGCTTGAGCTTGACGGTGTTCTAAAGAGTTGGGCCGTGCCGAAAGGAGTCCCAACCGAACCTGGCGTCAAGCGCTTAGCTGTACAGGTCCCGGATCATCCATTAAGCTACTTCGGTTTCGAAGGAGAGATACCCGAGGGACAATATGGAGCGGGCACTGTCAAGGTTTGGGACAAAGGAACCTTCGTCTTAACACTCAGAGAGCCCAGAAAATATCATTTCATCCTGAAAGGGAAGAAGTTGAAAGGTGATTATCGAATGATCAACTTCAAAGACCGAAATTGGTTGATCTATGAAGTGGCCCTGCATGATTCCTGAGACTAATCTGAAGTCAAACTGACCGCCCTTAAGCCCGGGTTTGGACTGGTGGGACAACTGGACGGTCCCGAATCAAGATTCTCGAGAGAGGGACGGAAACAAGCGCTACGGCCAGTGAGAAAATCACCACTGAATCTAGTGTTCCAGACACGTCAGCAATTAGACCGCCCGCCAACGGTCCTATACCTCCGCCTATACTGATTGCGGCCTCTAATAGTCCGAGCCCCTTGCCTCTATCACCGGTCGATGTGTAGTCCGAGACTAAAGCGGCGGCTGAGGATTGAATGAGAGGATAGATGGGTATGATCCATAGTAACGCGACTACGAATATGTTCTTGATGAAGTAAATTGCGATAAAGTATGCAACGTAGCCTAGTGCGCCTGCAAGAAAGACAGGCTTCCTTCCAAGATTATCATTCAATGGTCCAACGAGCCTATAGGCCAGAGCCCCAAGACTCGTTGTCCCTGTTGCGGCCAGTCCGGCCATCAACTTCGATCCTCTCAATACGTTGACGAGGTAGACGGTGAAGAAAACGTTGAACGCAGAGGTTGCGAAGATGACGAGGGCCGATAGTAAGCAGAGACCTGCGATTCTCCTGTTTCTCAAGAGCCTGCCAATCCCTTGAGAATCCATAAGCACATTGAAGGCCGGTGAATAGAAGGTCTCTTTTGAGGTGAATAGAACCGTTGCGACACCTGCATAACCGAAAAGTGCGCCAAGCTCGAAGAGAGGAGTTGTGCCATACAGTTCGTAAAGTAGCCCGCCAGTTATCGTTGCGATACCGAAACCAAGTGAGGCGAAGGCCCAGAAACCCCCTATCGCTCGGCCGTAGCGTTGCGATGCCCATGTGGCGAGCGAAGCATAGACAGGCACGAAACTGGCAGAAAAGAATCCCATCACTACTACCACAGAGACGTACTGCACGGGTGTGCTCAGAAATGGAAGACAAGTGAATCCTACTGCTTGGGCCAATGTGGAAACGAGAATGATTTCCTTGCCCTTTCGAATCCGATCCAGCAATACGCCCCAGACAGGTGGAAGGAGAGAGGGTACGAAATAGATCAATGAGATCAGAAGGAAGGATGCGTTTAGGGATCGCAAATGAATCGGTAAGAATGTCCAGATTAGGCCATATGGTGCGTAGGCTAGAGCAGTTGAGAGGTTTACGCGAGCTCGTGGACCAACCAATACTCTCGTAAATTCCCCGTTAAAACAGAAATCCTACTCAGGGTTAGGGCGTCTTTGCAGACTGTGTACCCATTTGTCGCCGTATCTCTTCACTGATTCTCCGCCTCTCTGCCTCGTCGTGCGCCATAATCCATTGTAATTTGAGCTTGTGCATTGTTGACTCGATGCTCACTTTGGCTTCCTGCGTCGGGGGAATTGTCTTTGTCGAGGTCAAGACGGGTCTTCTCGTAGTCGCAGCATTCGATTGGGATATAACGATTCCATCATGGGGCGGAATTTTAGGCAATCAACTAGATTCCAAGGAGACCGCCGGCTACGAAACCGAGTATCATCAGGATTCCAAAGCTGAGATGGAGCATAATTGTCCCCGCGTTTGCGGGTATTATTGCGTGGGGGTCTTTGTAGTTCCTCTTCAATGTTCCGATGGCTTTCACTGCTACTGGAAGGCTCAGCAAGACAAGCAATGTGGTCGTATAGCGGAGTGCGATCAGGCCGAGGAGAATGTACGCGGCTACCAGTAGATAGGATAAGACAACCATAGAGGTGTAGACCGCAATGGATTTGGAGTATCCAAGCCTCAACACCAGAGTCTTCTTACCCACTGCTCCGTCAGCTTCCATATCTGGAAACTCGTTGATCCAGAGTACTGCAGCAATCAAGAGTCCCACTGGGATCGAAGCCAGGATGGGTCGAATGTCAAGCGTCTGGGTCTGGACGTAGTAAGTGCCTAGCGTCATGATAGGGCCAAAATTCAATCCCACGATGAACTCGCCCACACCCCGATATGCCAATCGGAAAGGCGGTCCGACATAGAAGTAGGATGAGATAACTCCGATCAAACCGATCCAAAACAAGTACGGCACATTAAGCGTGAAGAGAAAATAGATACCTATCAAACAACCGACAAGCAGACTCGTTGAGGAGACTAGTAGATGGGCCCGCTGGCCGACTAAGCCCGTTGTCAGTATGCGGCCGCCGCCAGCGAAGGGGTTTTGGTGGTTCACTTTCAAATCGTTTCCGCTCTTGAAGTCGAAGTAATCGTTGAACATGTTCGTGGCCACTTGGATGAGGATTCCCCCGACGAGTGAGAGAAGGAAAAGAGTCCAATTGAACACGCCCGCCAATTGCCATGCCAATACCCCTCCCAGAACTATTGGTACGAGGCTGGCTTGCAGAAACGGGGCTCGCATTGTCCGAATCCACAGCAATGCGAACGGTGGCTTCTGGTCCGTTGCGGATACGGAGGGGGGTGATGATGCCAAGAATGCTAAGCCTCTACCACTATATGCAGAATACGAACTTGAACGCCGGAGGTCCGCGAGAAAATATAAGGGTTAGCACTCACCAGGTCGCAAATTGACATCCCAAAAGGCTAAAGCGGACTTTCAAAGCGCAAGAGTGAGTGTTCTAGCCGATTAGGCCGGATGATTATGGGGTCCATAGAAGAACGAGACGTTGTGGTCGTTGGGGCTGGCATAGCCGGTTGCATGGCCGCGGCCACGATCGCGTTGAAGGGCAAGGGCGATGTTAGCGTTCTGCTTTTGGACCGTAATCCACCCCAGGACGTGGGTAAGAAGAATACGTTGGGCTGGGTCTGTGGAGACGCAGTCGGGGAACATCACATCAAGTATGTTCAAGACAGAATAGGCGCGACCTATGGAAAGCCGGAGATGGAGAACCGGGTCAGCGCGGTCTACGTCTTCTCGCCCGATATGAAGGTCCGTGTTCCCTTCGAAGGTCCGGGATACGTCTTGGATCGTCCAAAGTTTGGACGAAGACTGCTAGACGATGCGCTGAAGGCTGGAGTTGAATATCGAGGAAATGCCCAGGCCACGGAGCTCATTGCCGAGAACGGACAGATCGTCGGATTGAAAGGCCAAACAACCGGCACTTTGCCCAACTCGTATTTCGAGATTCGCTCAAAGCTCATCATCGACGCTTCCGGAATGTCGACGAAACTCCGACGGGACCTTCAGATTCCAATAATGATGGAGAAAGAGATCGATAAAGACGACGTCGAACCAACTGCACGTCTGAATGCACGATTGAAGGAAGGAATCTCGGTGGAAACGTCTCACTGCGACATCTATCTCGACCAAGAGAAGGCACCGGGCGGGTACCTCTGGCTCTTCCCGAAATCTTCCGACAAAGTGAACATAGGACTGGGAATTCAACAGCGCAGGAGTAACAGACCATTGAATGCATTGTTGAAGGACTGGTTGGCAACAGACGAGAGGTTCAAGGATATCCAACCATTGGCCGATGACAGCAACCTTACAGGGGCATGGCAGGTCAGCGTGCGTCACCAGAACGACTGCTTAGTAGCGAATGGTTACATGGTCTGCGGGGACGCGGCATGGTTCCCGAATCCGATTAGTGCTGGCGGGATTGGACCAGGACTGATCGGAGGAGTGATGGCGGGTGAGACAGCGGTTTCCGCGATAGAACGCGGAGATTTTTCAGAGAAGGGATTGTGGCAATACAATGTCGACTTCGTCGATAAGTACGGAAACAAGACAGCCGCCTTGGAAGCATTTCGGGTCTACTTACAAACTCTAGACAATCGACAGATCAATTATGGAATGAGGCACTTCCTATCTCAATCGGAAGCCACAAGCATGTCTCTCGGAGAGATGCCTCATCTCTCGCCCATGCAGAAGCTGGTAAAACTGTTCGAGGGACTAGGCTCATACCGCGCGTTCAAGGGACTGGTCTATACGATGGATCGCATGAAACGATTGAACAATCTCTATGCGAACTATCCAAAGACGCCGGAAGAATTCCCAGAATGGAAAAAGCAGGCCGACAAAGCACTTGGTGAAGTCAAAGCACGATTTCACTAGCACAAGATATCCGGAAATAACCAAACCAGCGATCGGTCCGTAACTAGGTCAATAAATAGCGCAGGCCGTCGAGGAACTAGTTGAGAGAATGCCCAACTCAAGCTTCGTCATTGTACCTGTTTCTCAGCCTATCGCCGGAAGCGACGACGAGCTAGTAATGGACATGCTTGCCACAGGCCGAGGCACAATCTACAGTTTCCAAGGAATGCGTCGAAAGCTAGGTTTGCACCAGGAAAAGTTGACACGCATTCTCAAGAGATTGGAGGATGACAACCTCGTTATGAAGACGGTCGAGGGATATACGGAACTGAGAAGCCCCGGTCGCAAGGGTCCAAGACACGATATTGTCTACGGGGAACCCGTGATCAGAGGTCACTTGCCGACGGGAACCAACCTAGACATGATCATGTCCCGGCTGAAGGGGCGCTGGTTCAAGAACTTCCGATGGTTGGGATACACTAGCAACGACCGGGAACAATCCATGTACTGGATAACCGAGGACGGAAGGTCACAGGTTAGAGTTGAGTTGACCCCGTTAGAAGTGCGGGTCTGGGCGGAGAATGCGACTGGAACTAAGGAGGTCTCCTCACCAGTTCCGGCTGCTTACGAGCTTTTCGACCGGATAAGCCACGTATTACCCGGTCCTGGCGAGAACAGTTAGTAGAATCCTTCTATTGACCAGATGGACGGCTCCCCAGTCAATATCCTATACCCTCTGCACTAGGTATGGGTAGTGAGAGATGTTGCTTAGCCAAAGAATATCCGTCAAATGGGCAATGGGGGTCAAGAGTGAGGATTGGCGTCCGATGGAACGTCATCCCCGACCGTTGAGGAGACGGAACCCCGAAGAGATGGGGCGATCGATGCAAACTCGCACCGATCCTAGCCTCTAAACCGCCGCCTTCTTCTCTCGATAAAACCCACAATTACTGTTCAGTATGCACGTTGAGCATTTGGGCCCGATGGGCCTACAGATTGATTGGCCGAACTTGACGAATACCTCGTTTAATTCCAACCAATCCCTGCGATCAGTAATACGCATAAGTTCTGTCTCAGTCTCCTCTGGGGTCTTTGTATGAACCAGTCCTAGCCTGTTGGATATTCTATGGACGTGTGTATCGACGGGAATGGCAGGCCTTCCGAACCCATAAACGAGGACGCAGTTCGCAGTTTTACGCCCCACGCCTGGAAGTTCCAATAATTCTTCTATCTTCTCGGGGACTCTTCCTCCATGCTTTTCAAGGAGAATCCTTGAGATCTCTTTGATTCGTCTCGCCTTTGTTTTGTAGAAGCCCACCGGTCGTATCAGACGCGAGACGACTCTCGCGTCTGCTCTAGCTAGCTTCTTCACATCTCGATAACGCGAGAAAAGACGTGCCGAAGCTAAAGCGGTCACTGGATCACGTGTCCGCTGGGAAAGAACTGTGGCGATCAGGACCCGGAATGGGTCGCCGTTTGTTGAATCTCCTATCTCTTGGAGAGTTGTCGACTCTGGTTGTACTCGCTTAACTGCGAGGGCAGCAGTGGAGATTATTTGATGAACATTCACTGCGGTCCTGCTCGGGGCAACGGTTTGAACCACGGCTTTGGTCCTACTTCCCCAATTCGCGCACCATCTGGAGATTCTCTTGATCGTCACGTCTATCGTCAATAGGTGTTTCTAGGATCAGGGGCAATTCCCTGATGCTTGGATGATGCAGTAGGGCCTTGAAACCTTCCTGGCCGATGTAGCCCATTCCGATGTGTTCGTGACGGTCCAGTCCGGAACCTAAGCCATTTTTCGAATCGTTGAGATGGACCACCTTCAACTCGTCGCCACCAACAATCTCCTCGAATCGTCCCAATGTAGCTTTGACGCTCTTTGAAGTGTGAAGGTCATAACCTGCGGCGTACAGATGGCAGCTATCTAGACAGACTCCGAGTCGTTTGGGGTGTCGAGACCGGTCAATTATCTCCCGCAACTCTTCGAACTTTGAGCCCATGCTATTTGCTTGGCCTGCTGTATTTTCAAGGAGAATCTTAAGGTCCCCTTTGATTTTCACCGTCGCCGAGTTTAGCGCTCCTACAAGCCGCTTTAGTCCGGCCTCTCGTCCTAATCCGAGATGACTTCCAAGATGGACAACAATATACTCAATATTCAGCCGAGTGCATCGCTCGACCTCTCCCACGAGTGCTTCGACAGATTTTTCGTAAAAATCGTCCTTCGGACTTGAGAGATTCGGGAGGTAGGGCATATGCGAGACAACCGGTCCAATCTTGTGTTGTCTCAACTTTGACTTGAAACTCTCGATCTCTTCAGGTTCTAGATTGCTTACTCTCCAGCCGCGAGGGTTGCGGGTAAAGATCTGGAAAGTGTCACAATGTGATTCGACGGCTCTGTCGACTGCTTGATCTATGGTGCCTGCGATCGAGACGTGCATTCCCACCCTCAAAGGCAATTGAAATGCTACCTAAGAGGCGAGTATTCAGAATGGAAAGCGCTTCGACGGTTCACGGTTTCGCAAGAGCGGCGACTACTTCTGCCGGGTGCTGGTCAGCTTTCACTGGGTCGAATATTCTCTCTATTCGTCCCTGCCCATTAATTAGGAAAGTAACCCTCCGGTCCATTCCCCGTTCCTCGTTCAATACGCCATATGCCCTAGATATCTTCTTGTCGACATCTGCTACAAGTCGGAAGGGTAGATTGAACTTATCGGTGAACTTTCGATGCGAGGCCACATCATCTACACTAACCCCCAGAACTTCTGCTCCCAACTCTCTGATCTTGTCATAGTTGTCTCTTAACCCACATGATTCCACTGTGCATCCGGGAGTATCGTCTTTTGGATAGAAGTAGAGGACTACTCTCTTACCACGATAATCAGCCAATCGGACAGTTTCTCCGTTTGCATCAGACGCGGAGAAGCTTGGTGCTGCTTGTCCTGGTTTCAGGTTGGATAGTGACTGGGACATGGATAAACGGAGGTCTGGGTATGGGATTTCAACATTCCGTTGGCACAGGGATCGAAAAAGACTGGTCTCGTTCACTTGCAACAATCCTATGGTACGGGTCGGTTATGACCTTATTCTGAATAGAAGAGCCACTAAACTGAAATAGGTAATGTAGGGCAAGGAGGTGTTTCTTAGAACCTGGCAATCGGTCGACCTTCCCGAATGCCGTCTAGAGAGATGGAAATTAGGCCGTTGACAAGAATCGTCTTGACAGCTGACCCTACTCAGATGAGTGAATATTGGGGTATTCCTTTACTCCCATTTTTCAGCTGTGCACCAGCTGAGAAAGTGCCGAGGTTCGTCTTCGACCTTCTTTCTCCATCGGTCAAGCATAAGCGGGGTGTCGCGACAATGGCACCTTATGGTCTCAGAAAGCTGGAGGCCTCTCTTCTGAAGGACCATCAACCCCAAGAAATCGTAGTCGCGCATCCGGATCATGTGGACAGGTTCATCGATGAGAAGACGAGTATCGTAGGAATCTCGACCATGGACCCGCTCGGTCTAGGTCCCGTTAGTATGATGTTCACAGACGGAGGAAAGTTCACGGCCTATTCGAAGAAGAAGTTTCTGGAACTAGCAGCGAGGGTAAATGCTGCTCGCAAGCGCGCACCCAAGGCAAAGTTTGTTATCGGCGGTTCTGGCGCTTGGCAGATGGAAGCACGTGAGAAAGAGTCGAAACAGCTCGGAGTCGATCATGTCGTCATTGGAGAGTGCGACCATGTTATCAGCCAAATATACAGTGAGATCGAATCCAACGGAAGCCCTGAGTTCATCCATGTCCTAAGGGGGCCAAGGATCGAAGATATCCCCGACATAGTAAACCCGACTGTCCACGGGCTAGTAGAGGTAATGCGGGGCTGCGGCCGGAACTGTCAGTTCTGCGAACCGAATCTCCGTGTTGCAAAGTACTATCCCAACGAGAAAATAGTCAGAGAAGTTAGAGTAAACACTAAGGTCGGAAACCCGAACGTCTGGGTCCATAGCGAGGACATCTTCCTCTACAAACTAGAAGACAAGAGGGGATTCATACCGAACCATGACGCGGTTGTGGAACTTTTCAGAACAATCATGTCTATACCTGGCATCGAGTACGCGAACCCGACACATGGAACTGTCGCACCCGCTCCCGCTGATCCACAGCTCATAGCCGACATCTCAAAATTGGTGAGGGCTCAAAGCAGCCGCCACATCGGCATACAGTCAGGCCTTGAGACAGGATCCTGCGAACTCATTCGAAAATACATGCCGTTGAAAGTAAAGCCCTACAGTCCTGACGAGTGGCAGGAGGTTATCTACAATGGGACCAGGATCTTCAATGAGAACTACTGGTTCCCGGCGTACACTCTGATCGTCGGATTGCCGGGTGAGGATAGAGAGGACTCAATCGAGACTGTCCGACTTATTGACAGGATGGAAAGCGGGCTTCGGAAGGAGATAGGCGACAGGGCTCATTTCACTGTGACACCGTTGAGCTTCGTACCGTTGGGAGTCCTGAAACGGGAGGGTTTCTTTAACATTGACGATGGGATGGATGAGGCGCGTTTCTGGGTGATCTACAGGAGTTGGAGACATACTGTTCTGGAATTACACACGATGCCGCCGACATTGATGAAACTGAACCCGGTTATGAAATCAATCTTCACGATGCTCTGCTGGTTTGGCTCCCAAAAAATACTGGACGCCATCAAGGCTTGGGGGAGAACGATGGGATACGATGCGGACAAGAGCCTGAGGCTTGGCGTGCCGGAAAAAGTCCCGGTCCTAGCCTAGCTAGTGCTTGAGCGTCTCTTCACAACTCTTCCCGTCCTGAGAACTCCTAACACTCTTCTCACCGCATTCCTTGGGCGTGGACATGAGGCGCCGTTGTTTTCTGTCAAGACATGATCAGCCTGCCACGGATAACTTCTCTTAGCAATGGCATTAATCCACTTCTTCCACCGTATCCTATTTCCTGGACAAGTATCCAGAACATTTCCTCTGGTCTGTCTTCCGCCCGGAAGAAATCAGATTTTATCTTTGATCCCTCTATCGTGAAATGACCGACCGGTCTCACCCAACCCTTTGACGTCTTCTGAGCTAGATGGGCAAAGCGAGAGCAGATACTGCAGTCGTTATCATAAAGCAAGACGGGACGATCTTGTGGCAATTCCACCGATCCCGTATCTATTATGAAATAATCGTGGCTTATAGTTTCTCCGCGCTCTTACTATGCATTGAGGTAGCGGGCTTGACCTGGACTGGCTGCTTCGATGACAAGCCTATGTCGAAGGCAAGGGGCAATAGGTTGCTATTAGACCGTTTTCTAGACAGGATTATTTGCTTGGGATTTGTTCCTGCCCGTTCATATATGATTGGAGTACATTTGGTACGGTGACCGTTCCATCTTCCCTTTGATTGTTCTCCAGTATCGCCACTATCGCCCTCTCGGTCGCGACCAGTGTGCTGTTTAGCGTATGCGGGTACTTTGTGGGCTCGCTTGTCTTCTCTCGATACCGGACCTTTGACCGTACTGATTGATAACTGGTGCAATTACTGCACGATGCCATCTCCCGATACTTTCCTTGGCCGGGAAGCCAGGCCTCCAAGTCGTACTTCTTCGCCGCCACTGTTCCCAGATCTCCAGTGCAAACATTGACGATCCTGTAAGGGATCTTCAATGACTGAAAGAATTCCTCCAGATTGGCCAACAACTCCTCATGCAATTTCCACGAGTCTTCTGGACGTGAGAAAATGAACTGTTCCACCTTCTCGAACTGATGAACCCGGAAGATACCTTTGGTATCTCGTCCATGCGCACCTGCCTCCTTCCTGAAGCAAGGACTAATGGCGGCATACTTCAGAGGTAACCTGTCCGCCAGAATGATGTCATCCATGTGCAGTCCTAACAGCGCGTGCTCTGCCGTAGCCAGAAGATACAGGTCCTCTCCCTCGACCTTATAGATGACCTCCTCAAAGTCCGCGAGTGCTACCGCGCCAGCGACTACTTCCCTACGAAGAAGATAGGGCGGCTGGTAGAGCTCGTAGCTCTTCTTTTTGATGAAGTCAAGGCCGTATCTAATTATTGCTTGATTTAGCCGGACAAGGTCTCCCTTGAGATAGTAGAAGCGTGCGCCGGCAACTTTCGCGGCTTTCTCCATGTCAATTAATCCCTGCTTGACGCCAATGTCGATATGATCCAAGGGTTTGAACGGGAACCTTGGAGGTTCTCCCCAACGCTTCACCTCAACATTGTCATTATCATCCTTACCGAATGGGACTGAAGGATCGACAAGGTTCGGGAGATTGAGGAGGATTTGTTCGACAATATCCTTGATCCTGTCGGCTTCACCCTCTATCTTCTTGATCTGCTCAGGAATTTGTTCTGCCTGTCTCAGAAGGAGCGACGCATCCTCTTTTTTGGATCGGGCTTTGGCAATATCCTGAGTTATCTCGTTCCGCTTTCTCCTCAGTGCCTCAGTCTCTTGGAGGAACTTTCGCCATTTATTGTCCAATTCGAGGAGACGGTCGACCTCTGGGACCTTGTCCAGCATTCCTCGCCTTCGAAGGTTCTCCTTGACGAGGTTAGGGTTTTCTCTAACGAGTTTGATATCTAGCATCGGTCTGTTACGATGTGATGACTCTTGGGGCCGGTAGAAAAATTGATTGTCCTTTCACGATTTGGTAGCGGGGGGTGGACTTTCCGGGCTTTATCGCGGGCCCTTTCGAACCACCGCTTGAGGGTCTCTCATTCCTCTTCCAAGAGGAACTGAAACCAATCTCAGGGTTATGAGCCCTGCGGGTTAAACCTGGATAGGCTTCTCGCTAATTGGAGAATCTACCCCACCCCGCTACTGAGGGAAGGGCCGCCCTAGGAGTTTTTAAAAAGGTTAACCCTTGAAAAGCTGATTTCTGATCGAGGCTCCTCGCAGGGGCCTAGAAGGGACATTCGTCTTCTGTCGTTCGATCCTAGAAAGTGGTTTGGTCAGATGTCTAAGAGCTCTTGGAGGAGGCATATGTTGTCCCGGTTGAATTTGTCTTTGCTTCGGAATCAAATCCTTCAACGGGCCTGAGAGTCTGTTTCCACATCTTCTGCACCGGCCACCCTGTCCTCTGCCCATCGACTCAAGGCTTCCACCGCACTTCTTGCATGATCGGCTCTTCGACTCAGTGCACTCGACCAGATGAACAACCTCGAATTTTTCCAGATTGAACGTCAAAACCCCTAAAGGACCTGATCCAACACCGCCAAATGCCCTGATACGATCGCCAGGAACGAGTAACAGAACCTCGTCTCTAAACGGACCAGTCGGTTCGTAGGCCGCACAGTCCACCTCGCCAGAGCTGTCCAAGAGACGGAAGAAAACGTGGCCGCCCAAATTGGACACTGGGTGTGTCACAACTTCACCTATGATGTTTCCGGATTGGTCCGCTTGTAACTCTGTGATCCATCGGGATCGCGAAAAGTGAGCGTCGGTTCCTTGGTTTGTCTTGAACAGCGTTGCTCTCTCGACGGGCTCGTTTGGACGGATCATCTTGAAGGCTTCAGCGACAGACCATGGATCTTCCCCTCTGACTCCAAACAAGACCGGATCCGGACCATGAGGCGCA
>Ga0209058_1002047_pt1 | contig 16844 bp, 16 predicted proteins | sample GraSoiAngelo_147_FD_185904 | JGI IMG/M metagenome (GOLD analysis project Ga0209058, IMG submission 185904) | Grasslands soil microbial communities from the Angelo Coastal Reserve, California, USA - 14_1009_05_40cm (SPAdes) (version 2) | ecosystem: Environmental > Terrestrial > Soil > Grasslands ... | reverse complement strand
GCGATCAGGTTTGGGCCCGTGGACGCGCCGGTGAACACGCTGGGCATCCGTCGCGTCATGTTCGCCGTCGATGACATCGACGCTGTCGTTGCGCGCATGCGCGCCCACGGGGCCGAGCTCATTGGCGTTTGCCATCCGGTTACCAGTGGATACCTCAACCTTGCGCCGTTCATAAGAAATGACTCTTAGAGAGCGGGCAACATTCGCTCTCTCGGACACATTCCGAGATATCGGTTTGAAGGAAGCCGTCCTGCACGTTGGAGGCGGACGCCGGTTCAGTCTATGGAGAAAGGACCAAACTCACGTTGTTTAAAGGAGTTACCTGCCCGAAAATGATGTAGGATGGTTCGTGAACACGGGGAGGATTCCATGCGCGCATCGTTGGCGATTTTATCGGCTCTTCTGCTGTCCACGGCGTCTGCCGCGCAGCAGAGGACCACACTCGACATCTATGTGACCGACGTCGAAGGCGGCAACGCCACAGTATTCGTAACGCCGGCCGGCGAGTCGGTTCTGATCGACACCGGCAACCTCAACGGGGCGGTGCGCGACGTCGGCCGCATCATGGACGCCGTGCGCGACGCGGGTTTGACCCAGATCGATCATCTGATTTTGACGCATTACCACGCCGACCATTTCGGCGGCATGGAAGAGCTGTCGAAGCGAATCCCCATCAGGGAATTCATCGATCACGGGCCGAATGTGCAGCCGGGCGCCGGCGCGGATTGGGAACGGGACGTCTATCCGAAGCTCTATGGGCAGGCCAGGCACACCATCGCAAAGGCCAGCGACCGCATCGCGCTCAAGGGCGTCGACTGGCGCATTGTGTCTTCGGCCGGAGAGATGATCTCGCCGACCGCGCTGCCGGGCGCCAATAAGCCAAATCCGGAATGCGCCAAATTCCAGCCCTTCGACAATAACATGGAAGACCCCATGTCGGTGGCGAGCTACATCACCTTCGGCCAATTCCACACCGCGCATCTGGGCGATTTGACGCGCAACATGGAATTCAAGCTGATGTGCCCGAACACGCGGCTGCCGCCTGTGCAGCTGTTCCTGGGGCTGCACCACGGCGTAGAAAGCTCCAATGCGGAGGTGATGGTGCACGGCTTGCGCCCGCGCGTCGCCATCATCAACAACGGCACGCGCAAAGGCGGCGACCCCCACACCATGACGAGCGTGCATACCTCGCCCGGTTTGGAGGACCTTTGGCAAATTCATTTCTCGCAGCTCAGCGGACAGGAATACACGCAGCCCGGCATGTTCATCGCCAACCGGCTGGATGACGATTCCCCGACCATGCCGATTGCGCCAATCGCAACGCCGGGGCCCGATGCGCCTCCCGCGCCCATTCACAACGGCAAGGCCTATTGGATCAAAGTGTCGGCCAAGCCGGACGGCTCGTTCACCGTTACCAATCAGCGCAACGGCTTTTCCAAAGCCTACGGCGCTGCGCCGGGAAGCTAGACGCGCAACATCACGCCTTCTGGCTTTGAAACTGTCATGATCTCAGGGCAGGTGAGCTCGGCCTTAGGGACGGCGCAAAAATAAGTTCACAGATTCGGTCTGATGGAATAGTTCCATGTGGGCAATGTCTCGTGAGGTTCGAGTCGTAGTCGGCGAAGTTGCTCGGGAGTTGGTTCAGTACCCGTGGGGTAATAACGTCGGTCCAAGTAGGCGGAGACCGCCAGTCCGGTTTTTGTGGAAGTCGTGCGGATGAAGTTCAGGATCTTTTGATAGCTATCGAGAGGTTCAGCGGCCCAGTTTTTGGAGATTTCCGAAAAGAGTCGATGCTCGATGGGATTCCATTTAGAGGCGCCGGTGGGATAGTGAGCGATGGTGACGTTGAGGTTAAAGGAATCGGCGATTTGAGACTGGATTTCGGTTTTCCAACAGCGGCGACGACAGCTGTTGCTGCCGCCGGTATCTGCGAGAATGAGAATTTGACGGGATTGAGGGTACTGAAGGGATCCTTCACGCTGCCACCAGTGAGCGATCGCATGAGCCGCAAAAGCAGAAGTGTCGTGAGAGATGCCGACAACAACCGAGCCGCGGTTGGCAAGGGGTTGGTAGATACCGTAAGGAATGGCAACGCCGATCGCGTCGGAGCGGAAGTCGTGATCGTTGACAGGCCATGCACGGAGATCCCAACGAGCACCGTTGTTTTTGAAGTTTCCAACCAGTTCACGCTTTTTGGTATCCACGCTGATGATGGGCAAGTGACGCCGTCGAAAACGCTCGCGTAGATCGGCAATGTAATCAAACTGGAGATTGCGGTCGGGACTGGAATCGGTAGCGACTTTCTTTTGGTTGACGCGCAACGAGTAGTCCATCGCGTGCAACAAACGGGCGACGGTGTTGGGCGAGATGCTGAAGCCATACTCAGCCAATAAGCTGGCAATCTTGTCGGTCGTGCGGCGGGACCATTTCAGGCCAGTGATGGGATCACCGGCCGTGTCATGTTCGAGAAGATTTTCGATGATGGAGATTATTTCGGGCGTTTTTTTTCCGCGGGGATGCGCCCGGCACCTGGGCGGCGGGTCCGGCCGCCGGAAGTCACGTCGCCGTCGAGCAGTTGCTGACGTCCTCGAGCAACGGTATGAGCATCCAGGTGCAGGAAGTCGGCTAACAGTGTATCGCCACCATGACCGAGCTTGATGGATTCCAAGCCAGCGTAAAGGCGCCGCTGCTGCTCATCGAGCAGGCTGTAAAAGAGCAAAATGGCGGACTGGAGTTGCTCCGGCAACACCTCCAGGGCCGTGACATTAGCAACAACGGGAACCGATTGCGCCGTTCGCCGAGACAAATACTGCTGGCGACGAGTGGACCGATCAATCGCCGTGTACAAGTACCGCCCGTAGACTTCACTGCGTTGAAGGCGGCCATGTTCGACCAGTTGACGCAGCGCATCTTGTACGTCGACGTGCAAGATGTCGCCGAGATCGGTGGCAAAGAAGCCCTGAGCAGAGCTGTTGACAAAAGATTCCACGGTCGCCAACAACGTTCCGTAGCGGGAGAACCAAATCGTCTTGTGGGACCAAAGGCCCTTGTCGTCAAAACGGGCAATCTCGGCGAGAGTGTAGTAACTGCCACGATGAGAGTAACTGGACAAGTAAGCCAGTGATTTCAGCTTGCGAAACACCGTGAGGCCAACATCCGTGCCAAGAGCACCTTTCAGTTCAGGAAGAGTCGCGATTTTGTGGCGCAGCAGATACTGCCGCAGAAGCTTGGGATCGAAAGTAGTGGGCCGCATAATGTTACAATTCCGACTCGCCTCCTCTAGAGTGTCGGTACTATAACATAACCTGGTCTGGTGAGTCATTTCTGCGGTCGCACGAAACGGCCTGTATTTTAGGCGTCAATGACGTGACTAAGGAGCTTACGAGTGCGGCACAGAAGGCGGCGATATTGATATGAGAACGACTATCACTGCACAGTTATTCTTGCGCCGTTCCTTAGTAACAGTAAACAAACGCGGCCCGCCGCGGTGTTCGAAGCACCGCGACGAGCCTAAACCACTCGACCTGAAGGGAGGTCAAATGGCTATTTCGATTAAATCTACATCCGGACCGAATCCGGTCCCGGAGAACTCTAAACCATCTCCTAAACCCGAAACCCACCCCAGGAAGCGCGGCGACGGCTACATCTACCAACGGGAAGGCAGTGGCAATTGGTGGATCTGCTACTACTTTAGAGGCAAGCCTCACCGGGAAAGCTCCTACTCGACGGACCCGGCCGTTGCGCTGAAGAAACTGGATAAGCACGTCAAAGAACTGTGGGCCGCGAAACAGGGACTCGCCGCATTTGTCCCAAAGGCCGAAAAGGTTTTTGTGGACGAGCTGCTCGACGAGCTCGAGCAGCATTACAAGCTCAACGGCGGCCGGGGCCTGGCGCAGTTCCGATCGCACCTGAAGCCGGTCCGGAAGGCGTTCGGCGACCTGCGCGCCGTCGATGTGACTCCGAAGGTCGTGGACGATTACATTGACGATCGACTTGCCGGCGACACGAAAGCCGGAGTCGGTCCACGTTCGGCGGCGACCATCAACCGGGAGACGTGCCTGCTGGGCCAGGCGTTCAAGCTCGGCGTCCAGCGACGTCTCATTGTCATGGCGCCGCACATCCGGAGCCTGGCTGAAAATAACGTCCGGCAGGGATTCTTCGAGAATCCTGAATTTGAGGCTGTCGCTACGCATCTTCCGGAATATCTCCAGGACTTCAGCCGCTTTGCCTATCTCAGTGCATGGCGCAAAGGTCAACTCCGGAAGTTGGAATGGCGCGACGTGGACCGCAACGCCGGCATGATTGTGGCGCGCGCGGAAAACGTGAAGAACAACCGGCCGCACAAGATTGTATTGGAGGGAGAGCTGGCGGCCATCATCGAGCGCCGGTGGGCGGCTCGCGAGTACAAGACAGCCGACGGCGGCGTTGGAATCAGTCCATATGTTTTCCATCGTGACGGCCTGCCGGTCGGCGACTTTCGGAAGGCGTGGGCGTCCGCGTGCCGGGCTGCGGGATTTCCGGGAAAACTCTTTCACGACCTGCGGCGATCCGGAGTGAGGAACATGGTCCGCGCCGGCGTCCGCGAAGGCGTGGCGATGGCGATTTCGGGTCACCGTACCCGTACGATTCTTGAAAGATACAACATCACTTCCGATGACGATCTGCGCCAGGCGGTCAAGCAAACCCAGGAACACCTCAACGCGCAGCCCGCACCAGCCAAGGTTGTGGCGATCGCTTCCCATAAGAAGTAAGAATCCGGACAAGCACCCCAGGCGCCTTCGGGCCGCCTTTTTTCTGAGAACCAGCACAGTTCATACACAGTGAGGAATTTTGCGGGCGCCTGCCGTTGCTAACTGGCTGATTCCTCGATACGCCCGAGAGGATTCGAACCTCTGACCTTTGGTTCCGGAGACCAACGCTCTATCCGGCCTGAGCTACGGGCGCGTGAAAACGATTGTACTCTATCTCGCTTTTGTCAGGGCATTTCAACTGAAGCGGTGGCAACCTTTTGTCCGGCACATCTTGAAAAAGTCTTTCAATCATCGATCTCAATTGAACGAATGATACAGCTTGCCTACCTTGCCTCTCATTTCTGCAGAAGGTTGCCAGAACTGATAGAGCTGGTTTGAGAAGAGACCGTTTCCACCTTCGAGCCAGTTTGCCACTTGCTGTTGCAGAACAGGTTTCAGGCGGCAGCCGACCCATATTGCATGAATGTGTGGCGGACCGGTCCAGCCATCTTGACCGTCTTTGCGGTACCAGGCGCCGAAACCGGCAGTGGCAAGACGCGCCAGCAGCGTCCGGATCTGCGCCTGGGTGAGACAACGAACGCTGATATCCACCGCTCCCGTGTAGGCTTTCCCATTGACGGTTCCATCCGTGTCATGAACGTTTCCTCTCTCCTGCGAGTGATTGATGCCCTGAGTGATCCGGTGTGCGAGCGCCAGACTGCGGAGAGCGGCGTAGGCATCCGGGTGAAGACCTTGGGGCTTTGCCGGATTCAGTTTACATGCGGCGTCCGGCGCCCATGGATAGATTTCAGGATATGGAACCAAAGAAACGATAAACAGCAGAACGGTTGTAATCAAGCGCGCCCGGAGGGAGTCGAACCCCCGACCTACGGATTCGAAGTCCGGCGCTCTATCCAGCTGAGCTACGGGCGCGTGAGAAAGATTTTATCACCTAATCGAATCGAGCATTTCACCGACGCGGTCGAGACCGGCGAGCAAGTACGGGGCTTCGTTGCCGAAGCCGAAGCGGATGTAGCCGTCGAGCAGGAAGTGATCGCCGGGAACAATTAATGTCGAGCGTTCGGTGCGGAGACGCTCGGCAAGCGAACTCGAATTGATCGGCGCATGGTATTGCGTCATGCAGATCGCGGCGGCCTTCGGAGGGACATACTCGAACATGCCGGGCCGCGAGTCCAGCCAACTCTTTAGATTCGGCCAGTTTTGGTTCAGGAGTCGGCGCGTGCGATCGAGAATGCGAGCGCGCTGCTCCAGTAAGCGGCAGCCGACGAGGTCGCTCAAGGCAGGTGGGGCGATCTTGGTGTAATCGGCGTAGGACCAAACTTCCTGTATTGTCTCTTGCGCTGCAAGAACCCAGCCCAGGCGAAGTCCGGGCGTACCGTATGCCTTGGACAAACTGCTGGTCACGATCGTTTTCGGATACTCGTTCCAGAACGAGGGCGTTTCTTCGCCAATGCGTTCGGCGCCACGATAGACCTCATCGGCCAAAATCCAGCAACCGTGGCGGTCGGCCACCGCCGTCAGCGCCTTGATTGTACTGTGACCGAAGACCGAGCCTGTTGGGTTGTTCGGGTTCGAGAACGTGATGAACTTCGTTTGTGGCCCGACGCGTGAAGCGATTTCTTCGGGATCGGGAAGCCATTCGTTTTCAGCCCGCAACCAAATTGGGACGATGCGGCCGCCAAGCGCTTCGATGAGTCCATAAGTCTGCATGTAATTCGGCAGAATAATGACCACTTCGTCGCCTGGTTGAAGTAAGCGTAGGATGGAAATCAGATTAGCTTCCGCTGCGCCGATCGTCGCTAGAACGTTCCTCTCGGTCGCTCCTTTATATAAGGACGCGACGAGTGACCGAAATCGCTCTGTACCATTTGAAACGCCGTAACCCAACCGGCACCTCGCCAGGTCCTCCTGATCAATACAGAGCTCGCCGAGCGTGAGTGGATGTACGCCGCTTTCCGATAAGTTGTATTCTACCGAGTTTTCATACGTGGACTGCCATCGTTCCAATGCAAATCTTGAGAAATTCATAGGTGTGATAATTTATAGGATTCTTACGCCAGCGAGGTAGCTGTCATGCGGAATATGGTCATCATCGGATCCGGGCCGGCCGGTTTGACGGCAGCCGTCTATGCGGCGCGCGCGAATCTCCAACCGCTTCTGATCGAAGGAAAAGAACCGGGCGGACAGCTCACATTAACCACGCTTGTCGAAAATTATCCGGGTTTTGGCGAAGGCATCATGGGTCCGCAACTCATGGAGGAAATGCGGAAGCAGGCATTGCGCTTCGGGACTGAAATCGTGACGAGTTATGTCTATGCGGTGAAGTTAAAGGAGTATCCGTTTCGCGTCTATTTTGCGGACCAGGAAGTGACCACGAAGACAGTTGTGATTTCCACGGGTTCCTCGGCCAAGCTCATCGGAATCGAAAGCGAACTCCAACTGATGGGGCATGGCGTTTCAACCTGTGCGACGTGCGACGGCTTCTTCTATCGAGGCAGGGAGATCGCAGTGGTGGGCGGCGGCGACTCGGCCATGGAAGAGGCGACGTTTCTGACGAAATTCGCCACGACGGTCTTTGTGATCCACCGCCGTGATGTGCTACGAGCCTCAAAGATCATGCAAGATCGCGCATTCAGCAATCCGAAGATTCAGTTCATCTGGGACACCGTTGTGGACCATGTCGTGGGAACGAAAGAGACCGGTGTTACTGGATTGAAGCTGAAGAAGGTAAAGACCCTTGAAGCCTCCGATCTCAAGGTGGATGGATTGTTTGTTGCGATTGGTCATAATCCAAACACCGACATTTTCAAAGGTCAGATTGATTTGGACAGCCACGGGTATATCAAGACCCAGCCGGATTCCACTCGCACAAATATTCCCGGCGTGTTCGCGTGCGGGGATGTTCAGGATCCGGTATTCCGGCAGGCAGTCACGGCCGCCGGCACAGGATGCATGGCAGCCATTGAGGCGGAGCGTTGGCTGGAACACTGATGCTAGCCTCTCCCTCTGGGAGAGGCCGGCGCGACAGCCAGCGGGCTGGCGCGCCGGGTGAGGGTGCAAGATTTGACGAGACCTGAGACCCTCACCGTTTCTTGAGGCTTCGCCCTGTCGGGCTCGCGCTTCGCGCCCCCTCCCAGAGGGAGAGGGTGATTAGGTTCTTATGGACGAAGAGCGTATTTTCACATTGGCGGAAGCGCAAAGCCTTCTTCCAAGGCTGCGAACGCTGCTGGAAGAACTCAGCCAGGAATGGAAACGCATCAGCGCGCTGAACCCCGAAATCCAGAAAGCTCGGGACAATGCGTCGCTCAACGGGTACAGCAAGTTTGGAGTGGAATACGTGGAGTCGGTCTCGCACCTCATGTCGCTGATCCATGAGATCAAAGACATGGGTGTGCTACTCAAGGATGCGGATAAAGGCCTCTGCGATTTTCCGTACATAAAGGGTGGCCGGATGGTCTACCTTTGCTGGCAGTTAGGCGAGGACAGGATAGGATACTGGCACGATGTGGAGACTGGATTTGCCGGAAGGGAACCTTTGGAGGAAAGCGATAAGTGACCAATCGTATGGATAGAATTCTGATCGCCGGCATCGATTGTGTCGCGGCCATCGGGGTCACTCCCGAGGAGAGGACCATGAAGCAGCGGCTCTCCATCGACGTGGAAATCGCAACCGACATATCCCAAGCCGCCCGCTCGGATTCCCTGAAAGACGCTCTCGATTATTCCAAGGTAGCAACCGTAGTCACGGAGGTCTGTAGAAGCCGCGACTTTCATCTCATTGAGACGGTGGCGGAGCTTTTGGCTGGCCGGATACTAGCCGAATTTCTTGCGCCACGGGTCCGCATCCTCGTCAGGAAAATCTCGCCAGTCCTGGAGCCGCGTGTGAACTACGTCTCTGTGGAAATCGTGCGTTCCCGGTAATCCCTTCAAAATTTGGAATTTGTAGCAAATTTTTATTGAAGATCCTGAATTTATTGCGCTATTCTTTTCCCCTCGTTTTGATGGCCAGCACCAACGGCCTCCGAAGTCCTTACACTGAAAATTCGCGTATTCATAAGGAGGTTGCTTGTCTACTCTTGAAGATAGGTTGGTTGAGACTCCACAGGCCGACTACTCCGCTCGAAACCAGGTAAAGCCGAGTCGCGGAAAGCGAGTCATGAAGTACATTGATGCCGCTGTTTGCTACGGCGCCAGCGTGGCATTCGATACCATCCAATACTTTAATCGCTTCAGTCCTAACCCCTCCTTTACGCCGAAATGGACCGAAAAGCCCTTACTGAAATCCTGGCAAAAGACAAAACCAGTGCTGGGATGGCCGCGCCAAACCGATTCGCTCTGCCCCCAGTGCGTCAAAGAAGCGCGCGAAACGATCATCAGCGGCGCCGTCGACTGGACAAGGTTGCTCCACCAGAAAGTCGGGGAGGTCAAGGCCAATATCATCGAGAGAAACGGCCAGGTCTGGATGGTGAAGGACTGTCCGCAGCACGGCAAAACCGAAGATCTGATGGCGATCGACGTGAAATTCCTAGAATGGATCGAGAAGAATTTTCCGGGTCGCGACATTCCGGCACACGCCGATAAAGATCTTCACAACCACGGCAGCAGTACGATCCGGCACGGCCGCGGCGCGGTCCTGACGGTCGATCTGACGAACCGCTGCAACATGATGTGCGATCCCTGCTTCATGGATGCGAACCAGGTGGGCTATGTCCACGAGCTGACCTGGGAAGAGATCATGGAGATCATGGATAACGCCATCAAGATCAAGCCGCGGCGGCAAATGTCGATTCAGTTTTCCGGCGGCGAACCGACGCTCTCGCCCTATTTCCTGGACGCGGTCGCGTATGCCCGGAAAATCGGATATTCCAGCGTGCAAGCTGCAACGAACGGTATCGAGTTTGCGAAAAGCAAGGAGTTTTGCCGGAGGGCCGCTGAAGCCGGCTTGCGCTTCGTCTACCTGCAGTTTGACGGCGTCGGAAACGACGCCAATAGCCATCGCCAGATCGGGAACCTTTTCGATGTGAAGCTGCGCGCGATCAATAATCTTCACGAAGCCGGCGTTGAGATCATTCTGGTGGTGACACTTGTGAATGGAGTGAATAACGATCAAGTCGGATCCATCATCCGCTTCGCGATGGACAACCCGAAGAAGATCGCTTTCATCGCCTTCCAGCCGGTGTCCTTCACCGGCCGGGATGAAGACATCACGCCCGAACGCCGGCTGCGGCAGCGCTATACGCTTTCGCATTTAGCCAATGACGTGAAATCGCAGGTCGGTGTCACTGAACCTACGCGCGACTGGTTCCCTCTTTCGCTGATGGGAGCATTCGCCGACTTTGCCGATCTCGTCCACGGTCCCGGTGCCGACTGGGGTCAGGTAAGCTGCGGCTGCCATCCCAACTGCGGCGTGGGCACGGCGATGATGATCAACAAAGAAACCAAGGAGTACGCTCCGGTCCCCCAGTTCCTGAACATCCCAGGGCTCGTCAGTGATATGCAGAAGATCACCGATGCCGGCCGCGAAAAATGGTTCTCGAACGGAATGATGGCCCTCGCCCTTCTCAAGAACTACAACCCGTGGGGAGCACCTCCGAGTCTGACGCTGATGGATATCATCAGGAAATTCGACAAATCCTTCGGCCTCTCGGGCAAGAGCTACGGCAAAGTTTCGGGCGATCGCACCATGGAAGATATCGAACGGCGGCGCAAGGATCCCTGGAATTTCCTGTTCGTCGCGGGCATGTGGTTCCAGGATTTATTCAACTACGACTTCCGGCGAACCGAGATGTGCATCATTCCGTATGCGACCCAACTGGGCGAGATTTCCTTCTGCGCCTATAACACCGGAATCGGCTGGCGAAAGATCATCGAAAATATGTACAAGACCGCCAGCGTTGCCGAATGGAACAAAAAATACGGTAAGCACGGGGTCTACGCGGGCGGGAAGTCCGTTCCCCTGGACAATTACGCGCACAACCTGGTGCTCAATCCTGTCGATGTAACCCGCGTTCGCGTTCGCGGCGATGAGCCGGAAACCGCAGCCGACGAAGAACGTCTCGCCCGTCAAAAGACTCGCGAAGCTCAAAAGATGAAGCAGATGATGGACGAGTTGACGTTTGGGAAAAATCTCGGCACCGATGAAAAGAGCGAGTTGGTGAAGATCGAACTCGCCCATCGGGGTAGATAAAGATAGCCACAAAAAGGCACAAAAGTCACAGGGCTCGATATCCGATCCTCAAATCCCCAGCGCTTTTCGACCAGCCTCCGAGATCCGCTGCGGAGACCAGGCCGGCTCCATCACGATCTGGACCTTCGGAGTGGGAAAACCGGCCTCTGTAAGTTTCTTCTGGATGTCGCCCGCGATGACCGTGCCGGATGGGCAAGCCGGTGAGGTGACCGACATCTTGATATCGACCGAATCTGTATTCGCCTTGACCTCATAAATCAGGCCAAGGTCAACGACATTGAGCGGAATCTCCGGATCGTAACATTCCTTTAACACTTCGTAGACGAGATCCTCGTCGGACATCGACGCCAGCCGGGGGTCGCGGGCTTTGTCGGCAAGAACCTCAGCGACGGTTGCTTCCATAGCCTTTGTCGATTCGGCATAAACCCGCGCGTCTTCTTCCTGTTCTTCCTGCGAGAAAGATCGAGTCACTTTGGATTGGCGGCGCACGGCCACCCCGATTCCAGTCGCCAGAAGAATGGATAAGATGAGGAGCAAAGCTATCAGCACGAATATTGATTTTCACCGGTAAACCCAGCGAGTTCAAGGGTATAATTTTTGTGTATAATACGCGCTTGCGCCATCGATCGAATTCCAGTCCGTAAATCTGTCCGAAAGGGTTAAAGACAATGGCTTCTGCCCCCGTGAAAGCTCCAGAGCAACCCGTCGTCGACATCACCAATGGTCCTTATCGCGTGGCCAGCGCGCTGATTAAGGTGCAAACGGAAGAACGTGAAGAGTTGCATAACCTGACAAAGCAGGTCCGGAACTTTGTCAGATCGTCAGGAATTCGTGCAGGCCTGGTCAACATTGCATCGCTTCATACAACGAGCGCGATTTTCATTAACGAATGGCAGGATGCTTTGATCCACGACTTCAAAGCCTACATTGCCGGGGCGATTCGCAAGGATCTCTATTACAGGCATAACGATCCGGCCTGGTCGGACTGCGACCGGCACAATGCCGACTCCCACTTGCGCTCTTTGATGCTTGGCATATCGTTGACCCTTCAGATTGCGGACGGAAATCTGGTTCTGGGCGAATGGCAAAGTATTATTATGGCGGAGTTGGACGGGCCTCGGGAACGATCGGTCCGGCTGCAAGCCATGGGCATTGCAAGCGAGCAGTAGTTGAATAAAGGAGTTTTTCAGAATGGCAATCGTATTGACCAAAAAAGCTGAAGACAAGGTAAGGGAAATCCTTTCGGAACAGTCCGAACCGTATGCCGGCCTGCGTATTCAAGTGATCGGCGGGGGCTGCTCCGGTTTTCAGTACCGTATGGGTTTTGATAAAAACTTCAGTGACCAAAGTGACGCCATATTTGAATTCGACGGCCTGAAGGTATTTGTCGACAAGACCAGCTTGATGTATATGGACGGGGCGGAGGTCGATTACGTCGAAGGACTGCATGGGGCCGGTTTCAAGTTCAGCAATCCCAACGTGAGCGGCACTTGTGGTTGCGGCAGCTCATTTAGCGTCTAATACCTAAGTTCAACGGGGGAGCTAAGAGCTGAGAGGATCCATCAGGGATCGACCCCTAGAACCTGATTCGGATAATGCCGACGAAGGGAGCACAGAATGAGTACTTCCAAAATCGAGTTCAAGGATTCCACTTATCTCGATACCGCGTTCCCTGCCAGCGAACGCATCTACATTCCAGGCGCGCTGCATCGCTCCGTTCGAGTACCTCTGCGCGAGGTGTTGACGAAGGACGGCGCTCGCGTCCGCGTCTACGACACGCGCGGGCCCTGGGGCGATCCAGACGAGCTTTGCGACGTGCGCCAGGGCTTGCGTCCGCTTCGGCTCGAATGGATTGTGGACCGCGGCGATACGGCCGAATACGAAGGCCGTGGCGTGCGGCCGGAAGATAACGGCTATCTGAGCTTCAAGCACGCCGCGCATGCCGCGCAAAGTCAGGGCCGCGTGCACCTGGAATCTTTTCCAGGACTGAAGCGTCCGCCGCGTAAAGCCGCGCATGGTGCGGCTGTGACTCAGTTGGCGTACGCGCGACGAGGCATCATCACGCCGGAGATGGAGTTCATCGCCATTCGCGAGAACCTTGGACGCGAACAGGACTATCCAGCCTCGCGCGATGACCGCTCCGACATCCGCTTCCAACATGCGGGCGAATCCTTCGGCGCCGCCATTCCGAAATACATCACTCCAGAGTTCGTCCGCAACGAGGTTGCGCGAGGGCGCGCGATTATTCCGGCGAACATCAATCATCCGGAATCCGAGCCGATGATCATCGGCAGGAATTTTCTGGTCAAGATCAATTCCAACATCGGTAACAGCGCTATCTCCAGCTCGATTGAAGATGAAGTCGAAAAGATGCGATGGAGCATCACCTGGGGCGCCGATACGGTGATGGACCTCTCGACAGGCCGCAATATTCATGAAACCCGCGAATGGATTTTGCGCAACTCTCCAGTGCCGATCGGGACGGTTCCGATTTATCAAGCTCTCGAGAAAGCCGGCGGCCGGCCTGAGGAGCTGACGTGGGAAATGTATCGGGATACATTGATCGAACAGGCCGAGCAAGGGGTCGATTACTTTACGATTCATGCGGGCGTTCTGCTTCGTTATATTCCGTGGACGGTCAAGCGCCGGACGGGAATTGTCAGCCGGGGCGGATCGATCCTGGCGAAGTGGTGCCTTGCGCATCATCAAGAGAATTTCCTCTATACGCACTTCGAAGAAATCTGCGAGATCATGCGTGCATACGACATTTCGTTCAGCCTCGGTGACGGCCTTCGTCCAGGCTCCATTGCGGATGCGAATGACGACGCCCAATTGGGAGAACTCGCAACGCTCGGAGAACTGACGAAGATCGCCTGGAAGCACGACTGCCAGGTCATGATCGAAGGTCCGGGGCACGTGCCCATGCACTTGATCAAAGAGAACATGGACCTTCAGCTCAAGCTCACCCACGAAGCACCGTTCTACACACTGGGACCGCTGACAACCGACATCGCTCCCGGCTATGACCACATCACGAGTGCCATCGGCGCAGCGATGATCGGCTGGTACGGCACCGCCATGCTCTGCTACGTCACACCGAAGGAGCATCTCGGTCTGCCCACACAAAAAGACGTGAAAGACGGCGTTATCGCCTACAAGATCGCCGCGCACGCCGCGGATCTGGCGAAAGGCCATCCAGGCGCGCAGGAGCGCGACAACGCATTGAGCAAGGCCCGATTCGAATTTCGCTGGGAAGATCAGTTCAACTTGAGCCTGGATCCCACTACCGCTAAAGATTTTCATGATGAAACGCTTCCTCAGGACGGGGCCAAGCTTGCCCACTTCTGCAGCATGTGCGGTCCACAGTTCTGCTCGATGAAGATTACCGAAGAAGTGAAGGAAGCCATGGATCAGAAGAGCGTGGAGTTTCTTAAAGCGGGAGCGGAGATTTACATTCCGGAGTCTTGAGACATTACTTCGAATCGATCACCAGTTCCGGTTCAGAGATGATCACGCGCGTGTAGGGTGGCACCGAGCGCGTCAGCCAGACGTTGCCGCCAATCACCGAACCGCACCCGATCACCGTTGTTCCTCCGAGGATCGTAGCGCCGGCGTAAATCACAACATCATCCTCGATCGTGGGATGTCTCTTTTTACCGCGAATCATGCGGCCCTCTTCGTCCATCGCGAAGCTCAATGCTCCGAGCGTGACCCCCTGATAGAGCTTGACGCGGTTTCCAATAGTTGTCGTTTCACCGATGACCACACCGGTTCCGTGATCGATGAAGAACCCGTCGCCGATCGTGGCGCCGGGATGGATGTCGATGCCGGTTACCGAATGCGCATGCTCGGTCATGATTCGGGGCAGCAGCGGAATGCCTTGGACGTTCAATTCATGAGCCAATCTGAAGGTCGTAATTGCCAGGATCGCCGGATACGCGAAGATCACTTCGTCGATGCTCTTTGCGGCAGGATCGCCATCGTAGGCCGCCTGCGCATCGGCCGATAACCGGACGCGCAGTTTCGGTAACTTTCGGAGGAAGAGAATGGCCTGTTCTTCCGCAATTTTCCAGCAGTGCTCGCAATTGTTGTCTTCCTTCTTCTCGCATTGCGGGCGGACGCTGCGGTAGATCTCCTGGGTCAGGCGCGCGTAGATCGAATCGATGAGGTCTCCGATGTGATACTCGATGTTCGCAACTTCAACATACTTCCGCCCGAAGTAACCCGGATAGATCACTTCGAGCAGATCGCCGACAATCTGGATGAGCGAGCTTTTGTCGGGCAGCGGAGTCGTCGCTAGATGCTCGAGCTTTGGCTGGAGACTCCCAAACGTCTGAAGCACTTCGCGAGTGATTTCCCGAACCTGATCCCGCTTTCTTAAATGCTCATGCATAAGCTGTAGCCAGCTTAACCGCTCAAGTTTAGCGGCTAAACCGGCCAGTTCTCCAACTCCTTCTGAACCTCAGCCATAAACTGATCTGCGGTGGCCCCATCGATCACTCGGTGATCGAATGATAAGGACAACATGATTATCGGCCGGATCGCAATGGCATCGTCAATCACGACAGCGCGTTTCTTGATTCCGCCCATGCCCATGATCGCAACCTGAGGTTGATTGATGATGGGAGTCCCGATCAATCCACCGTATTGGCCGGGATTCGTAATAGTGAATGTTCCGTCTTTCACGTCTTCCGGCGTGAGCTTTTTGTTGCGAGCCCGTTCGCCGAGATCATTGATGGCTTTGGCGAGGCCGAAAAGATTCCTCTCGTCCGCGTGTTTGATGACGGGAACAATCAAGCCCCACTCCAGATTCACGGCAATGCCAATGTTGATCGCCTGCTTGTAAACGATCGTGTCGCCCTCTAGTGATGAATTCACAAGAGGGAAACGCTTCAACGCCGTCGCAGCGGCCTGGACGAAGAAGGGCGTCACAGTGAGTTTCACCCCCGAGCGTTCGAATTCCGCCTGCTGTTTTTCCTTCGCTTTCAGAATCCGGGAGCAGTCGACCTCGAACAAAGTCGTTACATGCGCCGAAGTCCTGCGGCTCATGATCATGTGCTCGGCAATGGCCTTTCGCATGGCGGTCATGGGAACGCGTTCGACCTCGCCGGTGAATTTCATCGGAGGAGAAGCAGGAGGAGCGGGAGGGCCTTCTTTGGGAACTTCCACCGGCTTGGGAGCTGGAGCCGCAGGAGCGCCTTGCTCGATATAGCTGAGAATGTCGCGCTTGGTGACCCGGCCGTTGGTACCGGTACCTTTTCCGGAGAGTGAGGCCAGATCGATTCCGTGCTCTTTTGCTATTCGGCGGACGAGCGGAGACGGCCGGATAAGTTCGTGCTCGCCTTCTTCTGCCTCGTCCTTTTCTGGTGTCGTTGGTTCCGGTCCGGCAACTGGGGGCGGACCTGAGGGCCGGAACGGCTGCTTAGCTTGAGCCGGCGACGGTTCTTGGGTTTCCGGTTTACCTTCCGCCGGCTTGGCAGCGCCATCGCCAATGATGGCTACGGTCGTATTGATCTGAACGGTTTGGCCTTCCTTCACCAGAATGTCTTGAAGAACACCCGAAGCCGGAGAAGGAATCTCGGTATCTATTTTATCGGTGGAAATCTCAAACAGGGGTTCATCTCGCTGAACTTTGTCGCCCTTCTTCTTGAGCCACTTTGTGACCGTACCTTCAAAAATACTCTCCCCCATCTGGGGCATTTTGACTTGAGTTTCGGCCATGGTTTTGTTCTCACTTGGAATTGTGGTCACATTTATGGTGAGGCGTTCCTGTCCCGTCCCTTTTTCGACCCACCGAACACCAGAACTTAGTAGGCGTACAACTCGCGTGCCACACGAATAACATCGGAAGCTTTAGGAAGGAAGAACTCCTCGAGCGGCGGGCTGTACGGCACTGGTGTATCGGG
>Ga0209058_1002046_pt1 | contig 16851 bp, 16 predicted proteins | sample GraSoiAngelo_147_FD_185904 | JGI IMG/M metagenome (GOLD analysis project Ga0209058, IMG submission 185904) | Grasslands soil microbial communities from the Angelo Coastal Reserve, California, USA - 14_1009_05_40cm (SPAdes) (version 2) | ecosystem: Environmental > Terrestrial > Soil > Grasslands ... | reverse complement strand
GTGAGACCCGCGCCCTCACTCGTGACCGCGGGCAAGAGGGTCGCTGACGGGACGTCGAACACGCGCAGTTTCGTCCCGCCCTCGCCGAATTGGTTCAGGTAAAGCGACCGGCCGTCCGGCGAGAACGCGGCGAACCCATACGTGGACTGCCCCTTTACCTCGAACACGGCTTCCGTCGCGCCCGACGATGCACCGACCACGGCAAATTTCGTCAGCCAGTCGCCATCGATCTTGACCGGCGAGTTCGCAAGCGCGAGATGGTTTCCGTCGCGCGAGAGCGCGGTCAGGCCGCTGTCGGTCCAGATCGCGCGGTATGCGCCGTCGAGCGTGAACGAGCGAAGCTCGCGCGACGTGGCGACCTCGACAACATGCACGAGCGTCCGCGTCGCGCCGTCGACCAGTTCGGGCGCGTAGAGGGTCGCGCGATCGGACGAGAGCGACCCATCCGCGAGCGTCCGCGTCGTCGCTCCGGTCCGCGCGTCGATGGCCAGGATGTTGGTCACACCTCCGGAGCCGACGGAGCGCAGATAGATGAGGTCGTTCGCGGCATTGGTCGGCCGCGGGGTCGCCGTCGGGTGCACGTCCGGCGCAAGGCTCGGCCGCGGGGCCGCGGCCTGCTCGCTACACGCGGCGAGCAAGAAAGCGAACGCCAGCACGAGGACACGCCTGGTCCGCACCTTCATTGCTACGGATACAACCCCGCTCGGCGCGAGGTTCCCGAGCCTATGCGGCCGCGGGCTCGGGTTGTCGGCCGCCGGCGACGGCCATGGCGGTCGCGCCGAGGCCGAAGAGCACCGCGAGGAAGATGACGAGCGGTCCGAGGATCGGGACGAGGCCGATGAGAAGCAGGACGATCAACCCCACGAGAAGAGCGAGCACGACATGGGACGGTCGGCCGGTGATGCGCATGATCGACGCACCAAGGCCGAGGGCCGCCACCGGAACGCTCACCGCGATCGCCGCGAAGTAGAAGGCGAGTGCGACGAGACCGAGCCACCAGCCGCCCACGATCGTGCCGAGGACAAAGATCACCACCGCGAGGATCGGCAGGCCGATGAGGACGAGGGCTCCGATGGCCAGAGTCATGAAGGGCGAGCGGACCAGTGCCTCTCCGGAGCGACGAGAGAACGACGGGAAGAAGAACACCAGGAAGAGCCCCAACACAAGAAGTCCGACGAGACCGCGCAGCCAGTCGATCGCGATCGCAGCGGGCCCCTGCACCGGTTGCACGGGCCCTGGTGGCGGCGTGCTCCGTGTGGTCGTCCCCCGCACCACGGCGCCGCTCGGGACCGATGCCTCGGTCGGACTCGTATAGCTCAGCGATCCGTCGATCGCCGCGCCGCTCGTGAGCGAGAGCGACTGCACCTGCGCGGTCACGTTGCCGCCGACGTGACCGTCGAGAGTCACGGCTCGCGACCCCGCCTGGACATTCCGGCCGATCTGACCGCCGAGCGTCACGGTGTTCCCAGCCAGGACGGCATCACGGCCGACCTGGCCCTTCCCGCTGACCGTGATCTCGTTCCCCGCACCGAAGACGTCCCCGCCGACCTTGCCATCGATGAAGACCGTCGCTCCTGCCGCGCGCACGCTTCCGCCGACCTGGCCGCGGATCGTGATGAAGTTGGCAGCCGCGATCAGATCGCCGGTCACGCTGCCGTCGACGCTGACGTTATTGCCGGCGGCGACGACGTCCCCGTGAACGGTCCCATTGATCGCGATGGTTGCGGCGAACGCATAGAGATCGTCCTCGACCGTTTCGGTCGGGCCAATGATCACGTCGTTGCCCTGGCGGATATCGGCGGCCGCGGCCGGGGTCGCGGTGATCGTCAGGACCAAAGCGACGAGTACAAAGACGCGGAGGACCCGCATGTCGCACGGATAGTACGAGCGGCCGTGCAGGGCTGCGACTAGCCCACCGCCAGCGCGATGATTCCCAGCACCATCGCCGCTGCACCAATGCCGCGGCGCGTCGCGTGTCCTTCGGCGAGCACGCGAGCTCCGAGAAACGCGCCGACGAGGATCCCGATCTCGCGGGCCGGAGCGACGTACGAGACGGGGCTCGCGATGAGCGCCGTGAGCACCAGGATGTACGCAAGGCGACTCAGGATCCCCACGGCGAGCACCGCGCCGCGCCGGCGAGCCCACGTCTCGCGCAACTCGTCGCCGCGGCGCAGGGCGAGTGGCGCGAAGAGCAGCGACTGTCCGGTGACCGTCGCCCAGTCGTAGAAGAGCGGCGGGATAAGCAGAGTCGAGACCGCGGTCTTATCCCAGAGTGTGTAGGTCCCGATCACTACGCCGGTCGCGAGGGCGAAACCGACGGCGGCTCCGGCACCGCTTGCGCGCAGCGCGCGCGGATCCCCGGCGAGTACAAGCGCGCCGCCGACGATCGCGAGCGCACCGGCGATCGCTAGCGGTGTCGGACGTTCGCCGAAGATCGCCATCGCGCCGATCGTCGCGAGCAGCGGGCCGCTCGCGCGCGCGATCGGATATACGAGCGAGAGATCGCCCGCGCGGTACCCCGCAGTGAGCGTGGCGAAGTACAGGATCTGCAGGCACGCCGCGACCGCGACGAACACCAGCGCCGACCATCCGAGCGCAGGATGGGCGATGACCAGGATCAGGATCGCGAAAGGCGCGAAGACGACCGCGCCGACGAGGTAGGCGAGCCAGAGAAGAGGCACGTCGGCCACGGCCCGCTTGGCGAGGAGATTCCACGTGGCGTGCAGGACCGCGGCGCCCAGCACGAGGACCAGCGCGAACAGGCTCACGCCGCCGAGAGGCTACTGCGGCCAGCGCGCAGCGCACTGGCCAAGCAGCAGACCGGAGGACCGTCAGGTCCGAGGACTATTCGGTCGAGATGGTCTGGTCCGTGATCTCCGTGCCCGGTCGCACGACGCGGAAGTGTTTCGCCGGGTCGACGAGCAGCGTGCGCACACCGCACGCGGCGTCAGGCTGATCGCTCTCGTCGAGCGCGTCGGCGTACGCGCCCAGAAGGTCGGCGAGCCCAGGAAGGTCCTCGTCGCGCGGCGGACGCATGAAGACCTTGGCACCCTTCGCGAAACGATCGCGGAGCGTGGCCTCGTCGAGGCCACGATCGGGATCGTGACGCAGGTAGACGACGCCGCCGCTCATGCCCGAGCAGATCCAGCGCCCAGGATCGCCGAGCACCACCGCCTTGCCGCCGGTCATGTACTCGAACGCGAAACCGCGCAGGTCACCCCCGAACACGAGCTCGGCGCCCGAAAGCCGGATGGCGGCGCGTGCATCCGCCCCACCCTGAACGAGGAACCGTCCACGTTGAGCGCCGTACGCGAAGCATTTGCCGACTGATCCGTCCACGAACCGGCCCGCCGCGTTGCGCGCTTTGAGGATCGCCACCGCACCCCCGAGCGCCGTCTTGGCGGCACCGTCCTGCGCGCCGCCGCGCAGGACGAGGGCGACGCCCTCGGTCGCGTACGCGGCGAATCCGTTGCCGGCGACCGATCCTTCGCGATAGATCGACGCCACGTCCGCCACCGCTGCGCCGGCGATCCGGAGTCGCGCGAGCTCGCCGGACGCGTCGGTCGCGACGAAGCGATCGTTCGCACGAAGGGCACGTTGGCCTTCGGCTTCCGCGACCGCGACCCCCGCGACGACTCGCACGTCGCGCCGCCCAGGCGTCGTCCACTCGATCGGCTCGACGAGATACCCCAGATCGACGCGATCCAGCCCGCGGATCTGACGTAAGAGGTCGGTCCGTCCGACCAGGTCCACGGTCGCCCGAACGCCGAGCTGCGCCGCGATGCGCGCGAGCTCCTCGCGTAGCGCGGTGAAGAAGCGGCTGAGGTTGGTGACCGCGCTCTCGAACTCCCGTGGCTCGAAGCGCTTCACGCCGCGGTCGGTCGCCTCGGCCACCGATTCGAGCTGCGTCGCGATGCCGACATGACAGGTATCGAGCTGGCAGCCGCGGCAGATCGTGCAGCCGATCGCGACCATCGCGAGTGTCCCGAACCCGACACGGTCCGCGCCTAGGCAGAGCATCTTCGCCACATCGACCGCGCTCTTCATGCCTCCGTCGCACCAGAGCTCGACGACGTCGCGCAGCCCCGATGCGACCAGCGCGCGATGCGCCTGCGCGACGCCGATCTCGACCGGCAGCCCGGCCCGCCGCAGAGCATGCTGCCGCGCCGCGCCGGTCCCGCCGTCGTATCCGGAGAGCGTCACGATGTCCGCTCCCGACTTGGCGATGCCGACCGCGATAACGCCGATGTCCGGCACCACCGGCACCTTCACCGACACCCGAGCGCGCGGGTTGACGGTCTTGAGCTCGTGAACGACCTGCGCGAGATCCTCGATCGAATAGATGTCGTGATTGTTCGACGGCGAGATGAGATCCACGCCGGGCTGGGCGTTGCGCGCGAGCGCCACCTTCTTGGAGACCTTGCGCGCGGGAAGATGCCCGCCTTCGCCGGGCTTGGCGCCCTGGCCGATCTTGATCTCGAGGTAGTTCGAGGAGTTCGCGAGCAGCGCCGATACGCCGAAGCGTCCGCTCGCGATCTGCTGGCCGCGGTTGCGCGGATAGCGGCCGATGAGGTCCGGCAGCTCGCCGCCTTCGCCGTTCACGCAGAGGAGATCGAGGCGGGCCATGGCCTCCGCGTACGCGCGGTACGCGGTCTCACCCTGCGAGCCGAACGACATCGATGAGATGTAGAAGGGCCCAGCGTGCTCGCCCGCGCTGGTGTCGGCCGGGTATTCGGGATCGCCGTCGATCGGCCGGACAAAGTCGATGAGATGGCGCAATGAAACGGGATGCGTCGTCTCGAGCTCGCGCAAACGCTCCGCGTACGCGGAGTACGGCGCTTCGCCGTTCGCGACCGACAGGGCCGCCTTCCACGCTCGCGGCCATATCCGGAAGGCGGGCTCGAGCCGCGCATCTCTCCTCTCGCGGAGCATCGAGGCCCGCGTGAAGCCTTCCTCGGCGATGCGCTCCCAGCCCAGTCCCGCTTCATCGCTCGCGCAGAACGTTTCGATCCCCATGAAATGCGCCACGTCCGGCGCGAGCCCGACCGCCGAGACCTGCCGCCCGTAACCGCGCAGCTCGTGCACCCCCAGCGTCGAGGTCACCTTTTCGATGCCCTTGCGGAGAGCCTCGATGAGGTTCGCGAGCGCGTGCGGGTCGCCGGTCGTGATCGCGTACTCGAGCACCAGGTACGGGTTCACCGCATCCGCGCCGAGGGCGAGCGCGACCATGATGTCGTGCAGGTTGCGCAGGCTTCCCGCGGACACGATGAGCGCGCAGTCGCGGCGCAGCGAGCCGGCGCTGCCGGGTTGCGCGAGGAGCGCGCCGTGCGCCGCCGCGATGACCAGGACCGGGTCGAGCCACGCGCGACCTTCCGCGATCACCGCGCGGTCCTGCACCACGACGAGGCGCGCGCCGCCGCGCACGGCGCGGGCTGCCTGGGCGCCGAGGCGAGCGAGCGCGTCGCGGGGATGCTCTTCCCAGTCGCGATCCGCTTCGAGCACGGCGGGGGCGCGACGGCCGTCCGCGGTGAAACGCGCGATCACATCCTCCAGGAGCCAGGTTCCGCGCTCGCGCGCCAGCGCGCGGAAGTCATCGCTCGATATGCCTGTATCCGGCGAATGCCCGCCGAGCAGGATCGGCGTCGCGAGCTCGATCCACAGTCGGGGGGGCGAGCCCCCCCGGCTCCCCGGCGATGGGCGCGGCCCAAGCAGCACGCGCGTAGAGAAGTGCTCGATCTCGCGCTCCCGGTCGATCGCCGGATTCGTGACCACCGCGACTGTCTCGTGGAGATGGTCGGCGAGGTTCGCCCGCGGGGCGAGCGCCGCGAGCGGTCCGTCGTAACCGAGAGAGCCGATCGGCTCGTTCCCGGTCTCCGCCATGTACGCGGCCTGCTTCAGGTCGTCGGGCTCGAACCCCAGCGCTGCGAACTGCCGCTCGCGGCGGACCGCTACGTCCTCAACCTCGTCCGGCGCCACGCCGATCTCCCAGCGCCGGCCCGCGTGCACCGCCTCCGCGGGCCCGCCGCAGACGATGCGCTCGCGGAGGCCGTCGAGCATCAGGCCGCGGGCGCGCCGGGCGGCGACGAACTGCTCGCGCACCGCCTTCTGATCAAGGAAGCGCCAACCGCCATCGCGCCGCAGCGCGACCCGTTCTCCGGGGCCCAGCGGGTAGGGATCGGCGATGTAACGCTCGAGCGGCACGAAACCGCGCTCGCTCGCGAAGACGTGCTCGTCCTCGGTCTCGACGTGCCAGAGCGGCCGAAGACCGAGCGCGTCGACGCCAAAGATGCAGGTGTCCCCGACGCGCGACAGGATCGCCGCGGGCCCCTGCGCGAGCGGACCGAGCGCGGCGCGCCCCTGCACGTAGGCGTCTTGCAGCTCGCCGCTCATCCGCTTCATCTCGTTGACGATCGGCGGGAACAGGAGCTCGATGACTTCGATCGGGGCCAGACGATTCCGCATGACGAGCCCGCGGATCACGGCGTCGACATCCTGTGAATCGCTTCCGTCGCGCGACAGGACGAGCCCGAGTCCACGTGCCTCTTCGCGGAGGCGGCTGATCGTGTTGATCTCGCCGTTGTGCGCGAACACCGGGAAGGGCTGCACGCGCGTGAAGCTCGTGGTCGTGTTCGTCGCGTAGCGGTTGTGGCCAAAGGCCACCGATGTAGCGAATCGCGGATCGCCCAGGTCTTCGAAGTACGACGTCAGCTGATGGCCGGAGCCACGCAGCTTGTAGACCGCGGTGTGCCGTGAGAGCGAAACGACGGTGGCCGCGGTCGTGCGCTCGATCGCGAGCGCAGCTTCATAGAGCGCGCGCGATCCGGAATGGCCGCCGCTTGGCGCGAGCAGCGCGAGCTGGAGGAACCGCGGGGCTTCGAGGCGGCCGCGCGGTCCGAGCGCGCCCTCATCGGTCGTGTCGTCACGCGACAGCAGGACCGTGATGCGCTGCCGCGCGAGCGCGTCGAGAAGCGTGGAGCGCTCAGCGTCATCGGGAAGGAAGAAGTGTCCGACCGCGAAGCGGCGACTCTGCGCGAGCCCATCGTCGATCCCCGCGGAGCGGAGCTTACCGGCCCAGACCGCGCGCGGAATGTCGGTGAGAATCCCTGCGCCGTCGCCCTCGCCATCAACGACGCCCGACCGGTGCGCCAGGCAGGCCATGCCGTGGAGGACGAGGTCCAATAACGCGCGCGTGGGCCGCGCGTCCTTGCGCGCCACGGCCACGAGCGCACAGGCATCGTGCTCGCTCGCCACGTTTCCTCCCATTAACAACAAAGCCCCCCGCTTCCGGGAGGCTTTCGTCGCATCGGTGAGTGCGCGGACGCGACTAGGCCCCGTCCTCCGACGCTGCTGCGGACGAGGTCGTGGTCCGATCGCTCACGTGCCGACGAGGCTAACGAAGGCGAAGGTTGCGGAACAGCGCCAGGAAGGTCGTGCTTTGGTGTCGGCGGTTATGCGCGGACGAGGACGGTGACCGTGTCACCGACGCGGATCGGGGCCTCGGCCGTGACGACCGTGCATAGCGCACCGCGCCTGCCCACGAGCGAGACGCGGAACGCTTCGACGTCCGGCTGCCCGTTCATCTCGCCGATATGCGTGCACGGCTCGCACTCGCCGTTCACACGCAGGGTCACGCCGCCGATCCGCAGCTCGGTGCCCTCGGCGAGGCCGGTGACGTCCGGAAGCCCGCGGATCGTGATCTGCTCGCGTAGATCACCTGGCCGAAGGCCGAGCGCGTCGTGGGTGGAGCTATCGATCACCAGGACCGCGCGGTTCGGGCGCCCACCGTGGGAATCGCCCGCGATCCCAGCGCCGACATCCGCGGTGACCTCGCGCACGGGCGTCGGAAGCACCCCGTGAGCGGTGTGGAGCTGCAGCGCGACGACCCTGGCGCTCATAGCTTTCTACGAACGATACAGAAGGCGTCGTGCTTCTCGGCGATCTCGAAGCCGGCTTTCACGTACATCGAGAGCGGACCGACGTACTGGCTCCAGACCCACCGGGCCGGGTCGACCTCCCCGAGCCAGGGATAGGCCTCGGCCGTCTTCATGCCGCGGGACCGCAGGTGCTCGAGCGCGTAGTCGAGAAGCTGTGTCGCGATCCCCTGCCGGCGCTGATCGGGCGCGACCACGAAGCAGACGATCGCGCCGGCCGTCGGGTCCGCAGGACCGGGCACGCTCCGGAGCCCGTCCTTGGGCGCCGCGTGGCACCAGCCGACGACCCGCCCGAGGCGATACGCGACGAGGCCGTTCGCTTTCGCGGAGCGTATGAGCTCGCTGCGCGACGCACGGTTCTGCTCCCTGGTTCGGTCCTCATAGTCGTCGACAAGGCGCTCCATGCAGAAGCACCTGGCCCAGTTCGGGTTATCCGCATACGCGACGAGATCGAAATAGTGCATGACCGCGTCGTGCTGATCGGGAGTGATGGTCCGGAGCGTGACGTCGCTCATCGGCCGAGTCTCCCACACTGATCGCTATGGACATCTGGTCGGTCGGTCACGGGGCCAGGCCGATCGACGAGCTCATGGCCACTCTTGCCGACGCCCGGATCCAGACCGTCGCGGACGTGCGCTCGGCGCCGGGCTCGCGACGGCATCCGCAGTTCGGCGCGAAGGCGCTCGCGGAATCACTCGGCGCTGCGGGCATCGCGTACGTGCACCTACCCGGACTCGGCGGCAGGCGCGAGCCGCTCGACGACTCGCCGCATCGGGCGATCCGCGTTGCGGCGTTCCGCGGCTACGCCGATCACATGTCGAGCGACGAGTTCATCCGGGAGTACGAGCGCTTGATCACGCTGGCGCGGGGCTCGCGCACCGCCTTCATGTGCGCGGAGACCCTCTGGTGGCGGTGCCATCGACGCCTGATCGCGGACCGGCTCACCGTGGACGGCTGGACGGTCACGCACCTGCTCGCGCCGGGAAAGACCGAGTCCCACACGCTCTGGGATGCGGCCCGGATCCAGGACGGACACCTCGTGTACGACGCGGGGACGCTACCGTTGCCCACGTAGTGCGGACCTGGGACGCGGACTGGGAGGAACGGCGGGCCGGCAAGAGCTGCCCCATGTGCAACGAAGGCCGCCCGGATGAGACCCACGGGAACGCGCGGATCTTCGCCGGCCGGGTGTCGGACGCATACCTCGTTCACGGCGATGTCGGCCAGCCCGGATACACGATCGCCATCTGGCGCGGACGGCACGTCGCGGATCTCACCGACCTCACCGACACCGACGCGGCGACGTACCTGCGTGAAGTCGTGATCGTCGCGCGTGCGCTGGAGTCGCACTACAAGCCGGCGAAGCTCAACCTCGAGATGCTCGGGAACACCGTTCCGCATCTGCACACGCACATCGTTCCGCGGTACGTCACGGACGACAGCCCCGGGGAACCCGCGCGATTCATGCGCCAGCCGGACCTGCATCGCGACCCCATCCCGGACGCGGGATTCCACCGGGACGTCGCGGCGCTGCGCGTCGCACTCGCGGGCACGGTTCAGAAGACCGCCTGACCTCCGTCGTCGCCACGAAGCCCAAAGCCGAGAAGGCGATCGATGCTGATGTGCGTGAGCCAGCCGAGGACCGGCCACGGACTGCCGATCGGCAGCAGAAGGAGCGCGACGACGCCGACAAGTATCGGCACCGTGAACGTATGCCAGGCGTTGTACAGCCACACGCCCCGCGGTGGGAGATATCCGCGCGCGGGCGCGCGCCCCAGAAGTGTCGCCGGCAGGAGCCCGAACACGTCCGGTGCGAGCAGGAACCCCCAGTACGCCCACCCGAGCTCGTCCCGTACGGCGAGCGCCGCACCGAAGAGCACGAGCGTCAGCGCGAGGTACTCGACGTGGTGCAGCACTCTCGCACCGCTCATCTCTACGCGCCGCCGGCGAGGCGCGCGCGCAGCTTCGCTCCCGCGATCCCGCGATGCGAAATGTGGTGTTTCTCGTCCGGCGTGAGCTCCGCCATCGTGCGGCCGTCGCCGGCGATGACGAAGACCGGGTCGTAGCCGAAGCCGCCGTCGCCGCGCGGCTCTTCGGCGATCTCCCCGCGGACTTCGCCGTCGAAGAGCTCGACGTGCCCGTCCGGCGAGGCGAGCGCGGCCACGCACACGAACCGCGCCGAGCGGTCCTGCACTCCTTCGAGGAGCGCGAGCAGCCGCGCGTTGCGCTCCTCGGGAGACGCGTCTTCACCGAAGTAGCGGCGGCTGCGAACACCCGGCGCGCCGTGCAGCGCGAAAACCTCGAGGCCGGAGTCGTCGGCGACCGTCCGCAGTCCACTCGCCAGCGCATACGCGCGCGCCTTCGAGGTCGCGTTCTCGGCGAACGAGGCGGCGTCCTCGGCGGGCGCCGAGGGCACGGGGTCGAGCTCACTGGGCCCGACGATCGCGACGTCGAGCCCGCTCAGGATCTCGCGGTACTCGCGCAGCTTGCCGGGGTTGGCCGAACCGACAAGAAGCCGGTGCCGGCCCTCCGTCACTTGAGCGCGGAGCGCTGCGCGGCGATGAGCTGCGCGATCCCGTCGAGCGAGAGCGATAGGACAAGGTCGAAGTCGGCGCGCGTGAACGGCCGGCCTTCCGCAGTGCCCTGGACCTCGATCAGCTCGCCCTCGCTGGTCGCGACCACATTCACGTCCGCGTCGGCGATCGAGTCCTCCGCGTATGCGAGATCGAGCAGCAGCTCGCCTTTGACGTAACCGGCCGACACAGCCGCGACGCTGCGCACGATTGGCGACGGCGTCACTTTGCGTAGCGCGTGCGCGAGAGCGATGAAGCCTCCGGTGATCGCGGCCGTGCGCGTGCCGCCGTCAGCCTGTAGCACCTCGCAGTCGACGATCACGCTGCGGGGGCCGAGAGCTTTCATGTCCACGGCCGCGCGGAGCGCGCGCCCCACGAGGCGCTGGATCTCAAAGGTGCGACCGCCGGGGCGGCCCGCGATGCTTTCGCGTTGGCTGCGCTCAGGCGTGCTGCGCGGCAGCATGGCGTACTCGGCGGTGAGCCAGCCCGTTCCTTTCCCCTCGAGGAATTTCGGCACGCTCTCCTGAAGGGTCGCGAGGCAGAGCACCTTGGTGTCGCCGAAAGCGATCTCCGCGGAGCCCTCCGCGAACTTCGAGACGCCGACGCTGATGGTGATCGGCCGGAGGGCGTTTGCAGCGCGTCCGTCCGGCCGCGCGAAGCTCACGCGGTCTCCTCCCAGAGGCGGCGCATCTCGTCGGGAGAGTAAGACTCCAGCGCGCGGCCCGCGTCCGCGGCGCGAGCCTCGATGCGCGCGACGTGCGCCGCGAAGCGTTCGTTCGCGGCACGCAACGCGGTCTCCGCATCGAAGCCGGCCAAGCGCGCGGCGCCGACGAGGTCGAAGAGGAGGTCGCCGAGAAAGTCTTCGTCGTCGATGTCGAGCGGGAGCTCGAGACGGGGCGGTTCGAGCTTCACGCGTGCGGCGCGCTCCTGCATCCGCTCTGCCGCAAACAACCCCGGGAGCTCGCGCGGCACGCCGCCGAGGAGCGACTGCGCGGCGCCCTCTTTCTCATCGCGCTTGATCCGCTCCCACTGCGCGAGCAGATCGCCTCCGGCGATCTCCTGCCCCTTGAAGACATGCGGATGCCGCCTGATGAGCTTCTCGTTGAGCTCCCGCGCGACCTCGGCGGCGTCGAAGGCGCCCTCCTCACGAGCGAGCTGCGCGTGAATGGCGATCTGGAAGAGAAGATCGCCGAGCTCGTCGCGGAGGCGCGCCGGATCGCCTGAATCGAGCGCGGCGAGCGCCTCGTACGCCTCCTCGAGAAGATGCGGCCGTAGTGAGGCATGTGTCTGTTCGCGGTCCCAGGGGCATCCGTCCGGCGCGCGAAGTCGCTCGGCGATGCGCGTCACGGTCGCGAGCGAGGCGAGATCGGCGAATGGCTCGAGCGGCGCGAGAACCAAGAAGCCTGCGCCGGCGATGACGCTCTCGGCGGCCGCAAGCGTCATCGCCCGCTCGCGCTCGCCATCGATGATCGCCATTGCATGATCGCTCGGATAGCGCGCGCGAAGAAGCGACCAGTCCGGCACGGCGTCGAGCGCGATCGCGACGGCGCGGATGGTCACGAACGTATGCCGATCGAGACGACTCGCGGGCACCACATCGACGCCGCCCGGCCAGCGCTCGAGAAGCGCTGCGAGGTGGCTAGTCGAACTCGAGGCCAGGGACGAGGCGGAGGACGTCGTGCGCCTTCTTCTGCTGGTTCAGCCAGTACTGGTATGCGTTGTCCTTGATCGTCTTCTTCTGCGCGTCATCGAGGTCTCGGGAGTCCGACTTCTCGAGCGCCTTGAACCAGGTCGTGGTGTTGAGTGCATTGTGCTGCTGGCTGCGCGCACCGGCATCGAGATTGAAGAGCTCGTTCTCGGACGCGAGATCGGTGAGCATGCCGCGCGCGATCCAGCCCATGTCTCCACTCTTGTCCTTCGTGGCGCTGTCCTCGGAGTACTTCTTCGCGACCTCGCCGAAGTCGGTGCCGCTGTCGAGCGCGGCGCCGACGTCGGAGACCTTCTTGAGCTGGGCGGTGAACGCCTGGAAGTCGCCGCCGACCGGGCGAGGGGCGGCGACCTGGATCTGCGCGACGTGGACCTGCGCAGTCGGCGACACGACGGCCTGATCCTGCCGGCGCTTGGTGAATTCATCGCGCAGGAGCTCGTAACGCGCGTGCGTCTTGATGTCGTCGACGGTGAAGCCCGAGGCGAGCCAGCGCTTTACGATCTCGTTCTCTTCCGGCCCTCTGCGCTCCTCGACCTGGATGATGTGGTAGCCGAAGTCCGACTTGATCGGATCGGAGACCTCCCCGATCTTGAGAGCGCGCGCGGCGTCCTCGAACTCCTTCACGAACTGGCCCTTCCCCACCCAGCCGAGCTCGCCGCCCGAGTCCGCGGAGCCGGGATCGTTCGATTTGTCCTTCGCGAGCTGGTTCCAGAGCGGCTGGCTGTTCGGATCCAGGCGCAGCTGATCGCGGATCGCGGTCGCTTTCGCGAGCGCGTTGTTCACCTCGAGCGCCTGGTCGGGCGCGTCCTTGTTGGTCTGGATGAGAATGTGGCGGCTGCGGAACTGGCCCCAGTCGTCCTGGTATCGCGCATCGATCGCGTCCGGGGCGATCGTCACGCCGTCGGCCCTGGCCTGGAGGTCGAGGATCGAATGCTCGACGAGGGCGTCCAGCGAGCTCCGCTCGAACGAGGCCTTCTGCTCGGCGATCTGCGGGTCGTTCTCGTATCCCGCCGGTACGCCGAACTCGACGTAGAAGCGCGTCTGCTCGTACTTGACCTCCCGCTTCCAGTCGCGGAGCGCGACGGCCCGGCCTTCGAAGCGCATCGCGGGCTTGAGGTTGTCCTGATAGAACTTGTCGCTCGCGGCCCACGTGATCAGCCCCAGGACGAAGAAAAGGACCGCCGAAAAGATGACGACGATGAACGCCTGCTGGCGGCGCTCCCGCTGCCAACGAGCGCGACGCTGCCTGCGGGAGAGACGCGGAAGTGGGATCCGGCGGGCCATATCTGAAGGATTTCAGTCTAACCGCGCGACGCGCCGGTACACGGCGAGCGTCTCATCCGCCGCGCGGTCCCACGAGAACGCGCTCGCGCGGGAATGCGTGCGTCCGGCGAGGGTCGCGCGTAGCGGAGCGTCGTCAAGAACGCGACAGAGTGCCGCGCCGAGGGCTTCCTCGTCGCCGCTGCGCACGAGGAGCCCGGCGTCGCCGACGACTTCGGCGACGGCGCCCCCGGCGTAGCCCACGACCGGTGTGCCCGCGGCGAGCGATTCGAGGGCGGTGAGGCCGAAGCCCTCGAGAAGTGCCGCGTGGATGAGGCATTCCGCGCCGGCGTAGAGCGCGGCGAGCGTCGCATCGTCGACGAAGCCGGTGAGGATCACACGATCACGCGGCACACGCCGATCGGTGAGCGCATCACGCAAGATCGCCGAGAGCTTTCCGAGATCGCCCGCGATCACGAGACGCAGGTCCCGGTCGCGATCGGCCGCCTGAGCGAACGCACGGAGAAGGCCCCGCACGTTCTTCCGGGGATCGAACTGGCCGACGTAGAGGACGTAGCGGTCGGGCACACCGAACCGCTGCTGCGAGACCCGGCGGCCCTCCTCGCGCGACGGCGGGACGAAAGACTCGTCGACGGCCTCGGTCACGACCGTCACGCGGTCTTCCGGGACACGAAGCCGCTCGACGACGTCGCGCTTGGTCGCTTCCGAGACCGCGATCACCCCATCGGCACGGCGTGCAAGCGCGTACTGCCAGGCATGACCCGCGCGCGCATACGGCAGCCGGAGGTAATGCTCGGGCCAGATGAGCGGCGCGACGTCGTGGATCGTGATGACCGCGGGGAACGAGCGCCGCGCAGGGAGCGACAGCTGCGTCGAGTGGTAGACGTGCGCTTTCGCGCCGGCGAGCTCGAACGAGAGCAGGACCGGATCGAACGCGAGCATCGAGAGCTCCGGACGCCGGAGCCGTGCCGTCGGCAGGTCTTCATGGGTGGGGAGAAGGCCGGGGTCCGCGGGCGGGAAGTTCCGCAGCCGCAGCAGGATCCATTCGACATCTCGCGGAGCGCGACGCGCGAACGCGGCCAGGAGATTTCTCGAGTAGCGGCCAATGCCTCGCACGCGCGCCACGGTCTGCAGATGGCGCGCGTCGAACGCTACTCGCACCGTTCCTAGACTATCGGCGGCGTGGACTCGGTGATCGTCCCTACGTACAACGAAGCCGCATCGCTCCCGCTCCTCGTCGAACGGCTCGCGCCGGCGATGCGCGACCGCGAGTGGGAGCTGGTCGTGGTGGACGACGGCTCGCCCGATGGCACCGCCGACGTCGCGGAGAAGCTCGGCGCCAGACACCCGGTGCGCGTGCTGCGGCGCGCGGGTAAAGCCGGTCTCGCGTCCGCGGTGATCGCGGGCATGAAAGAGGCACGCGGCGATGTCCTCGTGGTCATGGACGCGGACCTCTCGCATCCGCCCGAGATCGTTCCCGACCTCCTGGCGGTGATCGATGCGGGTATCGATCTCGCGGTCGGAAGCCGCTACGTTTCCGGCGGAGCGACCATGGACTGGCCGTTACGGCGGCGCGTCGCGTCGCGCGTCGCCTGCTTCCTCGGGAATGCGCTCGTCCCGGTTCGGGACGCGACGAGCGGGTTCTTCGCGGTGCGCCGCTCGGCCATCGACGGGGTGCCGCTGAACGCGATCGGCTTCAAGATCGGGTTCGAGGTGATCGCGCGTGCGAACGCGCGCCGGATAGTCGAGGTCCCGTACACCTTCCGCGACCGCGAGCTGGGCGCGTCGAAGTTCGGTCGCCGGGAGATCGGGCAGTACCTTCTGCAGCTCGGCATCGTGGCACGCGACAAGGCGCTGGGGAGGCTCAGGTGAAGGCAGGCGACGTCACGCTCCGGGAGGCGCGGATCGATGACGCCGCATTCGCGGCCGATCTCGAGACGGCTGTTCGTCCTGATGATCCCCAGGATCCGGTCATCTACGAAGATTACTGGCGCAACCCCGAGGCGAACTGGAAGGTCGAGCGTTTCATCGGCGAGATCGACGGTATGCGCGTCGCGTACGCCCACCAGCGCCATCATCTCTGGGAGACACCCGAGCGCTACGGCGGGGTGACCGGCGATCTCGTCCCGTCACACCGGACGGCCACGCGGATCGATGCTTTGTTGGCCGCGATGGAGGACCGCTCGCGCGCCGACGGCACGCAGACCTTCACATCGTGGGCTTGGGAGAACGACGACCTCCGCGTCGGCGCGCTCGCGAAGCGCGGCTATCGGGAGAAGCGGAGGCAGCGCTTCTGGGAGCTCGATCTCGTCGCGAACCGCTCGAAGCTCGAGGCCATGGCCGCCGATTCGCGCAAGAAGATGCGCGAGCAACGTATCACCGTGCTGACCATCGATCGCGACGACGACCCGGAGAAGTTCGCAAAGCTCTGGCGGATGAGCAACGAGGCCGAGCAGGACATCCCGACGACGGAGCCGTACGTCGAGGGCGCGTTCGAGGATTTCATGAAGTGGATGCGCTCCCCAGGCTTACGCGGGGACCGCATCTGGATCGCGCGCGACGGCGACGCGATCCTCGGCGTATCGATGCTCTCCTACCCGCCCAAGCGCGGTGTGGTGCAGACCGACTGGACCGGCGTGGCGCGGGCCGGTCGCGGCAAAGGGATAGCGCGCGCGCTCAAATGTGAGACCGTCATGCAGGCGATCGCCCTTGGCGTCGACAAAGTTCGCACGGACAACGACAGCCAGAACGCGCCGATCCTGCACATCAACGACACCATGGGGTACCGGCGGCGCAAGGACGGGATTCAGTTCATGCGGGCCGCGTAGCCCGGGCAGTGCTCTCTTACCAGCCCACCCGGAACCGGTGCGGACCTTCAGGGTCGAGGACCTCGAGGTCCTGACCGTCGACCTTACGGAACGCCGCCTTGAGCTTGGGCACGAGCTCCCAGCCTTCAGGGATCCCGCGGATGCGCTCGAACACCTCGAGCGGCCTCGGGGTGAGGATGAAGATGTTCGTCTCGCCTGAGACCGCCTCGTGCCCGTCGACCGTACCGAGTCCGCGCACCGCGGCGGAGACTCGCTGCTCCATGCCCTCGATCTCATCGAGACGTCGCATCGACGAGCCCGGGACCTGGAGCGCGAGGAGGTACTCCACGAACGGCATCCTATCGACGCGTTAGGCGGCGAGGTTGCGAATGCGGAACAAGCCGCGTGATCCGCCCGTACTAGTCCCTCGCCCTCGGCGGGTACTGCCCTTACCCGAGCTCCTCGCGAAGCGCGTCGATGACGTACGCCTGCTCGTCATCGGTCATCGAAGCGAACAGCGGGATGAGCATCGTCGTGCGTGCGGCCTCCTC
>Ga0209058_1002044_pt1 | contig 16854 bp, 14 predicted proteins | sample GraSoiAngelo_147_FD_185904 | JGI IMG/M metagenome (GOLD analysis project Ga0209058, IMG submission 185904) | Grasslands soil microbial communities from the Angelo Coastal Reserve, California, USA - 14_1009_05_40cm (SPAdes) (version 2) | ecosystem: Environmental > Terrestrial > Soil > Grasslands ... | reverse complement strand
GTCTACCTGCACACGAAGTCGCGCGACTACCTGCCCGAGGTCGTCTGGCCGATCCTCAAGCGCGCCGTGGAGTGCGCGATCGAGAACTGGAAGATGCCCGACCAAGGTCTCTGGGAGGTGCGCGGCGAGCCGCAGCACTTCACTTCCTCCAAGCTCATGTGCTGGGTCGCGCTGGACCGCGGGGCGCGGCTGGCGGAGATGCACGGCGATGCCGAGCTCGCCAGGGCGTGGCAGCGTGTCGCCGACGAGATCAAGTCCGACATCTGCGAGCGCGGCGTCGACGAGCGAGGGGTGTTCGTCCAGCACTACGGCGGCAAGGCGCTGGACGCGTCGGTGCTCTTGATCCCGCTGATTCGCTTCCTTCCGCCCGATGACCCTCGCGTCCGCGCCACCGTGCTCGCCATCGCCGACGAGCTGACTGTCGACGGCATGGTGCTGCGCTACCGCACCGACGAGACGGACGACGGGCTGCACGGGGAGGAGGGCACGTTCACCATCTGCTCGTTCTGGCTGGTCTCGGCGCTGTGCGAGATCGGCGAGCTCGACCGCGCCCGCGAGCTGTGCGAGAAGCTGCTGTCCTACGCCAGCCCGCTGCAGCTCTACGCCGAGGAGATCGACCCTCGCAGTGGCCGCCACCTCGGCAACTTCCCGCAGGCGTTCTCTCACCTGGCGCTGATCAACGCGGTCATGCACGTGATCCACGCCGAGTCGGGGGCGACGCACAAGTTCAGCGCCGCACCGCCCTCACCGCAGCCCTAGTCGTCACCGCCGGCCGAGCTAGCGCCGGGCTAGGCGCGCCCGCACACGACCAGGTCCGCGCATGCGACCTGGATGGGGATGCCGAGGGCCAGGCCTTCGATCCCGTCGCCGACGATCTTGGCCGACGCCACGGCCACGACGTGGCCCTGCCCGTCCACGACCGGCCCGCCGCTGTTGCCCGGGCTGATCGCGGCCGAGAACTGCATGTAGTCGCTCCCGTCCAGGCTGCGGTACCCGGAGACGACGCCGACCGAGATGGTCCCGCTCAGGCCGAGCGGAGAGCCGACGGCCATCACTGTCGTGCCGACCTGCGGGCGGGCCGGCAGCGTGCTCAACACCGGCAGGCGCTCGGAAACGTGGACCACGGCCAGGTCGTCGTTGACGTCGACCCGGACGATGGTGCCTCGGAGCACGCCGTCGCCGCGCAGCACCGAGACCCCGGCCGACCCTGACCGCCAGGCGCCCGCGACCACGTGGAAGTTGGTGACGATGTCGGACCCGTGCGCGTCGGCGTGCACCACCCAGCCCGATCCCAACGCATCGCCGGCGTCGATGGTGACGACCGACCTCTGCACGTCTGCGGCGGTCGCGCGCCAGTCCACGTCGAGTGGCTGCCGGGCCTCGACGGCGGCAAGCCGCCGCTCGAGGGCCGTGATGATGCGCTGCTGGGCCGCGGACTGTTGACCGAGCGATGCCCCGGCCCGCAGCGTGTAGGCGAGGCCGGCGACGGCGACGGTCGCGATGACCGCCGCCGCAGCCAGCCTGAGGAAACGAAACCATGTCACTTGAGCTCGGCGCCCAGGGCCGCCTCGGCCTTGGCGACGTTCAGCATCGCCGCCTGGAGCTTGTCGAACCCGTCCTTGAACTTGTCGACGTTGCCCGAGTCCATCCCGCTGATGATCTCGGCGTCCGCGGCGATCGCTGCGCTCAGCGCGTCGCCGAGACTCGAGTCGCTGGCGCTCAGCGCGCTCGGGACGACCGCCGCGGTGCGGTCGGCCTGGAACTTCTGCAGGTCCGCGAGCAGCTGCTGCGAGCCCGTGCGGCACGTGCTGAAGCTGCTGCAGTCGTTCAAGACCTCGTAGTCGGTCTGGACGCGTCCACCGTCCGCGACGTACATGGCGACGTAGTCCGCCGTGACCTTCTTCGACCGCGCGTCCGACTGCGCCGCCGTGAGCTGGTCCTGCGTGGACGCAAGCGTCACCGTGGTCGTGACGAGCCGGGCGTACAGCCCGTCCCGCTGCTCGGCCGCCGCGTGGGCGACGTAGCCGAGCGTGCCCGTAGCGATCAACGCCACCGCGCCGAGCGCGGCCGTGGCCGCCCACGGAGGGCGAGCGCGTCGGGTCTTGGCCTGCGGCGCCGGCGTGGCGACCGGCTCCGTCGCCGGCTCGACCTCAGGCGCCAGCTCGACGAGGTGGCCGTTGGTCTCGACCGGCAGGGTCACGATCTCTTCCACTTCGGGGTTCGCTGACATCGGGGGAACCTCCTCCTGAACACGAGTGGCCGTCGACGCGGCCAAGGGTTCCGCCGTTTCGGTCTCACCCGCAGTCTCAGGACCGTGTCGAAATGGGTCTCAAAAGAGGGTTATCGTTTGCGCGGGGTAGGGGATGGCCAAGTTCCTCCGGCGCTTCGTCGAGGACCCGAGGGCGGTCGACGCCATCGTCGTCGTGCTCGCCACCTGGTTCGTGCTCGGCGCGTATGTCGTCGCATACGCCTACGTCCACGACCCCGCTCAGGTGATCGAAGGGGCGCGGAAGGCGGGCCTGGCAACCGTCACCGCCTCGTGGGCGCTGATGACGCTGTTCCTGTTCGGCGCCTTCGCCACGGGGCTGCGCGATGGCCGGGTGTGGAATCGCGCCCTCCCCGACGGCCAGACGGGCACCTTCGCCGCGGCCCTGATCTTCGGCGCCGCCTGGATCGTTGACCAGGCCTTCTGGTCGCCGATCTTCGGCTCCAACGCCGTCGGCCTGGACAGCCTGTTCACCCCGCCGCACCTGATCGAGATGGGCGCGGCGGCGGTCATCGTCAGCGGCCCTCTGCGCGCCGCCGCGCGCCGAGGTGAGAGTATCGCCAGCCCCGTCACCCTTACTTCGACGGCGCTGCTGCTCTCCGTCCTGACGTTCGCGACCCAGTTCATCCACCCGCTGATCGACCCGTGGGCGGCGGGTGACTACGAGTTCCGCGCCCTGGTCACCAACGCGCCCTGGCTCGGCGAGAACATCGGAGTCGCGGCGATCCTGGCGCAGGCCGTGATCCTGGCCGGCACCGGTTTGCTGCTCAACAGCGGCTTCAGCCTGCGGCCGGGCTCGATGACGTTCGTGTTCACGGTCAACGGGGTGCTCGTGACCATCACCAAGGGCCACTTTCAGCTGGTGCCGGTCGCGATCGTCACGGGGCTCGCGGCCGACGCCTGGATCGTTTTCACCTCGCGCAAGCCGGGTAAGCCGTCGGCGTCGCTGTGCGCGGTGATCGGAGGAGCGTTCGCCACGGCGTATCTCGCCGAGGTCACGCTGCTGCCCGCGGGCACGGTCTGGGGAGCCTCGCTGTGGCTGGGCACGATCATCGCGACGACGATGCTCACGTGGATGATGGGGCGGCTGCTCCGTGCGGGCCTGCCGGCCGCGGTGATCGCGCCCTATGAGGTGTTCATGAAGCAGGCGCCCGAGCCCGAGCGCGGGACGCTCGACCCCGACAGCGCCGTGCGGGAGCAGCTGGTGCGGGCAGCGCTGGACGACCTCGGGACGCCCGAGGCGTTGGGTCGCAATCCGCTCGCGATGCTTCCGGGCGTGACGAAGGGAGGCAGCGCGGCGGTCGAGCTGCGCGCCGTCCTGGTGGAGGTGATCGGCGAGCTGGCGGGTTCTGCGACTCCGCGCGAGGCGGAGTGCGGCCGCGTGCTGCAGGACTACTACGTGAAAAGGGTGGGCAGCCACGAAGTCGTCATGGAGCGGCTGTACCTCTCTCGGCCGACGTACTACCGGCGTCTGCACCATGGGTTTCAGCTCGTGGCGCAGCGTCTCGACGCCTTGAGCCTGACCCCCGCCCCGCGATGAGCCGCTTCGTCGAGGTCTCGCACCCCGTGACCGCGGGGATGAAGACGTACCCGGGCCTGCCCGAGCCGTCGGTCGAGGTCAACATGGACTACGACGCCTCCCACGAGCGCTACCAGGGGCAGGCGGAGTTCTTCATCGCCTCGCTGCATCTGTGCGGGAACACGGGAACGTACGTCGACTCGCCGGTGCACCGGTATCGGGGTGGGGTGGACCTTGCGGGGCTGCCGCTGGAGAGGCTGGCCGACCTGGAGACGGTGGTCGTCGACTGCAGCGGAGGCGAGCGGGCGATCGACGCCGGCGCGCTGGCCGCTGTGGAAATGCGCTACCGCGCCGTGCTTGTGCGCACCGACTTCTCCCGGCACTGGGGCACGCCGTCTTACTTCTCGGAGCCGAACCCGTTCCTGACCGCGGATGCGTGCGAGATGCTCGTCCGGCAAGGTGCGCTGTTCGTGGGCATCGACTCGTTGAACATCGACGACACAGGCAACCCGGCGCGGCCGGCGCACACCATCCTGCTCGGGGCGGGGATCCCGGTGTGCGAGCACATGACGAACCTGGAGGCGGTCCCGGCGTCGGGCGGAAGGCTGCACGCGGCGCCGATCGCGTGGGTGGGAGGAGCATCGTTCCCGGTGCGCGCGTACGTAATCGCGCCCTGACCCCCTCGTTTTGCGCAAAACTGAACTTTTAGCCCCGGGAATGCGCGTGTTTTGCGCAAAAGGCCGACTTAACAGGCTGGATTGGCAGCCGACCGGCGGGCCATCACGCTGTGTGAGTGCCTCGCAAAGCGATCAGGGAGACCCAGCGGCGTCTAGGCAGGGGCGTGTACTGCCGAGCGGACCTCGCCGAAGACTCATGGACGGTCGTCTCCGCGTGGCTCAATGCGCTGCCGACGGACTCAGTCCTGTCCGGTCCGACCGCAGCCTGGCTCCACGGCCTTGACTTAAATCCCGCCAATCCGGTCGAGGTCATCGTGCCCTTACGCGCGTGGTCCCGGTCCCGTGCCGGGCTGCGTGTAAGGCACTGCAAGCTCGAGTCGCATGAGGTCGTACGGATCCGCGGTCGCCTGGCGACCTCAATTGACCGAACGCTGCGCGACCTCGCGGCCCGCCTCCCCGACCTGGAGATGTTGATTGCGCTCGACGGAGTCCTGCGTCGGCGACTGTTGGACTTATCGCAGCTCGCGACGCCACGACGGCTGCGAACTCTTGCAGGTCTGGCTGCACCGGCTGAATCGCCGATGGAGACGCGGCTGAGGTGGCTGTTACGACAGGCCGGCCTTCCGTGTCCTGAAGTCCAGACCGAGCTTCGCGACAGCAATCAGCGGTTCCTCGGTCGGGTGGACCTTTACTACCCGTCTGCGAGACTCGTCATCGAGTACGACGGCGGCAACCACCGCGACCGGCTCGTCGATGACGACCGTCGCCAGAACGCGCTAGTCGAGGCCGGCTACAAACTGCTGCGCTACACCGCCCCAGACCTGTATCAGCGGCCCGAGCTGATCGTCACTCAGGTTCGGAAGGCGCTTCCGGCTTGAGGAACAGCGCCGCCAGCGGCGGCAGCGTCAGCGTCACGCTGTGCTGGTGCCCGTGCATCGCCACCGGCACCGCGTCCGCACCGCCCATGTTCCCCATCCCGCTCCCTCCGTACAGCGGCGCATCCCCGTTCAACAGCTCCCTCCACCACCCTGCGGCGGGGACGCCGATCTGGTAGTTCAGCCGCGGCACGGGCGTGAAGTTGAACACCCCGACGATCACGTCCGAAGGCGACCGCCCGCGCCGCAGCAGAGACACGACGCTGTTGTCCGCGTCCGCCACGTCGATCCACTGGAAGCCGCGCGGGTCGAAATCCATCTCGTGCAGGGCCTTCTCCTCGCGCAGGATCCGGTTCAGGTCCCCGACCCACAGCCGCAAGCCCCCATGCGCGGGGTGATCCAGCAAGTGCCAGTCGAGCGAAGACTCCACGTCCCACTCCCGCCACTGCCCGAACTCGCCGCCCATGAATAGCAGCTTCTTGCCCGGCTGCGCGTACATCCACGCGAACAGGAGCCGCAGGTTGGCGAACTTCTGCCAGTCGTCGCCCGGCATCTTGGCGATCAGCGAGCCCTTGCCGTGAACCACCTCGTCGTGCGACAGCGGCAGCATGAAGTTCTCGCCCCACGCGTACAGCATCCGGAACGTCAGGTTCGAGTGGTGGAACTTGCGGTGCACCGACTCCCGCTCCATGTAGTAGAGCGTGTCGTGCATCCAGCCCATGTCCCACTTCATGCCGAACCCGAGCCCGCCGACGTACGTGGGACGTGACACCAGCGGCCACGCGGTCGACTCCTCGGCGATCGTTTGCACCTCGGGCTGCTCCTTGTAGACCTCGATATTGAAGCGGCGCAGGAAGTCCACCGCCTCCAGGTTCTCGCGCCCCCCGAACTTGTTCGGGATCCACTCCCCTTTCTTGCGCGAGTAGTCGAGGTACAGCATCGAGGCCACGGCGTCCACGCGAAGGCCGTCGGCGTGGTAGCGGCCCAGCCAGCACAGAGCCGAAGACAAAAGGAACCCGCGCACCTCGTTGCGCCCGTAGTTGAAGATCGAAGATCCCCAATCAGGGTGCACCCCGAGCCGCGGGTCGGCGTGCTCGAAGAGATGGGTGCCGTCGAAGTTCTGCAGCCCGAACTCGTCGGCCGGGAAGTGCGACGGCACCCAGTCGAGGATCACGCCGATCCCGTTCTGGTGCAGGTAATCGACCAGGAACATGAAATCCTGCGGCGTGCCGTAGCGCGAGGTCGGGGCGAAGTAGCCCGTGACCTGGTAGCCCCACGATTCATAGAGCGGGTGCTCCATCACGGGCATGAACTCGACGTGGGTGAAGCCCATGCGGCTGACGTAGTCGGCCAGCCGCGGGCCCAGCTCGCGGTAGGTCAGCCACCGGTTTCCCTCCTCGGGCACTCGCATCCACGAACCGAGGTGCATCTCGTACACGGCGAAGGGCGCGTCACGGTTGTTGGCCGCGGGCCGGTTCTCCATCCAGCCCTCGTCGCCCCAGTTGTAGGAGAGGTCCCACACCACAGAGGCCTGCCGGGGCGGCGCCTCCGAGTAGGTGGCGAAGGGGTCGGCCTTGTCCACTCCGCGGCCCGTGACCTTGGAGTGGACGTAGTACTTGTACAGCGAGCCGTGGCCCACGGTGGGGATGAACCCCTCCCAGATCCCCGACGCCTCGCGCGCATAGAGGCCGTTGGCGTTCTTGTCCCAGGCGTTGAAGTCCCCGATCACGCTCACAGAGTCCGCGTTCGGCGCCCAGACGGCGAAGTAGGTGCCGTGCGGGTCCTCCGACAGGTGCGCGCCCAGCTTGTCGAACAGGTGGCTGTGGGTGCCCTCGTTGAAGAGGTGCAGGTCGAACGGGCTCAGCAGCGAGCGCGCGGTCATGCTCATGCCGGGGCCACCAGGTCGAGGATGCCGCGCATCGGGATGCGGACCCAGTCCGGCCTCAGGTTCAGCTCGTAGCGGAGCTCGTACAGCGCCTTCTCCAGCAGCATGGTCGTGAGCTGCAACTCCAGATCCTCCTGGTTCTGCGGCACCCAGGTCGCGGCGCCCGCCGTGGACAGGTAGCTCTTCAGGAACACCGCCGAGACCGAGTCCACCCAGAAGCGCGCCCAGGCCTGGAGCTCGGCCAGTCGCTCTGGCGGCGCCTGCTGGCCGCGCAGCGCGGCGTGGCTTGCGTACGAGAACGAGCGCAGCATCCCGGCCACGTCGCGCAGGGCCAGCCGCTTCAGACGGCGCTCGTAAAGCGAGCGGGTCGGCTCGCCTTCGAAGTCGATGATCACGAAGTCGTGCCCGGTGTAGAGCACCTGGCCGAGGTGGTAGTCGCCGTGGACCCGGATCCGGCTGGTGTTGAGCTTGCGGGCCAGGAAGGACTTGAGGATGTGCGCGATCCGCGGCTCGAGCTCGAGCACCTTCTGGCCGTCTTCCCGCGCATCCGCGGGTAGCTTGCGCAGCTGGGTGCGCAGCAGCTCCGTGGCGCGCAGCGACAGCCCGCTCATCGACTGGTAGATGGAGCGCTGGTCGAGCGGCGTGATCCGCTCCGGCGCGAACTTCGGGTCGGTGGGGTCCGAGGAGAGGGCGGCGTGAAGCTCCGCGGTCCGGCGGCCGAGCAGCCGTGCCGAGTCGAGGTAGCCCCCGATCGTCTTGACCGCGACCTCGGCCGGCTCGAGCTTGCTCGCCTCGACGATGCTCCGCGGCCCGCTCGGCGGCGGCAGGCCGACCACGTCGGGCGAATTGAAGAAGTGGTTGATCGTGTTGAGGGTGTGCTGCCACGCGTCGCCCTGGTTGGGCACGTAGCGCTGGAGGATGGCGATGCTCACCGGCTCGCCCTTGTCCCGCCGGTACTCGAGGCTGCCCGCCAGCGGGGCGATCTGGCTGAAGTTCGTCTTCTCGGTCAGGAAGCGGCCGACCTCGAGCTCCGGGTTCACCCCCTCCTCGAGCCTGCGGAAGACCTTGAGCATGAGGCGCTCGCCGAAGATGACCGAGTTGTTGCTCTGCTCGGCGACGGAGAGCTGGGCCTCGAGGCGGATCGTCTCCGGGCCGCGCAGCCGAGCGAACGCGCGGGTTGTCGTGCCGACCAGGGTGCCCGAGCCGCCTGCGGCCCGTCGCCGGCGCGCGATCGCGCCCAGCATGGCCTCGGCGACGTTCGGCGGCCCGAGCGCGTCGTACAGGAGGCCCGGGGCCTGGTCTCCCTGGTTGCGCACCCAAGCGACGGCGCTGTGCGGCCAGCGCTCGAGGATGTGCGGCGCCTCCGCCGGGTTTGCGTAGGCGATCGGCAGCATGTACGTGTCGGGGTCGCCGTCCGCGTAACCAATGACGACCGACGTCAGGTAGGAGTTGCCCTCGGCCCCCGGCACTGGGATGACGTCGCTGATCGTCGCCGACTTCACGCGCCGCGCCTTGCCGGCGAACCACCGGCGCTGCGGGATGTAGCGCAGAAGCACGCTCTCGAAGCGCTCTTTGGCTCCGCCGATCAGCGCCGACTCCCATCCGCCGGTCACGCGCACCTCGGGCAGCGCCGCCGCCGGCTGGGCGCCGTCGCTCTGCACCGACGGCGCCGCGCGCGGCTGCATGGCGAACCAGTAGAAGGCGTGCGGGCCCATGGTCAAGAAGTAGGGGTTGTCGCCGATCGGTGGCATCTCGTTGCTGCTGAAGAGCTCGACCGGGACGAGCCCCTTCCACGGCGAGAGGTCGAGCTCCACCGCCTGCAGGAAGCGCGAGAGGTTGACGACGCACAGGATCTGCTCCGACTCATATCGCCGGACGTAGGCGAGGATCTTGCGGTTCTCGGGCCGCAGCAGCTCGAGCGTGCCCCGGCCGAACGCGCGATGGCGCTTGCGCAGCGCGATAAGGCGCTTCGTCCACGAGTAGATCGAGTGCGGGTTGCCCTGTTGCGCCTCGACGTTGACCGTCTCGTAGTGGTACTCCGGGTCGGTGATCACCGGCAGGTACAGGCGCTGCCTGTTGGCGCGCGAGAAGCCGGCGTTCCGGTCGGCGCTCCACTGCATCGGTGTGCGGACCCCGTTCCGGTCGCCGAGGAAGATGTTGTCGCCCATCCCGATCTCGTCGCCGTAGTACAGGACCGGCGTGCCGGGGAGCGAGAACAGGAGTCCGTTCATCAGCTCGATGCGTCTGCGGTCGTTCCCCAGCAGCGGCGCGAGCCGGCGGCGGATGCCCAGGTTCAGGCGCGCCAGCCGGTCCTGGGTGTAGGCGCGGTACATGTAGTCGCGCTCCTCGTCGGTGACCATCTCGAGTGTGAGCTCGTCGTGGTTGCGCAGGAACAGCGCCCACTGCGCTCCGTCGGGGATCGTCGGCGTCTGGGCGAGGATGTCCACGATCGGGAAGCGGTCCTCCATCCGGATCGCCATGAACAGGCGCGGCATGAGGGGGAAGTGGAAGTTCATCTGGCACTCGTCGCCCTGGCCGAAGTAGGCGACGGCGTCCTCGGGCCACTGGTTGGCCTCGGAGAGGAGCATGCGGTTGCGATAGCCGGCATCCAGGTGCTTGCGCATTTCCTTCAGGAACTGATGTGTCTGGGGCAGGTTCTCGCCGTTCGTGCCCTCGCGCTCGTAGAGGTAGGGCACAGCATCGAGCCGGACGCCGTCGATGCCCATCTCCATCCAGAAATCGAGGACCTTGAAGACCGCCTCGTGGACTTTCGGGTTGTCGAAGTTGAGATCGGGCTGATGGGAGTAGAAGCGGTGCCAGTAATACGCGTTGGCGACGTGGTCCCAGGTCCAGTTCGAGGTCTCGGTGTCCTTGAAGATGATGCGGGCGTCCTGGTAGCGCTGGTTGGTCTCGCTCCACACGTAGAAGTCGCGCTGCGGGCTGCCCGGCTTGGCGTGGCGTGCGCGCTGGAACCACGGGTGCTGGTCGGAGGTGTGGTTGCAGACGAGCTCGTTGATGACGCGGATGCCGCGCCGGTGTGCCTCCCGCACCAGATGGTGGACGTCCCCGATCGTGCCGAACATCGGGTTGACATTCGTGTAGTCGGCGATGTCGTATCCGTCGTCGCGAAGCGGCGACGGATAGAAGGGCAGCAGCCACAGTGCGTTGATGCCGAGGTCCTGGAGGTACGGCAGCTTCTCGATCAGGCCGCGAAAGTCGCCGCTCCCGTCAGCGTCACTGTCCATGAACGCACGCACGTGCAGCTCGTAGATGAGCGCGTCCTTGTACCAGAGGGGGTCGTCGTCGAGCTGGGAGAGCTCGACCTTCTTGCGCCTGGCGGCGGCCTGCGGGGTCGCAATCACAGGAAGTACTCGAAGTCGTGCTCGCTGCGGACGCGGCGGCGGAAGCGGAAGATCTGGCCCGGCATCGAGTGCGGGTTGATCTCGACGTAGTTGCGCTCTCCGGCCCACAGGAAGCGCGCGCCGGAGATGAGCTCGTGGGCCTGGAACGGACGGTCGCGCTCGATGCCCAGCTCCTCCAGGGGCAGATGGACCCAGCCGCGCTGCACGTGGTGCGGGTCGACGTTGACCACCGTCAGGACCACGTTGGCATTGTCGGGCGTGCTCTTGGAGTAGGCGAGCAGCTGCTCGTTCTCGGCGAAGTGGAAGCGCAGGCCGCGGTCGGTCTGCAGCGCTGGGTTGTCACGCCGGATGCGGTTGACGATTGTGATCAGCTCGCGCATGGCCTCGTCCGGCTTCCAGTCCCTCACCTGGTACTTCTCCGAGTCGAGGTACTCCTCCGAACCGTGCTCCCGGGCGCGGGCCTCCAGCGCTTCATAGGGCGGGCCGTAGATTCCGTAGTTGGCGCCCAGCGTCGCCGCGAGGATCAGGCGCGCCTGGAAAGCCGGCCGGCCGCCGGTCTGCAGGTACTCGGTCAGGATGTCGGGCGTGTTGGGCCAGAGGTTGGGGCGGAAGAACTCGCGCACCGGCGGCTGGGCCAGCTCGGTGAAGTACTGGTAGAGCTCGTAGGCCGTGTTCCGCCACGCGAAGTAGGTGTAGGACTGGCTGAACCCTAGCTTGGCCAGCCGGTACATGACCTTGGGCCGGGTGAACGCCTCGGATAGGAGGATGACCTCCGGGTAGGCCCGGCGGAGCTCCGCGATGGTCCACTCCCAGAACGAGAAGGGCTTGGTGTGCGGGTTGTCGACCCGGAACACGCGCACGCCCTGCTCGGCCCAGAAGAGAAAGATCGAGAGCAGCTCCTGCCACAGCTCCCGCCAGTGCTCCGTCTCGAAGTCGAAGGGGTAGATGTCCTCGTACTTCTTGGGAGGGTTCTCGGCGTACTGGATGGAGCCGTCGGGCCGGTGCTTGAACCACTCGGGGTGCTCGCGCGTGTAGGGGTGGTCGGGCGAGCACTGGAACGCGATGTCCAGGGCGACGTCGACGTTCTGCTGCGCCGCGGCTTTGACCAGGCGGCGGAAGTCGGCGAGGGTCCCGAGCTCCGGGGCGACGGACTTGTGGCCGCCCTCCTCGGACCCGATCGCCCACGGGCTCCCCGGCTCGCCAGGCTTGGCGGGCTGGTTGTTGGCGCCCTTGCGGTGGGTGTGGCCGATGGGGTGGATCGGCGGCAGGTAGAGGACGTCGAAGCCCATGGAGGCGATCTGGGGCAAAAGTCGCTCGACGTCGCGGAGCTTGCCCACGCTGCGCGGGAAGAGCTCGTACCAGGTGCTGTAGCGCGCCTTGACGGGCTCGACCAGCACCTCGAGCTGGCGCCCGTACGGCGTCACGTCCCGCTCCGCGTAGCGACGCACGAGCTCGATGGCGTTCGTGTCCACGTCCGCCTTGCCTTCGCGAAGCGCCTTCGACAGAGTCGCCAACCGCGCGGCGTCGCGGGCGGCGCCGTCGGCCCGCTGCGACGCGGCCTCGACCATGCGCGCCCCGGCCTCGAGCTCGACCTTCACGTCCTGGCCCGCCGCGAGCCGCTTGGCAAGCTGCCGGCTCCAGGTCCCGAAATGGTCGACCCAAGCCTCGACGGTGTAGACGTAGCGGCCGAGCTCGGTCACGGGGAACTCACCCCGCCAGCGGTCGTTGACCAGCGCCGTCATCGGCACGGTGGTCCACTGGCGCGACCGCTCGTGCCGGAAGAGCAGCGCGGCCGCGAGGGCGTCGTGGCCGTCGCCGAAGACGCCCGCCTCCACGGTCACCGTCTCCCCGACGACGCGCCGGGCCGGGAACCGGCCGCCGTCGATCTCGGGCGTGACCGCCTCGATGACGACCCGTTTCCTGCCGTCGGGTGGGAGGACGGTGGCCTGCGTCCGGCGCGCGGACGAACGTTCGCTACGCCGTCTTCCGGCGGTCACTCGGGCCACGGAGCAAATCGTGCCATGATTCGACAGGGTGCTGAGATCCATCGATCCGGCCACGGGCCGGGAGCTCGCGACCTTCCCCGAGGCCGACGAGTCCGCGATCGAGACCGCCCTGACGAAAGCCTGGGACGTCCGCCACGGCTGGCGCGACGGCGGCGTCGCGATGCGCGCCTCGCTCATGCGCTCGGTGGCGGGCGTTCTGCGCGCCGACAAGTCGCGCTACGCCGCGCTTGCGACCGTGGAGATGGGCAAGCCCATCGTCGAGGCCGAGGCGGAGGTCGAGAAGTGCGCCTGGACCGCGAACTGGTTCGCAGAGAACGCCGAGCGGCTTCTGGCCGACGAGGCGGTCGAGAGCACCGCCACCGAGAGCTACGTCCGCTTCCAGCCGCTTGGCGTGATCCTCGCGGTGATGCCGTGGAACTTCCCGTTCTGGCAGGCTTTTCGGGCCGGCCTGCCCGCCTTGTCCGCGGGCAACGTGATGCTGCTCAAGCACTCCTCCAACGTGCCGCAGTCAGCCCTGGCGATCGAGGAGGTGTTCCGCGAGGCGGGCGTGCCGGAGGGAGTGTTCCAGACCTTGCTGATCGGCTCGGCCGCGGTCGAGCGTCTGCTCGCTGACCATCGCGTCGCCGGCGTCACCCTCACGGGCTCGGACAAGGCGGGCTCGCTGGTCGCCGAGGCCGCGGGCAAGGCGCTGAAGAAGACGGTGCTCGAGCTCGGCGGCTCTGACCCATTTATCGTCCTCGCCGACGCCGACGTCGGCGCGGCCGCCACGGTCGCGTGCCGCGCCCGCAACCAGAACAACGGCCAGAGCTGCATCGCGGCCAAGCGGTTCATCGTCGAGGAGAAGGTCGCGGACGAGTTCGAGCAGCGGTTCGTGAGCGCGGTCGCGGCCTTGAAGGTGGGCAATCCTATGGACCGCGCCAACCAGGTCGGGCCGCTCGCCCGCGCCGACCTCGTCGAGGACCTGGAGCGGCAGGTAGACGAGTCGGTGCGCATGGGCGCGCGGCCGCTCACCGGGGGCAAGCGGATCCCAGGCGACGGCTACTACTTCGAGCCCACGGTGCTGGCGGGCGTTCGCCCCGAGATGCCCGCGTACCACGAGGAGACGTTCGGGCCGGTGGCGGCGGTGATCCGCGTCAAGGATGAGGAGGACGCCCTTCGCGTCGCCAACGACACCGAGTACGGCCTCGGCTCCAACATCTGGACCTCCGACGTCGAGCGCGGCAAAAGGCTCGCCGAGCGAGTCGAGGCGGGGCTGGTGTTCATCAACGGCATGGTGGCCTCGGACGCGCGCCTGCCGTTCGGCGGCGTGAAGCGGTCGGGCTACGGCCGCGAGCTGTCCGCGTACGGGATCAAGGAGTTCACCAACATCCAGACGGTGTGGGTCGGGCCGGCCAGATAACTCTCGAGACCGAGCGCCTGGTGCTCGAGCCGGTCTCGCCGGCCCACGCCGACGGCATCTACCGCGCCGTCATGGATTCGCGCCCGGAATTGCTTCCGTGGATGCCCTGGGCGCGCGAACCGAAGCTCGATGTCAATGTCGATATGTCGCGCGACGACCGCCTGCTCCATTTCGCCGTGATCGAGAGGGAGTCGGGAACGGTGCTCGGCGTCGCCGGGCTCAACCGCGAAGGCGCTGATGAGGCCGAGCTGCACTACTGGATCCGCACGGACCACGCGGGACGCGGCCTGACCACCGAGGCCTGCCGCGCGCTGGTCGCGTGGGCGCGCGACGGCCTCGGCTTGAGTCGACTCACCCTCTGGGCCGGCCGCGACAACCACGCCAGCAGGCGCGTGGCCTCCAAGCTCGGGTTCGTGCACCAGGGCCCGCTTGGCTGGCGCCCCGAGGGTGGGATGGGCGACTTCCCGGCCGAGTCCTACGAGCTCGTCTTCACGTCCTCGATAGGCTGACTCGAGACGGGGATCGGAGGCGTTCTCGTCACGCGCTTGGCCTTGAGGTGCTTGCGCGCCATCACCGAGTAGCTGTCCTTGAGCGCGTGCGTGGGGTCGAGGCCGAGGCTGCGGGCCATCTCGGGCAGCGCGGATGCCGGACCCTCGAGCTCGACGAAATGGCCGAAGTCGAGGACGTCGAGCGTGACCGCGACGCCGTCGAGCATCCACACCGATCGGCGTTTGGGGTAGGTCCAGCCGACGCGAAAGCCGAGCTGCTCGAGCATGTCCAGGGCCGCGTGCACGTCCCTGACCTCGATCTCTGTCTCTTCGCGGGACTTGACGCCGCCGTCGAAGTTCGCCGGACCCTTGGCGGTCAGCACGCCGTGCGGGCCGCCGTTGAGCACCCGAAGGCGCAGCGTCGTGTGGCGCGTCGATTTGCCCGGCCCGGTGAAGCGAAAGTTCTCCTCCCGGTAGCGGCCGCTCAGCCTGGCGCCGCGCTCGCGCAGCATCTGGCGGAGCCGGGCGTGATCGCGCTCGCTGCGGAGCCGGAACTTGAGCTCGGACTCGATGGTGCGGTCGCGCTTGGGACGTGCCAACGCCCCCGAGAGTAATCGTCAGGCCGCGGTTTTGCGAATCCTGTAGAGCGACGCGACCACGCCCGTGCACTCGTCCTCGACGTAGTCCATGCCCGCGGCCTCGGCGATGCGGCGTGCCTCGTCGGAGCGGATGTCGAGCTGCAGCCACAGCGCTCCGGCGCCGATCGCGGCGGCCTGGCGCGCAATCTCGGGGGTGTCGGGCGCGGGGCGGAACACGTCGACGATGTCCACCTTCTCGGGCACATCGAGCAGCGAGCGGTACACACGCTCGCCGAAGAGCTCTTGCGCGTACGGGTTGATCGGGATGACGCGAAAACCACGCCGCTGTAGACCCTCCGGCACCGATCCACCGGCCTTGCGCCGGTCGCGGGATGCGCCCACCACCGCGATGGTGCGCGCGCCTTCGAGGATGTCGCGTGAGCTCTTCGGCACGCAACCTTCCAAGCCGGTCGGGGCGGCGAATATTCCTACCTGGTCCTCAGGGACATGGCCAACGTGGGGCGCATATAGCTTGACGTTTATATAGCCCATGAGATATACTCTGGGGATATGGCAGCGCCGTTCGAGGTCATTGCGGAGCCCAACCGAAGGCTCATCCTCGACCTCTTGCGCGAGCGGGAGCGGACGGTGGGGGACCTGGTGGACGCGCTCGACGTCAGCCAGCCCGCCGTGTCCAAGCACCTGAGGGTGCTGAGGACGGCAGGCCTGGTCGAGGCGCGGAGCGACGCGCAGCGGCGCTTCTACCGCGTGCGTCCGCAGCCGCTGCGGGAGATGGACGCGTGGCTTGAGCCCTACCGGGCGATGTGGACGCGCAGTCTCGACGCCCTCGAACGGCATCTGGACGAAGGAGGTAAGCGTGATCGGAGATCTCGAAAAGGCAGGGGATAGGTGGCGGCTGCGCTTTCGGCGCGAGCTGCGTCACCCGGTGGGCAGGGTCTGGAAGGCGCTGACCGAGCCTGACGAGCTGCGAAGGTGGTTCCCGGACCAGGTCCACGTCGACGAGTGGAAGGTGGGGTCGAAGATGCAGTTCAAGGACGCGAACGCGCGCATCGAGCCGTTCGAGGGCGAGGTGCTGGCCTACGACCCGCCGAGCGTGCTCGAGTTTCGCTGGGGCACGGACGTGATCCGGTTCGAGGTGGCGCCTCGCGGCGAGGGCTGCGTGCTGACGCTGACCGACACGATCGACGAGGTCGGCAAGGCGGCGCGGGACGGGGCGGGCTGGCACGTGTGTCTGGACGCGCTGGAGGCGGTTCTGGCTGGGACCAAGCCCGACGGGGAGTGGTCTGGCCTTCACGAGCAGTACGTCAAGAAGTTCGGGCCGGAGGCGTCGACCATCGGCCCGCCCGAGGGTTGGAGCGAAACGGCATAGTTAGCTGCGTCCGTGGCGCATCTCGTCGTCGACCAGCTTCGCTTCACCCGCTCGGAGTGGCTGCGCGGCCTCCGCGGTGTGACGGAGGCCGACGCGGCCCGGCATTTCGGGCGTATGAACTCCATCGGGTGGATCGTCGGCCACCTGACGTGGCAGGAGCAGCGCTACCTGCTGTGGCGCCCCCGCGGCGTCCTCCTTTTTCCCGAGATCCAGGAGGAGTTCGCCTTCGGCGCTCCGATGAGCACGCCGTCGCTGGCGGTCGTGCGCAAGGCGTGGAGCAAGGTGACGAAGTCGGCGGATCCGTTTCTCGATTCGCTCACGACGCGGGATCTCTTGCGCGACCTGCCGCTGAATGGCAAGCCAAGCGGGCAGACGCTGGGCGATGCGATCCGCCGCATGACCCTTCATT
>Ga0209058_1002032_pt1 | contig 16893 bp, 14 predicted proteins | sample GraSoiAngelo_147_FD_185904 | JGI IMG/M metagenome (GOLD analysis project Ga0209058, IMG submission 185904) | Grasslands soil microbial communities from the Angelo Coastal Reserve, California, USA - 14_1009_05_40cm (SPAdes) (version 2) | ecosystem: Environmental > Terrestrial > Soil > Grasslands ... | reverse complement strand
TCCCTCTGCTCGCCGCATCTGCCGGCTCCTCGCGCATCGCCGCTGGCGACGCGCCGCCGCGCGCCTGCGGGCCGAGGCGCGGGGGCGAATGGACGGCGTCGAACCGGCTCCGCGGGCCGGTCTCATTCGCTGAGCGCCCGTGGGCAGGTCTCTTCCGCGTCCGTGATCCTGCCCAGCAGCCGCAACAGGGCGTCGAGGATCGTCACGGGATGCGGGGGACACCCGGGAACGTAGAGATCGACGGGCACGACGGCTTCCGCCCCGTTGTGGACCTCGGGGTGGCCGACGAACGGCCCGCCGGCGATGGCGCACGCGCCCACCGCGATCACGAGCTTGGGCGGCGGCACCGCATCGTAGGTCTTCTCGAGCGCGAGCTTCATGTTCTCGGTCACGGGCCCGGTGATGAGCAGCCCGTCGGCGTGGCGCGGAGAGGCGACGAACTGGATGCCGAACCGACCCAGGTCGAACACGATCGTGTTCAGCACGTTCACGTCCGCTTCGCACCCGTTGCAGCCGCCCGCGCTCACCTGACGCAGCTTGAGTGACCGCCCGAAGATGCGCCGGCTCTCCTCGTCCAGCGCCGTGGCCAGACGGAACGCCTCTCCCCCAAGGATGAGGTCCTGGCGCGTCCGGGTCCCGAGCCGGTGGTCCCGGCCGTAGACGATCGCGCCCTCCGGGCACGCCTCGACACATGCGGTGCAGAAGAGGCAGCGCCCCAGGTCGAGCCGCAGTCCCCCACCGTCGCTCCGGATGGCGTCGGTCGGACACGCGTCGATACAGGCCGCGCAACCGGCGCGACACTTCGCCTCATCGAGCCGGGGGCGGCCCCGGAACCGGTCCGGCAGCAGGGGCTCCGCGTCCGGGTACGCGATCGTCCGATGCCCCTGCCGCAGGCGCGCGACGACCGCCTTCAGCACGACCGCGCCTCAGAGGTCATGGCCACAGTACGACAGGTTGAAGCTCTTGTTGCAGAGCGGAAAGTCCGAGATCTGCTGCCCGCGGAGCGCGATCGCGAGGCCCATCCAGTTGTGGAAGGAAGGATCCACGACCTTGTAGCGCGCCAGGCGCCCGCGACCGTCGGTCATGGCCACGTGACAGATCTCTCCGCGCCATCCTTCGACGAGCCCGACCACCAGCCCGTCCGCCCGAGCGGGCCCGAGCGCGGCGCGCGTCGGCCCATCGGGTAGCACCGTGAGCTGCTCCCTCACGAACGCCGCCGACCGCTGGATCTCCAGCCACCGGACGTACGCGCGCGCGAAGACGTCCCCCGTGTGCCACGTGGACAGCGGGACCTGCGAGAAGCGGAAGAGGCCGGAGGGGAACTCGTGACGGACGTCGCGCTGGAGCCCGCACGCCCGCGCGACGAGCCCGACCAACCCGAGCTGCTCGCACGCCGCCCGGGACAGCGGCCCCGTCTCCTCGAACCGCGCCTGGACGGAGGGCTCGTCCCAGAGGAGCCCGACGGCGCTCGTCACATCCGTCATCGTGCGCTCGAGCCTCTCGAGCAGCTCGGCCGCGCGCGGCGCGTCCACGTCGAACCCGACGCCCCCTGGTCTGACCATGCCGCGACCGAAGCGACTCCCACACAGGAGCGCGGTCATGTTGAGAAACTCGCCACGGAGCCGGCCGCAGTACGATGCGGTCGGGAGATAACCCACGTCGCCCGCCAGAGCGCCCAGGTCGCCGGTGTGGTTGGCGAGGCGTTCGAGCTCCAGGGCGACGGCACGCAGCACCTCCGCCCGTGCCGGCACCCGGACCCCGCCCAGGCCTTCGAGCGCCTGGCAGTACGCCGTCGTGTGGCCGACCGAGGTGTCGCCCGCGAGCGTCTCCATGTAGTGGACGGTGCGCTTGTTCGGGCCCCCGACCAACGCCCGCTCCACACCGCGGTGCTGGTAGCCGAGCGACACCTCCAGGTGGAGCACGTGCTCCCCGTGGCACTGGAAGCGGAAGTGGCCGGGCTCGATGATCCCGGCGTGCACCGGGCCGACGCCGACCTCGTGCACCTCCTCACCTCCGACCCGGAAGAAGTCCTCGACGCCCGGACGAGGCGACTGGCCATCCACGAGCGGCCACGCATCGTGCCCCGCGCGGTAGGAGCGATGGAAGCGGATGCGCTTCAACCAGGGGTGGCCGAGCGGCCGAACGCCGCACTGCTCGGCCACCTCCCGCTCGAACCAGTGTGCCTGGGGGCAGTCGGGCGTGAGCGCCGGATACGCCTCGCCGACGAGCATGGAGCAGACGGACAGGATCCCCTCGTTCCCGTGCGCCAGCACCGCGATCAGGTGGACGTCGTCGCCCTCGAGCGGGTGTCCGAAGAGCGCGGCGATGCGGGCTCCATCGCGGACGCCGGCGAGGACGGCGTTGCGGAAGTCACCGGCCGTGAGCACGGGGACGTCCCGCAGATGCGCTACCTCGGCGTTGCGGAGGGAGAGCACCCGCATCATCCCAGGGCGCTCGCCGCACTCTCGATGGCGGAGCGCACGACCGGTGGAATGTAGAGACCAAGGAGGAGAACCACTCCGACGAGCGCGACGGCCGGCGCGACGCTCAGGAGGGGCTCCCTCCGGGCGGTGGGGACCCGCGCATCGTTCGGCGCGCCCTGCGCCATCCCTAGCACCGCGGTGGCCATGCCCACGAAGATGACGGCCAGGAGGGCCAGATACGTGATCGCCACCGTGGCGCGCCCCTGGTCCAGGGCCGCCTTGAGAATCGTGAGCTCACTCGTGAAGGAACCGAAGGGTGGAGACCCGGTGATCGCGAAGAGAGCAGCCACCCAGACGACTCCCGACACGGGGAGGGTCCGCAGCACGCCGCGGACGTCGTCCGCCGACTTCGACCGGTAGGCCGCCAGGATGTTCCCCGCCACCAGGAACAGCGCCGCCTTCGTGAGCGAATGGTTCACGGCGTGGAGCATGCTGCCGAACGTGGCGGCTCCTCCCAGGCCGAGGCCCAGCGTCAAGATGCCCATGTGCTCGACGCTCGAGTAGGCGAGCATCCGCTTGTAGTCGCTCTGACCTGGAATGAAGACGGCCGCCACCCCCATCGAGAGCAGCCCGAACCCGATCAGCAGTCCCTGACCGAACGCCGCCTGCCCGGCCGCCGCGCACACCTGCTGCGCTCTCATGATGCCGAGGAGCGCGCAGTTGAGGAGCGCGCCCGAGAGCAACGCCGACACCACCGAGGGCGCTTCGCTGTGGGCGTCGGGGAGCCACGTGTGCAGGGGGGCGAGCCCCACCTTGGTACCGTAGCCGACCAGGAAGAGGAGGAACGCCGCTCTGAGCCACGCGACGCGGAGATCGCTCGCGCCGTGCAGCAGGTCGGGTAGGACGAGGCCGACGGACGTGATGCCGTGGCCCGACGCCGCGACGGCAAGGAAGAAATTCCCGAGCAGCGCGAGCGCGATCCCGACCGAGCAGATGAGCAGGTACTTCCACGTCGCTTCGAGGGAGCGATGGTGTCGGTGGAAGTAGATCAAGGGCGCGCTCGCCAGCGTGGTGGCCTCCACGGCGATCCACAGGAGTCCGAACGCCTGGCTCGTGGTCACCAGCGTCATCGCGGCCAGGAACAGCAGCAAGCAGGCGGTGAACGTGGCCTCCGGCGCATTGTCGAAGAGGAAGCCCTCCTCGAAGTCCTCGCGCCCTCCGGGCATCTCGCGGCGCAGGTACGCGGCGGCGTAGACGGCAGCTGCGAGGAAGAGCACGCTCGTGATGCTCAGGAACAGTCGCCCGAGTCCGTCGAGCCCGAGCCAGCCGCCCCACCACGGGGCTGGCTCGGCGACCCAGGTCGCCCCGGTGAGGGTTGCGTGGGCGACACCGGCCAGGACCAGAAGCATCCGGCGAGGGGCATTCGCCCGCACGAAATACGCGACGAGGCCCGCCAGCGTCGGGATCAGCAGCAGGGCGGGGATCATCGGTCCCAGTCCCTGAGGACGGTCAGTTGATCGGTATCGATGTGATCGAACTCCCGGCCGATGTGGAACACGACGATGCCCATCACCAGGACCGCGACGAGGAGGTCCAGAAGCACCCCGAGCTCGACCAGCATCGGTGTACCCTCCACGACTCCTACCCCGAAGGCGTAGATGCCGTTCTCCAGCACGAGGTAGCCGAGCACCTGGCTGAGGGCTGTCTTCCGGCTGACGATGAGGAAGAGCCCCATCAGGATCGTGAAGAATGCGACCGGGACCACGAGGGGCGAGAGCGCGGGATTCGGCTGCGGAAGGCGGGCGGCCAGCCAGAGGGAGGCGGCGAGCGCCAGCGTGCCGAGGAGCAGTGACAGGCTGTGGCCGACGAAGGGCTCGACCTCGCGCCGCACGTCGGCATCGCGGAGCGCCCGCGACAGCAGCCAGGGAAAGGCGACGCCCTTCAGCCCCGTGCTGGTCAGTGCCAGGACCGGGGCACGAACGGAAAGGGCGCTCTCGCGTGCCAGCAGCGTCAAGAAACCGAGAAGGACGCCCTGGAGAGCGACGAGCCGGATACAGGCGCTGAGCCGGCTCGAGCCCAGGAGCGCGAAGTTGGTGAGGACGATGCAGATGAGGACCATCTCGACCACGTCGTTCACCCTCCTCACCTCAGGACGAGCAGAAGCGCGAGCACGGACAGGACGCCTGCGCCGACGAGCAGGTTCGGAACGCGCACGAGGCGCAGGCGCGCCATCGACGACTCGATGAGGCCGGTCAGGACGCCCAGAGCCAGCATGGCGACCGTCGCGGCGGCGCTATCGAGCCACCTGTTGTCGCTGTGGACGGGAAGGACGACGCCGATCAGCAGCGTGCCGAGCAGCCAGAGCTTCACGGCAGCCGCATACAGGATGAATGCGAGGTCCGGGCCGCCGTGGTCGAGGATCATGACCTCGTGGATCATCGTGAGCTCGAGGTGCGTCGCCGGGTCGTCCACCGGGATGCGCCCGTTCTCGACCAGGAAGACGACCAGAAAGGCCGCGGCCACGAGCGCGAGGGCCGGGGCGGCCTGCGCCCAGACCTCGACCGTCACCTTGGAGAGAATCGGCGACAGCGACAGGCTCCCCGTCGTCCGCGCGACGGCCGCCAGACCGAGCAGCAGCGCCGGCTCGGCCAGGGCCGAGAATGTCACCTCGCGGCTGGCGCCCATGCCCTCGAAGCTCGAGCCGGTGTCGAGCGCAGCGATGACCGTGAAGAAGCGGGTCAGGGCAAGGAGGTACGCAAACACGAACAGATCGCCCGGGAAGGACACGAGCGCGAACGAGCCGCCGTAGGGGACGAGCGCCGACGCAAGCACGGTGGCGGCGAGCCCCACGACCGGTCCGGCGCGGAAGACCCAGGTGGTCGTACGGCTGTACACGGCTCCCTTTCGCATCAGCTTCCGCAAGTCGCGGTACGGCTGAAGGAGCGGCTGGCCGACGCGCCCCGCGATGACTGCCTTCGTCCGGGTGATGACACCGACGAGCAGCGGGGCGAGGCCGAGCGCGAGCGCCGCGGGGAGCAGGGACGGGACGCTCATGCCTCTCCGAGCTTCCACAGGAGGAGAGCGAGGAGAGTGAGGGCGATGTAGAGGATGTAGAGCTGGACGCGGCCATGCTGGAGCCACCGGAACGCGAACAGGCCTCTGCCGAGTCCGCTGAAGATGGGCCGGTAGACGCGCTCGCGGCAGATGTCCGGGGTCTCCGTCGAGAGGGAAGCGGCCTCCGGGAAGAACCCCTCTGGTCGCGAGAGCCGTTGGCGAGTGCCGAGGAGGAGCCCGAAAAGGTCCGTCAGCGGCTGGGCGAACGACGAGGCGGTGTACTGCATCCTCGGCGACGGCTGGAGGTACCCGCAGTCCCAGGTGACCACTTCTCCCACCGGCCGGCCCCCGAGCAGCCGCCCACGCAGACTCAGGACGACCACCACGAGCGCAAGCAATCCCAGAGCGCACCCGGTGACCGAGCCGAGGGATCCGGCGGTCTGCATCACCTGCGCCTGCACGCTCGCAGAGGGCAGGCCCGTCACCTCGGTGAGCACCGGCGCGAGCGCCCCAACGAGCGCCGGCGAGGCCACTCCGATGACGACGCAGGCGGCCGCGAGAAGCTGCATCGGCAGCCGCATGGCCGGTCCGACCTCGCGGGCGTGGGCCGCGTGCTCGCTGCGCGGCTCACCGAGAAAGGCCACGCCAAAAGCCTTGGTGAAGCATGCGGCGGCGAGGCCCCCGATCATCGCCAACCCCGCGATGACCACGAGTGCCGGGACCGCTCCGGCATTGCCGAGCGATGTCGCGCCCTCGAATGCCCCGAGGTAGATCAGGAATTCGCTCGCGAATCCGTTGAGGGGCGGCAGGCCCGCGACGGCCACGGCTCCGGTGAGGAAGGCGATCCCGGTCCACGGCATCCGTCCGAGCAGCCCGCCGAGCTCCTCGATCGTTCGCGTCCGCGCGCTGTGGAGCACGGCGCCCGCCCCGAGGAAGAGGAGCCCCTTGAAGACGGCGTGATTGACGACGTGGAGGAGGCCGCCCCCGAAACCGAGCACCGCGAGGGCGGGGGAGCCCACGTGCATTCCCACGAGCCCCAGGCCGAGGCCCAGCGCAATGATGCCGATGTTCTCGACGCTGCTGTACGCGAGCAACCGTTTCAGATCAGACTGCGCGAGCGCGAGGAGGACCCCGAACACGCCGGACGTCACGCCCACCGCGACGAGCAGCCACCCGGCCCACCAGGGAAGAGGCCCGAGAAAGGTGAGTGTCCGGAGGAGGCCGTAGATGCCCGTTTTGATCATGACGCCCGACATCACCGCCGACACGTGCGAGGGCGCCGCGGGGTGGGCTTCGGGGAGCCACACGTGGAAGGGCATGAACCCGGCCTTGGTGCCGAACCCGACGACGGCGAGGATGAAGAGCAGTCCGCCGCCGGAAGCCGCTCCGAAGCGGTCGAAATCGAGCGAGCCCGTGCCTCGCCCGAGCAGGATGAACAACACCAGCAGCCACGCCGTCCCCAGGTGTGTCGCGACCAGATAGGTCCAGCCGGCCTGGCGGACGCTCTCCTCGTCGTCCTCGTACGTGACGAGGAAGAAGGACGCCAGCGCCATCATCTCCCAGGCGACGAGGAACAGCACCGCGTTCCGGGCCACCACGACCATCGCCATGCTGGCGACCAGCAGATCGAAGAAGAACCACGACGCGGCGGGCGATCTCTCGCCACGATGCGCGACCATGTACTCGGCGCCGTACACGGCCGCGAGCGCCGACAGCCCGAACATCGGCAGCAGGAAGAAAGCGGACAGTGCGTCGATCTGCACGAAGAACGCACCATAGGGAACCTGCCACGTCATCCGGAGCGACTGGCTGGGCTCGCCCAGGAGGATGCGGCTCGCGGGAATCAGGCCTGCCACGCATCCCGTCACCGCGCCGCCGACCCCGAGAGCCGTCGCCCAGCGTGCGGACCGCTGCGCGACGAGCGCGCCGAGCGCGCCCCCGACGAGCAACCCGAGGGCAAGAAGGAACAAGAGCACCTATCCCGCCCCGTCGATCGCCGAAGCGCGTCCGAGACCTTCCTCGACCCGCTCGCACTCGCGCAGCACTTCTTCACGCGAAGCCTGGCGGATCACCGCCTCCTTGAAACCGGGGTCGTGGAGCGCAAAGGAGAGCCGTGAGAGCAACCGCAGATGGGCGCGGACGGTCGGGCTGATCAGCGTGAACAGCACGTGCACGGGCTTCCCGTCCAGGGCGCCGAAGTCGATCGGCTTCTCGAGGAAGCACAACGTCACCACGGGACGAGGCACGTGAAGGACGATCGGGTTCCGCACGTGAGGGATGGCGATGCCGTCCCCTATGCCGGTGGACTGCAGGGCCTCCCGGGCCAGGAGCACGCGCAGCAGGAACTCCCGATCGACCTCCTCCGGGAGACGCAGGTGCTCGACGACCGCGCGGAGAACGGATTCCTTGTCGGTACCGCCCAGCCGGTAGAAGATGCCGCCGACCCGCAGGGCTTCGAGCAGGCCGGGGATCGGCGTCGCGTTGCTCTCGGGTTCCTCGAAGAGGGCCGCCGAGACGTTCATCCGCCGCGACGTCGCCCACTCGAGAAGTTCCGCGCGGTTGAAGCGATACTGCTCGTTGACGCGATAGGCAGGCAGGACCCCCTGCTTCACCCACCTGTAGATGGTCTTCTCGGAGACGCTCAGGAGCGTCGAGACGTCGCGGACAGTGAGCTGCATTCGTCCCTTGGGTTGCCCAGCCGTGGCTCGTAGTGGACAGGTCCGGACATGTCAAACTGCGATGTGAACGGCGACAGCGCCCGCAACACAGTTGCGCCTTCATCTGCAACCCGTTTGGATGCCCCTGAGGACCTCGTCATCGACCTCGGGGTGGGTGGCGGCTGCACCAACAGAGAAGGAGGCCGAGACATGCGCGCCCTGGTGACGACCCTGGGGTGGTTCTGACGCTCGGCATCGCGGTCGGCGCTCTGCCGGCGGAGAGCGGGGCGGCGCACGCGACTCTCGGCTGTCCGGCGACGGCGCATGCCGGCCGGCAGCTCGGGATCGAGGTCGCGATCGACGTCGGGACGACGCCGCTCGGCGCCTATTCGATCGCCGTCATGTACGATCCTGCCGTCCTGACGCTCGTGTCGGTCGCGGGGGGAAGTGCGGCCGACTTCTCGGGCAACCCGAGGACGAATACGCCGACGCCGGGGACGACCAACCTCTCGGCCTTCCAGAGCGCGAGTCTCACGTCGCCGACGGGCGTCGTGAGCGTCGCCATGATCACCTTCGATGTCGCCGCGACCGCGAGCGCGACCACGGCCATCGGCCTCACGGTGAAGACCCTCTTTGACACCAACTCCGTGGCGATCCTCCCGGCGACGGGAGCGGGGTGCAGCGTGTCGGTGACGGGCGCGGGGTCGACCACCACGTCAACTACGAGCACGACCATCGCGACGAGCACCACGTGACAACGCTCGCGCCGTCTACCACCATCGCCGGCAACCTCCCCCCGGATTGCAGCGCCGCGGCCGCCAGCCCCGCCGTGCTCTGGCGGCCGAATGGATCCGGACGGTAAGCGGGAGAAAGCCGAGGCCGCTTCGTTCTCGAAAGGCGGAGCAGAACTTTTCAGCCGGACGCCAAGACTGAGCGTGGCGTCGGCAATCCGGGGTGCGAACAGGAACGGTTCGGGAAGTGGCCGACGTTCTCCGAGGTGCACAGCAGTGTTGCTCCTTGCTGCCATCACCTCCGGATGCACAATGAGCATGACCGGGCGGCAGCCGCAGGATGGGGAAGGGGCTGGCGCCCCGCTTCAAGGGAATCGGGGAGCTGCGGGCAATGATGACGAGGAGGGGGGCGATCCGCACCAAAGAAGCGAGGAGGCCTACAGGAACAAGCGCTTCCTTACGGCGTTCCACCTTGCTCCGGATCGATATGCATCGCTGAAGGGGATCGACACGCCGAGCATGACTGTCGGCATGGCGTGGCGCTCGAAGAGCGGCACCAAAGGGACCAGCCGCCTGGAACAATGGTCTGCCATCGCATCGGCCTCAGCCAGCCGGGGTGAGGATGTGTTTCGCCTCGGAGTTCACGTCCTGTCTCTCGAATCCGGGACGCCAAGGGAAGATGAGGCCATCGGAAGTTCCGAGGAACGACTGTTTCGTCCAACAACCCGGCTCGACGCGGGAGTGGAGCCAAGCGTCGGTTGGTATCGCGAGGGTGCCGTATCGCCCTTTGTCGAGCTGGGCACCACGCCGCTCAATGGCATCCTCTCCCCCACGGTACGAGGCCATGCAGGGGCTACCGGACGGCTCGGTGACCGCATAGAGCTATCTGCTGACGCATCCCGAGAGTCCGTCATGGAATCGATCCTGTCCTATACCGGCATCATCGACCCGACGACCGGGAGGGGTTTCGGCCGGGTCGTCGAGACTGACGGCAAAGGGAGCGCGTCATATTCGATTACCGAACGCTGGGATGCCGCTGCCATGGCTTCGTTGGGCGTCAGGACGGGAAAGGATGTCGCCGACAACGTGCATACCGCCGCCGAGCTGAGCCTCTCTTACGATCTGAAACTCCCCAAGTTTGATTCTTTCACGGTCGGCCCCGAATACAGCTTCGAGCGGTTCGACCACAACCAGAGCGGATTCACATTGGGTAACGGCGGCTACTACAGCCCACAGAGCCTCCACAGGATCGGCATCGGGGTGAACTTCCTCAGTCTCGAAGCACGGGACCTCGTGGTCCGCGGCAGCGTGTCCCCCGGCTGGCAGCATAGCCGGGAAGGGGGGGTTCCCGTCTTCCCCGCGAGCGAGCGCCGCGGACGCACCGCCACGACCAGGAAGGATAGCCCCGATTTCGACAGCGAGGTCGACGCCGTTTACCGCTTGACCGATCATTGGTCATTGGGTGGACTTGCACATGTCGAACGGAGTCCGCAGTTCAACGAGTGGTTCACGGGGATTTCGTTGAGGTTCAGCTTCGGCGCGCGCAGCTCGCTGATGAGCACTGACATCCCGGCGTTTCCCCTTCACTGAAGACCCCGACGGTGGCGCAAGAGGCGACCGTGGCGAGGCGTTTCTGCAGGTGACGGCGGCGGCGGGTGAGGGCGGCGGCGCCCCGGGTTCGGGACGGGGCGCTAGCGGCTACGGCTTCCCGGCGCTCACGCGCAGCCGCACGGGCTACCCGTCGCCGCGACGGTCGCCAGAGGTCCCGCGTTGCCTGCCTCGTCCACGGCGCGGAGCGCGAAGTAGACGGCGCCGGAGGGCGGTTGGAACGTCCGTGACTCCGCCGTTCCTGCCGGCGCTGGTGGTGCGATCGCGACCGGCGTGGCGCTCGCGAAGTTGGCGGGCGTGATGGGCGTAGCGGAGGCACGCAGCTCGTAGGCGGTCGCGGTACCGCAACGGCCGTCGTCCCCGACCGCCGTCCAGCGAAGCGTGACGTTGCCACAGGCGCGGAGATTGGTGATGCGCGCCGGGCGACGCGTGTCGGCGCCGAAGCTCCCCGTGTTCCACTCGTCGTGGCGGAACTTCCGCCACTGGTCTGCCTGGCAGGTCGCGCCGGCGGTCCGCCACACGAAGAGCTCGCCCAGCCGAGTGGTCTGCACCACCTCCACCCTGCCGTCGTCGTCGAGGTCGCCAATCGAGGGGGTCGACGTCTGCCAGTGGCCCGTGAGCTTCGGCCACCCCGCGGGCTCGAACCCCGCCGCGTCGAAGGCGTGCACGAAGAACCCGCCGCTCGACTCGATGACCTCCGGCAGCGCGTCCCCGCTGATCTCCGCCACCGCCGGCCCGTTGAAGAACTGCCAATCCTCGATCACGCGCGGGAAGCCCGGCTTCGGCGTTCCCGTGGTCGCGTCCCACCCCGACAGCAGGTGGTCGAAGATGATGCGGGGGCCGTCGCCGGCGGCGAGCGCGAGCAGGCCGTTGCCGACCTCGCCGGCGAAGTAGTCGAGCCTCCCGTCGCCATCGATGTCGGCGAAGGCGCCCTGCGCGACGTAGAAGTGGCCCGGCTGATCGGACGACCGCGCGAGGCCGCCCTCCGGCGTGGTCTCCTCCGCGTCGCTGCCGGCTCCGGTGGCGCCGAACGTGCCCTGCAGGGTCCGCAACGTCGAGCCGTCGGCGTTGTAGATCGTCGCGTCGCCGAGGAAGCAGCCGAGCGCGATCTCCTTCGTGCCGTTGCCGTCGAGGTCGGCCACCACCGGCGAGGTCACCACGCCCTGCGCCACCAGCGGCACGGCGTTCGGATTGATCGACGTCGGCTTCACCGGCCAGCCCGGCGCGATCGTGCCGTTCGGCTTGATGACGTAGGCGCGCCCCGAGCCGCCGACACCGCCGGGCGGCGGTTGCGGCGAGGAGTACGTCTCATCGGTGCCGATGACGATCTCGTTCGTGCCGTCGTTGTCCACGTCGGCGATCGCCGCGCTCGAGATGATCGCGCGCGGTGCGAACGCGTCCACGCCGGACGCGGACGAGGAATCGAAGACCTGGATCGGGAAGGGCGCCATTCGGGTTCCGTTGGCGTGCCAGACGTAGAGCTTCTGGTCGATTGCCCCGACCACGATCTCGAGCTTGCCGTCGCCGTCGAGGTCCCCGAGGGCGGGCACGGCGCCTATGCCCTCGGGGTGATTCTTCGGGATCTGGGCGTGCGTCCCGTACGGGTCGCGGCTCGTCCCGGGGTCGGTCGCTACCGGGAACCCCGCGCAAGGCGTCGCGTCGGCATGCCAGCAATACACCTTTCCGTCGTCGGCCGCGGTCACGATCTCCTGCTGGCCGTCGCGGTCGAGGTCCGCGACCGCTACGCCCCCGATGATCGCCGCGTAGGAGAGCGGCACGAGATTCTGCACGAAGGCATCGGACTTGGTGAGCGGGAGGCCGGCCGGCAGGTCGGTGTGGACCGGGAAGCCGGGGAGATCGGTCCCGTCGGAGCGCACGGCGTGCACCTCGCCGTTGCCGTCCCCGAAGATGATTTCGAGCTTGTTGTCGCCGTCGAGGTCGACCGTCGCCACCGACAGCGTCTCGAGCGACCCGTCGAAATGCCGCGGGAAGCCCGGCTGGTCGTCCTGGTCGTGATGGCGGACCCAGACCGCCATGCGGTCCTCGCCCTGGTTCCCGCGGTTGTCAGTGACCCGGAGCCGCAGCGTGTAGAGCCCGTTCGAGAGCGCCGTCGTGTTCCACGACGCTGTGAAGTTGCTCACGAGATCGGCCGAGGAGAGGCCGGGGTCCGAGGCGATGCCGCTTGCCGTGGCGAGCGTCGTGAAACTCGTCGGCTCGACGCCCTGGGCGACCTCGACCGAGTAGCCGAACCTCGGGGCCCAGCGCGCGTTGGCATAGAATTGGACGTTGACCTGCCCGTCCACCAGCGTGTACCAGTCCGGGGTGTTGATGTCGGCCTCCGGCGGGATAGTGGTCACCCACACCTGGTCGACCGCCCTCTGGGCATTGATGCGGCCGTAGCCCGTCCACCGGTCCCAGCCGCTCGAGACCGGATAGGCGGTGCCGTCGGTCACCGTGATGTCGTCGGCGGTCCGGTCGATGATCTGGCGGACCTCCTGCGCGGAGATGTCCTTGAGCGCCAGTCGGTCGACGGGCAGCTCGCCCGAGGCGATCAGGTCGTGTGCGCGCGAGAAGATGAGCGCCGCCACGCCCGCCGCGTGCGGCGTCGACGACGACGTGCCGCTGGCGGTATTGTCGTAGTGGGCGTGGTCGGGGAGGCCGCTGGAGAGGAGGCCCATCGATGCCCCGGGCACGTCGGTCGGACCCAGCACATCCATGTGCGCACCGTAGTTCGAGAAGTTCGCCTTCTGGAGCCACGTGGTGGTGCCATTGCGGCTGTTCGGCGTGACGGCCCCGATCCCCATCACGTCGTCGAACACCGCCATGAAGTTGTGGTGGAAGGAGAACTCGTTCGCCATCGCGTTGACCGCGAGCACGTTCTTCCGCGTCGCGTAATCGAAGGCGCCGCGCAGCATGCGCGAGGCCGTGGTGCAGCCAAGCGACATGTTGATCACCCGCGCGCCGTGGTCGACGGCGAAGATCGCTCCCCTGGTGACGCCCTCGCTCGAGCACACGAAGGTGTTGTCGATGCGCACGTTCATGAGCGGGCAGCGCGGGCAGACGCCGGCCACCCCGAGCGCGTTGTCGGTCTCGGGGGCGACGATGCCCGCCCGCCCCGTACCGTGCCCGAAGTAGCGGTGGTCGAACTCGTCGCCGTCGTTGTCGTTGGCGTCCCAGCCCGAAAGGTCGTCGACGTAGCCGTCGCCGTCGTTGTCGACGCCGTCGGCGAAGACGCGCAAGTCGCCGCGGTCGACCGCGCCGTCGCCGTTGAAATCGGTGACACGCGCGTCGCACGAGTAGTCGACGACGTTGAAGACGCCGTCGTTGTTGCAGTCCCAGGGGTCGGCGGCCGGCGCGTGGCAGCAGGGGCCGCTGGGCACGGGCAGCTCGCCGCGGTTGAGCCAGATCTTGCGGCGCAGATCCTCGTGGTCGTAGTCCACGCCCGAATCCAGCACCGCGATGACGACGTCCGGGCGGCCCGTCGAGGCCTGCCAGGCAAGGTCGGTCGAGATGCCGCTCGCGCCCGTCGTCGTGGGCACGTTGTCGTTGTAGCTGAGGAGGTTCCACTGCCCCGTCGGCCCGTTGCACGAGGACGACGGCGGGCAGGTGGCCGGCGCGAACAGGGGGTCGTTCGGCGGCGTGCTCGGGAAGATGGCAAGCGCCGTGACCGCGACCAGCACGAGGAGGACAGAGAGGAGGGCTCTTCGCATCAGACGATCTCCTCGACCGTGCGAGGTCGCCGCCCGCTGCCCCGCTCCGCGGAAACGGGATACCGGGCCGGGACAGTAGCATGAAGGGCCGACTCGACGGAATCACGTCTTCTCACCGCGCAGTCGCGCATAGGCGACGGGCTGGACCAGGTCGCTCTCTAGGACCTGTCGGGCCGGCTCGGCCAGCCGCAAGCTCCGAAGGGGCATCGACGCAGGCGACGCGACGGAGGCCCTTTGCCCCCTTGACACAGCATCTCTCCGCTCCGTATGATGAGTCTAGACTCACTGAGTTATAACTCAGTACCCGCGGACCATCGATGCAGGCGGCGACCCGGCAGGAGCAGAAGGCGGCGACGCGGGACCGGTTGGTCAATGCGGCGATGGCCCTGTTCGCGCGGAAGGGGATCGTGCAGACGACGACCGCCGACATCGCCAAGTCGATCCGCATGTCCCACGGGGTCGTGTTCCTGCACTTTCCCAAGCGGGACGACCTGGTGATCGCGGTGATCGACGAGTTCGGGCGCCGGTTGGGGGTGGAGTTCCGCCAGGCCCTGGAGCAGGACCTGGGGCTCCGGGCCGTGCTGCGGGCGCACCTGCGCGTGCTGGCCGAGTTCGAGCCCTTCTACGCGCGGCTGGTGACCGAGGCGCCGCTGCTGCCGCCGAAGGTGCGCAGCACGCTGTTGATGCTGCACGCGGCCGTGTCCCAGCGGCTCTTCCTGGCGCTGGAGCGGGAGCGCAAGGCGGGCCGCGCCCGCAGGTTCGAGCGGCCGCTGCTCTTCAACACGTGGATCGGCCTCGTGCACCACTACCTGGTCAATCGAGACCTGTTCGCCACCGGGGATTCGGTGATCTCGGAACACGGAGATGCCCTGGTGCAGCACCTCATGACGCTGGTGAAAGCCTGAAAGGAGAGACCATGGCCGACAAATGCCCGTCCTGCGGTTCCTGTGGAATGCCCCTCGAGAAGCCCGAGGACTTTGCGTTGGGGGACGTCACCCGAGCCTACTGCCGCTACTGCACGGATGCCCGCGGCGAGCTGCTGCCCTACGAGCAGGTGCTCGAGACCAACACTCGTTACTACGTGCAGTCGCAGGGCATCACGCCCGACGCGGCGACGCGCCTGGCGCAAGCCCTGCTGGCGGACATGCCTGCGTGGCGGGGCCGACACTGAGACGTAGCGTGATCCGGGAGGCAGGGCCAGGCGCGCCGTGGAGCGCGGCGCGGTCGGCGGGACCTCTCTAACGGCCGAAATTCGGGAGTGGGAGGAGCCATGCTGGATCATCTCGAAGTGAAGGTGGAGGACCTGGCGACGGATAGGCAAGGTGAGACCCGGAGGTTTTTCATGAATCTGGAAGGTGGTTGTTCGTGCGCAGCTGTGCGGTACAAGTTGACGGCCAATCCCCTCATTGTTCATGCCTGTCACTGCCGGGACTGCCAGCGTATTACCGGCAGCGCATTCGTGATCAACATTTGGATTGAGAAACAATTCGTGAAGACGAATGCGGCAAGTCCGAAGTCATTCACACTCAAAGGAGGCAGCGGGAAGGATCACGAGGTGTTCTTCTGCGACAAGTGCGGTACCTACGTATGGAGCCGCTATCACGGTGCGCCCGGCGACTACTTGTTCGTTCGTGCCGGGACGCTCGACAAGCCCGAAACGGTCAGGCCCGATGTTCACATCTTCACGAGAAGCAAACTGCCGTGGCTGGATCTTCCAGAGGAGGTGCCAGCGTTCAAGTCGTTCTATAAGATCGAGGAAGTCTGGTCAGCCGAGAGCAGGGAGCGGCTGCGTCGCAACCGCTCTGGGCAGACCTGATCAGGCCGCGGGCGCGCCTGTGGTTGTGGTGCCACCGCGGCGCTCACCGCCGCGCGCGTCCTCGAGTTCCTGCGGGGGGCTCTAAGCTACCGCCGATGGCGCGGACGGTGACCCGCTGTGGGTGGTGCGGAACGGACCCTCTCTACGTCAGCTACCACGACGATGAGTGGGGTGTCCCGGTTCATGACGACCAGCGACTGTTCGAGTTCCTGATACTCGAAGGTGCCCAGGCCGGCCTGAGCTGGATCACGATCCTGAGGAAGCGGGAAGCCTACCGCCAGGCCTTTGCCGGGTTCGATCCCGAGCGGGTCGCGCGCTTTAATGCCCGCAAGGTGGAGCAGCTCCTACGAAACCCGGGCATCGTTCGAAACCGGCTCAAGGTTGAATCAGCGGTCAAGAACGCCCGGGCCTTCCTGCGGGTGCAGGACGAGCTCGGGAGCTTCGCCGCTTATCAATGGCGTTTCGTCGACGGGCGGCCGCGACAGAATCGCCCCCGAGAGCTCAAAGACATTCCAGCGAGGACGGACGAGTCCGACGCCTTCAGCAAGGACTTGAAACGCCGTGGCTTCGGATTCGTCGGTTCCACCATCATTTACGCGCACATGCAGGCCGTCGGCATGGTCAATGACCACGTCGTGGGCTGTTTCCGCCAGCGTGAGGTGGCGAGGATTGGGTGAGCCCTCACCCCAGGTGAGTGGGCACCGCCGAGGCACGGCGCCCGTCTCCTCGCGCCGCAATGCCTGCCCGCTCAATCGAGCGGCGCCAGACGACCGCCTTCGAGCCGGCAGCAAACGCCCATCAGCCTGAGCCGCATCCCCGGCGATGCGAGCGGGCGCGCGGCGTCTGCGTCCCGACGAGCCACGGTGCCGGCGAGTATCGTCCGGTTGGGCGGAC
>Ga0209058_1002026_pt1 | contig 16920 bp, 20 predicted proteins | sample GraSoiAngelo_147_FD_185904 | JGI IMG/M metagenome (GOLD analysis project Ga0209058, IMG submission 185904) | Grasslands soil microbial communities from the Angelo Coastal Reserve, California, USA - 14_1009_05_40cm (SPAdes) (version 2) | ecosystem: Environmental > Terrestrial > Soil > Grasslands ... | reverse complement strand
CTCATTACTTCATCGGGAGCGCGCTCGAGAAGGTGAACGAGCCGGACAGCGCGATGGTCGAGTACAAGACCGCGGTTCGGATCGATCCCAAATACGTCGAGGCCCTGACGGCGCTGGGGAATCTCCTCCGCAAGCAAGGCAAGCTGGAGGAGGGGACGGCGAAGCTCCAGGAAGCGGTGAAGTACAACCCGAAGGACGCGCCCGCCTTGTATGCGCTGGGGCAGGCCCACCTCAAGGACAAGAAGTGGGACGCAGCCTTGGCCGTGTTTCGCAAGGGGACCTTGCTCAAGCAGGGGCGCGCACTCTTCCTCAGCGGGATGGCGCTCGCTCTGGAGGGCAAGGGTGAGATGAAGCAGGCCGAGGAGACATTCATCCGAGCCCGCGAGACGGATCCGAATAATCTTCGGGTGCGGCTGGATCTCGGGGGTTTCTACGAGCGGAAGAAGATCCCGGTGCTGGCCGCGCCGGAGTACGTCCAGGCGTCCGTCCTCGATCCCAAGAACCCCGAAACCCATTACCTCGCCGGGCGGGCCCTCGTCGGAATGAACGAGTTCAACCAGGGGCTCGCGTCGTTCATGCGCGCCATCGAGGTGGACTCGACCTATGCGCCCGCGTATCTGGAGGCGGGGCGCCTTTACTTCCGCGCGAGCCGTCCTCAGGACGCGGCGCAGATGTTCCGGGCGTACACCGGATTCAAGCCCGACGATCCGAACGGCTACCTGGAACTTGGCCGCGCCTTGGCCAAGAGCCCGATTCCCGGGGACCGCGAGGAGGCGATCGTCGTGCTCGAGAGGGCGAACGAGGTGAAGCCCGGCAACTGCGAGGTGGCCGGCGCGCTGGGGAAGCTCTACTTCGACAAGCGTGACAACGAGAACGCGCTCAAGTATTACGACCTGTACGCGCTGTGCGCCGATACGCTCATGAGCGCCGAAGAGCACTTGAAGCTCGGCACGCTCTACGTCGCCGCCAAGGACTCGGCGAAAGCGGTCCCCCAGCTGGCACGCGCGAGCCAGATGGATTCCTCCCTTGCCAAGGACGCGAACTTCCAGCTGGGATTCCTCTATTTCGCGCGCCAGGATCATGCACGCGCGATACCGTACTTCGAAACGGCGCTCAAGGCCGACTCCACGTACATGCCCGCGCTCCTGAACCTGGGCTTGGCGCTCCTCGCGGTGAAGCAGCCGGTCGCGGGGGTGGATGTGCTCCGCCGCGCGCTCGCGGTGAACCCGAAGGAGACGCGGGCGAGGGTCTGGATCGCCCAGACCCTGACCTCACTCGATTCGCTCCCGGAAGCGTTCGATATGTACCAATCCGCGATTGCGCAGGATTCCACGAACGCGGAGGCGTATCGGGGAGCCGGCGTGGTGCTCCTGCTCCAGAAGAACTGGCCCGAAGCCGCGATTTATCTCGAGCGCGCGGTCCAGCTCGATCCCGCGAATCTCCAGGGGCACGTTTGGCTCGCGCAGTCCTACTCGAACAGCGGCGATGTGTCGAAAGCAAAGATGGAGTTCAACAAGGCGCTGGACATCGATCCGAACAACAGAGACGCGTCCAAGGGATTGGAGCTGATTCGAAAATACGAGGAACAGAAGGCCCTGAAGAAGAGCGGTACGGCACCGACCGGGACGGCACCGAGCGGAACGAAAACGGGCGGTACGGCACCGGGCGGGACGAAAACGAGCGGGACGAAATCGGGTGGGAAACCGGTCGGGGGGACACCCTAGGCAAGGGCGGCAGGCGCCGCGGAGAGGAAGGTACGATGAGTCTGGATGTCCGGACCGTGGGCGACGTCACGATTATCACGCCGAAGGGAATGCTCCTTGGAGGCAAGGAGACCGATGAGCTCCAAGCCAAGATCAAGGAGCTGGCGGAAGCGGGAAACAAGAAGCTCCTGATCAATCTAGGCCAGACGTCGTTCATGAACAGCGTCTCCCTGGGCGTGCTGATCGCGGCCCACAGCAACTACGCCAAGCGGGGCGCCCAGATGAAGCTCTGCGCGGTGGATAAGAAGATCCAGAATATCTTCGTCGTGACCAAACTTTCGCTGGTGTTCGACGTCTACGATACCGAGGAGGAGGCGCTGAAGAGCTTCAAATAGACGTGGTTGCCGGAGCGGGGGGCCTGCTGCATACTCGCGGGGACAGGGATAACCGGTTCGCCCCACTGGAATAGGAGGAGGTCGAAGTGAAACAGGGTGTGTTCATGACGATTGTGGCCGTCGTCGCGCTCGCGATCGCGATTGTGGTCTATATGTTCCTGCCCGACTACATCAAGAAGGGCGGATACCTGGTCGCCCTTCTGATCATGCTCTCCATTATGTCTGTGACCCTCACGTTTGAACGCCTGTTCACCCTCAGTCGGGCGCGCGGAAGACAACCGCTCCCCATCTTCATGCGGAGCATACGGCAGAAGATCGACGCGATGGACATCGAGGGCGCCGCGGAGCTGTGCGCCAAGCAGCGCGGATCCCTCGCCAACGTTCTCCGCGCGGGGCTGGACCGCTATGCGGTGGTCCGCTCGGTGAACCTGGACTTGAAGACCCGGATGGAAGAGGTGCAAAAGGCGATGGAAGAGGCGAACATGCTGGAGGTCCCGCTCCTCGAGCGGAACCTGATCGCCCTGGCGACCATCGCGTCCATCGCCACCATGGTGGGACTTCTGGGCACCGTCATCGGGATGATCCGCTCGTTCGCCGCTCTCGGCCAAACCGGCTCGGTAGACGCCGTGAAGCTGGCACTCGGTATTTCCGAGGCGCTCATCAACACGGCCGGCGGCCTCTTCGTCGCGATCTTCTCGATCGTGCTCTACAACGTGTTCGTCACCATGATCGACAACTTCAACTACGGGATGGACGAGGCGACCGTCGAGGTGATCGAGGTCCTCTCGATGAAAGAGGCGACGAAGTAAATGCCCGTCAAGAAGCTTCGACGCATCGGGATCAAGATCGACATGACGCCCATGGTGGACGTGGCGTTCCTGCTTCTGATCTTTTTCATGTCGACCTCGCAGTTCGATCCCCCGCAGAAGGTGCCGATCACGATTCCCGACAGCCACTCCAATTTGAAGGTCCCGGAGTCGGACGTGATGATCATTGGGGTTTCGAAGGACAACCAGATCCTCTATCAAATCGGGAAGAGTCCGCAAGAATTCACGGACATCGCGAATCTCGAGAACATCGTGTCTCAGGCCCGCCACCGGAACATCAGGCTCAGGGTTGCCATCAAGGCCGACAAGTTGGCCGATTACGGGACGATGGAAGACATCATGGCGATCATGCAGAAGACCAACACGATCACCTTTACTCTGGTCACGGAGCTCATCGCGAGCAAGAAGAGCGCGTTGAGCCACTAGGCTCGACGCCGGAGCAATTGGAAGGAGCAACTCCCCATGGGTGCCGTAGACACCCCTGAAAGTGGCGTAAAACACAAGAAGGGCAGGAGACGCAAGCCGAAGCGCATCGGGATCAAGATCGACATGACCCCGATGGTCGACGTGGCGTTTCTGCTCCTCATATTCTTCATGTGCACCACCGTGTTTCGCAAGCCGCAGGCGCTCGAGATCAACTTGCCCCCGGATCCCAACGCCAAGGTCGAGATCGCGGAATCGAACGTGATGACGCTTCGCGTGATCGCGCCGGAAGACAGCACGCGCGCGACCGTACGCGCCTTCTGGAGGCTGGGTAAGGACCCGTTTCAGGAGGTCGACGTCGAGAAACTCCAGCCGATCTTCGCGGCGGAGGGGAAGAAGAATCCGAAGTTGGTGGTGCTCGTGAAGGTCGACCGCAAGGCCAAGTACCGATACATGGTCGACATCATCGACCAGCTGCAGTTCGCAGAGCTGAATCGTTTCTCCCTGGCGCCGCTCCTGCCTGAAGAGAAGAAGGAGGTCGAGACGCTGTGACGTCGACGACCGCGGCGACAACGATGGATTTCAGGGACACGACCGAGCGGATCCCGATCGGCGCGGCGGATCTCAAGGCCAACTCGCAGCGGCTGCTCCGGAAGGCGCTGATCGTCTCGGCGACGATCCACCTGACGCTGGTGGGCATCTATGTTCTGTCCACGGTCTGGAAGCCGAAGGACGATGTGGAGTATACGGGCCGCGTGATCCGCATGCAGACGCTGCCGCCTCCACCGTCGCTCTCCAACGCGCCGCCGCCGCCGGTCATTCCGAACCAGCCGATCGTGAAGCCGACGATCGGGACGCCGGTACCGGTGCCGGATGCCCAGGCGCCCGAGCAGACGATCATGACGCAGCAGGAAATCGCCGCGATCAACGCGCCGGTCGGCGTGGGCGGCTCGGGGAAGGACAGCCTCGTCATCACCTCGGATGAGCTGCCTTCCGAAGGGGAGTTCGTCTACTACGAGGATCCGCCGACCCCGGTGACGCAGGTGCAGCCCGCCTATCCGGAGTTCGCGCGGGAGGCGCAGATCCAAGGTAAGGTCATTCTCCACGTGCTCGTGGACAAGAATGGCCGCGTCAAGAACGTGAAAGTCATCCGCGGCGTGACGGGCCTCAATGAGGCGGCTGTGGATGCCATCAAGAAATGGGTCTTCAAGCCGGCGCTCAGCAATAACAAGCCCGTGGCGGTTTGGGTGGAAATCCCCATGGACTTCCACTTCTAAAAAACCCGTTCCGCCCGTTTCGGAATGAGAGGCCTCCCCCCTCGGGCAGGCCTTGTTTGCTTTCATCCGCCGGGATGGAGCGCCCACACGTCATGGTGTCCGCTTACGCAGTCCGTCCCCCCGATCTCTTTCGATCCGCCGGCTCCAAGACATTCGGCCGACGATTCGTCGAGCGCGCGCTGGTGCTCTCCGCCGTGGTGCACCTCGTGGCCGCCGGACTCTTTCGCGCGGCGGAGGAAAGGAGTGCGCGCCTGGGAGTTCAGCAAATGACGGGAATCCCGGAACAGGTTCACACGGTCAATGTGCTCGTGCCGGTGAAGCTGCCGCCCTTTCCCGGCCGTTTACCCGGATCTTCGCGCGCGAGAGTGGGAAAGATCGAGCCCGTCCCCCCGCCGGGCCCGGATGTCGTCCTATCTGAATTCGGCTTTCCTCGGAACTCGCAACCGATCGGTCCCGAGGGCGGGCCCGGAACGAGTCATGGTGCGCCGAACCCACCCCCGCCCGACCCGACGCCGGCGTTCGCCGGCGCCGACACCCCGCCCCAGCTGGTATATGCCCCGAAGCCGGCATACCCCGACTGGGCGATAGAGGCGCGCGTGGAGGGCAAGGTCCTCCTCTACGTTCTCGTGGGAAAGGACGGCCATCCCAGGAAGGTCATCACGACCGGCGGCGTGCGAGCGCTGGGGGAAGATGCCGCCAGGGCGGTGATGCGCTGGACCTTCCGCCCGGGGCTCTCGAACGGCAATCCCATCGAGGTCTGGGTCGAGGTACCCGTGGTCTTCCGGCTGTAGGGCCAGCGCGACCGGGTCAGAAGGGCTCCCTAGCGGGGCCCTTTTCCTTTTGACAGCCCCGGCTCGGCCGTCTAGTCTCCCGGGACATGGGTTCACGCTTCAAGCTTCGATTCCCCAATCGGTTCCAGCTTGGGATCGCCGCCGGGGCCGCACTCCTCATCGCCGCTACCGCCTGGGCCAAGAGCGGCGTGGATGGCCGAATACCCAGCGAAAGCGGGCTGATCGAGCTCTACGTCACGGGCGGGATCTTCATGCACCCGATCCTCCTCTGCTCGGTGCTCGGCCTCGCGATCATCCTGGAGCGACTCTACTTCTTCGCCAAAGCGCGCACGGACACGAGGCGCCTGATGGGGGAGTTGCTCCACGTGCTCCAGGACCAAGGCTTCGAGCCCGCACAGAGAATGCTTCACTCGAAGCGCGGACCGATCGCCGCGGTCCTCCATTCGGGTCTTCTCCGCGCGAAGAAGGGTCCCGAAGCGGTCGAGAAGGCGATCGAGACGGCCGCCTCGATCCAGACCGCCGGGCTCGAGCGCGGCCTGATCTGGCTGGCGACGGTAGCGAACATCGCTCCGCTCCTCGGATTTCTCGGCACGGTGTCCGGGATGATCCACGCGTTCGAGGCGATCGCGGTGGCGGAGGAGGTTTCCGCGAAGCTCGTGGCGACCGGAATCTACGAAGCGCTCATCACGACCGCGGCGGGGCTGATCGTCGCGATCCCGGTACAGACCGCTCACAACTACTTCGTTTCGAGGATCGACAAGTTCGTCATCGACATGGAGGAGTCGGGCGCGGAGCTGAGCGACGCTCTTGCCACCTATTCCAAGCAGTGGGAGACGTTTCTCTCGACTCTGAAACCGCCCGGCACTCCGGCAGCTCGATGAAGATCGTCAAACGCCGGCATCCCCATCCCGAGATCCCGCTTGTCTCCACGGCGGACGTCTCCTTCCTGCTCCTGATCTTTTTCCTCTCGACGACGATCTTCGCGACCCAGCGCGGCATCTCGCTCGAGCTGCCGGGCCTCGGGGAGGTGCCCCTCGTCGTCCAGCGATCGAAGACGGCGCGGGTCGAGGTTGCGGCGGACCAATCGGTGACGCTCGACAACGTGGCCGTCCCCATGGAAACGCTCAGCAACGCGATCCGACTGAAGCTGCGGGAACGGCCCGACCTGCTCCTGGTCCTCACCGTCTCACCCGCCGCGCCGTACGCCGCGCTTGTGAAGACCCTCGATCAGGTGAAGCTTGCCGGCGCCCGCCAGGTCTCGATCCAGACAGGGAGCCCCTCGTGAAGATCCGCCGCCGGGCTCGTCATCACAACGTGATCCCGACCGCCTCGATGGCGGACATCGCGATGCTCCTGCTGATTTTTTTTCTCAGCACCACGATCTTCAAGGCGCGCGAGGCGCTCTCGGTCCGGTTGCCCGGGGCGACGACCGGAGAGCGGATCCGTAAGGAAGAGGCGATCCGCCTCTGGATCGGCCCGCGCGGTGACGTCGCGTTCAACGACGCGGCCGTTCCGGTCGACCGCGTCGGTGAGGTCCTCGCCTCAAAGCTCGAGCGGAACCCGAGGCTTGCTATCGCCCTCTATGCGGACGCGAGCGTGCCCTACGGCACGGTGGCCCGCATTCTCGACGAGATCCAGAAGGCGCGGGCTCCTCGCGTGATGCTGACGACGGAGCATCGTACCTCGCCATGAGCCTGGGACTCCCGGATCCCCGGCGTTTGGAGCGGAGTTACTACCGCCGTGTCGAGGTGTCGATCTTGATCGCGCTTGCGATCCACGCTGCCGCCATGGTGCTCGCCCCACCGTACGTCCCGAGGCCCTACAAGCTCGACGAGCGGCCGCTGCGTCTCGTGCTGGCCGCCGGTGGCGGGGGGACGGCGGAAATGGCCGCCAGAGCCGGACACTCCGATGCGCCCTCCACGGCGGCCCGTCCGATCCTGCGTCCTACATCGCCTAGGCTGACCCGGGAGCTACGCTACACCCCGGAGCCCATGCAGAGCCTTCCGCCGGCCGCGTCGAGCGGGTCCCAAGGAAGCTCCGATCGAGCGGGGCAGGGTGCGCCCGGGGTGGCCGGCGAGGCGGGTTCCTACGAGTCGGCGCCCGAGGTCTATTACGCCTTCGATTTACCCCCGAGGGTGATCCGGAGCGTCGTGCCCGAATATCCGGCCGCCGCGAAATCCCAAGGCGGGCAGGGAGCGGTGGTCCTGAACGCGAACGTCGACGAGCGGGGCCGCGTGAGGCGCGTCTGGGTGGTGCAGGCGACGGCGCCCGAGATTCTGATTCAGGCCGCGACCGACGCTTTGTATCGTTTCGAGTTCGCTCCGGGTTCGGCGCGGGGGATCCCCGTGAAGTGCACGGTTGCGGTTCCATTCAACTTTCGCCTGAACGTGCATCTATAATCCACTGGGGGGCATGATGAACGAGACTACCGTCCCGACCAACGACCGTGCCTCGGGCCCGGATGGCCCGGAAGCACCCGAAGTGTCCACGCTAGGGACGCTCATCGGCGTGTTCACCAAGCCCAAAGCCACGTTCCAAGCGCTTTCGCTCCGATCCTGATGCTCCTCGTCTTCCAGCTCGTTTTTGGTCTGGTATTGGCGCATTCGGGGATTCTTCGAAACGACACCGTGGCGAAGCTGGAAGCCAAGAACGCTCCTCCCGAGCAGATCGAGGCCGTGAGCAAGGTGATGGAGGGTCCGACCAAATACGCGTTCGTCATCGGCGGCCCCGTGGTACTCATGTTTTCCCTGCTCGTCACGTCAGGGCTGCTCTATTTCATCGCGAACCTCATGCTCGGTGCCCGGCTCCGCTTCATCCATTACCTGTGCATCGCGGCGTACGGCGGCGTGGTCGGGATCGTGGATCAGATGGTCCGGATGGGGATCGCGTTGGGGCGGGGGACGCTCGTCGTCAATCTGGGGATCGGCGCTTTCATGGGCGAAGAATTGAGCCGCTTCATGCACGTGGCGGACACGGCCACCGATCCGCTTCTCCTCTGGGCCACCGCGATCGAGGCCCTGGGCGTTTCGGTGATGGCGCGGAAGAGCTTTGGCTTCGGCGTCCTCGCGGTCTTGCCCGGCTTTCTCCTCCTCGTCTCTCTTTCGGCGTTTCAGCAGTGAATGGACCGTGTTTCGGAAACTCCCTCCCGGCGCGCGACGTAGGGGTGGGGCTACGTACCGACCAGGGGAGGTGCAGCGATGATCGAAGGGTTTAAGCCGCTTCGCGCGCAAGCGGCGTTGGTTACCGGGGCAATCGTGGTCTGGATGGCGTTGATGCCCCCGGCCCGGGCCGCGGCGCAGCCGGGCGCCGATCGCGTCGAGGCGCCGTCGGGGGCCGCTCCGGACAGCCTGCCGGCCGGAGGGCCCGCGCCTACCGGCGCTGCACCCGCGGGACCGCAAGCGCGTGCGGGGGAACGCTGGAGCCTGGCTCGGGTGGTCGCGGCCGCCCTCGAGGGGAACGTCGACGCGCGCGCCGCCCATGCGCGCACGGTGCAGGCGCGCGGCTCCGCGCTCCGGGCGTGGAGCGGCATTCTGCCCTCGGTGACGGGGCAACTGATTTACAATCACATTGTCCCGGACAAGCAGAGCTCGCTTACCGTCGTCTACACGCCTACGGACACGCTCTCGGGTCTCACGAAGCGAGAGCAGCTGCAGACGGCTGAGGCCGGCGTGCGGTCCAACCTGTTCAGCGTTCCGGCCTGGAGCGAGAAGCGCCGGCAGAGTCTCCTTCGCCGCGGCGCCGAGGAATCCGAGGCGGAAGCGCGGAACGGGGTCGTTTATGCGGTGAAGCAACAGTACTTCGCCCTCGTCAAGGCGGAGCGGCTGGCCGAGGTCGCCCGCGAATCGGAACGCTTGGCGCGGGACGAGGAGTCGCGGGCGGAAGCGCTCTTCGAGGTCGGGACCGTCGCGCGCGGGGACGTGCTCAAGGCGCGCGCCCGCCGCGCCACGACCCAGCTCGACCGGATCCGCGCCGACAACCAGATCGAGATTCAGCGTTCGAAGCTGAAGCAGATCATGGGCGTGAAACCGGGTGCGGCGCTCGAGATCGATCCGACCCTGGGGGAGGGGGTCGCGCTTCCCGATTCCGGCGAATCCGTCCGAACCGCGCTCTCCTCACGGCCGGAGCTCTCGCGCGCGAGCGCGGTCGAACGGGCCGCGCGATCGGGGCTCTTTGGCGCGCGATCGGAACGGCTCCCGAAAGTGGTCGGTGATCTGGCCGTCGATCGAAGCAAGATCACCGACCGGGTGTCGGTCTCCGGTTTCGGCGACCTCGACTTCGATCGCTACGCGACGGAGTGGCAAGGAACCGTACGGCTCACGCTGCCGTTCTTCGACGGGTTCGCACTCGAGGGTGGGATGAAATCCGCGAAGGGGACACTCCTCGAGGCCGAGGCGCAGCGCCGCCAGCGCGAAGTGGACGTGGCCGTCGAGGTGCAGCAGGCCTGGCTTTCGATGCGCGAGGCGGTCCAGCGCATCGACGTGGCCAAGGAAGGGCTTGCTTCCGCCGAGGAGGACTACAGCTTTTCGAAGGGACGCTATGAGCTGGGCGCGGGAACGTTCCTGGATCTATTGAACGCCCAGGTGAATCTCGCACAGGCGAAGCAAAGCTACGTGGAAGCGCTCGCGGACGCCCACGTCGCCGAGGCGGCGTTGGAACAGGCGGTTGGATCGCGGCGTTATTAGGGGAACCAGGGGGTATCCGTAGATGAAGGGCCTTAAGCGGGCGCTGATCCTAGGCGGGGGAGGGTTGCTCCTCGTGGCGATTGTCGTCGCCAACGTCTCGAAGGGGCAGGGGGGACGCCTCGGCGTGCAGGCCGAGGACGCCAAGATGGGAGACATCTCCTCCACCGTTCGCGCGCCCGCCAAGGTGCAGCCGGAGACCATGGTCAAGATCAGCGCCAACGTCCCCGGGGAGGTCGTACGGCTGGCGGTCAAGGAAGGGGACTCCGTCCGGAAAGGGCAGTTCCTGCTCCAGCTCGATGGAACGCAGTACCAGGCCCAGCTGCGTCAGAGCCAAGCCGCGCTCGACGCCGCGAAATCCAGCCTTCGGCTCTCCGAGGTCTCCCTCGAGCAATCGGAGTCCCTCCTCAAGCGCAAGGAGTCGCTCTTCGAGCGGAAGCTGGTCTCTCCTGAGGAGATCGAAGCCGCGCGCACGCAGCGGAACACGGACAAGGCGCGGGTCGACGTGAACCGCGAGGAGGTCGCGCGCTCCGAAGCGGCGGTCCAAAGCGCGCAGGATAATCTGAGAAAGACGGTCTTCCATTCCCCCATCGACGGCACCGTCACCCAGCTCAACGTCGAGCGGGGCGAGATCGTGATGGTGGGCACGATGAACAACCCAGGCACCGTGATCTTGAGCGTCGCCGATCTCCGCCGCATGAAGGTGGAGGCGGACGTGGACGAGACGGACGTCGCCTCGATCCGGCTGGGCCAGACCGCCTCCGTCAAGGTCGATGCGCTCCCCGACACCACGCTCACGGGACTGGTCGCTGAAATCGCCAATTCGCCCAAGGTGTCGGAGCTGGGGACGCAGGAGCAACAGACCAACTTCGTCGTGGACGTCATGATCGACAACCCTCCCGCGACCCTTCGTCCGGGCATGACCGCAGACGTCGAGATCAAGACCGCCACGAAGAAGGACGTCCTCCACGTGCCGATCCAGGCCGTCGTGGTCCGCACGTCCGAAGAGCTGGCGAAGGCGAAGGCCGGCAAACGGGGACGCGCCGGCAAGACGGGCTCGGCCACGGCCGCCGAAACGGTCGCAGGAGACGCGCCGGCCAAGAAAGACGAGGAGATCAAGGGGGTCTTCGTGATCGTGGACGGCGAGGCGCAGTTCCGCAGGGTCCGCACCGGGATCGCGAGCGACACGGACCTCGAGGTGTCGGGGGATCTCAAGCCGAAAGACAAGGTCATCATCGGGCCGAACAAAGTGCTCCGTCAGCTCAAGCCCGGCAGCCGGGTGAAGCTCGAGGAGCCGAAAGCGAAGAAGGGCGAGAAACGGTGAACCAACCAGCTAGCGCAGACGGCGCGCTCATCGAGCTTGCCGAGATCCACAAGGTCTATCAGATGGGTGCTTCGGAGGTGAACGCGCTCGACGGCGTTTCGCTCCAGATCAAACGGGGAGAGTACGTCGCGATCATGGGGCCGTCCGGCTCGGGGAAATCCACCCTCATGAACATCATCGGCTGCCTCGATACGCCCACGAGCGGCTCCTACAAGCTGCGCGGAACCGAGATCAGGGATCGAGACGACGACGAGCTGGCGCGAATCCGAAATCAGGAGGTTGGATTCATCTTCCAGACCTTCAACCTGCTCGCCCGAGCCGACGCGCTTCACAACGTGGAGCTACCCCTGGTCTACGCGGGGCGTCCCAAGCGGGCTCGCCGGGAGCGCGCGCGCGAAATGCTCGGCCTGGTCGGACTCGCCGAGCGCATGCACCACCGCCCGAACGAGCTCTCGGGCGGCCAGCGCCAACGCGTCGCGATCGCGCGCGCTCTCGTCAACGAGCCTTCGATCGTGCTCGCGGACGAGCCGACCGGAAACCTGGATTCCAAGACCGGACTCGAGATCATGGCCCTCCTGGACCGGGTACACCAGGGAGGGAACACCGTGATCCTCGTGACCCACGAGGAGGACGTCGCGGCCAACGCGGAGCGCATCGTCCGGCTCAGGGACGGTAAGATCGAAAGCGATCAGGCCACCCGCCGCGCCCTGAGCGGCGCCCCGGCATCCGCCGTCCCCTCTGGGTCCTCGCCCCCTTCCGGTTCATGACCCCGCTCGCGCGGCCCCGGCGCGAGTTCTGGGCCGCCCAGGGCGAGAATCTCAGGATCGCCCTCGACGCCCTTCGCGCGAACAAGCTCCGGTCCGTCCTTACCGTCATCGGCAACGTCGTCGCGGTCATGTCGGTGATCGCCGTGGTCGCGGTGATCGACGGCATGAACACCTACGTGAGCGAGAAGGTGCTCGAGCAGGGCCTCAAGGTGATTTACATCGACAAGTTCGGCCTCATCACGAACGAGGACGAGTGGCGCGACGCGATGAAGCGCCGCGACCTGACGCTGCTCGACGCGGAGGCTCTGAAGGGGCAATCGCGGCTCGCGAGCGAGGTGGTGGCCCAGCTCGAAACGACCAAGCGGGTCCGTGCCGGCCGCGTCGAGCTCCAGAACGTTCGAATCCTGGGCACGACGGAAGGGTACGAGGCGGTCGGCACCTACGAGATCGATCAGGGACGGCCGCTCGAGGATGAGGAGATCGCGAAGCGCCGGCCGGTGTGCCTCCTCGGTTCCGAGCTGGCGCAACAGCTCTTTCCGGTCGTGGATCCGATCGGCCAGGCGGTTCGGGTCGCCGGATACGAGCTGCGTGTCGCGGGCACGGTCGCGGCGCGCGGGAACGTGCTGGGCCGGAGCCAGGACAATTTCGTCCTGATCCCGTTCGGGCAGTTCCAGAAGATCTTCGGACCCCACGAGTCGGTCCTGATCCTGATGCGGTCGCGGCCGGGCGCCGATTTCGAGCGGGTGCAGGACGAGGCCCGGGTGATCCTCCGCTCGCGCCGCCACGTCCCCATCGGAAAACCCGATGACTTCGCGATCACGACGTCCGAGACCTACATGTCGCTCTACGAGAGCCTCACGAAGGGCATCTATGCGGGCACCATCGGGCTGGTCGCGATCTCCCTTCTCGTGGGCGGCATCGTCATCATGAACATCATGCTCGTCGCGGTGACCGAGCGGACCCGGGAGATCGGTATCCGTAAGGCGTTGGGCGCGCGTCAGGGAGACCTCCTCTCCCAGTTCTTGAGCGAGACGGTGGTGCTCTCCTTTTTCGGCGGCCTGATCGGCGTTCTGGTGGGCGTCGCGATCGCGCTCCTGATTCGTATCGCCACGCCGCTTCCCGCCTCGATTCAACCCTGGTCGGTCGCGATCAGCTTGATCGTGGCGTCGTCGGTCGGACTCTTCTTCGGGGTCTACCCCGCGACCCGCGCCGCGAAGCTCGATCCGATCGTGGCGCTCCGCCAGGAGTAGCCGGTGGCGATCGACGTCCGCGAAGGAATCTCGATCGCGTTCCAGGCGATCCGGACGAACAAGCTCCGGTCGTTCCTGACCGTGCTGGGCGTCATCATCGGCGTGACGAGCATCATGGCGATCGTCTCGCTGATCGAAGGGTTGAATCGCAACATGAAGGCCCAGATCGCCTCGATCGGCTCGGACGTGTTGTACATCCGGCCGTTCCGGCCGGGGGCCTTCGTCGGCGGGTTTCCCGACAGCCTGAGACGCCGCAAGTGGTTCACGATCGAGGACGCTGAGGCGATCCGCCGTGCTTGCCCCGCGGTCCTCGCCGTGGCGCCGCTCAATTTCACCGAGGCGCGGCTCCGTTACCGCGAGACGGAGAGCCGCTTCACCAACATCATCGGGACCACACCGGACTTCCTGGTCACGAACACCTGGGTCCTCGGCAAGGATCACATCGAGGCGCTCTTCCCGCACGTGAACCCGATTGGAAAGACGATCTACATCGGCGGCTACCCCTACACCGTGGCCGGGCAGGTGGAGGAGCGCGGGAAATTCATCGGGATGAGCCTCGACGATATCGTCCTGGTTCCCTACACGACCCTCGACAAGACCATGGGACCCCATCTCCGCATGGTCCTGAACGCGAAGCCCGTCTCGCCGGAGCTGATCGATACGGCCATTGACCAGATGACCGAGACGCTCCGCCGCCAACGCAAGGTCTCGTACCGTCAAGCGGACAACTTCGCGATCTTCACCGACCAATCGCTTGTGGACATCTACCACAAGATCACGGGAGCGTTTTATCTCGTCATGATGGTGATTTCGTCCATCGGTCTCATGGTGGGAGGAATCGGTGTCATGAACATCATGCTCGTCTCGGTGACGGAGCGGACCCGCGAGATCGGGGTGCGCAAGGCGCTCGGTGCCCGGCGCCGCGACATCCTGTGGCAATTCCTGGTGGAAGCCATGACCCTCACGGGGACGGGTGGGGTTCTGGGAATCGTCATCGGGATCGGCGTGGGCTTCCTGATCCACCTCCTGTCCCATTTCAGCTTTGCCGTGCCGTTATGGGGGATGCTGCTCGGATTCTTTTCCTCGACCGTTATCGGGCTCTTTTTTGGGATCTACCCCGCCGTGAAAGCGGCGCAGCTCGACCCCGTCGATTCGCTCCGTTACGAGTAGCCCCGCCCGCCTTGACACGACCCAAGCCCGCGCCTACGCTGGCCGTCCCATGCGCCCGGCGATCCCTCTCCTCGCTCTCCTCCTCGGCCTCACGGGCTGCGGCGGCCCCGCACCAAGCGCGGAACGGGCTTCCACGCTCGACCGGATCCTTGCCACCAAGGTCCTCCGCGTCGGCACCAATCCGGGGTACGCGCCGTTCGAGATGGTCGATACGAAAGGGAGCATCATCGGCTTTGATGTGGACGTCGCAAATTACGTGGCCGGGCAGCTCGGGAACGGCGTTCGCGTGGAGTTCCAGAAGAGCGACTGGGACCCGATCATCGCCAACCTCAACGCCGGCAAGTTCGACGTCATCCTCTCCGGCATGACCCGTACCCCGCAGCGGGCGCTCCGGTGCGATTTCACCGACCCCTATTTCGAAACGGGGCAGGCGCTCCTGGTAAACCGAGCCAAGCACAAGCCGTCGCCGGGGCTCACGGTGCGCGACTTCGATCGGCCCGGCGTCGTCGTGGCGACAAAGCTCGGAACGACGGGGGAGATCGCGGCTCGAAAGTTCTTCCGGGTGGCCACGGTCAAGACCATGGAGACCGAGTCCGACGCCGCGCTCGAGGTGGACGCGGGGCGGGCCGACCTCATGGTGTACGACCAGCCCTACATCGCGATCCGTGCCCAGGAATCACCGGCTCGGACCTTCGCCGTTCTCGATCCCTTCACGAAGGAGTATCTCGCGATGGCGGTCCGGAAAGGGGACACCGAGCTCCGCGATTGGCTCAATCTCGTGATCTTCGAGCTCAAGGCCAGCGGGACGTGGGACTCGCTCTACCAGACGTGGTTCGTGCGGATGCCCTGGCTCGCCCGGGTGAAGCGGCCGTCGTCCTGATCCTTCCGTGTACACCTGGCACTGGGATGAGCTCCCCCAATACGCTCCGCTGATCGCCGCAGCGACCGTCCGTACGCTCCAGATCTCCGTGGTCTCGATCCTGTTCGGGAGCGTTCTGGGCGTCGTCGCGGGGCTCATGCGGGTTCAGCCGCTCAAGCCATTCCGGTTTCTCGCGGCGGCCTACGTCGAGCTCCTCCGCAACATTCCGTTGATGCTCGTCCTCTATCTGATCTATTTCGGAGCGGGCGCGTTCCTCCCGGTGAGCCCGTTTTGGGCATCGGCCCTGGGGCTTTCCATCTTCGAGGGAGCCTACGTCGCCGAGATCGTCCGAGCAGGGATCGAATCGATCGACCGCGGACAGATGGAGGCAGCCCGCTCGCTCGGCATGAGCTATTTCCAGAGCATGCTCCATATCGTGGCACCGCAGGCCGCCCGGCGGTCGCTGCCCCCCTTGACCGGGCAGTTCGTGTCGCTCGTCAAGGACAGCTCCCTCGCGTCGCTCGTTTCCTACGAGGAGCTCATGCTGGTGGGGAGGCAGATCAATTCCAGAATCTTCTCCCCGTTCGAGGTCTTTCTGACGATCGGCGCGATCTACTTCGCGATCTGCCTCTTCCTCTCGCTCCTGTCACGCTGGCAGGAAGCCCGCCTCGCCAGGCCGTGAACATGGAGCCGATGGTGGAAATGCGCGGCGTCTCCCGGCGGTTCCCGGGTGGACACTACGGGGTGCGCGGGGTCACCCTGGACGTGCAGCGCGGGGAAACTCTGGTCATCATGGGGCCGAGCGGCTCCGGCAAGAGCACCCTCTTGCGCTGCGTCAACGGACTGGAGACCCTTGACGAGGGTGAGATCATTATCGATGGGATGCACGTGAACCATCTGACGACCAACTGGAACAAAGTGCGCGAGGAAGTGGGTATGGTCTTTCAGGGATTCCATCTGTTCCCGAACCGGACGGCGCTCGACAATCTGGTTCTCCCCCAAGTCGTGGTGAGGCGGCGGCCTCCGTCCGAGGCGAAGGCCACGGCGCTCCGGCTTCTCGACCGCGTGGGGCTGGGTGGGAAGGAGTCCCGTTACCCGGCGCAGCTCAGTGGAGGGGAGAAGCAGCGGGTCGCCATCGCCCGCTCGCTCGCGATGAGCCCCAAGGTGATGCTCTTCGACGAGCCGACCTCCGCGCTCGATCCCGAGATGATCCTGGAGGTGCTGGACGTGATGCGGAGCCTCGCGCGGGAGGGGATGACCATGCTCGTCGTGACGCACGAGATCGGCTTCGCGCGGGAAGTGGCTCAGCGCGCGGTCTTCCTCGACGCGGGCGTTCTCGTGGAGGCGGGCTTGGCCCGCGACCTGATCGACCGTCCCGAGACCTCCCGGTGTCGTGCGTTCATGCAACGGATCCTCCGCCGTCCGGAAGGAGGGATCGCGGCATGGACCTGATTC
>Ga0209058_1002021_pt1 | contig 16943 bp, 15 predicted proteins | sample GraSoiAngelo_147_FD_185904 | JGI IMG/M metagenome (GOLD analysis project Ga0209058, IMG submission 185904) | Grasslands soil microbial communities from the Angelo Coastal Reserve, California, USA - 14_1009_05_40cm (SPAdes) (version 2) | ecosystem: Environmental > Terrestrial > Soil > Grasslands ... | reverse complement strand
TTCGTCGGCTGGGCGCCGGCCGTCCCGACCAGGGTGAGCATCATCACGACGCACGTCGTTGGGCGTAGCCAGTCGAAACGCATAGAAGTTCCCCCCTTGGAGCCGCGCTGACTCTAGCGCCCCGACGGGCCGAGGCGCAAGCGTCGGCGCCGGTCACCGCGGAATGGCGGCGATCCAGCGGGCCGATGCGATACGGCGATCCGAGTGGAAAGTACGACTGAGCCCCGGCGGGCCGAGGACTACCTCCCCGTCCAGCGCACGCCCTTCAGCGACTGATAGATCCCGGCGAACGTGGGAATCGGCACGAACCCCTCGTAGCCTGCGCGCGTCACGTACACCTGCTGCGGGAAGTAGAGGAAGACGTATGGCGCGTCCTCCATCAGGACCTTCGAGAACTCCGCGTAGTGCTTCTTGCGCTCGGCCGTGACGCCCGAGCGGCGCGCCGCCTCCAGCGCCTCGTCCACTTTTGGATTTTTGTAGTGGGCGAAGTTGCGGCCCTTCCACTGACTCGAGTGCCAGATGGTGTAGGCGAACGGGTCGGGATCGTGGTGATTGGTCCAGCCGACGACGATGCCCTCGAAGTCCGAGGCGAAGAGCTTTTTCACGAAGGTCGGCCAGTCGAGCGGCTCCAGATGCGCCTCGACGCCGACGCGCTTCAGAAACTCCTGCACGATGACCGCGGTGTCCTTCACGCTCTGGTTGGCTTGATCGTGACGTACCGAGAAGCTGAACCGCTTGCCGTCCTTGGTCAGCACGCCGTCGGCGCCGGGCTTGAAGCCGGCCTCGGCCAGGAGCGCCTTGGCGCGCGCCGGATCGTAGGCGTACGGCTTCACGCTCGGGTCGAACGCCCAGCTCGACGGTGGGAACTGGCCGGTGGAGACGGCGGCGTAGCCCTGGAGCACCTCGCGGACGATGCTCGGCACGTCGATCGCGTGATAGAGCGCGCGGCGCACGCGGACGTCGGTGAACGGCGCCAGGTCCTGGCGCCAGCCGAAGTAGGTGTACGAGGTGTTGTCGGCCACGAGCACCTTGAGGGTCGGCGTCCGCTTGAGCCGCGCGACTTCGGTGAGCGGCGGGTTCTCGATGAAGTCGACGCCACCGGCGCGAAGCTCCTGGAGCAGCACGACGCTGTCGGGGATGATTCGGAAGATCAAGTGGTCGAGGGCCGGGCGTCCGCCGTGGTACTGGGTGTTGGCCTCCATCACCAGACGTTCGCCGCGCCGCCACTCGACGAGCTTGAATGGACCGGTCCCGATCGGCCGGCGATTGAACTCGGCGGTGTTCAGATCGACCCCCTTGAGCAAATGCTCCGGCACGATCCCGGCGCGTGGGTTGACGAGCACGGCCAGGAACGAGCCCGACGGATAGCGCAGCCGGAAGCGTACGGTGTGGTCGTCGACGACCTCGATGGGACGGACGGCCAGCTCCTCCGGCCGCTTGGGATTCTCCTTGGCCGTCAGCTCGGAGAACCCGGCGAGCGCGTCGAAGTAGGCGCGATGCGGCGTGGTCACCTTTGGGTCGAGGACCGAATAGAACGTGAAGGCCACGTCGCGGGCGCTGAAGGGCTTGCCGTCGTGCCACTTCACGCCGCGCTTGAGCTTGAACGTGTACGTGAGCCCGTCGCGGGACACCTCCCACGACTCGGCCAGGAGCGGCTTGACGTTGAGGCCTTGATCGAGCTCGACCAGGCTGTCGAAGAGGGGCCACTCGGCGATGTAGGACTGGCCGTCGGTGGCCACGACCGGGTTGAGCGACGTGGCATCGCCGCTGAGCCCGATGACGAAGTCCTTGCCGGTGGCCCGACTCGCCGTGGGCGTGAGGCCGATGATGGCGACGAGTAGGACCAGCAGGGTGGCGTGGAGCATCACCGTCGAGCCTCCATTCTTAGCAGCGCGCACATCCGTGAGCTACGGCGAGTGCCCGCGCAACGTCGGATCCGACGCGTCGCGCAGCCCGTCGCCGAACAGGTTGAATCCCAGCACCGTGACGAAGATGGCGAGCCCGGGGAAGGTCGCGATCCACCAGGCCGAGGCCAGGAACTGCCGTCCTTCGACCACCATGTTGCCCCAGCTCGGCAGTGGGGGCTGGGCGCCGAGCCCAAGATAGCTCAAGCCGGATTCGATCAGGATCGTCTGGCCCAGCAGAAGACTGGCCTGGACGATGACGATGGGCAGCGCGTTCACCAGCAGGTGGCGCCCCAGGATGCGCGCGTGCCCGGCCCCCAGCGCGGCAGCCGCGTGGACGAAATCGCGGTTGCGAAGGCTCAGGCACTCGCTGCGCACGATGCGCCCGACCGGCGCCCAGGTGACGAGCGCGATGACCAGCGCGGTGTTGGCGAGGCTGGCGCCGAAGAGCGCGACGACGATGAGGATCAGGAACAGCGCCGGGACCGACAGGAAGACGTCGGCGGCGCGCATGATCGCGGTGTCGGTCGCGCCGCCGAAATAGCCGGCGACGCTGCCCACCGCGGTGCCCACGACGAGCGCCAGCGTGGTGGCGACGAGGCCGATCTCGAGCGAGACGCGACTGCCCCAGATCACCCGGCTCAGGACGTCGCGGCCGAAGCCGTCGGTCCCGAGCCAGTGCGTGGCGCTCGGCGGCTTCAGTCGATTCAGCAGGGATTGCGCGGAGTAGCTCTGGGGCGCCAGCACCGGCGCCAGCGAGCCGGCCACGAGCATCACGGCGACGACCACGCCGCCGACGAGACCGCGCCGATGGCGTGCGAACCGACGGGCGACCGACGGCCGCTCCGGGCGCGCGGGCATCGTCACCGGTAGGAGATCCGCGGATCGATCACGCAGTAGGCGAGATCGGTGAGGAGGTTCGCGCTGATCACGACGGTGGCGACCATGAGGTTGACTCCCATGATCACGGGATAGTCGCGCTCGAAGACGGCGCCGACCGCGAGGCGTCCGATCCCCGGCCAGGCGAAGACGGTCTCGGTGAGCACGGCGCCACCGACCAGCGTCGGCAGCGAGAGGCCCACCACCGTCACGACGGGAATCAGTGCATTGCGGAGCGCGTGGCGCCAGACGACACGGCCGCCGCCCAGCCCCTTGGCGCGCGCGGTCCGCACGTAGTCCTGACGCAGCACCTCCAGCAGACTCGAGCGCGTGAAGCGCATGAACGACGCCATCTGGATCAGGCCGAGCGTCAGCGTCGGCAGGATCGCGTGCCGCACACGCGCGGCCAGGTCCGCCTCCCGACCGTACTCGCTCAGCCCCGACGGCGGCAGCCAGTGAAAGACCTCGGAGAAGAGGAGGATCAGCATGATGCCCAGCCAGAAGCTCGGAAACGACACGCCGAAGAGCGCGACCGCCGAGCCGAGCGTGTCCCAGATCGTGCCGCGCCGGACCGCCGCGAGCACGCCGAGCGGGACCGCGACGACGAGCGCCAGGACGAGCGCGCCGAACGTGAGCTGGACGGTCGGGCCGAGGCGATCGAGGATCAGCGCGGCGACGGGATCACCGGTCTTGAACGAGCGACCGAGATCGCCGCGCAGGGCCGCGCCGGCCCAGCCGAGATACTGGAGCGCCAGCGGCCGGTCGAGGCCCAGCCGCTGGCGGATCTGCGCGGCGGCCTCCTGGGAGAACTCGCCCCCGATCAACACCGCTTCCGGCCCGCCCGGAGCCAATCGCATGATCGTGAACAGGATGATCGAGACGCCGACGAGCATCAGCACGGCGAAGCCGACGCGCTTGAGGACGTAGGTTCTGAGTCCCGGCTCCATGGGTCAGCTTGCCCCGGTTGCGGTGAGACCGCGGATGAAGTGGTCGAGGAACATTGACCACGCAGCGGCCGCCGCAGTTGTGGCCGCACGGGCTGGTGACGACCGATTCGCCCGGTCTCGGCGCGACCCGCGGCGTCTCGTAGACGATCGGGCGAGCGCTCACGCCTCGTTGCCCCAGCGGCTCTTCACCGCGTCGCGGTCCACGCCGCCATCGACGGCGCGGGGCAGGGCGTCGGTGAACGCGACGCTGGTCGGGCGCTTGAATCGCGCGATCCGCGCGCCGACGAACTCGCTCACCTGTTGCGTCGTGTAGCGGCCGGCCGGGCGCGTCTCGACGACCGCCTTGATCGCCTCGCCCCACCGCACATCGGGGATGCCGTAGACGCACACGCCGCTCACCCCCTCCATCTGCATGATCACCGACTCGACCTCGGCCGGGTACACGTTCTCGCCGCCCGGCTTGATCAGCTCCTTCTCGGGCTTGCGCTTGACGTAGTAGAGCCAACCGTCGTCGTCGAACCGGCCCACGTCGCCCGTGTGATGCCAGCCGTTGCGCAGCGTGTAGGCGGTGACGTCCGGCTGGCCGAAGTAGCCCTGGAACACCAGGGGCCCTCGGACGACGATCTCGCCGGGCGCGCCGGTGGGCACCTCGCGATCGTCGTCGTCGACGAGCCGCACCTGGCACACGGCGATCGGCTTTCCGGCGGCGCCGGGCTTGTCGCGCACGCGCTGGATGCTCACGAACCCCGTGGTCTCGGACTGGCCGAAGCCCGTCCAGAACTGGGCGCCGGTCTGCTCGTGCAAGCGCTGGATGGTCTGGGGCGCGTCCAGCCCGGACACGTGCGTGAGACTGGTCAGCTTGCTGCCGAGCTTCTGCGCGGCGTCGAGCAGGGTCGTCAGCACCGGCGGAAAATCGGAAACGTGGGTGACCCGATGCGCGTCGATCAGGCGCACCGCTTCTTCCGCGTCGTACCGGGCGACGACCACGCTCGCGCCGCCGGCGTGCATGTGGGTGATGAGATTGCCGAGCGCCGTGATGTGGAACAGCGGCAGCGCCAGCAGGTAGCGGTCGACGGCGGTGGCGCCGAGTGCCCCCGCCACGACGAGCGAAGCGGTGATGACGTTGGCGTGCGTGAGCACCGCGCCCCGCGGAATCACGTCGACGGCGGCGGTGGAGATGACCGCGAAGGCGTCGTCTCCCGACAGATCTGGGGCGGGCGGCGCCGCGCCCTCGCGATAGAGGCTCGAGAGCGCCTGGAAGCCCGGCGCGGGGACGTCGTCGCCGAGCTGGTACCAGTGGCTGATCGCGCGCTGGGTCCGCGGCCACTCGCCCACCAGCGACATGGTGGACGCGTCGGCCACCATCATCTTCGGCCCGGCGCGCTCGACGACGCGCTCGACTTCCTGGGCCGTCAGCCGCCAGTTGATCGGATAGGCGACGATGCCCTGGCGCGCGCACGCGCCGTACAGCTCGACGTAGCCGACGTCGTTCTGCGCGAGCACGCAGATCCGATCGCCCTTGACGAGCCCGAGCCCGGCGAGCCCGGCGGCCAGCGCGTCGACTCGGTGAAGCAGCTGCCGGAACGACACCGGTCGTGAGCCGTGGATCAGCGCCGGCGCCTCGCGATGGAGCATCGCTCCGCGGCTCATCATGTCGTAGACGGTGAACGTGCCGGCGCCCATGCGGGCTACCCTAGCAGACTTTTCCCGAAGTCGGAATCGCGTGCGGCCGACTCAGCCGACCTGATAGCGCTTGAGCGCGGCCTGATCGAACGCGAGCCCCAGGCCCGGCTTTTTCGGCACCACGAGCTGGCCCTTCTCGATCGCCGGCGTCTCCTCGAAGAGCCGGAGCGTCCACGGCATGTACTCGACGGTGAGCCCGTTCGGGATCGCCGCGACGAGGTGCACGTGGATCTCCGGGACCAGATGGCTCACCACCGGCAGGTTGAACGCCTCGGCCATGCCGGCGACCTTCATCCACTGCGTGATCCCGCCGACCCGCAGGAGATCGATCATCACGATGTCGATCGAGCGCGCCTCGAGCAGGTGGCGGAATGGGACGATGCCATAGTGGTACTCGCCGGCGGCGATCGGCGTCGTCAGCGCGTCGGCGATTCGCGCCATGCCGGGATAGTCATCGTGGGTGGTCGGATCCTCGAGCCAGAAGAGGTGATAGGGCTCGATGCGTCGCCCGATCTCGATGGCCTGGTTCACGCTCCAGAGCTGGTTGATGTCGCACATCAGGTCGATGTCGGGACCGATGGCTTCACGCATGACACGAACGCGCTCGATAGAGGCCGCGACGGTCGGCTCGCTCCCACACTGCATTTTCATTTGGCGGAAGCCCTGATCGCGCAGGCGCGGCCCGGCCTTGGCGAGATAGTCGACCGGATGCGGGCGCATGAGCGCGCCGCTCGCGTAGGTCGCAACGCGGTCGCGCAGGCCGCCGAGCAGCGCACACACGGACTGGCCGACGGCCTTGCCCTTGAGGTCCCAGCAGGCCATGTCGACCGCGGAGAGCGCCAGCGTGAAGATGCCGCCCGGGCCCGAGCTGCCGGCGGCGCGCCGGAGCTTGCCGGTGATGGCTTCGACCTGCGTGGGATCCTCGCCCACGGTGAGGCGGGCGAGCTCGTCCACCGCGACCTTGAGCGCCGGGTTCAGCGCGCCGCCGAAGAACGTCAGGCCGATGCCGGTCAGCCCCTGGTCGGTGCCGAGCTCGAGCGTGACGAAGTCACGCGTGTCGGCGGAGGCGGGAAGGCCCACCACGAGCGGGTTATCGGCCGGCGTGCGCAGCGCGCGAGTGGTCAGGTGGGTGATCTTCATCGGGCTCTCTCCTTCGAGGTTGTGGTCGCCTACAATACACTTCCATGAACGCCCGATCCATCAAGGACCTGGTCCGGTCCGACCGCGTCCACCGTACGGTCTACACCGATCCCGTGCTGTTCGAGCTCGAGATGGACCGGATCTTCGGGCGCGCCTGGCTCGTCCTGGGACACGAGAGCCAGGTCCGGAGCCCGGGCGACTTCTTCACGACCAGGATGGGCCGGGAGTCGGTGATCGTGATCCGCCACACGGACGAGACGGTGCGCGTGCTCGTCAACCGCTGCGTTCACCGGGGCGCGCGCGTGTGCGAGGCGGCCACCGGCTCGGCGCGTGAGCTCGTCTGCTCGTATCACGGCTGGACCTACGCGACGGACGGCTCCCTCTGCGGCGTGCCGCGGGCCGACGGGTACGATCGCCCGGTCGCCGAGACGGTCGGCGGCGGCCTCGCGCGCGTGCCGCGGGTCGACGTCTATCGCGGCTTCCTCTTCGCCTCGCTGTCGGCCGACGGGCCATCGCTCCTGGACTTCCTCGGTCCGCTGCGGGCGTCGTTCGACGATTTCGTCGAGCGCGCGCCCGACGGTGAGGTCGAGGTCGCGGGCGGCGTGCTCAAGCACGCGTATCAGGGCAACTGGAAGCTGGTGCTCGAGAACCACAACGACGCCGTGCACCCGGCGTTCGTCCACGCCTCGTCGATCTGGGCGGCGCGCGAGCAGTCGGCGCCCGGCACGGGGGCCTACTCCGAGATCGGTGTCCGCCAGATGCTCCAGAACGGCGCCCCCTGGGAGGTCTGGGAGAACACCGGTCTGTGGGGCGCGGCCTACGGCCACTCGTGGATGGGCGACTATCACGACGACAGTCGTCTGGTCCCGGCGCTCGACCATCCGGTCTTCGTCGAATACCGCGCTACGCTCGAGCGCCGGCTCGGCCGCGACGGCGCCGCGCGCGTGCTGGCCGAGCTTCGCTGGAACAGCATCGTCTACCCGAGCTCGTCGTTCATGAGCCAGTTCCGCCAGCTCCGCATCGTGCATCCGATCGCCGTCGACCGCACCGTCGTCCACGCCTACTCGTTCAGGCTCAAGGGGGCGCCCGAGCAGATGTTCCGCGACACCATCGCGTTCGCCAACGTCGTCAACGGCACCGGGTCGCCCGTCCTCACCGACGACCTGGAGGTCTACGAGCGTACCCAGCGCGGGCTCGGCGAGCCGCGCGCGGAGTGGGTCTATCTCGGCCGCCGCCACGGCGGCGACGTTCCCCATCGCGACGGCACGCTGCGCGGCGGGACGGGCACCAGCGAGATCCACATCCGTAATCAGTTCGCCGCCTGGCTCGAGTACATGACCGCCGAGCCCTGAGATGGCGACCGCCGCCGACGTCGGATCACGCTCGGAGATCGAGGCGTTCCTCTTCCTCGAGGCGTGGCTGCTCGACCACGGACGACTGGACGAGTGGCTCGGCCTCTTCACCGACGACGCGACGTACTGGATCCCGCTCGAGGCGGGCCAGACGGATCCAATCACGTCGGTGTCGATCGTGTACGACGACCGCACCTTGCTCGAGGTCCGCGTCCGTCAGTTCCTGCATCCGCGCGCTCACGCGCGCATCCCGGCGCCCCGCACCGTGCACCAGGTCGGCAACGTCCGGGTGCTCGACGCGGATGACCATCAGCTTCGCGTCGGCTCCACGCTCGTCCTGGTCGAGTATCGCCACGAGCGACAGCGGATCTGGGGCGCCCAGGTCGAGCATCGCCTGCGACGCACCGCGGACGGCTTGCGGATCGTCGCCAAGCGGGTGGATCTCGTGAATTCCGACGCCGAGCTGGACGGAATAGTCTGCTTGTTTTGATGGGGGCCCCGAGATGGCCCCCCATACCCCCCCGCGCTCGGAGGCGCCCCGGCGAAGCCGGGGCGCCCCTCGACTTCGCAGCGCTCGGCGCCGCGGCGAATTGGCGCGGCCTTCGACTTCTCGGTCAGCTGAGTGAATCCGCGGGTGATCGGGTGGGGGCTGCTGGCCGCGGTGCTCGGGCTCTGGCAGCTCGTCGCTACGCGGCCTGAGCACCCCGAGTTCGTGCTGAGCCCGGTGGAGATCGGGGCGCACTTCGCGGCGGCGCTTCGGTCGGGCGAGCTCTTGCCGCACGTCGGCGCGAGTCTGCTGCGCTCGCTGCCCGGGTTCGTGCTGGGCTCGGCCATCGGTGTGATTCTGGGGCTCCTGGCCGGGGTCGCGCGAAGCCTCGATCAGATGCTGAGCCCCGTCGTGTTCCTCACGTATCCGGTGCCGAAGATCGTCTTTCTGCCGATCGTGATGCTCTGGATCGGGATCGGCGACGCGTCGAAGATCGTGATCATCGCGCTCGCCTGCTTCTACCCGTGCTTCGTTAACGCCTACTACGGCGCTCGCTCGACGCCGAGGATCATGGTGTGGGCGAGCCTCAACATGGGCGCCCGGCGCTCGCAGGTCTTCGGCAAGATCGTCGTCCCGAGCGCGCTTCCGATGGTCTTCGCCGGTCTGCGTGTGTCGCTGGCCCTCTCGTTCATCCTGCTGTTCTCGACCGAGATGATCAACGCGCGCTCCGGCCTCGGGTTCCTCATCCGCCAGGCGGAGTCAAGTCTTCGATTCGATCTCATGTACGTGTCGATCGTCGCGGTCGCCGCGCTCGGCTACGCGAGCGATCAGCTCCTGCTACTGGCGCGCCGCCGGGTGCTCGCGTGGCAGGCGGCGACGACGCGATGACGCGCTCCCTTGTGATGGGCGTGCTGCGCCGCCTGTCGCTGGTCCTTGCCGGCCTCACCGTCTGGGAGCTCGTCGCCCGCAGCGGGATGTTCAGCCCGATCATCGTTCCGTCGCTGGCGCGCATCGGGCGAGAGCTCTGGTTCCTGGCGACGAGCCCGGGATCGCTCGTGGAAGTCTGGCAGTCGCTGTTCCGCGGGCTCAGCGGGTTCGCGCTGGCCTCGGTGGTCGGCGTCACTCTCGGCGTGGTGATGGGGCGCTCAGCGGTCGCCGCGGCGTTCCTGAGCCCGATCTTCTCCGGGACTTATCCGATCCCCAAGATCGCGCTGTTCCCCATCTTCATCTATCTGTTCGGGATCGGGAGCCTTGCGAAGGTGGTGCTGGTGTTCCTGGAATGTCTCTATCCGATCGTCGTCACGACGCACGCCGGCAGCCGGGCCGTGAACCGTGTCCTGCTCTGGTCGGCCGCCAACATGGGCGCCTCGCGCGGCCGGATCCTCGCGCGCGTCGTGGTCCCGGCCGCGGCGCCGTTCATCTTCGCCGGCTTCCGGATCGCCCTGCCGATCGCGATGGTCGTCGTGATCATCACCGAGATGATCAGCTCGGCCGACGGCCTGGGGTATCTCGTCATGTACTCGCTCGCGTCGTTCAAGACGGACCGGATGCTCGCGGCGGTCGTCGTGATCTCGCTGCTGGGGCTGGCGCTCGATCGGCTCATGGTCGCCCTGCGCGACCGGCTGGTGTTCTGGGAGCGCCTGGACTCGTACTACGCGGAGTGAGGCGCCGCTCTCAGTTCGATTTGCGCTCGACCGCCAGGAAGGGCCGGTAGCCGCTCGTCGCGAGCTCGCGAAGCTTGGCCGCCGCCTCGGCCCGGTCGGCGAACGGACCGACGCGCACGCGCGTGATCGGCGTGCCGGCCGGAGCCGTCACCGAGTCGACCGACACCGGCAGGCTTCGCGCACGCAAGCGCGCGGCGAGCCCGCTGGCCACGTCCCGATTCTTGAACGCGCCGACCTGAAGCCAGTAGGCCGCGGTCGGCTCTGGCGCCGGCGGCTTTTCCGTCGAGCCCGCTCGCGCGGCGTGGTCGGCGACCAGCCGCTCGAGCTCGGAATTCGGCGACGACTTGACCGGCGCCGGTGATGACGCGAGCGGTGTCGGCGCCGCGACGATCGGCGGCGCTGCCGTCGCCGGGCTCGGAGCCGTCGGCGCGACGGCGTCCGGTGCCGGCGATGCCGCGCGCGGCGCCGCGACGGCTGGTGCGGGCGTCGCAACGAGGGGGGCCGAGGGCACGACCGCCGGTGCGGGCGTAACAACCGGCGTGGCTGGAGCCGCCGCTGCCTCGGCCGTGGCCGCGGCGCTCGAGGACGGAGCCGCGGTCCGCGGCCCCGGCGCTTTCGTGGCGGGGGTGGCGGTGCGCGGTTCCGACGGCCGCGGCTTCATGAGCGCCATGACGTCTGGAAAGGATGACTGCCCGATGACCCGCGAGAACAGCGTCTTGTAGTTGTCGATCAGGCTGGCGCCGTCGATCACCACGTCGTAGATCGCCCACCGGCCGTCGCGCTGGATCAGCCGATACTCGACGGGAACCTCGCCGCCTTCGCGATTGCCCAGTGTCGTCGCCACCGTCGCGGTGCCGCCGTCGCTCTTCTCGTCGATGTAGCGGATCGCCAGCGGGCGGTACATCGGCGCGTGCGCGGCGATGCGGAAGATGTACGTACGCTCGAAGTGGTCTCCGAAGACCGCGGTGAACTCCTCGCGCTCCGCCGGCGTGCGCGCCATCCACCCGTCACCGAGCGCCAGGCGCGCCGCCTCCAGCGCGTCGATCCGGGATGCGAGGGCGGTCCGGATCGCCGCCCGCAAGTCCGTCGGCGCCTTGCGCAGCTCGGGATCATCGAGGGCGCGGTTGACCGTTGAGAGCGTGTCGCGCAGCGCGTCGGTAGGCGCGCCGGCCCACACGTGAGGAGGCGAGACCAGAACCAGAACGAGCGCAGTGGCGATTCGACCGGCAGCGTGTGTCATCACGACCTACATAGCGTGACCGCCGCCAGTCGGCGAACTTTTTTCGTGGGCTCCGGGGCCGGCGCCGCGACAGCCGGCTCATCGCAGCTTAACGCGGCAGGTGGGTCTGGTCCACCATCTCGTCGACGTTGACCGGCTTCTCGAGCCAGGCGAGTTTCTCAAACATGAAAACGGCCAGCTTCCTGAGGCTGGCGATGTCGACGCGTCCACCCGGGTCGCGCTTCCAGTCCGCGTTCTTCAGATAGATCTCGAGCGGGGTCCGCACGTAGCCCGCCTTGTGGATGTCGCGCTTGGCCTGCTCCCGGTTCGCGACGTAGTAGCGGGTCACCGCGACGTAGTCGGCCAGGAACGCGCGGACGGCGTCGGGCTGCGCCTTCAAGAACTTTTCGCCGAACCAGACGTCGAGCAGCTCGTGATCGTAGCCGACCGCCTTCACCGCGGTGAAGAGCGGCCGCAGCCCGCCCTTGGCGACCTCGGCCGAATAGAAGGGCTCGACGAACGTGCCGAGCGTGACCTTGTCCGAGCGCACCGCCGCGCCCATCGCCGGAAACGCGATCGGTACGACCTTCACGTCCTTGTCGGGCGCCAGGCCGGCGTTCAGGAGCGCGGCGCGCGCCCAGAGATCGGTCGCGGTCTTGAATCCGAGGACGCCGGCGGTGCCGCCCTTGAGGTCCTTCAGGCTCTTGACGGGGCCGTCGTCCTTCACCATGTAGATCGTCGTGAACCAGTCCTTGCCGTCCGCCTCCTGGCAGATCCCGGCCACGATCTTGATGTCGACCCCCTGCGCCCGCGCGAAGATCACGGCGAGACCGGGTGCGGTGCCGCCTTCGAGCTCGCCGGCCAGATAGGCCTGGAAGCGCTCGGGGTTGCCCTGGAACGGGATGAGCTTGAGCCGGTACTTCGTTCCCTGACCGGGCGTCAGGTCGGGCCGCGCAGGCATGAGCCACACCTGCTCCTCGGCCGCGAAGCCGTGGCCCAGGCGGATCAGTGCCGGCTCGGCGGCCGCGACTCCGACGAGCGTCCAGGCGAGCAGGGGGGCGAGGCTGGCGATCACGAGCACGCTACGACGGTTCACGATGTTTCCTCCTCTCGCCGGCGATCAGGTCCCAGACCCGGTTCCGGCGCTCGAGAAACGCGACCGATTTTCGCACCGCGACGGTGCGCGGCCGCGGCAGGTCGACCACGACCTCTTCGCGGAGGCTCGCCGGCCGCGCGCTCAGCACGAGCACGCGGTCGCCGAGGTACACGGCCTCGTCGATGTCGTGGGTGACGAAGAAGATCGTCTTGCCCGTGCGCTCCCAGATGGAGGTCAGCTCCTCCTGCATGGTTTCGCGCGTCTGCGCGTCCAGCGAGCCGAACGGCTCGTCCATCAGCAGCACGTGAGGATCGAACGCCAGCACACGGGCGAGCGCGACACGCTGCTTCATCCCACCCGAGAGCTCGCCTGGCAGGAGATGACGAAACTCGGCGAGTCCGGTGAGCGTCAGGTAGCGGTCCACGATCGCCGCACGCTCCGTCGCTGGGGTTCCTCGCACTTCGAGACCCCAGCCGACGTTGCCCTCGACCGTCCGCCAGGGGAACAGCGAAAATTCCTGAAAGACCATGCCGCGGTCCGGTCCCGGTCCGGCGATCTCGCGGCCGTGGACGCGGATCTGGCCGGCGTCGGCGGGGATGAAGCCGCCGAGGATGTGGAGCAGCGTGCTCTTGCCGCAGCCGCTCGGGCCGACCACCGTGACGAACTCGCCGTCGGCGACCGACAGGCGCCCGACGTCGAGCACCTCGATAGTCCGGCCGTCCTTGGCGAACGCCTTGCGCAGCGCGATGACCTCGAGAGCCAGACCGCTCACGGCCAGGCGAGGAGACGCTCGAGGCCCGCCTGCACGCGCGCGGATGCCCGGCCCTCGCGCCGCACGCGCCGGTTGCGGAGCCAGCAGGCCAGGGGACCGCTGAGCTGGCCCGCCTCGCCCACGCGCCGCGAGAGGCGGACGACCGTCTCGACCCGCGGCCGGCGCCGCGCGACGTAGCCGGCGAGCGCCGCCTCCACGCCTTGCTCGCCCCGGTCGGCCTTCGCGAGCTCGTCGGCGAGCACGACCGCGTCTTCCATCGCCATGCCCGCGCCTTGTCCGAGATTCGGCGTCAGCGCGTGCGCGGCGTCGCCGAGCAGCGCGACGCGGCCGCGTGCCCAGGTCTCCTGGCGCACCTCCTCGATGTCGGTGCACACGACGCTCTCGGTCGACGGGAGCTCGGCGAACGCGCGTCGCACGCGCGCGTCCGTGAAGCGGCCGAACAGCGCTTGCAGCGCGCCGACGCTCTCGAGCGCCCAGGCCCGGCCCTCGACGGGAGAGTTGAACGTCGTCCACACGTAGAGCTGCCCGCCGCCGATCGGCACGAGCCCGACGCGCTGGCCGCGGCCGAGGAACTCGGTGAAGTGCTCGAGCCCGTCGCGGTTGGCGACCACGAAGCGATGGGAGCGGTAGCCGAGATACACGGGATCGTGCTGACCGAAGAATCGCGCGCGCACGGTCGATCGGATGCCGTCGGCGCCGACCAGCAGGTCGCCGGTGTAGATTTCGCCCCGCTCCGTTTCCACGCGCACCCCGTCGAGGCCGGCCTCGAGGTCCCGGATGCGCGTGTCGAGGTGGACGGTGCCTGGCGGAAGGCCATCGTGCAGGCAGTCGTGCAGGTGCGATCGGTGCAGCAGGGCGCCAACGGCGAGCCGCCCGTCGGCGTAGAGCGGGCGATAGTCGCGAGTGGCCAGCCATCGCCCGCGATGGTCCGAGGTGTCGCGCGCGAGGTAGGGGGCGCTGCGAGACCGCACGCACGCGGCCAGGCCGTTGGCCTCGAGCACGCTCATCGCGTTGGGATTCATGATGATCCCGGCGCCGACCGTCGCGAGCTTCGGCGCGCGCTCCAGCACGACGGCGGGCAGCCCGAGCTTCGCCAGCTCGCGCGCCAGGGACAGCCCGCCGATCCCGCCCCCCACGACGATCGTGCGCAGGGGCATCCGCGAGCTAGGTCGGCAACCCGAAGAGCGAGGTCAGTCGCCTCGACTCGACCATCGCGGCCATCGCCGCGTCCGAGGGGCGACGCTCGAAGCGATTGGCGGCCTCGAGGACCTTCGGTAGCAATCGAAGGTCGCCCGCGGTGTTGAGGAACGCGCTCGGCAGCTCGCCCAGCACCCAGTGCACGGCGGCGTCGATGTCCGCCTGCGCCTCGAGCGGCTGGTACCACGTGGTGTGGGTGCGGTCCGTCGTGGCCCACGGTCCGCGGGCGATGGACTTGATGATCTGCACCGCCACGTTGCGTTCGCGGCAGATCGTCAGCACTTCCTCGAAGCTCTGCCGGTAGCGCTCGTTCGCAGCCATGAAGAAGTTGTACGGCATCAGCACCGAGTCGAAGTCGAAGCGCGCCAGGCTCCGCCGGTGCATCGCGGCGATCGTCCAGCCGTGGCCGGTGACTCCGACGAAACGCACGAGCCCCTGCCGGCGCGCCTCGATCGCCGCTTCCAGGGCGCCGTCGGGCCCCATGGCCACGTCCCAGTCGTCCGGGTGACCGAGCGAGTGGAGCTGGATCAGGTCGACGTGGTCCACCCGCAAGCGCTCGAGCGAGCGATGGATGTCCTCACGTGCTTCCTTGGCGGTCCGCGATCCGGTCTTGGTGGCGAGGAAGAAGTCCTTCCGATGGTGCGCCATCCACGGTCCGATGCGCAGCTCCGAGTCGCCGTAGCGCGCCGCGGTGTCGATGTGGTTGACGCCGAATCGCAACAGCACGTCCAGCGTCCGGTCGGCGTCGTCCTGGCTCGCGCGAGCCAGGGCGGCGCCGCCGAACAGCGTCGCGCTGCTGAGGTGACCGGTCCGTCCGAACGGTCGCCTCGGGATCATCTACCGCAGCACCGGCGTGTACTTGCCCGTCAGCTGCGGCGTCGTGCCTTCCTGCTTCTTCTCCTGGCGGTCCAGGCGCGTCTCCCGGCCCCAGGTGCGCTTGAGGTCGTCGCGGATGTTGAAGCGGAGCCGGCCCAGTCCTTCGGTCTCGATCTCGATCCGGTCGCCGTTCTGGAATCCGCTGAGGCCGCGATGGTTCGTGCCGGTCGCGATGATGTCGCCGGCGTCGAGCGAGTGGATCGACGTGACCCACTCGATGCAGCGCGGGATCTTGTGGGCCATGTCGCTGGTGTTGTAGTTCTGCTTCAGGTCGCCGTTCACCCAGAGCTTCACCTGGAGACGGTGCGGGTCGGGAATTTCGTCCGCCGTCACGATGTAGGGCCCGATCGGGCAGAACGAATCCCGCGACTTCATCTGGTAGAACGTGTTGCCGCTCGGCGGCAGGCCGCGGGCCGAGCCGTCGATGAAGTTCATGTAGCCGAAGATGTAGCTCATCGCCTGGGCCTGGCTCACGTTGGACGCGCGCTTGCCGATGATCAGCGCGACCTCGGCCTCGCCCTCGAAGATCGTGGCGGGGACGTCGGGGAGCACCATCGTGTCGCCGTCGCCGATGACGGAGTTGGGCGACTTGTGGAACGCGTTGATCGGCGCGGGCTCCGAGCGGGTCCCGTCCTCCATGTAGTTCACGGCCATCGCGACGATGTTGTAGGGCTTGGGCAGGGGGGGCCGGACCTTCACCTGGCCCACCGGCTTGCCGGCGCCGCGCGCGACCGCCGCTTCCAGGCGTCCTTTGTAGTCCGCCCACCGCTCGATCAATCCGCTGATCAGGTTGTGCGGCCCGGTGTGCGGGATGTCCTTCACCGTGTCCGACACGTCGACCACGGCGTCGCCCTTGAGCACTCCCAGCTTGAAGTCGTCGAAGAACAGCAGCTTCATGGTTGCCTCCTCCGGGTTGTGGGGTGCGCGCTGCAGGCCGTCGCGGGGCTGGGGCCCCGCCGGCCGAGGCGCGCCTATATACCACCGGACGCCAGGACCAGGACTATACCAGCGATCACGTTGACGGGCCTCGGCTCCTGGCTTAGCCTGCTGCCACCGTTGCCCCAGCGCTCTTCAGGGAGGCCCGCCATGGCGAGATTCGCGGCTCTCGTTTCCGTCATCATCGCGCTTCTGTTCACGACCCTCGTCTGGGCCGACGGCCTGCCGACCGCCAAGCCCGAGGAAGTCGGGCTCTCGTCCGAGCGCCTCGCGCGGGCGACCCAGGTCATGAAGGCCGAGGTAGCCCGTGGCCAGTACCCGGGCGCCGTCGCCCTGGTGGCCCGCAAGGGGAAGATCGCCTACTTCGAGGGCGTCGGCCAGCGCGATCCCGTCGCGGGAGCGCCGATCACGAAGGACGCGATCTTCCGCCTCTATTCGATGACCAAGCCGTTCACGTCGGTCGCCGCGATGATGCTCGTCGAAGAGGGGCGGCTGGTGCTGAGCGATCCCGTCTCGAAGTACCTGCCCCAGCTCGCGAATCTCCAGGTGAGCGTTCCCCGGTTCGACGCCGACACCGGCAAGGCAGTCTACGCGCTGGTGCCGGCCGAGCGCCAGATGACGATTCAGGACCTGCTGCGCCACACGTCGGGCCTCGTGTACGGCGGCTTCACGAACCACGCCCAGGTGAAGGAGCTCTACGCCAAGGTCGGCGTCGACTGGCGCGACGTCACGCCGGCCGAGCAGATCGAGCGGCTCGCCAAGGTGCCGCTGGCCCATCAGCCCGGGAGCGC
>Ga0209058_1002019_pt1 | contig 16954 bp, 14 predicted proteins | sample GraSoiAngelo_147_FD_185904 | JGI IMG/M metagenome (GOLD analysis project Ga0209058, IMG submission 185904) | Grasslands soil microbial communities from the Angelo Coastal Reserve, California, USA - 14_1009_05_40cm (SPAdes) (version 2) | ecosystem: Environmental > Terrestrial > Soil > Grasslands ... | reverse complement strand
GGTCGACACTCGGCAGGCCGAAGTAGATCAGCACGATGACGACCAGCGGCGGCAGCGAGCGGAACAGGTCGACGATGCCGATGATCAGCCAGTTGAGTGGCCGGATGCCGAGGCTTCTGAGCAGCGCGAGGACCAGGCCGGCGGCGATGCCCGTGACGACGATGAGGAGGGCAAGCTCGATCGTGACCACGACGCCGGACAGGATGTCCGGCAGGTACTTGAGCATGACTCTCGTGTTGAAGAACGTCTCGGCGAAGCGCTCCCAGCCGCCGCTCAATGCCGCTGAATCTGGCCGATGAACGCCCGCGTGCGCTCGTGGGCCGGGCTCTCGAAGATCGCGGCCGGTGGCCCCTCCTCCACGATGGCGCCCTCGTCCATGAACACGACCCGGTCGGCGGCGTTGCGGGCAAAACCCATCTCGTGGCTCACCACGATCATGGTCATGCCGCTTTCGCGCAAGGAGCGCATGACCTCGAGCACCGAGCCCACCAGCTCCGGATCGAGCGCGCTGGTGGGCTCGTCGAACAGCATGACCCGGGGCTCGAGCGCGATCGAGCGTGCGATGGCCACCCGCTGCTGCTGGCCGCCCGAGAGCTGGCCCGGTGTGTGGTCGGCGCGATCAGCGAGCCCGACTCGTTCCAGTGCGGCCCGGCCGAGCGCCTCGGCTTGCGCCCGCGACTTGCCCGCGACCTTGCGCAGCGCGAGCGTCACGTTGCCGAGCGCCGTCATGTGCGGATAGAGGTTGAAGGACTGGAACACCATGCCGATGCGCTGGCGCGCATGGTTGATGTCGGTCCGCGGATCGAGCATGTCGATGCCGTCCACCACGACGCTGCCGGAGGACGGCTCCTCGAGCCGGTTGAGGCAGCGCAGCAGGGTGGACTTGCCCGAGCCCGACGGCCCGATCACGAACACCAGCTCGCGTTCGGCCACCCGGAGGTCGACGCCCTTGAGAACGTGAAGCGAGCCGAAATGCTTGTGGAGGCCGCGGGCGTCGACGATCGGTCTGTTCACTCGCCCGGGGTCAGTTGCATTTGAGCTCGTGCGACGTGGGGTCGTAGCCGGGCATGCCGGGCGGGCCGTAGCCCGGCGTGATCACCACCTCGAGGCCGTCAGCCGGTGGCTTGCGGCCGAACCACTTCTCGGAGAGTTTGGCGATCGTGCCGTCCTTCTTCATGCAGTCGAGCGCATCCTGCAGCTCGGCGCGGAGCTTCGGATTGTTCTTGGGCACCGGCGCCGCCCAGTGGGCGCGCGTGTCCTTGAGCTCGAGATCGGCGACGAACTGGGGATTTTTCGACGCGGCGTAGACGATGGTGGTGTTGCCGCCGAGGGTCGCGTAGGCGCGGCCCGAGAGCACGGCCTGCGTGGCGTCCGGCTGGGTGTCGTAGACCTGCACCGTGAAGCCGTGCTCGGCGCCCTTGGCCTTGGACAAGGTCTCGTAGGGTGTGCCCTTGTTGACGGAGACCGACTTGCCCTTGAGGTCGGCCCAGTCCTTGATCGGCTCCGAGCCCTTCTTGATGCCGAACTGGTACGCCGTCCACAGGTAGCCCGCGGTGAACAGCATGTTCTCCGCACGCTCCTTGGTCACCGTCGTCGGCGCGGCGATGAAGTCGTAGCGGCCGGACTGCATGCCCGGGATCAGCGTCGAGAAGCTCACCGCGTCGATCGTGATTTCGCGCTTCATGCGGCGCGCCACCTCGGTGAAGAGGTCGATCTGGAAGCCCTCCACGCCGCCGCCCAGCTTGGGCATGGCGTGCGGGGCGAAGGTACCGTCGACGCCGGTCCGGAGCGGCGGAAGTTTTTCCTGGGCGAGCGCGGGCGCCGCGAAGAGAAGCGCGGCTACCGCAATGGCGGCAAAGCGACGTCGCGTCATCGTGGGCCTCCCAAAGCGGGGATCCTGTCAGAGCGCGCGAAACAAGTCAAACCGGAACCCGGAAGCGACGAACGAGGGAGTCGTGGATCGCGCGCATGCGCCTCGCCCGACCTGTCGCTGTAGTACGATCGGGCTCAATCTCTTCTGGGAGGACTGCCGATGCGCCTGGCCGGAAAGATCGGGATCGTGACCGCCGCCGCCTCAGGCATGGGACGCGCCGGAGCGCTGCGCTTCGCGCGAGAGGGCGCGCAAGTCGCCGTCGTGGACGTGAACACCGCCGGGGTGCAGCGCGTGGTGGGCGAGATCACCGCGGCCGGGGGTACCGCGCACGGCATCGCGGCGGACCTGACGAAGGACGAGGATTCGCGCCGGATCGTCTGGGACACGGTGAACCGGTTCAAGGGCCTGGATTTCGTCTGGAACCATGTCGGCCATCCCGGGCCGGCCGCCGTCGAGGGTATCGACATGAGCGCCTTCAATCTGGCGGTCGACCTCAATCTCCGCACGGTGCTGATCACGACCGAGGCCGCCATTCCCGAGCTTCGCGCGCGGGGTGGTGGGAGCCTCCTCTTTACCGCGTCCACCTCCGGGCTCGTGGGATCCGGCTTCAGTCCGGTCTACTCGATGTGCAAGTTCGGGGTGGTGGGCTTCGTCAAGAGCCTGGCGTTGCGACTGGCACCCGAAAAGATTCGCGTGAACGCCGTGTGTCCCGGCCCGATCGATACGCCCATGCTCCGGGTGTTCGTCTCGCGGCCCGACCAGAAGTCGACGGCCGGAATGGATCCGGAGGAGCTGGTGCGCAAACGCGCCCACGGCTCCGTCCCGCTGGGTCGCACCGGCCGGCCCGACGAGATCGCCAACGCGGCGCTGTTCCTCCTTTCGGACGAAGCGTCGTTCGTCACCGGCGTCGCGCTGCCGGTCGACGGCGGCGTGACGGCGGCCTGACTAGATCCGCGAGGTTCCGCCGCGTCGGCGGGTCAAACCGAGGATAGCGAGCCGATATGGGAGCGATGGACGAGATCCGCCACGTGGTCGTCTTGATGCTCGAGAACCAGTCGTTCGACCGGCTGCTCGGCTACCTGGATCTCGCCGATCCAGCACAGAAGGTGGACGGCCTCGCCGGGGCGCTGTCGAACCCCGTCTCGCCACCGCACGACATGACACCGGTTCCGGTGCAACGCACATCGTCCGCGAGCGTCTACGTCACGGATCCCGGTCCCGGTCACGACTTCGAGGACGTCAACGAGCAGTTGTTCGCCGACCGCGCGCCGCAAGACACGGGCGCGCCCAGCAACTCGGGCTTCGTCGCGAACTATTCTCGACAGCTCGACCCCGGCGATCGTCACCGCGGGCGCGAGGTCATGCAGTGTCTCGATCCCACGCTCGTTCCGATTCTGACCACGCTGGCCCGTAACTTCACCGTGTGCGACCACTGGTTCGCTTCGGTCCCTGGCCCCACCTGGCCGAATCGGTTCTTCCTGCACGCGGGCACGTCCAAGGGGTTTCTCGAGACTCCTGAAGTGGCGGGCCAGTTCAAATCGCAGTTCTGGACCTCGCCCTACGACATGCCGACGATCTTCGAGAACCTGGCCGAGCGCGGCCTGACCTGGACGGTCTACTTCGACGACTACGCTCAGGCCTTCGCGTTGCGGAGGCTCCATCCCGATGTGGAGCGTTTCAAGCGCTACGAGCAGTTCGCCCAGGATATCACGCAGGGCGCGTTGCCCACCTACGCGTTCATCGAGCCTCGTTCGTTCAGCGCGCCCGGATATCCGGCGAACGACCAGCATCCGCCGCACGACCTGCGCGAGGGCGAGAAGCTGATCGCCGACGTGTACGACACCCTGCGAGCGAACGACGCGATCTGGCGCCGGTCGCTGATGATCGTGCTCTACGACGAGCACGGCGGATTCTACGATCACCTGGCGCCCCCGCGGGCCGTCGCCCCCGACGCCGCGCGGGCGCGGCCTTCGGGCTTCGGTTTCGATCGCCTCGGGGTGCGGGTTCCGGCCATCCTGGTGTCACCGTGGGTAGCGGCCGGCCACGTCGATCACACGGTCTACGACCACACGTCGGTGCCCGCGACGATCAAGAAGATGTTCGGTCTGCCGCGATTCTTGACGGCCCGCGACGCGGCCGCCAACACCGTCGACCGCAATTTCCTGGCCCAGGCGCGCACCGTCTCGCTCGCGAATCTGAAAACCCTGGTTCCGACGGCCCGCGCCGCGCCGGCGGGCGGCGGGCCGCTGTCGGCGTATCAGCGCTCGTTGAAGGCGCTGGCCGAGGCGATCGGCGCTCTGCCCGGGTCAGCCCCGGGCGCCGATGAGGCCGCGAGGTACGCGCAAGCGTTTCTCCAGCAGCCCCAATCACCATGAGTCCGTTGGCGCTCACATCGAGGCTCGCGCCCGGATCCCGGAGGCTCGCATGAAATTCACCTGGTTCAACTTGATGCCCTGGCCGTATCTGCCGGACGACTTCCGCTCGAAGCACCGCTCCGTGTGGGTCGACATTCCGAACACGCTCTACGATCCGCGCAAGGGTCATCACGTCTACCACGAGTATCTGGACCAGCTCGAGTACGCCGAGACGCTCGGCTTCGACGGCATCGGGTGCAACGAGCATCACCAGAACGGTTACGGGCTCATGCCCTCGCCCAATCTGATCGCCGCCACGCTCGCCCGGCGGACCTCGCGCGCCGCCCTCTGCGTCATCGGCAACTCGATCGCCAGCTACAACCCTCCTATTAGAGTGGCGGAGGAGTTCGCGATGCTGGACGTGATGTCGGGAGGCCGGCTCGTCGCGGGCTTTCCGGTCGGCACGCCCATGGACACGAACTTCTGCTATGGCCAGATCCCGGCGCTGACACGCGACAAGTACCGCGAGGCGCACGATCTCATCATGAAAGCGTGGGCCAGCGACGAGCCCTTCGCGTTCGACGGCAAGTACAACCAGCTCCGCTGGGTGAACTGCTGGCCCAAGCCCATCCAGAAGCCACATCCGCCCATCTACATTCCGGGCGGGGGCTCGATCGAGACGTGGGATTTCTGCCTCGACTACGACTACAACTACTCCTATCTGTCCTTCTTCGGCTACCTGCGGGGCAAGTCGCTGCTGGACGGATACTGGGAACGGGTGGCGAAGCGCGGGAAAGACGAGTCACCCTACCGCGCGGCCTTCGCCCAGATCATCTGCGTGGCGGACACCGACGCCGAGGCCGAGCGGCTCTACGCGGAGCACTGCCTCTACTTCTTCAACCGGTGCCTGCACGTCTTCCCGCCCTTCGCGGACCCCGCGGGCTACCGCACGATGGCCACCATCAAGTACGGCGCCCTCGCGCAGCTCACGCTCGCCCGGCAGAAAATACTGGAAAACCTCACGTGGAAGCAGCTGGTCGACGAGCGCTTCGTCATCGCCGGCAGCCCCGAGACGGTGCGGCAGCAGCTCGAGGAGTGCATCAAGGGGCTCCACGTCGGACATCTGTTCTGCCTGTTCCACAACGGGGACATGCCCGACTGGAAGACGCGCCATTCGTCGAAGCTCTTTGCCGAGAAGGTCATGCCGCACCTGCGCGACATGTGGCCCGAGTGGAAGCACGACGAGCGCTGGTGGATGCACCCCATGGACGACCGCATCCGTCCGGAAGAGCGTCAGCCGGGCGCGGCCAAGGTCGGCGCGGAGTGGCCCCGATGAAGTGGCAGGTGGTCGGGACGAAGAAGGGCACCTCCTGCCGCGTGCTCGAGGGCGGCAGCGGTGCTCCGGTGGTCTTCTTCCACGGCGCCGGCGGGCTCCTTCAAGACAACCCGTTCCTCGACCAGCTCGCGCAGGGCTATCACGTCTTCGCACCGGAGTGGCCGGGGTACGGTGAGTCCGCGGGCGAGGAGCTCCTCGAGGACATGCTGGATTTCACGCTGCACGGCTGGGATCTCGTCGAGGCTCTAGGGCTCAAGCAGCCGCACCTCGTCGGTCACTCGATGGGCGGCATGATCGCCGCGGAGATGGCCTGCGTCGCCCCGCACGATCTGGCCAAGCTGGTGTTGGTGAGCCCCGCGGGCCTGTGGATGGACGAGCACCCGGTCCCGGACATCTTCGCGCTGCTTCCGTATCAGATCGCCGAAGTGCTCTTTCACGATCCGCAGCAGGGGCAGGCGTTGCTCACCGGCGGCGCCGACCTCTCGGACATGGAGGCGCTCAAGGAGTTCTACATCGGGAGTCAACGGCGGCTCTCGATGGCGGGCAAGATCCTGTTTCCGATCCCGAACCGGCGCCTCTCGAAGCGCCTGTATCGCCTCACCGCGGAGAGCCTCGTCCTGTGGGGGGCGTCCGACCGACTGCTCGTGCCGGCTTACGCCGAGCGCTGGAAGACGCTGATCCCCCAGGCGCGCGTCGAGGTGATCGGCGACGCCGGCCACATGTTGCCCTACGAGCAGTCCGACCAGCTCGTCCGTTCGGTGACGGGCTTCCTCCGCTGAGCCCCATCACGGAGCCCGACCGCTCGGTGATCACGGTGACGCACGTGATCTACGCCCTTCACGCCTTCAGCCTGATCACGGGGATCGTCACCGCCGCGAGCATCGTGTTCGCGTTCCTCACGGGCTGGCCTTCGATCATCGCCGTCATCTTGAACTACCTGAACCGGGGCGATGCGCGCGGGACCTGGCTCGAGTCGCATTTCCGATGGCAGCTCCGCACATTTTGGTGGGGGCTCCTGTGGGTCGCCCTCTGCCTGGCCTTCGTGGTGGCCACGCTCGGCGTCGGCTTGCTCGTCGCGTGGCTGCCTCTCATGGTCGTCGGTCTCTGGTTCATCTATCGGGTGGCGAGGGGCTGGCTCCGGCTTGTCGATCGTCGGCCGATCTAGCTCGACGATCATCATCACGGCGCAAGGGGAATAGGAGGAGCGTTGATGCTGACACCGGAGACGATCGGCGCCACGGCTCGTGCCGTCTTCAATACCTACACGACGCGCGCCCGTTATGGTCCGCTCGACGCCGCGCTGCGGGCGGCGCCGCTCGAAGACGCCTATCGCATCCAGGACGCATTGCATCAGGTGATGGTCGAGGCTGGGCGCGGCGAGATCGCCGGCTGGAAGATCGCGCTCACCTCCAAGGCGATGCAGCAGATGACCGGGGTCGACCAGCCTGCCGCGGGGGCCATCTTCTCGAAGGTCGTCCACGCCTCGCCGGCGCGCGTCGATCTGGCCGCCTATCATCACCTGGGCGTCGAGTTCGAGGTGGCGGTACGGCTCGGCGACGATCTGCCGGCGACCGGCGGGCCGTGGACGCGCGCGTCGATCGCCGGCCGCGTCGCCGCGTGCCTGCCCGCCTTCGAGCTCGTCGAGGACGGCGACGCCGACTACAAGACGCTCGACGCCTTCACCCTCGTCGCGCAGAACACGTGGAACGGCGGCGTGGTTCTCGGTCCGGCGGTCACGGAGTGGCGGGGCGTCGATCTCGAGCGCGCGGTGACGCGCTGCTGGGTGAACGATCAGCCCGGAGGCCAGGGCAAGACCGGCGACGCCATGGGCCATCCGCTCGAAGCCGTGGCCTGGCTCGCGAACCTCCTCAACGGCCGCGGCCGCCGCCTCGAGCGTGGCATGATCGTGATGACCGGGAGCAGTATCGCCACCAAATTCCCGGCGCCGGGCGATCGCGTGCGGTTCGCCATCGACGGCCTCGGCGAGGCCGTGCTGCAGGCCGCGCGCTAGCGGCGTCATCGAGGCCGGCCTCCCCGAGGGCGAGGAGGCCGGCCAGTCCCTGAGACTAGTCCCTGAGCGCGAACACCCAGATCACCCCGCCCTGAGGCACCTCGGTCTTCGTCCCGCGGAACGTGTCGAGCCGGGCCTGCATCCGCTGGGCGTCGATGCCCCAGCCCGATTGCACGGCGACGTACTGCACGCCGTCGACGGCGAACGAGCTCGGCACGCCGGTGACCCCGGAGTTGGTCTTGAACTTCCAGAGCTCGGCGCCGGTCTTGGCGTCAAACGCCCAGAAGTTGCGGTCGTTGGTGCCGCCGAGGAATACGAGGCCGCCGCCGGTGGTGAGGATGGGGCCCCAGTTCATGAAGGGGAACTTGTGCGTCCAGGCCCGCTGACCGGTGTTCATGTCCCAGGCCTGGAGCTCGCCGATGTGACTGGCGCCCTGGCGCCAGCTCATCGTGGTCTTCGGGCGGTCGATACCCAGGTAGAGCTTCCCGGGCTCGTAGGGATCGGGCTTCGGCTGGCCCACCAGCGTGGAGCAGAGATTCTCGTTGGCCGGGATGTAGAGGTACTGCGTTTTCGGGTTGTAGCCGGCCGGCGTCCAGTCCTTGCCGCCCCAGAGCCCCGGGCAGAAGGTCACCGTGGCGCCCGCGCGCGGCTTGCGCTCCTCGTTGTAGCTCGGCCGCCCGGTCACCGGGTCGAGCTTGGTGAAGACTTCCTGGGTGACGAATGGGCGCGCGTCCACGAACTTGATGCTGTCGGCGCCGCGCTCCAGCCGCCAGAGATAGCCGTTGCGGCCCGGGTGCACCAGGCCCTTCACGGTGCGCCCGTCCTTGGGGAAGTCGATCAGGAGCGGCGTGGAGACCTCGTCCCAGTCCCAGGAGTCGTTCCAGTGATACTGGTGATGGGCGCGGATCTTGCCGGTGTCGACGTCCAGCGCGAGCACAGAGGAGGAGTACAGGTTGTCGCCCGGCCGCATATCGCCCATCCACGGCGCCGCATTGCCCGTCCCCCAGTAGCTCAGGTTGAGCTGGGGATCATAGTGCGCGGTGAGCCAGACCGACACGCCGCCCGTCTTCCAGGTCTCTCCGGGCCAGGTGTTGTGACCGGGCTCACCCGGCCCCGGGATCGTGTGCGTCTTCCACACCGGCTTCCCGTCGCGCGCGTCGAAGGCGGCGACGTACCCGCGGATGCCGAGCTCGCCGCCGGAAGTGCCGATCATGACCTTGCCCTTGGCGACGAGCGGCGCCAGGGTGAAGTAGTAGCCGTTCTTGTAGTTGTCGACGGTCGTGTCCCACAGGACCGCGCCCGTCTTGGCGTCGAGCGCGATGAGATGCGCGTCGACGGTCGCCAGGAAGAGTCGGTCCTCCCAGAGCGCCACGCCGCGGTTCGTGGGATGGAGCTGGAGCAGGTCCTCCGGCAGCTCCTTTTTGTAACGCCAGAGCAGGTCACCGGTCTTCGCGTTGAGCGCCAACACCTGCTGCTGCGGCGTCGTGACGAACATGACGCCGTTGTTGACGATCGGCGGCGACTGGTGACCTTCGTTCACGCCGGTGGAGAAGGTCCACACCGGGACGAGCTTCTTCACGTTGGCCGGCGTGACCTGGTCGAGAGGGCTGTACCCCCAGCCGTTGAGCGTACCGCGGTACATCAACCAGTTGTGCGGCTCTGGGTTGAGGAGCCGTTGCTCGGTCACCGTGCTGTAGCTCACCGTGCTCTGCGCGGTGAGCATCGCGGGTTCGAGCGCTACCAGGACCGCGAAACTCAGGATCGCTAGCCTTCTCACCGACATCGTCTTCGTCTCCCTCGTGTTGGCGTGTCGACTTCGCTGCGGCGCGCCACCGTCTCGATCCTTATCAGCCTCCCGTCTCGAAGCCTGGCCGCCCGACGAAACTGCCCGCCACTGTCGGCGCGCCGTCGACGACCTTCAGCGGCAGGGCCGGCAACCGTCGGGGCGCCGGACCATTCAGGACCCGCGCGCTCTCCTTGAGATCGAACTCCGAGAAGTGGCACGGGCATTTGATCGTGCTCGACGCCGGCTGCCAATCCCAGACGTCACACCCGGTATGCGTGCACACGGCAGAATACGCGACGATACCGTCCGCGGCCCGCGCGCGCGTATCGCCGTCGAGCCGGCTCGGGTCGAGGCGGACCACCAGGATCTGGTTGAGCCGCGAATCGTCTCGGATCACCCTCGCGGTCGGGTCCATCGGATAGGCCGTGAGGGGCGGCCCGCCGGCGGGAAGGTCCGCGAGCGTGATGGGCTGCCCCTTGCGATCGCCGCCGGCGAATACGAGGCGATCGTTGGTCTGCGGTCGCGCCTTCCGCCGGTCGTCCTGGGCGCCGACGAGGTCGGCGACCGGCAACGTCAATCCAACAGCCAACGCCAGCTTCAGCACCGCACGGCGCGCGGGCTGCGGGATGGGCGCGCTGCGTCGTCGTGGCGTCTCGTTCATCGCGGGTTGCCCGCGGCAGAATCGTTCCGAGATCCACTCGATGTCAAGCCCGACGTTATTGCCCGACGTTATTGCCTCGCCGGCCGGGGCGGCGGCATCCGCCGGTCCCAGCCGATCTCGGCCTGCGCCACGACGTGAGGCACGTCCTCGGCGAGGAGAAAGCCCGAGCGCGCGAGCGTCTCGGCCTCACGTTTGACGAGCTCCACGTACTGCGTTCGGTCGCCATAGCGCTCGATCACGCTCGCGCGCGGATCGCCACTGCGCTCGCGCTCCGCCCGGTCGCGCGCAAACGGGATGAAGGTTCCGTAGAAGTCCACGAGCTCACCCGGGTTGACCGCGCCGCGACGGAGGCTCCACGGAGTGTAGGTCGCCAGCGGGGCCAGGAGCTCCAGGCTCCGGACACCGCCCACCTCGTTGCCGTCGGCGTCTACTTGAGGCACGCGAACGGGGAACGCCCGGCCGAGCCGCGGCGGCTCCAGCGTGATGATACCGTTCGCCCATCGCGGCCCGTAGTCGACCCGGTACGCCTCGTGCGCCGCGCGCGGCCATCCGACTCCGGGAATCGCTGGAGCTTGCACGCGATCCACCGCGACGAGCGTGGCGTTGTCGAGGCGAGGGTGCCGGCTCGGGGGCGGCTCGCGTCCGTCCCGCACCCACTCGACCAGCCGCGTCAACAGCGACCTCAACGTGGGATGAAAGTCGAGCGGGCTGCCTCGATACGTCGCGACGGGGTCGGTCCGCTCCGGGACGGCCGGCGTGTCCACCACGAAATGCTGGGCGCCGGCGAGATGGTAGATGCGCTCGCTGGCGAGCAGCTCCACGTCGGCGTCGGCGCCCGGTGTCGTGTGGATCAGCGAGGCGGCGCGGCCCCAGTACTCGTAGCCGGTGTTGGTGAAGAAGATCTTCGGCACGTGCGCCTCGTGGGCGAACAGCCCGTCGGTCATGCCCGTCTCCGGATCGCGTTGACTTCGGCCGCTGAACGGAAAGAGGTCCGTCGGATAGAAGAACGCGGAGAACCGATGCGCGTCGCGTGACGGCTGCGCGAACCGATGGTTGAAGCTCCCGCGCCCGGCGCCGGCCGTGTGCACGAACAGGCCGTCGAACACCTGGCGTCGCGCCTCGTCGGTGTTGAAGCCCTGATAGACCAGATGCCGCAGGAACCGGCCGGTTTGCGAGATCCCGAGGCCGAGGGCCCAGCGGACCCCAAAGGGACTGGCCTTGTCGTACTTGGCGTACGAGATCATGTCCCGCACCGCGGCGAGACCCATGCCGACGACCACCGGGTCGCGCGCACGGTAGACGAGCTCGTAGATCTTGCCTGGCTCGAAGCCTCCGGTGCGCGCGATCCGCGTCTCGTCCACGAAGCGCCACTGGTCCCGCGGCACGACGCGGCGAGCCGCCAGCCGGCCGTCGCGCTCGGTCAGCACGTTGTCGGCGTGCTCCGTGTCGGCGATGGGATACGGCCGGTGGTTGCGGTGGCCGAGCGGCAGGGTCGCGACGCGCTCGTCCACGGTCCAGTCGCAGCGCACCGGGCCCTCGATCGGGCGGGCGCCGTCGGTCGCGATCGGCACATCGAGGCGCATGGCGCCGTCGCGGAGCGGCACGTCGAACTGCCAGCCCACCCAGATGAGCGTCAGCCCGAGGCGTAACGGAAGCGCGTCGCCGAAGTCATCCGCGGTCGTCGGGTTCGCTCTCCACGCCGCGCGCGCGAAGTACGGCAACACGGCCTTGCCCCCACGGTTGGAGACCTCGAGAAGCGCGACCGCGCGGTCACGCGGCATCGCCTTCGGGCGCAGGACCATGAAGTTCGCGGATGCGGTGACGCGGCCGCTCGCGTCCTTCGGCGCGCGCGTGAGGTCCACGATGGCCGCGTTGGCGGTGTTGGCCGTGTCGAGCGCGAACTCGACCACACCGGCCAGCTTCTCGTAGCCGCCCGCCGTCCCGAAGGATCGCCCGCCGAGGACGTCCTCACGCGATTCGACGGTGACGCGACTCACGACCGCCGCGGCGGGGCGTGCGACGACGAAAGACAGAAGCGCGAGGCCCAGCAGGGCGGGAGCCAGACGACGCGCCGTCATGATCGTCGGAGTATACGTCTTGACCCTTGGGGACCGCACGGCTACCCTCGACGCATTCTCGGCGACCGCGCAGGACTTCGCGAGGACCGCTTCGACGGGGAGGACAGCGATGCGTCCACGACGCCGTGACCGCCGTTTCGACGATGCCCGCGATGCTGCCGGGAACGGGGTGCTCGATCGCCGAGCGTTCTTGAGGGGCGGCGCCGGCGCCGTGGCGACCGGAGCGTTCATGGCGTACGCCCCGAGCGACGCGAGCGCGGCCTCGCCGCCGGAGACTCCGTCGGGAATGACGACACCCGGCGCTCCCTTGAGCCCGTACGGATCGCCGGCCACGTTCGAGCGTGAGGTGACGCGCACCCTCATCCGCTCCCAGCCCGGCACGACGGGCGCCGGCGCGTCGCGCACCCCGCTCGAGGCGCTGGAGGGCATGATCACGCCGAGTGGGCTGCACTTCGAGCGCCACCACAACGGTGTACCCACGATCGACCCGGCGCAGCACCAGCTCCTCATCCATGGCATGGTCGCGCGCCCGCTGATCTTCACGGTGGCGTCGCTGCAGCGCTACCCGATGGAGTCGCGGATCCACTTCCTGGAGTGCTCGGGTAACAGCGCGCTGATGTATGGGGCGACGCCGCCCACGCTCACGTGCGGACAGACGCATGGCCTGGTGTCCTGCAGCGAGTGGACGGGCGTCCCGCTGCGGCTACTGCTGGAGGAGGCGGGCGTCGATCCGCGGGCCGACTGGGTCCTGGCCGAAGGCGCGGACGCGGCGGCGATGAGTCGCAGTGTGCCGATGGCGAAGGCCATGGATGACGCGATGCTGGCGTTGTACCAGAACGGTGAGCGCCTGCGCCCGGAGAACGGCTATCCAGTGCGACTGTTTCTTCCGGGCTACGAAGGCAACATGAGCGTGAAATGGCTCAGGCGGATCAAGGTGACGGACACCCCGACGATGACGAAGGACGAGACGTCGAAGTACACCGATCTCCGGGCCGACGGCACGTCGCTGATGTTCACCTATCCGATGGAGGTGAAATCGGTCATCACCCGCCCCGCGCCGGGACTGAAGATGACGGGGCCGGGTCTCTACGAGCTGTCCGGAATCGCGTGGTCCGGCCGGGGAAAGATCCGCAAGGTCGAAGTCTCGGCGGACGGCGGGCAGACGTGGGCGGAGGCGGTCCTTGCAGCGCCGGTGCTCGCGTACGCGCTGACCCGCTTCCGGATCGCCTGGAAGTGGAACGGCGCCCCGACGGTGCTCAAGAGTCGCGCGACGGATGACGCCGGCCGCGTCCAGCCGACGCGCGACGAGTTGATCGCCCAGCAAGGCGCCAACGTCGTCTACCACTACCATGCGATCCAGGCCTGGCGCGTCGAGTCGACTGGCGAGGTCAAGAATGTGTACGCGTGAGGCGCTCGCGGTCGCCACGTGCGTCATCGTCTTCGGCGGCTGTGCGGGCACGGCCCCTCGCGAAACGCCGAACCTTGGGCGCGCGGCAACGCAAGCCGAGATCGCGGGATGGGACATCAGCATCGCTCCCGACGGCCGGGGATTGCCGCGGGGCGCCGGGACGCCGGCCGACGGCGCACTGGTCTATGCCCAGAAGTGCCAGGTTTGCCATGGGGACAAGGGCGTGGGCGGGCCAAACGACCGGCTCGTCGGAGGGCAGGGGACCCTGGCGAGCAAGACGCCGGTGCGCACGATCGGCAGCTACTGGCCCTACGCGACGACCGTGTTCGACTACGTCCGGCGATCGATGCCGTTCTTCCAGCCGCACTCGCTGACGGACAGCGAGGTCTACGCGGTCACCGCCTATCTGCTCAGCCTGAACGGAATCATCGGGGAGCAGGACGTGATGAATGCCGAGACGCTTCCCAAAGTGAAGATGCCCAACCGCGACAACTTCATTCTGGTCCAGCCCTGGAAGCCCCGGGTGCAGTGACGGGCTTCAGGGCCCCCTCGAGCTCGCGCCGCGTGGTCAATCCCTCGAACCTCGCGCGGACGATCCCTTTGCCGTCCACGACGAAGATCCACGGCTCGGAGCGGAGGTTCCACTCCTCGACCGTGGGCGAGAACTTCTGGAGGGACTCGCTCTCCCAGATCTCCTCGTGGATGAAGACGACGCGATCCCCATAGGCCGGGATCAGCGTCCGCACGACGTCGACGACCGGGCCGCACACCCGGCTGGTGCAGTACCTCGGCGTCGCGAACACGATCACCTGCGGCTTGCCCTGGGCGATCGCGTCCGCGATCCGCGTCCGATGTAACCGCGGATCCGGCGGCTCGCTGGAATCGATCTGCTTCAGCTCGCTGACGTCGCTGGCGATGCGGTTCCGACTGCGCGGGGCCGGCGTCCCGACCGTCGGCGCGGGCGACGTCGCGAGGGCGCTGACGCTCAAGCGCGCCGACTCGAGGGCGCCGCTGCCCACCTGCGCGAGGACCTCGAGGCCCCACGTGCCGGAGTGCTCGAAGGCCACCTGCGCCACGTAGATGCCCTGCACGTCGGTCGCGTCGCCGTGGACGTGACGCGCGCCGTCCGGATGGATGTGGATCCGCTTGCCCCGTTCGATGACCTCCAGCCGATGGTAGCGCGCCGGCGTTTCGGCGATGAGACGCGCGTCCTCGCCTTCGATCGCATAGACACGCACCGCGACCCTGGCGTCGGCGAGCAGCTTTCCGTCCTTCAGGAGGCCGAAGGCCAGTCGATTCTGGCCGACGAGCAGCTCGGACGTCGTGAGCAGGACTTGAAGGCGGTCTGTTCCCGTCGGGGCGAGCTGCGCCGCCGGCCGGTCGCGCTGGGCGAAGCAGACGGCCAGGAGTCCCAGCGTGACCGCGCCGGAGATGAGGGACGGACGCAGGCGCGCCCGTCCCTGCCGTTCGCTATTCCACAATGACCTGGCCGTACTGCCAGGGGTGGGGCAGACAGATGTAGTAGTAGTTGCCGGGCTGCGCGAAAGTGACGGCCTTCGACTGGCCTTTGACCAGCACGCCCGTGTCCCACTTGCCCCGGTCCATTGACGTCGCCGAGTGCGGCAGGTCGCCGACGTTGGTGAAGGTCACGGTGGTCCCGGCCTTGATCCGCACCCGGGCCGGCGCGAAGCTGTACTCCACGTTGTTCGCGCCGATCCTGACCGCGTCGGCTCCGGCGGCGATCGGTCCGGTGGGCCCCGCGACGGTTTGCGGCGGTGGCGGCGGCCACAGCGGACCCAGCTGGCCCTTCAACGAGAACGCCCACACCGCGTCGCCGTACGCGCTGCCCGTGAGCTGGTTGCCACCCGTCGCGATCGCGACGAACTGCTCGCCGTCCACTTCGTAGATCACGGGCGGCGCATCGGCGCCGAAACCGGTCTGGAACCGCCACAGCTCCTTGCCCGACTTGGCGTCGATCGCGAGGAAGTTGCCGTCGGGATCGCCGCGGAACACGAGGCCGCCCGCCGTGACCGACGAGCCACCGCCGCCGCCGATGCGATACGGGGTCTTGTTCTGCCAGGCGATCTTGTTCGTCTTGCCGTCGATCGCCGTGAACGTGCCGCTCATCGGTGAGTTGATGGGCGCCGACTGGCTTCCGCCGGTGTAGCGCAGCCCGAGCACGTACTTGTCGCCGAAGCGCGTGAACGCGCTCGTGCGCACCGTGCCGGGGACGTAGAAGTAGCCCGTGTCGGGGCTGTACGGCATCGGCGACCAGTTCGTGCCGCCGATCCCCGACGGCTGCATGAGCACCGGGGTCTCCCAGAAGGTGTCGAAGATGCAGCCGGCTTTCTCATAGCCCGTCAGCAGCTCGGCACACTGCGGCACGGTCGCGTCGCCGCGGGGGATCGGCTGGGTCTTGGCCGTCTTCTGCCGCGGGTCCTGAGGTACCGGCTTCTCGTCGATTCCGATCAGGGGCTTGCCGTCCGTCCGATCGAGGATGTACACCCAGCCCGTGCGCCCGGCCTCGGCGATGCCCTTGCGGGGCTTGCCGTCGATGACGGTGTCGAAGAGGACCACCGGGCTGGCCGCGTCGTAGTCCCAGATGTCGTGGTGCACTTGCTGGAAATGCCAGACGTACTCGCCGGTCTTGGCCTTCAGGGCCATCATCGAGGCGCAATAGAGGTTGTCGCCCTCGCGCATCGAGCCGTCGTAGTCCGGTCCGCAGTTGCCGGTGACGAAGTAGACGAGCCCGAGGTCGGGATCGAGGGCCGGCGTGTTCCAGATCGTCGCGCCGCCGCGCATCGAGTGATCTGTGCCGGGCGGCCAGGTCTCGCTGCCGCGCTCGCCGGGCGCCGGGAGCGTGTACGAGCGCCACAGGATTGCGCCGGACTTGGCGTCGAGCGCGGTCAGCCGGCCCCGCACGCCGAACTCGCCGCCGGAGATGCCGCTGTAGATGATTCCGTCGTAGTAGAGAGGCGCGCTCGTGATGGTGTAGCCGTTCTCCCACTTCTCGAGGGGCGTCTTCCACTTCACCTCGCCGGTCTTCATGTCCAGGGCCACCATGTTGGCGTCGAGCTGGCCGGAGAAGAGCAGACCCTCGCCCATGGCGAGCCCCCGGTTCACCCAGCCGCAGCACACGGTCGAGATCTTCTGGTCGATGCCGGACCAGTATTCCCAGATGATCGCGCCCGTTTTCGCGTTGAGCGCGAAGACGTCGTCGTTGCCCGTGACGACGTACATGATCCCGTCCTTGACGAGCGGCGACCCCTCGAAGGAATACTTGCCGCCGGCGCCGGAGCCCTTGAGACGGGTCATCCAGGCTCCCTTGAGCTGGGCGACGTTGGTGGTGTCGATCTGCTTCAGCGTGGAGTACCGCTGGTTGGTCAGGTTGCCGCCGTTCGTGACCCAGTCCTTCCCGGCCGGGCCCCGGATCAGACGATCCATGTC
>Ga0209058_1002015_pt1 | contig 16967 bp, 19 predicted proteins | sample GraSoiAngelo_147_FD_185904 | JGI IMG/M metagenome (GOLD analysis project Ga0209058, IMG submission 185904) | Grasslands soil microbial communities from the Angelo Coastal Reserve, California, USA - 14_1009_05_40cm (SPAdes) (version 2) | ecosystem: Environmental > Terrestrial > Soil > Grasslands ... | reverse complement strand
GGGACATCCCTGCGGCCGATTCCTTCCTGGTGTTGAAGGAGATCTACGCCGTTCCCGCCGCGCAGTACAAGCGCACCCTCGATGAGCTGACCGAGCTGCTCGACCTTGGGCCGCTGCTGCACAAACTGGTGCGCGGGCTCTCGCTCGGCGAGCGCATGAAGGTGGAGTTCGCCGCCGGTCTCTTGCATTCGCCGGGCGTCGCGTTCCTGGACGAGCCGACGCTCGGCCTCGATATCTCGATGCAGGGCCGCATCCGCCGCTTCGTCGCCGAGTACAACCAGCGCAGCGGCGCCACGATCCTGCTGACGAGCCACTATATGGACGACGTCGTGGCCCTCTGCCGCCGAGTGATCGTGATCCACCACGGCGTGCTCCTCTACGACGGCGCGCTGGCGGACCTCGCGGAGCGCATGGCGCCGTACAAGCGCATCAGCGTGACCCTGCGGGGCAGTGTCGGCGACCTCTCGACCTTCGGCGAGGTCGTCTCGAGCAACGAGAACCTCGCGACGATCCACGTGCCGCGCGCGCAGGCGGCGGAGCGCACGGCGCGGCTGGTGCGCGAGCTCGGCGATCAGCTCGCGGATATCAGCGTCGAGGATCCGCCGATCGAAGAGGTCATCGACAAGGTCTTCGCGTCCGAGCGCCCGCTCGCGGAGACGACGGCATGATCCGGATCTATCGCCAGCTGCTTGTCGCGCAGATCCAGGCCGCCGCGCAGTACCGCATCCAGGCCCTGCTGTGGATGCTCTTCTCGATCATCCGCCCGGTGATCTTCCTGGCCGCGTGGACCGCCGTGTCCACCGCGCAGGGCGGCAGCGTCGGCGGCTACACCACGAGCGACTTCGCCGCGTACTACATCGCGCTCACGATCGTCGGACACCTCACGACGGCGTGGAACTCCTTCGAGTTCGAGTTCGAGGTCCGGCAGGGCCGGCTCTCGCCGAAGCTGCTGCGGCCGCTGCACCCGCTGCACTACTCGGTGGTCGAGAACCTCATCTGGAAGGTGACCACGTTCCTTCCGCTCATGCTCGTCTGTCTCGTCATCGCGCTCACGTTCCAGGTGAGGTGGAGCGGTGAGTGGTGGCACCTCGCGTTGTTCGTGCCGAGCATCGTGCTCGCCGCGGCGCTCAGCTTCATGATCGGCTGGGTCGTGGCGACGGCGACGTTCTGGCTACAGCGGATCAACACCGTGAACACGCTGCTGCAGCGGACGTCGTTCATCTTCGCGGGACAGATCGCCCCGCTCTCGCTCATGCCGGCCGCGCTGCAGGTCATCTCGTACTCGCTGCCGTTCGCGTACGTCCTCGCCATACCGGCCGAGATCCTGCGCGGCGGCGTGACGCTCGAACGCGGACTGCTCTACCTGGTCGGTCAGGCGATTTGGCTGGGTCTCTCGATCATCGCGTTCCGGTTCGCGTGGCGCGCCGGGCTGCGTGAGTACAGCGCGGTGGGCGCCTAATGGTTCGCTACCTGCGCATGTTCCGCGCCTTCGCCGCGACGGAGTTCCAGTTCGAGATGGAATACCGCGGCAACTTCTATCTCAGCATCTTCGAGATGTTCCTCGTGATCGGAACCAGCATCGGCGCGGTGCTGATCATGTTCGGTCACACCACGACCATGAACGGCTGGACGCTGCCGGAGATGATCGTGCTGCTCGGCGTCTACTACCTGATCCAGGGCGGCGTGAACCTCGTCTTCTCGCCGTCCTTCGAGCGGCTCATGGAGCACGTTCGCGTCGGCACGCTCGACTTCCATCTGCTGAAGCCGGTGAACGTGCAGTTCCTCGTGAGCACTCGCCACCTTCGCGTCGTGCGCGCGGCGGACCTGCTGCTGGGGCTCGCCGTCGTCATCGTCGGACTGCTGCAGGTCGGGGCGCAGATCGGGGTCGCGCAGTCGCTGCTGTTCGCGCTTTCGCTGTTCTTCGGCGTGATGCTCGTGTACTCGCTGCTCCTCGGACTCGTGACGCTGTCGTTCTGGTTCGTGCGCGTCGAGAACCTGCTGGCCATCTTCTGGGCCTTCACCGAGGCAGGGCGCTTCCCGGTCGATGTCTATCCGCTGTGGCTGCGCGTATCGCTCAGCACCATCGTTCCGATCGGCATCGCGGTCACGGCACCCGCCAACGCGATCGCCGGACGCATGGACGCCGTCGGCGTCGCGCTCCTGGGTGCGGGCACCGTGCTCGCGGTCGGCATCGCCAGCGCGCTGTGGCGCCGCGGTCTTCGGAGCTATACCGGCGCGAGCGCCTAATCCGCGCGAGGTTCGTAATCAGGCCAGCCACTGGGTAACGTCGGGATCGTCCATGAGGGATCCGGCCGATAGCCGAGCCAGTCATCGTCAAGCGGGGGATCGCGCCGCCTGAAGCGCTCCAGCGCGCGTTCGCCCTCCTTTCGCAGCTCCGCTTCGCGCTCCGGGCCGACCCAGCCCTGTGCGATCGCCCAGGCGAGCTCGTCCTCGTCTTTCCAGTGCCACTCGCCGTCGGGCCCGGACCAGCGGTCGAGGAGGTTGTCGCGCGAGTCGAAGCCGATCGCCGTCTCGTGCCATGGCTCTTCGAGATTGACGTACCACCACGCCAGGCGCGAGGTCGCGTCGTCGCGCGCAAGCCAGAGCGAATGTGCGTCGCCGAACCGGTGGAACATGAGGACGTTCGTTGCCGTCCAGATGCGCTCCGCATACGCACCGTCCCATTCGAGGAGCATGCGATCGCGCGGTCCCCCGTAGCGGCCGGTGCGTACCTTCCATACGGTTCCGGGGCGCATGAAGAGAACGATGCTGTGCTCGTCGTGCCGCACGACGTTCCACGGCAGAGCGGTCTGGACGGACCGTTTCTCGCGGTCGACCGATCGCCACACGATCGTCTCACCGGGTCGCGCCTGGCGCGTCACCCACGCAACACTGAGGGACAGAGCGCGGCGTCGCCAGTGCCCGCGATGCCAGCTCGGATTCTCTTCCGTCTCACATGTGCACACATACACTTGATGCTGTGAGTGCGCAGATGAGCGTCGACCTGAACCTCCCGGAGGACCGGGTCGGTCCGCGGGCCAGGCGGAAGTCGAAGCGCGTTTGGGTCGGTGGCACAGCGATCGGCGACGGCGCGCCCGTCTCGGTGCAGTCGATGTGCACGACGCTCACGCACGACGTCGACGCCACGATCCGCCAGATCGAGCGCCTGCAGGAGGTCGGCTGCGAGATCGCTCGCGTGGCCGTGCCGGACAAGCGTGCCGGCGAGGCGCTGAGGGAGATCGTGCGGCGCAGCATCCTCCCGATCGTCGCCGACATCCACTTCGACTACCGTCTCGCGCTCATGGCCCTCGACGCGAAGGTCCACAAGCTGCGCCTGAACCCGGGGAACATCCACAACAAGGATGGCGTCCGCGAGGTGGTGAAGCGCGCGAAGGTGCAGGGCACGCCGATCCGCATCGGCGTGAACCACGGCTCGATCGGCGATCGCCAGCCCGGCGACGTCCGCGACGAGCCGCAGCGGATGGTCGACCTTGCCCTCTCCGAGATCAAGATCCTCGAGGACCTCGACTTCGACGACATCGTCGTGAGCGTGAAGGCTTTCGACGTGCCGACGATGGTGGCGGCGTACCGCCGTCTCGCGAAGGCCGTGCCGTATCCGCTCCATCTCGGGGTGACCGAGGCCGGAACGCTCGTCGCCGGCTCGATCCGCTCGACCGCGGGCATGAGCGTCCTTCTGTACGAGGGCATCGGAGACACGATCCGCGTGTCCCTCTCGGAGGATCCGGTCATGGAAGTGACGGCCGGCTTCGACATGCTGAAATCTCTCGGCCTGCGCGACCAGGGCCTCACGCTCGTGGCGTGTCCATCGTGCGGCCGTGCGGACATCGACCTCATCCCACTGGCGAAGGTCGCCGAGGAGCGTCTCCGCGCGATGCCGACGCCGATGAAGGTCGCGGTCATGGGCTGCGAGGTCAACGGGCCCGGCGAGGCGAAGGACGCCGACGTCGGGATCGCGGGCGGCGTTGGAAAGGGCGCGCTCTTCAGGAAGGGCAAGGTCGTCGGTGTGTATCCCGAGGACCAGCTCATGGACGCGCTGCTTGCCGAGATCGACAAGATCCTCATCGAGAACGGCAAAGAGCCGTACTCGCAGAAGGCGCCAAAGCTGACGCACGAAGGGCAGCTCACCCCGGGGCGCAGTGTCCCAGCCGGACAGCGAACGTAGGCGGCACGACGACGAACGCGTCGTCGCGCTGCATCGCGCAACTCTCACCGCGGTCGATTTCCGTCGGGCGCGCTTCGACACCTTTTCGCTCGGTGGCTGTCTCTTCGAGCGCTGCGACTTCCGTGGCCTGAGGCTCGACCACAAGCTCTCGCCGCTCTTCGTCGCGCTGCCGCGCAGCGTGTTCCGCGACTGCTACTTCGACGGCGCCGACATCCGCCACGCGCGGCTCGGCCAATCGCGCTTCGAGCGGTGCACCTTCGACGATGCGCGCCTGGATGGCAGCCGCACCGAGGCCGCCGAGTTCGTCGAGTGCCGTTTCGCCGGTGCGATCGATGGTGTGACGTTCCACGGCACGCCGTGGGGTCCAGAGCAGAGGCGCCTCGATCCGCCGCGCAAGCGCAACGACTTCAGCGGCAACGACTTCCGCGACGCCGAGCTTTTCGACGCCGTCTTCCTCACGGGCATCGATATGGACCGTCAGCGCTTTCCTGAGGATGAGCTACACGTGCGCATCGAGGGTTTCCATCGCCGGCTCGCGAAGGCGCGGGCGCAGATCAAAGAGCAGTGGTACGAGCGCGAACGCGCGCCGGCGCTCCTCATGCTGACTACGCTTGCGTCCCGCTGGCGCGGCCAGGACATCGTCGTCGCACGCCGCTGGACGCCGCGCATCAAGGCGCCCGATCGCGTGCAGGCCCGCGTGTGGGAGCTGCTCGAGACCATCTGACCGCGCGAGCCGGGTGACCTCCGCCTTCGCCTTCGGCTTTCCGGAGCAGCCACGCTGCTCCATCAGTAGTATTCGCGCGATGCGTTCGCGAGGGTCCACGTACCGAATCCCGCGCTAGCCGGCGTCCCTGTGGCGCCGGCCTCGTCCCGCGCGGCCAAATACGACCCTCGGAGTTGACCCCATGAGACAGTCGACCCTGTTCGGACGCACGCTCCGCGAGGCGCCCGCTGATGCACAGACGCGTGGTCACCAGCTGATGCTCCGCGCCGCCATCGCCCGCCCGCTCGCTTCGGGCCTGTACACCTGGCTGCCGCTCGGCTTCCGCGTCGCGACGAAGATCGAGCAGATCATCCGCGAGGAGATGGACCGCATCGGCTGCCAGGAGATGGAGATGCCCGTCCTGACCCCCAGCGACCTCTGGAAGACGACCGGCCGCTGGGAGGCGCTGGAGCCGGTCACGTTCCGCACCAAGGACCACAACGGGCGTGAGTTCATGGTGAGCTACACACACGAAGAGGCCGTTCACGCGCACGCGTCGGCGGAGATCCTTTCGTATCGTCAGCTGCCGGTCATGGTCTATCACTTCCAATCGAAGGGTCGGGACGAAACGCGTCCGCGCGCGGGACTGCTGCGCACGCGCGAGTTCGTGATGAAGGACGCGTACTCGTTCGACGCCGATCAGGCCGGGCTCGAGAAGAGCTACAACGCGCAACACGGCGCGTACGAGCGCATCTTCAAGCGGATCGGCCTCGACGCGACCAGTGTCGAGTCGGATACGGGCGCGATGGGCGGCGACATCGCGCACGAGTTCCAGGTGCTGACCGACGCGGGTGACGACCGCATCGCGATCTGCTCGAACTGCGACTACAAAGCGAACCTCGAGAAGGCGACGCGCACGGTGCCGTCAGCCGCACGGACGGAGTCCGATGCGCCTGCCGAGATCAGCACGCCCGGGGTCATGACGATCGACCAGCTCCAGGCGCGTCTTGGGCGCCCGGCGGACGCATTCCTCAAGACCGTTCTCATCAAAGGAAAGGACGAGATCGTCGCCGTCGTCCTGCCGGGCGACCGGAACGCGAACGAGGCAAAGCTGCGGAAGCTGCTGGACGTGGCCGAGATCAGGTTCGCGAACGACGCCGACTTCGGCAGGGTGGGAGGAGTTGCGGGCTTCATCGGTCCGGTCGGGCTGCGCGCGCGCATCCTCGTCGACCGATCGGTCGACGCGCGTCCGTACGTCGCCGGCGCGAACAAGAAGGATGCGCACCTCGACCGCGTCGTCGTCGGGCGCGACTTCGACGGAGAGCGTGTGGACGTGCACGACGTCAGCGAGGGCGACATTTGCCCGCGCTGCGGAGTCGGCACGCTCACCATCAAACGTGGCGTCGAGGTCGGGAACATCTTCGCGTACGGCACGTACTACTCCGACAAGATGAACACGACCTTCCTTGCCGCGGACGGCACGCGGAGGCCGTTCGTCGGTGGGAGCTACGGCATCGGCATCGGTCGGGCGGTGCAGACCGTGATCGAAACGAACCACGACGACAAGGGGATCATCTGGCCGATCGCTGTCGCGCCGTACCAGGTGCACGTCATCGCGCTACCGTCGAACGACGAAGCCGTGCGGACCGCGGCCGACGCGCTCGTCGGGGATCTGGAGCGTGCCGACGTCGAGGTGCTCTACGACGACCGCGAGGAGACCGCGGGCGTGAAATTCGCCGACGCCGATCTCGTCGGCATCCCGTTCCGCGCGACGGTGTCGAAACGCACGCTCAAGGAGGACCAGGTCGAGCTGAAGCCGCGCAGCGCGAGCGAGGCCGAATTCATCCCGCGCAAGATCGCGACCGAGCGGATCGCGGGCGCGGTGCGACGGGCGCTGGCTTGACCGGCGACGGCATGCAGAAGAAGCCGCGCGACGTGACGCCGGCGGTGCGCGAGGACCGCGAGCGTTCGCTGGAGGCGACGCTGCGGCCGCAGCGTCTCTCGGACGACGAGTACATCAATCAGGACAAGGTCAAAGGCAACCTGCGCATCCTCATCGAGGCGGCGAAGGCGCGCGGCGAGCCGCTTGAGCACGTCGCGCTCTACGGCCCACCCGGAGTGGGGAAGACGTCGCTCGCGAACGTCATCGCCCACGAGCTGGGTGTGCCGATCCGCATCACGAGCGGGCCTGCGATCGAGCGCGCGGGTGACCTGGCCGCGATCCTGACCAACCTCCAGGCCGGCGAGGTCCTCTTCATCGACGAGGTGCACCGGCTGCCGCGCCTGGTGGAAGAGGTCCTGTATCCCGCGATGGACGTCTATCAGCTCGACATCATCATCGGCAAGGGACCCGGAGCGCGCACGCTGCGGCTCCCGCTGCCGCGCTTCACGCTCGTCGGCGCGACGACGCGCATCGGCCGGCTCTCGTCGCCGCTGCGCGACCGCTTTGGCGCGACGTACAAGCTCGATCTCTTCGAGACGGAGGCGCTCGAGAAGGTCGTACGCCGCTCCGCGCGCATCCTCGGCGTCGAGATCGAGCCCGCGGCCGCGCACGAGATCGCCCGCCGTTCCCGCGGCACGCCACGCATCGCGAACCGCTGGCTGAAGCGCGTGCGCGACTTCGCGCAGGTCCGCCACGATGGGCGCGTGACGCTGGCGGTCGCGCGCGAGGCGCTCGCCGCGCTCGAGGTCGACGACAAGGGCCTCGACGCCGTCGACCGCATGCTCCTGGCGGCGATCGTCGACAAATTCTCGGGCGGTCCCGTCGGGCTCGAGACGCTCGCGGCGGCACTGAGTGAGGACGCAGAGACGATCGAGGACGTCTACGAGCCGTACCTGATGCAGAAGGGCTACCTCAAGAGGACGCCGCGGGGCCGGGTCGCGACCGAGCATGCCTACCGTCATCTGGGACGCACGCCACCGACCGGTGCGACGCTCTGGAACGGCGCGCAGCCGGAGGACGGAGCGGGCACGGAGCCGTGACGAGCGACGGTCGTTTCGAGCTCGAGCGCGCGATCACGCAGAACGAGCTCGAGCTTCACTACCAGCCGATCTTCGACATCAGTGGTGATGCGCTACGGGGTGTCGAAGCGCTGGTGCGCTGGAAACATCCGCAGAAGGGCCTCGTGTCGCCGCACGCCTTTCTGCCGACCGCGGAGCGCGAGGGACTGATGCATGCGCTCACCGCGTGGGTACTGCGCGAAGCGCTGTTGCAGGCGAGCGTCTGGCGGAAGGACGGGCTCACGCTGAACATGTCCGTCAACATCGCGGCCAGCGATCTCGGCGACGCGCGGTTCCTGCGCCTTCTCGATCGGACGCTCCACATCACCGCCGGTCGGTCGGCGTTCACCGCCGAGGTCCGCGCCGACGAGGCTTCTGAAGCCTCGGCCGCCGGTGTGCGCGAGCTCGGCTCGCGCGGCATCCCGATCGCCCTGGACGATGTGACCAGCGTCGTGCAGCTCGACGGCGCGACGGGCTGGTCGCTCGATACCGTGAAGCTCGGCCGCGACATCATCGGGCGCGCGATGGACGATGCGCGGGCGAATGACGTTGCCCGCGGTATCGGCCGGTTCGCCGCGGAGCGCGGCATCCGGCTCGTCGCGGTCGGGATCGAGAGCAAGGCCATGCTCGAATTCGCACGATCCATCAGCTGCGTCGGTGCGCAGGGCTATCTGCTCGCGCGGCCCATGGCGAGCCAGGCGCTCCGGCGCTGGGCACAGCGCGGTCCATGAGGCGCGGGCTGACGTGCGCGCTCGCGGCGCTCGTCGCGTGCGCTCAGCCTGCGACCGCGCCCACCCCGATCCCGACCTCCACCGCCTCGCAACCGGTGCGAACGACTTCGCCCACGCCCACGCCCTCGCCGCGGATCGGTCCCGCCGTCGTGGAAAACGTGCAGCTCATCGCCTCGGGACTCGAGGCGCCGTGGTCCGTGGCGCTCGCGCCCGACGGGCGGCTCTTCGTCACCGAGCGACCGGGCCGCGTGCGGATCGTGCGCCTGGGTGCGGGCGGCGGACTCGAAGCGAAGCCGTGGGCAACACTTCCGGCGCGAGCGAATCCCGACGCGGAGCGCGGCCTTCTCGGGCTCGCGCTCGATCCCGACTTCGCGCGGACCGGCTTCGTCTACCTCTACTACTCGTACGCCGCACCGGGTGGCGCGACGCTCAATCGTCTTGTGCGCATGCACGACACGAACGGGTCGGGAACGGACGAGACCATCCTCCTCGACAACATCCCCGGATCGTCGAATCACGACGGCGGCCGGATCGCGTTCGGACCGGACGGCAAGCTCTACGTCGCGACGGGCGACGGTGAGCAGCAGGCGCGGGCGCAGGACCCGAGCTCGCTCGGCGGGAAGATCCTGCGACTCGAGAAGGACGGGAGCGCGCCCGCCGACAACCCGTTCCGCGGATCGCCGGTGTTCTCGCTTGGACATCGCAACGTGCAAGGTCTCGCGTTCCAGCCGGACACCGGCGTCCTCTACGAGACCGAGCACGGACCGAGCGGATTCTTTCCGGCCTGCTGTCAGGACGAGGTCAACCGCATCGAGGCCGGCGCGAACTACGGCTGGCCGATCGTGACCGGCAAGCCGGGCGACCAGCGCTTCCGCGATCCGATCGTATGGAGCGGCAACTTCGACACCTGGGCGCCGTCCGGCGCCGCCTTCGCGACGCGCCCCGGGCCGCTCCGTGGCTCGTTCCTCTTTGCCACGCTGCGCGGCCAGCACCTGCACCGCATCGTGTTCACCCCCGACGGTCGCGGCGTGGCGTTCGAGGAGCGGCTCCTCGTCAACCAGTACGGCAGATTGCGCGACGTCTACGAGATTTCGACCGGCGAATTCCTCGTGCTCACGAGCAATCGCGATGGACGTGGCCGGCCCGCGGCGGACGACGACCGTGTCCTGCTCGTGACGCTCCGGTGAGTGGCGCCATGAGACAATCGATCAGTAACGTGGACGCTATCGGGCGTGCCCTCGTCATCGCCGGCGTGGTCATCCTGGTCATCGGGCTCGCGCTCATGTTCGCGGACAAGGTCCCGTTCGTTGGGCGCCTGCCAGGTGACGTCACGCTCCGCGGCGACGGGTGGACCGTGTACGCGCCTATCGCAACGTCTATCGTCGTCAGCCTCGTGCTGACCGCGGCACTCTCGCTGTTCGCGTGGCTCGCTCGGCGTTGAGCGCGCCGGAAAGGACCGACATGTCCGCTGATGGAACTGAGACGAAGGCCGACAAGCCGTCGGCGATCGTCGCCGAGGCCGAGAAGCAAGAGAAGATCCTCAACGCCCTGCAGGCCGTGCTCGATCCCGAGATCGGGCTGTCGGTCATCGACCTCGACCTGATCCGCGAAGTTGTGTTCACACCCGACGAGGCCGAGGTGAAGATGGTCCTCACCACGCCGTTCTGTCCCTATGGGCCGATGCTCATCAACCAGATCCAGTCGGTGTCCGAGCAGGCCGCGGAGATGCCGGTGAAGGTCACCGTGCTTCCCGATCACTGGGAGCCCCCGCCCTGGCTGCGCTAGCGCCCAAGCCGAAGCCGCGAGGCCACTTCGCCGTCAAGTTCGCCGCAGGCGCGATGCGCATCGCGGCGCTCCTGTTCGTGCTCGGCGGCGGTCTCGGCGTGTACGGCGCGAGCCAATACCAGGTGCCCGAGGGAGCGATACCGATCTTCCCCGGCGTCACCATCGCGGTCGGTATCGTCGGTTTCGTCTTCGCTCTCATCTATGCGCTGATCCTGTGGGGATTCGCGGACGGCCTCGTGCTGCTCGCGGACGTGGATGACGCGCAGCGCGCGACGCAGCGGCAGCTCGCGGACCTCACGCTGGCGCAGCGCACCGCGCGCGGACCCTTTCACGCCGAGGTGGTCGCGGGCTCCAAGCCACCCGAGGGCGGCTAGGGCACTTTCCTCGATGGGCGGGACCGGCCTTCGGCCGCGCGGGCGAGCACGAAAAGCAGATCCGACAGGCGGTTGAGCCAGGGGAGCAGCGTCTCGCCCGAGACCGCGCCGGCGTCGACGCAAACGACCACGCTGCGCTCGGCTCGCCGCGCGACCGTGCGCGCGTAGTCGACGGCCGCGGCGATCGGATTCTCGCCCGGTATCACGAAGCGGCCCTCGATCGGGGTCCGCGCTTTCAACCACTCGAGCGCGCTCTCGAGCTTCGCGACCGCAGCCGCGTCCAGGCGTGTCGTGAGGCGCGCGAGGTCCTTGCTCGGAGTCGCCACCTCGGACATCGCGACGTACAGGCCCTGCTGCAGCTCCAGCAGCTGACGTCCCAGTGCCGACTTCGGGGCCATCGCGCGCGCCACCCCGATCGCGCTCTGCGCCTCGTCGAGGTCGCCGAGAGCGACGACGCGCGGATCGGTCTTGCGGACGCGGCCCTTCCCGAACAGCGACGTCTCGCCGCCGTCGCCGGTGCGGGTCGTGACGCGCGCCGAGCGGGTAGAATCCCGCGCCGACGCGCCTTTGCGGGCTGGCACGCGCGAGAGCATACGAGCGACAAACGCTATGCTCGTCTCTGTTCGGAATGCTTCCATCCGGACGGGAGGGACGAGAATGCCGACTGGTCGAGGCGAGGCCAAAGACAAGAACGCGAAGAAGAAATCCAAAGAGCAGCTCGAAAGAGAGCTGAAGAAGAAGACCGTCGCCGCGCCGGTCCAGCCGATGACGATCGAGCTCGTGCCGCCCAAGCGCAAGGCGAAGGACTGGTAGCAATCCCAGCGGGCATTCCAGACGGCGCCGGTGTGCAGCAAGCCGGCGCCGTTTTTCGTTTCGGAAGCTAAGGTGTGAGGACGAAATAGAGATGGCAGTGACAGAGAAGACGAGGGCGATCGACCAGGCGATCCTGCAGATCGAGAAGCAGTTCGGTAAGGGCTCGATCATGAAGCTCGGCGCCAACCCCGGAGAGAAGATCGACGCCATTCCGAGCGGTTCGATCGCGCTCGACCTCGCGCTTGGCGTCGGCGGGTACCCGCGGGGCCGGGTGGTCGAGATCTACGGCCCGGAGGCGTCCGGCAAGACCACGCTGACGCTGCACGCAGTCGCGGCGGTGCAGCGCGCCGGCGGGACGGCGGCCTTCATCGACGCCGAGCATGCGCTCGACTCGCAGTGGGCGCGGATCTGCGGCGTGAACATCGACGAGCTGCTGATCTCGCAGCCCGACAACGGCGAGCAGGCGCTGGAGATCACCGACACCCTGGTGCGCTCCGGAGCGGTCGATCTCGTGGTGATCGACTCCGTCGCGGCACTCGTCCCGCGCGCGGAGATCGAGGGCGAGATGGGTGAGGCGCACATGGGCATGCAGGCGCGCCTCATGAGCCAGGCGCTGCGTAAGCTCACCGGCTCGATCTCGAAGACCAAGACGACGGTCATGTTCATCAACCAGCTGCGCGAGAAGGTCGGAGTCGTTTTCGGCAACCCCGAAACCACTTCTGGCGGCAAGGCGCTGAAGTTCTACGCGTCGATCAGGCTCGACATCCGGCCGATCGAGCCCATCAAGAACGGCACCGACATCATCGGCCGCCGCGTTCGCGTGAAGGTCGTGAAGAACAAGGTGTCGCCGCCGTTCCGCATCGCCGAGCTCGAGATCCTCGCGGCCGAGGGCATCTCGCGCGAGGGTGGCCTCATCGACATGGGCGTGACGACCGGCGTGCTCGATAAGTCCGGAGCCTGGATCAACTACGGCAAGCAGCGCATCGGTCAGGGTCGCGAGGCGGCGAAGCAGTTCCTGCGCGAGCACGCCGACGTCGCGAACGAGGTCGAGCAGAAGGTGCGCGAGCGGTCCGGCGCGGCGGCTCTTGTCGCAAGCCCGGATGGCGAAGAGGGTTAGGCCGGCCGCCACACCCGCCGGCGACGCCTACGACGCCGCCGTGCATTACCTGGCCGGGCGACCGCACACCGTCGCGGAGATCCATCGCCATTTGCGGTCGAAGAAGTTCGATGCCGACACCATCGACCATGCGATCGACCGGCTGCGCGCGCAGCGCTACGTCGATGACGAGGCGTTCGCGCGCTGGTGGGTCGCGCAGCGCGAGCGCTTCAAGCCGCGTGGCGATCGCGCGCTTCGGACCGAGCTCGCGCAGAAGGGCGTCGCGCGCGACGTCGTCGACGTCGTGCTCGGTGAGCGCGCACCCGATGCGGATGTCGAACAGGCACGACGCGCCCTCTCGCGACCGTTGACGCGCTGGGCGGACATGCCGGACGCGGAACGCAAGCGAAAGATCCACGCCTACCTTGCGGCGCGCGGATTCGACTACGACACGATCGACGAGGTGACGCGGCGCGAGGTCACGGACGAGTAGCGACAGGACGGGGCATTGACCTCCGACGACCTTGCAGACGCGCGGCCGCGTGCGCCAACGCCCAGGCGGCGAGCGCGGCGAACAACATGACAGGTGGGTCGGGCTGGGCGTCCGCGATGTAGGTTCCGGCCCCCGGGGCGCAGACCGGACCGCTCGGCTCGACGATGCACGGTGGGGCCCCGGTGGTTCCACCGATCAGATAGCCACGACTGGCTGTGTACGCGACGACGGCCACGGCGACGACGAGTCCCGAGACCACGGCACGCGCCAGGGCGGCAAGACTCCGTTCGAGTGCCAGCGCGGGCGCGAATGCGAGAAGGCCGAGAAAGACGAAGCCAACCCCGAGCACCGCGGTTCCCGAGAAAGCCTGCCCGTCGCGCGGGAGTCCGCTCGTTCTTTCCGACCAGATGAGCGCGAGGGCCACATGGGCGACGCCGACCGCGACGAAATAGAGGGGTACAGCAAGCGCGCCCTGACGCACGCCGCGCAGCCTACGCCTTGGCGGCTAGGAGCTGATCGATTCGCCGAGCGAGGTCGACGTCCGCGTCGGAGATCCCACCGGTCGCGTGTGTCGTGAGCACGATGCGGACGCTGCGGTAGCGCTCGATGTGGATGTCGGGATGGTGGTTCGCAGCGTTCGCCGCCTCGGCAACGCGATTCGCGAAGGCCATCGCCCCCTTGAATCCCTTCAGCGTGAAGGCTCGGGTGATCGTGTTGCCGTCGCGCCGCCACTCGCCAGCAGCGAGCAATCGTGCGAGCGCGGCTTCGTCGAGCCGCGTCTCATTCTCAGGCAGCGCCATCGCCACCGAGAGCTCCGAGCGCCGTTGTCTCCGCTCGGGCTCGTCGCGCGAGTAAACGACCGAAGCCGATCCCGAACGCGAGCCCGCCGCACAAGTACATGAGTGAGCCGATCACAAGCGGCAGCACGAAGACGCCCGCGCCGAGCAGGGCGCCCGAAACGAGCGGACCGAGTCCGTTGGTGAGGCCCCACACCGCGAAACCAGAGCCCACCGCCGTCGCGCGCTCCTCCGGAACGGTCGCGGTCATGAGCAGCGCCTGTTGGAACGGCCACGAGAGATTCGTGAAGAAGCTTCGCAGCACGAACAGCGCCGCCGCGATCGTGAACACCGGTGCGACGACGATCAGCGCGAGACAGCTCCCGCTGGCCGTGAGCGCGAGCAGCACCGTGCGCGGTCCGCCGAGGCGGCGCTCGAGGAACGGAACGACAGCGACCGTGCCGAGCGAGAGGATCTGGGCCGCCGCGTACCACGGACCGAGATCGGCCTCGTTGACGCCGAAGCGCAGGCCGAACCAGAGCGGCAGGAGCTGCACCGCGATGCCGAGACCAAATCCAAGGAAGCCGATGCCGAGCGCGTACGTCGCGATCGCCGGCCGAGATCGGCGCGGCAGCCAGCCAGCCGCCACGCGCGCCGCGCGCACGGTGACGTCCTCTCGCAGCGGTGCCAGCAGCGCCGCCGCGGCGACGGTGATCATGGCCATCGCGAGGTAGGGAAGTCGGTAACTCTCGAGATCGCTCACACCGAAGCTCGTCCGCAGCAGTGTCGGCACAGCCGCTGCGAGCGAGCCGACGGCCAGAGCGAGGCTCCAGAGCGCCTGACTCGCCGCGAATACGCGCGTTCGCTGCGCCTCGCTCGCCTTCTCCGCCAGGAGCGCGTCGAAGCTCGACACGGTGAGCGCGCCGGCTGCACCGTTCGCGAGGCCGACTCCACCGAGGACGCTCGCCGCGATGAGCCACACGGGATCGGTCGTGAGCGCAAACACGAGGTAACTGGGGACCGGGATCAGCGTGCCTGCGATGAGGAAGCGCCGACGGCCCCACCGATCGGCGAACACGCCGGAGAACGCGACGATGAACGAGGTCACGAGGCCAGAGACGGTGTAAAGGAGCCCGATGAAGGCTGGCTGTATGCCGGCTCGGTCGAGGTAGAGCGGCAGCACGACGAGCAGGTAGCCCATCGGCACCGTCGACACGAACGAGCTTGCCAGCAGCAAACGCGTGCCGGGCGGCAGATAGTCGCGCATCGGTTGCAGGCTAGCGCCGTCCGCATTGCGTACGCGGGGTGAGCGGCGTTATCCTCGATGCACTTAGAACTTGTGAACCCCGGCCGGCGGGGCACGCCGTTCCGTCGGCCGCTTACGCGATCAAAGGGGCGTTCGCCCCAGCACGGCGAGCATCCTTGCGTTCGCGCCACACGGAAAGGAACTTGAGATGCCCGACCCCCTCGTCGTGGGCCTCGTGGCCCTCGTCGGAGGCCTCGTCGGCTTCGTGGTGGCCCTCCTGCTTCGCCGTTCCCTCGCGCTCAGCAGCGAGACGACCGCGCGTGCCAACTCCGACCGCCTGGTCGCCGAGGCCCGTGCGAAGCAGAAGGAGATCATCCTCGAAGCCAAGGACGAGGCCATCAAGCTGGCGAAGACGGCCGAGACCGAGAACCGGGAGCGCCGCTCCGAGCTGCAGCGCTATGAGACCCGGCTGGACAAGAAGGACGAGCAGCTCGACCAGAAGCTCGCAGCGGTGGACCAGCGTGAGCGCCGGCTGGTCGAAAAGGAGCTCGAGCTCGAGGCCGATCGCGAGAAGGTCGTCCAGCTGCAGGGCGAGCAGCGGACCGAGCTCGCTCGGGTGGCGGGCCTCTCGATGGACGAGGCGCGTGGCCTCCTCCTGAAGCGCGTCGAGGACGAGATGCGCGACATCACGAACCGCAAGGTGCACGACCTCGAGGTCGAGGCCCGCGAGACCGCCGACGTCCGCGCGCGCGAGATCATCACGATGGCGCTCCAGCGATACGCCGCGGAGCACACCGCCGAGCACACCGTGACGGTCGTGGCCCTGCCCAGCGACGACATGAAGGGCCGCATCATCGGCCGTGAGGGGCGGAATATCCGCACCCTCGAGACGCTCACGGGCGTCGATCTCGTCATCGACGACACGCCCGAAGCTGTCGTCGTGTCGGGCTTCGATCCGATCCGCCGCGAGGTGGCGAAGCGCGCTCTCGAGCGGCTCCTCGTCGACGGTCGCATCCACCCGGCGCGCATCGAGGAGATGGTCGCGAAGGCGAAGACCGAGATCGATCAGGTCATGAAGGAGGCTGCCGAATCCGCGATCTACGAAGTCGGCCTCGCCGGCCTGCATCCCGACCTCGTGCGCCTGTTGGGCCGCCTGCATTTCCGCACCTCGTACGGGCAGAACGTGCTGCGGCATTCCGTCGAGGTGGCGCACGTCGCCGGCATGCTCGCGTCCGAGACCGGGTACGACCCCCAGACGATGAAGCGGGCGGGTCTGCTGCATGACATCGGTAAAGCGATCGACCACGAGGTCGAGGGGCCGCACACGATCATCGGCGGCGAGCTCCTGAAGCGCTACGGATTCCCGCAGAACGTGATCGATGGGGTCGTCGGTCATCACGGCGACGTCGAGCCTGTGACGATGGTGGGCACGCTCATCTCCGCGGCCGACGCGATCAGCGCGGCACGCCCGGGCGCCCGCAGCGAGATCGTCTCGAACTACCTGCAGCGTCTGCAGGAGCTCGAGAGCGTCGCGAACAGCTTCCAGGGCGTCGAGAAGTCGTTCGCGATCCAGGCGGGTCGCGAGATCCGCGTCATCGTGAAGCCCGAGCAGATCGATGACCTCTCGACCGCGCGGCTCTCGCGCGATATCGCGCAGAAGATCCAGGAGTCGCTCCAGTACCCGGGTCAGATCAAGGTCACGGTGATCAGGGAGACGCGCGCGGTCGAATACGCGAAGTAACGAGTCGGCGGGTCAGGGCACGCGAA
>Ga0209058_1002013_pt1 | contig 16977 bp, 16 predicted proteins | sample GraSoiAngelo_147_FD_185904 | JGI IMG/M metagenome (GOLD analysis project Ga0209058, IMG submission 185904) | Grasslands soil microbial communities from the Angelo Coastal Reserve, California, USA - 14_1009_05_40cm (SPAdes) (version 2) | ecosystem: Environmental > Terrestrial > Soil > Grasslands ... | reverse complement strand
CCAGCGCCCGATTGCGCTGCGCCGGATCGACGGCGCGCCGCCACGCCGCAGGCACGCGGATGAACATGCTGGCTCCGATCGAGGTGTACATCAGGACCGCGGTGACGATGAACAGCCAGGAGCTGAAGATGTCGAAGAGGCCGAGGCGGGCAAACCACGGGGCGGTGACCGGATGGCGCAGCACGTAACCCATGACGCCCCGCGGGTTTTGCGGTAGCTGCGGCAGGAACGTGCCGACGGTGGCCAGCAGCGCCAGGATCACGAGCAGGATGATGGCGGTGCGCATCTTGCGGAGCTCGCGCCAGGCGCGCCCGAGCACCCGGATCGGCACGGGTGGGCGGTGGCTCGCCGCCGACGGTGCCGCTGGCCGAATGGGAGACGGCGCGATCACCGCCCGGGACCTCCAAACGTCATCGGCTTAGAAGTGTACGGAGGCGGCGTGCGTCGCCCAGTTCAGGACGACCGCGGGAAAGATCCCGAGAATGATGGTGGCGGCGGCGGCCGCACCGATCACGGTGCCGGTTGAGATCCCGACCCGCTCCTTGTCGACGGCTGCCTCATCAGGAGCCCCCACCATGACCACGATGACGCGCAGGTAGTAATAGAAGGAGACGATGGTCATGATCACCGCGACGATCAGCGGCGCCCAGATCTGGGCGTCGACCAGCGCTCGGAAGACGAGCAGCTTGGCGAAAAACCCAACGGTTGGCGGGATGCCCGCCAGGGAGAGCATGAAGATCGTCATCACGGTGGCCAGGAACGGGCGCCGGTAGAACAGGCCGCGCCAGTAACTGAGCTCGGCGGTCCGCTCCCCGCCCGCGCCCAGGGCCGTGACGACCGCGAACGCGCCGAAGTTCATCACGGCGTAGGCGGCGATGTAGAAGAGGGTGGCGGAAAAGCCCTCCGCGGTCCCCGGCAGGATGCCGAGCAGGATGTAGCCGGCGTGCGCGATCCCCGAGTAGGCCAGCATCCGCTTCAGGTTGTCCTGCGTGATCGCGACCAGGTTGCCGACGAACAGCGAGAAGATCGCGATCAGCGCCAGCGGGAAATACCAGCGGCTGGCAATCGAGGGAAAGGTCGCGATGAAGACCCGCCCGATTGCCGCAAAGGCGGCCGACTTGGTCGCCACCGACATGAAGGTGGTGACCAGGGTCGGCGCGCCTTCGTACACGTCCGGCGTCCACATGTGGAAGGGCGCCGCCGACGCCTTGAATGCCAACCCCACCGAGAGGAACCCGATCCCGAGCAGGAGCAGGACGTTGCTCGATGCGCCCAGCCCGCTCGCGGTCGTGAAGGCCGCAATCCCGCGAAGCGTCGTGCTTCCTGTCGCGCCGTAGATGAGGGCCATCCCGTAAAGCAAAAAGCCGCTGGCAAAGCCGCCCAGCAGCAAATACTTCATCGCCGACTCCTGGGAGCGGGGCGCCGTGCGGGCGAACCCGGAAAGGACGTAGAGCGAGATCGATAACAGCTCGATCCCGAGGAAGATCGTCATCAGGCTGGTGGCGGCCGCCAGCAGCATCATCCCGGCGGTGGCACCCAGCAGGAGGATGTAGTACTCGCCGAAGTCCAGGTCGAGGGCACGGAGGAAGCGCGGCGAGATCAGCACCGTGAGGATGCTGATCACGATCAAGAGCACGTTGAAGAAGGCGGCCAGACTGTCGGCGACGACCGTATCGCCGAAGGCGGCCCGGTTCTGGCCCCACAGCGGGATGCTGGCCACCAGGGCGCCAAGCAGTCCGGCGACACTCACCGCCACCAGCCAGCGACGTCGGCTGGCGGGAATGACGAGATCGAGAAAGAGGACAACGATGGCGGTCCCGGTCACGATCAGCTCCGGCAGGATGACGCCGTAGTCGATCCCGATGCCGTTCAGGTTGATGGTCATCGGAGCAGCACCGGTAGCGCTTTCACGGTCGCCTCCACCGCCGCCGGAAAGAAGGCGGGACTGACCCCGATCACGATCATCAAGGCCAGCAGGGGCGCCAGCGCCCCGACGTCGGCGACCCGCATCTCACCGAAGCCGGCCGGCTGCGGCGGTGTCTCCTGGAAGCTCCCCTGATAGAAGCGCAGCACGTACCAGGCCGCCAGGATGACGCCGATCCCGGCGGCGACCGCCATCGGGACGAACGCGGTCCAGGCGCCAAGCATGATCAGGAACTCGCCGACGAATCCGTTCAGGCCGGGAAGACCAAGCGCCGCCAGCGAGATCACCAGGAAGAGCGCGGCAAACAGCGGCGCGCTGGCACCGAGTCCACGCAGCTGAGCCCGGTCGCGGGTGCCGGTCCTTTGCTCGATCATGCCCACGATCAGGAAGAGAGCGGCGATGATGACGCCGTGGTTGACCATCTGCACCAGGGCGCCCTCGATCCCCAGCAGGTTGCCGGCGAAGATCCCCAGCCCGATGAAGCCGAGGTGACTCATCGAGGCGTAGGCCACCAGCCGCTTCAGGTCGGTCTGCACCAGCGCCATGAAGGCGCCGTAGAGGATGCCGGTTGTCGCCAGCACGGCGAGCGCCGGCCCCAGACTGTGCGCCGCATCGGGGAACAGCGACAGGTTGAAGCGCAGGAAACCGTACGCGCCGAGCTTCGACACCAGCCCGGCAAGGACGATCACCACCGGGATCGGCGAGGCCGTGTAGGCGGCGGGCAGCCAGGTGTGCAGCGGAAAGAGCGGCATCTTGATGGCAAACGCGAGGGCGAAGCCCAGGAACAGCAACTGCGGGATGCCGATCGCGCCGAGGTTCAACGGCAGGTGCCACACGCCTGACGCCGGATGCTGGACGAGCACGGTCCAGTCGAAGCTCAGCTGGCCGGTCTGCGCGAAGGTGATCGCGGCAACGGCCAGGATCGCGACCAGCATGGCAAAGCTACCGAAGACGGTGTAGATCAGGAACTTGAAGGCAGCGTAAACGCGCTGGCCCTCGCCCCAGACCCCGATCAAGAAGTAGAGGGGAACCAGCATCGCCTCCCAGAACACATAGAAGAGGATGAGATCGAGGGACAGGAGGATGCCGGCGGTGGCCGCCTCCAGGATCAGCAACAGCAGGATGAACTGCTTCAATCGCGGCGCGGCCGAGCTCGTGACCAGGATGGCGATCAGAAACAGCAGCGCGTTCAGCCCGAGGAGGAAGAGACTCAAGCCATCGACCCCGAGGTGGTAGCTGATGCCGACCGCCGGCACCCACTGGCGAGCTTCCTCGAACTGGAGGTGAAGGTTGCCGACGCCCTGCTGGAATCCGCCGATGATGACCAGCACCAGCACCAGGGTGATCACCGAAGCGAGAACCCCGATCTGCTTGACGACGCGCCGGGCCACGGCCGGCGTGAGTGCAACCAGGAGCGCACCCGACAGCGGGATGACGATGGTCAGCGTCAACCAGGGGACGGCGGTGGGGAGCGCGTACCAGCCCATCAGCCCAGCCTGACCGGAAGGTAGCCGAGGAACGCGGCGACGACCAGTACGACACCGATGGCGCCACCCAGGGTCCAGAGCGCGTAACTGCGGACGCGGCCGGTCTGGATCAGGCGAAACTCTTTCGCCTCCACCAGGAAGAAGTCGGCCACCCCGTTGACTGCGGCGTCGATCACCCGAGACTCGATCCGATCATTCAAGAAGCGGGCGAGCGCGAACCCGGGGCGGACAAACACCCGATCGTAGAGCTCGTCGATGTAGTACTTGTGCTCGACCAGGGTGTGCAGCGGACCGAGTCGCGTCCGCCAGGCGACCGCGAGCTCCGGCCGCCGAGCGTGGAGCAGATAGGCCATCCCGAAGCCGGCCAGCGCCACCACCACGGAGAGCGCGGCAAGCCCGAGGACAACCGTGAAGCCCGCCTCCACCGGGTTGCCAAAAATCGGTGCCAGGAAATTCGCGACCGGGAAGTAGCCGGCCACCACCGCGCCGGTGGCGAGGATCACGACCGGGACGGTCTGAATGGGCGGCGCCTCGTGCAGGTGGCGATCGTCACGGGACAACCACTCCCAGCCGAAGGCGATGAAGAAGAGGCGGAACATGTAGTAGGCGGTCAGCCCCGCCGTGATCAGGGCCAGCACACCCAGCCAGAATTCACTGCCGGCTGCGCTCAATGCCGCTCGGATGATCTCGTCTTTGCTGAAGAACCCGGCCAGCAACGGGAACCCGCTGATGGAGAGCGTACCGATCAGGAAGGTCCAGAATGTGATCGGCAGCCCCGCCCGCAGGTTGCCCATATGGCGGATGTCCTGATCGTCATGGAAGGCGTGGATGACATTGCCTGCCGCCAGGAAGAGCAGGGCTTTGAAGAAGGCGTGGGTCATGAAATGGAACATGCCGGCCGCGTAGGCGCCGATCCCCACGGCCAGGAACATGTACCCGATCTGGCTCATCGTCGAGTAGGCGAGGATCCGTTTGATGTCGACCTGCGCGGTTCCGATCGTGGCGGCGAAGAAGGCGGTGACCCCGCCCACGACGGCCACCGTGGCGGCGGCCGTCGGAGCCCAGTCGTACAGGAGGTGCATACGCGCGACCAGGTAGACCCCCGCCGTCACCATGGTGGCAGCGTGGATCAGTGCCGAAACGGGTGTCGGGCCTTCCATGGCGTCCGGCAGCCAGGTATGCAGGGGAAGCTGGGCCGATTTCGCGACCGCGCCGACCAGCAGCAGAAGACAGATGGCCGTAATGACCATTCCCCCCTTCGGCAGTTGATGAACGCGGCTGAAGATCGCGGTGTAATCCATCACCCGCAGGTTGAGGAAGAGCAGAAAGGCGGCGAAGATCATGCCCACATCGCCGATGGTGTTCATCACGAAGGCTTTGCGCGCCGCGACCACCGCCGACGTTCGCTCGAACCAGAAACCGATGAGCAGGTAGGAGCTGAGGCCGACGCCCGCCCAGCCGATGATCAGCCAGACCAGGTTTCCCGAAAGGACGAGCAGCAGCATCGATAGCACGAAGAGGTTCATGTAGGCGAAGAATCGCGAGTAGCCCTGGTCCTCTCCCATGTAGCCGATGGAGTAGGCGTGGATCAGGAAACCAACGCCGGTGATCACGAGGATCATCAGGGTGGAGAGCGGGTCAACATAGAGGTTGAAGGGAACGTTGAAATCGCCGCTCTGCCACCAGATGAAATAGGTCTGATCCAGGGGCTTTGCGCCGGTCAGCAACTGGATCAGGATGGCAAGCGACAGGATGAACCCGAGACCTATACTGCCGGCGCCGACCCAGCCCACCACCCGGCGGGGTAGTTGGCGGCCGAACAGCGCATTGACCAGGAAACCGGCAAGTGGGGCCAGCAGAACCAGCGGCGCCAGCGTGTCCACGGCTCGGCTACTCCTTCATCAAATCGAGTCCGTCGACGTCCATCTGCCGGCCGGCCCGGTAGACCTGCACGATGATCGCGATCCCGACCACTACCTCGGCCGCCGCCACCGTGATCACGAGGAAAGCAAAAACGACGCCATCGAGCGAATTCAGGTAGCGGCTGATCGCGGCGAAGGCGAGGTTCACCGCGTTGAGCATCAGTTCGATGCACATGAAGACGACCAGCGGGTTGCGCCGGACCAGGAAGCCGATCGCGCCCATCGTGAACAGCGCGCCGCTCAAGAGGAGGAAGGTATAGGCCGGGACGGGCATTAGCGAATCCTCCGCATGGCCAGGTAGACGGCGCCCACCGCCGCGATCAGCAGCAGCACCGACGTCACCTCGACCGGGAAGAGGAATGTCGTGTAGAGGGCCGTCCCCACGCTCTGCACGTTGCCGACCGCGTTGATCACCTCGGGCGTGGACGGACCCGACCGGCCCGTCAACCCCTGGTTGACGAGCAGCACCCCGAGCAGGGCGGCGAAGATCACCCCGAAGACGATCCCGTAGATCCACTCACCGCCGCGGGCCGGTCCGAGCGTGACGTCGGACACCGGATTCATCAGGGCGATGATGAAGACGAAGAGCACCATCACGGCACCGGCGTAGACGATCACCTGGGCGGCGAACAGGAATTGCGCATTCAGCATCAGGAACAGGACGGCCAGGCCCAGCATGTTGCCGACCAGCGCCAGGGCGTTGTAAATCGGCCGCCGGAAGGCGATCACGCCGGCGGCGGTGACGAGCTCCCAGGCCGCCACGATGGCGAACCCGACTACCACTTGCGGGCTACCGGTTGCGCCGACGGCGCGCCGGAGGGGACGGCGGTGTCGCCGACGCTCGCGCTCAGGGGCTCCAGCATGTCCTCCTTGACGGCGATGAACTTGTCCGGATGGTCATCCGCCAGGTCGTACCGCGGGCCCATCGTGATGGCATCGTAGGGACATGCTTCTTCGCACATCCCGCAGTAGATGCAGCGAAGCAGGTTGATCTCGTAGCGCTTGGCGTAGCGCTCGCCGGGAGAGACCCGATGCTCGGGCGTATTCTCGGCCGCCTCGACCACGATGCAGCCGACCGGACATGCGATGGCGCAGAGCTCGCAGCCGACACACTTCTCAAGGCCGTCGGCATAGCGGTGCAGGATGTGCTTGCCGCGCTCGCGAGGCGGCACCGGCTTCTGCCGCTCCGGGTACTCGATGGTGACGATCGGCCGGGTATTGTGTTTGAAGGTCGTCAGCAGCGCGCGGGCGATGTAGATCGGACCGAGAAAGATCTCGCGCAGGGCCATCAGAGGGTGCCCTCGGCCGCCACCACCACGACGGCGGTGATCATCATCATCGCCAGTGACAGCGGAAACAGTGATTTCCAGCCCAGCGCCATCAGCCGGTCATAGCGCATACGGGGGAGCGTCGCCCGCAGCCAGACATAGACATAGAGCAGCACGATGACCTTCAGGAGGAACCACCAGGGACCGGGAAGGATCCCAAGCGGGCCCCACCAGCCGCCGAGGAAGACGACGGTCGCGATCGAGCTGACGATGATCATGTTGATGTACTCGGCCATGAAGAAGAGGGCGAAGCGCATCCCGGAGTACTCGGTGTGGTACCCGGCCACCAGCTCGGTCTCCGCCTCCGGGAGGTCGAAGGGCGCCCGGTTCGTCTCCGCGATGCCGGCGATCAGGTAGAGGAAGAATGCCGGGAGGAGCGGGATGATGAACCACCAGGTGTGCTGGGCATTGACGATATCGACGAGCTTGAGGGAGCCGGCCAGGATGAAAACCGGCACCAGCGAAAGGCCCAGCGCCATCTCGTAGCTGATCATCTGAGCCGACGACCGAAGCGCGCCGAGCAACGAATACTTGCTGTTCGAAGCGTAGCCGGCGAGGAAGATCCCGAAGACGCCGACCGAGGTCACCGCCAGATACCACAGCACCCCGATGTTGACGTTCATCACGTACCAGCCGATGGAGTGGCCGAAGAGGCGGAGTGGGCCGGGTCCGCTGACGGGAATGATGGCGAAGCTCGCCAGGGCGGCGCACACGGAGATCAGCGGCGCCAGCAGATACAGGAAGCGATCCCGTCCGGCCGGCGTGCTGCTTGACTTGAAGAACAGCTTGAGACCGTCGGCGGCCGGCTGGAGCAGTCCCCAGGGCCCAACCCGATTCGGTCCGGGCCGCTGCTGCAAGCGCGCCTGGACTTTGCGTTCGAACAGGGTGAGGTATGCGAAGCCGGTCAGCAAGCCGAAAATCACGATCACCGTCTTGATCAGGGTCTCGACGACGATCTCGGTGGTCATGCCGGCTCGCTCCAGAGCACGCGCTCTCCCCGGTTCAATGCGGCGTAGGGTGGCAGGCTTCGCACCAGGTCGGCCGCAATATCGGAGACGGAGTCGTACGTCCAGGCAGCGCCCAGGCCGTTGGCAAGCTCCTGGAAAACGCGCCAATCCTCCAAAACCCAGTCAGCATCCAGGCCACGCGCGATCCGCTGCACCCGGCCCTCCATGTTCGTGACGGTGCCGTCTTTCTCTGTAAAGGTGTGACCGGGGAGGACGACATGGGCCATCTCATCAAGCGGCGACGGCTTGAATCGGTGAAAGACGAGCAGCGGCAGGGTCGGCAACCACATCGATTCCGCGTCGCTCGGCGTGAAGCCGTGGAGCGGGCTGGACTCGTGAATGTAGAGGGCCCGCAGCCCCGCCCCCGGCCATTCCGTCCTCCCGGTGCCGGCCTGGCCGTTGAGGGCGGCATAGCCAGGTCCGAGGTGCGGGAGGATCCCGAGATCCTTTGCGCCGCGGCCGTTCGGCCCGGTCGTGACGAGCAGTCGCCGCACGCTGCCCTTGATCTTCCGCTGGAGCTTGGTCTGCAGCTCGACAGCCGCTTTCTTGTTGGCCTCGGTGGCGAGGATCCCGACCGCGGTGCAATCCGGTCGCACGCTAGCGACCGCCTCAGCCACTTGGCTGGCGCCGATCTTCAGCACGTTCACACCTTTGCGCTGGCTCTTGAACAACCGCAGGTGCAGTACCGGGGCGGCGTCGATCACGTCCTGGCCCCCGAGCACCACCACCTGGTCGCAACCCTCGATATCGGCGATCGGCAGCGCCGTGTCATCCGGCTCGGTATCGGGGATGGCCGCGCTGCGGTGATCGAGGTGGGGCGACCGCAGCACCTCTCGGAAGAGCCGGCGGAAGAGGAAGAGCTCCTCGTTGGTGTCGGCGGGTGACGCCCAGCCGGCGACCTGCCCACCGGCCCGCTTCAGGCCGTCGACTGTGAAGGCGATCGCTTCGTCATAGGTCACCTCTTCCAGCCGACCGCCCCGCCGGATGCGCGGCCGCTCCTGCGACTGGCGCTGGAAGTTGGGGAAGCTGTAACGGCCGAAGTCGCACAGCCAGCTGTCATCGACAGCGGCGTTCTCGCGGGATTGAAACCGGCCGATCTTGTTGTTCCGGGCGTCGATCTGGATGTTGCAACCCATGCTGCAACCGGGACAGACGCTCGGCGTTCGGTCCAGATCCCACGGCCGGCTGATGAACCGATACTGCCGCGCGGTCAGCGCCCCTACCGGGCAGATCTCGGTCCAGTTGCCCTGGTAGTTGGATTGGGCCGGCTCGTCGTTGAAGGTGCCGATGATGGTGTGGACGCCGCGCTGGATCAGGGCCAGTTCCCGTTCGCCGGAGATTTCCTCGCTGAAGCGAGTGCACCGCCAGCAGAGGATGCAGCGCTCGCGGTCGAGGACGATCTTGTCGGATAGCGGCACCGCCTTGTCGAAGTGCGCTTTGTCGAACTGGTATCGGCTGGCGCCCGGGCCGTACTGAAAGGTCTGGTCCTGCAGCGGACATTCGCCGCCCTTGTCGCAGATCGGGCAGTCGAGCGGGTGGTTGATCAGCAGGAACTCGAGCACACCCTTCTGGTACTTGTTGACCTGGTCGGTGGTGGTCTTGACCACCATGCCGTCGGCGACGTAGACCGCGCAGGCAGGCTGCAGCTTGGGCATCTTCTCGACTTCGACGAGGCACATCCGGCAGACGGCGACGGGCGCCATCTTCGGATGCGAGCAAAAGATGGGAATATCGATGCCGATCTTCTTGGCGGCGTCCAGGATGAGCGTCCCCTTGGGTACGGTCACCGACTGACCGTTGACGGTCAGCGTGACCTGGTCGGTTTGCACCGTGGCCATCAGGCCACAGCCTCCTGCACCGATTTCTTGAAGGGGCAACCCCTTTCGGAAATGTGCTCCTGGAACTCCTCGCGAAAGAACTTGATCACGCTTCGGGGGAACCAGGTCGACGCATCACCCAGCGGGCAGAAGGAGCGGCCGTCGATGTTGTAGCCGATGTCGAGCAGCAGGTCGATGTCGCCGGGCTTGGCCTCCCCGGCTTCGAACTGGTCGAAGAGGTTCGCCATCCAGAAGGTCCCCTCCCGGCACGGCGTGCACTTCCCGCAGCTCTCGTGCTCGAAGAACTTGACGTAGCGGCGCGCCGCGTCGACCATGCAGGTGGTCTCATCCATCACCACCATCGCCCCAGCGCCCGCCAGCGAGCCGGCCTTGGCGATGGCGTCGAAGTCCAGGCCGACATCGAGGTGCTGGGGCAGCAAGACCATCATCGACGCGCCGCCAGGCTGGAACGCCTTCAGCTTGCGGTTCTTCCAGACGCCGCCGCCATGCTCCTCGATCAGCTCGCGGATCGGCGTGCCGTTCTCCATCTCGTAGTTGCCGGGCCGGTTGACGTGGCCGCTCATGCACCACAGCCGAGTACCTGATCCGGTGGGGGTGCCGATGGCCGCGAACCACTCGGCACCATTCAGGACGATGTGCGGCAGGTTGCAGACGGTCTCCACGTTGTTGACGACCGTGGGTTTGCCGTAGAGTCCCTTGACCGCCGGAAAGGGTGGCTTGAGGCGGGGCTCACCGCGGTAACCCTCGAGCGAGGTCAGCATGGCGGTCTCCTCGCCACATATGTAGGCGCCGGCGCCGCGGTGCAGGATGACGTCGATGTCGTAGCCCTTGCCCAGCACGTTCTTGCCCAGGTAGCCCGCCTGGCGGGCCTCGTCGATAGCCTTTTCCAGCGCCTCGTGCTGGGGGAGGTACTCCCCTCGGATATAGATGAAGGCCAGGTTGCACCCGATCGCGTAGCTGGCGATCAGTATGCCCTCGAGAACCTGATGGGGACTCTCCTCCATCAAGTACCGATCTTTGAAACAACCGGGCTCGCTCTCGTCGGCATTGCAGACCAAGTAGCGCGGGTACATGCCCTTGGGCAGGAAGCCCCACTTGTTTCCGGTCGGGAAGCCGGCTCCACCGCGGCCGCGCAAGCCACTCTTTTTCACCATGTCGACCAGCGCATCCGGCTGCATCTCGAGCGCCTGCTTGAAGCCGGAGTAGCCCCCGGTCCGCTCGTAGACCGCCAGCTGCTCGAGGTTCTCGGTGGCAAAATCCTTTGTCAGTAGCGGCCTGATCGCCATCAGTTCTGGACCTTCTTGGTTCGCGGACGGGCGGCAGGACGCGCCTTTTCAGGCTTGACCGGCGCGGGCGTTACCGCCGGCGCCGCTGCTACCTCCGGCTTGGGCTCAGCGGCATGCGGCGCGGGCTCCTCTCTGAGCCGCTCGATGATCGCGTCGATCCGCTCGGGGGTCAGGTCCTCCTCGAAGCGGTGATCGACCTGCATCATTGGCGCGCCGCCGCAGGCGCCAAGGCATTCGATTGTGGAATGCCACGTGATGGCACCGTCCTTCGTGGTTTGCCCGGCACGAACGCCGAGCTGACGTTCCAGGTACGCCACCATCTCGTCGGCACCACGCAGCATGCAGGGGGCGTTGATGCAGATCACGACATCATGGCGTCCTTCGGGCCGGGTGAGGAACATGGAATAGAAGGATGCGGTGGCCTCGATCAGCGATGGCGGCAGGCCCAGGTGCTCAGCGATCTCATGCATGGCCTCGTCAGTGACATAGCCCTGTTCGTGCTGTGCCGCCCAGAGTGCGGGGATGATGGCCGACTGGCTGGATGGATATCGCGCGGCCAGGTCTTTGATCTGCTCCGCAGTCGACTTCGCCAGCGCCACTAGCGGTCACAATCCCCGAGGATGAAGTCGAGGCTGCCCATAATCGCGATCACGTCCGCGACCAGGACGCCCTGCACCAGCTTTTTGAGCGCCTGGAGATTGCAAAACGACGGCGGCCGGACCTTCATCCGGTAGGGCTTGTTGGTGCCATCCGAAACCAGGTAGAAGCCCAGCTCGCCGCGCGGGCTTTCGACGAAGGCGTAGACATCGCCGACCGGACCCTTGAAGCCTTCGCTGACGAGCCGGAAATGATGGATGACCGCCTCCATGCTCTTGCTGAGCTCGGCTCGCGGCGGCAAGGCGACCTTGCGGTCGGCAGTGAGCCAGGGGCCGTCCGGCAGGTTATCGACCGCCTGCTGCAGAATTCGCAGGCTCTGGCGCATCTCAGCCACCCGCATCCGGTACCGGTCGTAGCAATCTCCGTTCGTTCCGACCGGCACCTCGAAGTCGTACTGCTCGTAGCCGCAGTACGGAAAGGCCTTGCGAACGTCGTAATCGACGCCGGACGCACGTAACACCGGCCCGGTAACGCCCGCCTCGATGGCGTCCTCGCGCGAGATCACCCCCACACCCTCTGTCCGTTGCCGCCAGATGGGGTTGTCCGTCAGCATCGACTCGAAGTCGTCGATCCGGCCCGGCATGACGTCGATGAACCGCTGGAGCTGGTCGAGCCAGCCCTCCGGCAAATCCCACGCCACCCCGCCGACCCGGGTGAACGACGTCATCATGCGGACGCCGGAGTAGGCCTCGTTCAGGTCTAGAGCCAGGTCGCGGTCGCGCCACGCATAAAAGAATCCGGAGTAGACGCCGAGGTCGAGCCCGGTGGTTCCCAGCCAGAGCTCATGGCTGGAGACCCTTGCCAGCTCCATCATGATCACCCGGATCGCCTGCGCGCGCGGGGGTACGTCGACCCCGATCAGCTTTTCGACCGCGCTGACGAACCCCACGTTATTGATCGGCGGGGCGAGGTAATCCATCCGGTCGCTGAAGGTGATGCCCTGGGTGTAGGTCTTGTCTTCGAAGGATTTCTCAAACCCGGTGTGGAGATAGCCGATGTCGGCATCGGCGTCGCGCACGATCTCACCATCCAGCTTGAGGCGAACCCGCAGCACGCCGTGCGTGCTCGGGTGATGGGGCCCCATGTTGAGCTCCATCCATTCGGTTTCGGGCTCGTGCTCGGGGCCATACGGTTCCTGGGCGACGTCGCTCTTAACCACGGATGGCGTCGGGCTCCAGCCCTTCGAGTTTCTGATCACTGAAAATCACCGGCTCGCCAAACGAGACGTAGTCCTTGCGCAGCGGAAACCCCTCCCAGGTCTCAGGCATGAGGATGCGGCGCAGGTCAGGGTGGCTATCGAACCTGATGCCCAACAGGTCCCAGGTCTCGCGTTCGTGCCAGTTCGCGGCGGGCCAGACCGACGTGAGGCTGGGGACATGTGGATCAGGCATGGAGGCGGCAGTCTTGATCCGGATGCGGGTTTTGTCAGCCAGCGAGCGCACTTCCCAGACCACGGTGAATCGCGGATCGCGCGCCGGCCAATCGACCGCTGTCGCGTAAAGCAGGTAATCGAATCCCTCGTCAGCTTTGAGGTAACGGGCCAGGTCAACCACCACGGCCGGCTCGACGACAACGCTGAGGTCGCCGCGGAAATCGGAGCTTTCCTGCAGGGCTTGCTTGAACCGATCGCCGATCCGCTGCACCAGCGTATCGGTCGTCTTCACACTCATCTCGCCGGCCTTCCCCTAAAGCACAACGGCCCGGCCGTCAGGCCGAACGCTTGACCAGCGGCTCACCACGGATCTTGCGCTGGAGCTTGATGACGGCGTCCAGTAGGGCCTCCGGACGAGGGGGACAGCCCGGCAGGTAGATGTCAACGGGGATGATCTTGTCCACGCTCTGGACGATTGCATAGTTGTTGAACATCCCGGCGGAGGAGGCGCACGCGCCCATCGCGATCACCCACTTGGGCTCGGGCATCTGGTCGTAGACCTGGCGGATCACGGGCACCATCTTGATGGCAACCCGGCCCGAAACGATCAGCAGGTCGGACTGCCGCGGTGACGCCCGAAAGAGCTCGGAACCAAACCGCGAGATGTCTTGCCGGGGGCCGACCGCGCCCATCATCTCGATGGCGCAGCAGGCAAGGCCGAACAGCGCGGGCCAGATCGCGCTCGATCGGCCCCAGTTGATCACCTTGTCGAGGGTGGTGGTGAGGACGTTGTCACCGAGGGCGTTCAGCGGAGTCGGTCCGGCGGCGCGACCGGTTTGGAAGGGTCCCGGGCGAAGCTTCAGCTCCCCCATTCGAGCGCTCCCTTGCGCCAGGCGTAGATCAAGGCCACCAGCAGGATGGCGGCGAACACCGCCATCTCGACGACGCCGAACCAGCGCAGTCCCTTGACGATCACGGCCCAGGGGTAGATGAAGATGGCCTCGACGTCGAAGATGATGAAGAGCATGGCCGTCAGGTAAAAGCTGATGGCAAAGCGGCGGCGTGCACCAGTGCGCGGCACGATGCCGGACTCGTAGGGCAGATCCTTCGCTGCGGATCGCCGGCTGCCCGCCAACCAGGGCGGAAGGAAGAGGGCGATGAATCCGAAAACCAGGACCGCAGCAAGAAAAATGAGCAAGGGAAAATAATCGCTCAGCACGGTATGCGCCTAAGTCTAACAAAGAGGTTTCTGAATACGGACCGCAGATCGGAGCCCATCGCGTCGAATCAGGTCAACGCCCTATGGGCGTAAGTCCTCCAGCTCCCACAAGGCCCCCGAATGGTGGGCGGGCGGGAAAAAGCCGTCCGGATTTTCTTCGATCATCTGGCCGCTGTGCTTTCGAAACCTGCAGACCGTGCACATGTACTGACCCGGGATCGGGATCCGGTCGCCGGGCTTGAAGCGGTCACCGATTCGCACCCCCTTGCCTGGCTCGGGCCGCGGCGCCGCCGCCCCGGGTGACCAGGCTCCGCTTTCCACCAGCGCCCGCGGGGGGACGGAGCCGTTCGAATCGGGTTTGACCGCCGCCGCGGATTTCGGAAAGAACGGAACGGCCGGCATGCCGGACTGCCGCGGGTCGCGCGTCCAGCCCAGGGCATTGATCTCGCGCAGCCAGCGCTTGAGGTAGATGGTCCGCTTGACGTCGCTGATGTCGACGATCTCCGTAAAGGGAATCATCAGGTCGGGCTGTCCTCGGTCGACCACCCGCATGTAGGAGTCCGTCGAGAGGAAGAGCGACTGGGCGGGACCGTCGAAGATTTCGCTTACGGTCCCCAGTTCGCCGTCCCGCGCCTCCACGGTGTCGCCGATTTGGACGGCCCACTGAACTACGGGCACACGCCGACTCCGCTCGTCATGGAATGCCGCGTATTGTAAGTGACGTGGCCGGCGAGCGATTCGGGCCCAACACTGCCCAGGTCGAGGCGTTTCTCGACCGGCTCCGCCGCCTGACTGTGCCGGAGTGGGAAGTGGTGATGAAGGCGGCCCCGGGGCTGGGAGCCATCCCGGACCTTGAGATCAGGCAGTCGCCGGAGTATTTCGGCGCCCTCGACCGTGCGACGAGGGTCGCAAAGAGCGAGATCTTTCCCGGCTCGGAGTCGGCCTTCTACGACGCGATGCGGACCGCACAGCTGGCCGCCGACGCCAGCGCCTTTCAACCCTCGACCCGGCCCGAGCCAGCCAGTTCTACCGTGGTCGACGATGAGCGCCTGTCGCCCGAGGCGCAGGACGACGCCATCACCCGGATCATGTCCACCGCTTACGAGGAGGAATCCTGGCGGCGGGTAATGAATGCCTGCATGGTCGCGGCCGGCGCACTCGTCGTACGGAAGGCATTACCGGTCGAGCAGTTCAGGACCCTTTTCGCACCGTTCGCCGGCCTTTAGCTGACGGTCACGTCGGTGCTCGATACCGGACCCAGAGTCGGGCTCGTACTTGCGACGGTCAGCTGGTAGGGCGTCGATGAGGCCTTGTCGATTCTGCAACCGCTGAAGGTGGCGACGCCATTCGTCACCGTGGCGGGAGCCGTGCTGCAGGTCAGGGCTGCTGTCGGATCGCCATTCGCGTAGCCCAGCGTCACCCCGGTCGTGCTGTCGGTGTCCACGACGTTGCCAAAGGAATCCTCGACCGACACGACGGGCTGGCTGGCAAAGGCCACGCCGGCCATTGCCGTGCTGCTCGGCTGTGTGGTAAAGACGAGCTGGGTGGGCGTGCCGGCTTGAATCGTGATGCCGCTGCTGAGGCCGGAGGTCAGCGACGTACTGGTCGCCGTCAGGGTATAGCTCCCCTTCTTGTCGACGCTCAGACCGGTGAAACTGGCCACCCGCCCGAGAGCGTTGCGCCGTTGGGGACGGTCAGCGCAAGCGAGACCGTCCCGGCGAAGTCGATGACCACATTCCCGGAGGCGTCCTCGACCGACACGGCGGCCGCGAAGCTCGCGCCGGCCACCGCTGAGGCCGGTGGGTTGCTGGTAACGACCACCTTGGAAGCCGCGCCAATCGTGGTGACGCTATCGGTTGTCGGCTGGATGGCAGTCCCATTCACACTCGGCACCCGAAGCTGATAGGTGTACGTCGAAGACGGGTTGAGGCCGGTCGCGGTGACGGTGAACGTGACCGGCGTCACCTTATCGGCTGGAACCGGCGTCGCGTAGCTGTGCTGATCGAAGGGGCTCGCGGTGTTCGTCAGGACGAAATGGCCCTGGCTAGCGGTCGCCCAGCCGTTCGGGTCGATGCGACCGTGCAGTCGCGCACTGCCGGCTCCGATCATGTCCGCGGGGGCGTTCACGGTGACGCTCGGCAGCGTAATCGTATCCGCCGTGAACGGCTGCGTCTTCGGGTTCGGGTCCATCAGGTTGTGCAGCGGATCCGGCACGCAATCGTGCGCGCCGCTGGCGGACACCGTCTGGCTGGCGGTGGGCGCTAACGTGGAGTCGATCGGCGCCGTCCCCATCCAGCTCCGTGGAGTCTGCCAGGTACCTGAAAAGCTGACCGGGGCGCTGGCGTAGGTGACGGCTGGCGCCGTGGACTCTTGATTCATATTCCGGGTGAAGGTGAGGGTCGCCTCGACGCGGCCGGTGCCCAGCGAGCCGGTGGACCTTACCGGATCGAGCGGCTGCGAGCTGCTCGGCTTGCCCGTGATCGCAATCGTCGCGGCGGGCCTCTGGGTCGGGAAGTAGGTCGCAACGGCGACGCCACCGGAGAGTTGCCCGCCGCTTGGTCCGCCCGCCTGGCCCCACCAGTTGTTCTCGGCGCTGGCGGTCCCAGGCGCCGTCACGCCGACCGTGGGTACGAAGTCGCTTTCCTTCACCGTCAGCGAGCCATCGCCGCTCACCCCTCCCGACTGGATGCTCGAACACTCGACAGTGACCGCAGCTCCGCTCGTCCGGATGGCCGGGCTCGCGTCGTTGGTGAAGACGTTGCGCGCCAGGTCCGCCGGCGCATTATGGAGATCGATCGACACGCCGCCGACGTGGTCGAACTGGTTGTCGGTGATCGTATCCGTGGACCCGCTACTCGTACTGTCGATGGCGTCGAGGCCGATCCGGCTGAACGCGACGTTCGTGACAGACACCGCCGACCCGCTCACCACGATCGC
>Ga0209058_1002008_pt1 | contig 16998 bp, 20 predicted proteins | sample GraSoiAngelo_147_FD_185904 | JGI IMG/M metagenome (GOLD analysis project Ga0209058, IMG submission 185904) | Grasslands soil microbial communities from the Angelo Coastal Reserve, California, USA - 14_1009_05_40cm (SPAdes) (version 2) | ecosystem: Environmental > Terrestrial > Soil > Grasslands ... | reverse complement strand
ATTGCGCCCACTCAATGGCTCGGTGCTTTGATCGAGGCCTCGAAACAGATCTTCATCATCGGCTGGAAAATCGCCTTGCCTATTTTTGTAGCGAGCTTCGTTATTGAAATGACCGTCGGATTCATCTCCCGCATGCAGCCGCAGATCAACACCATGGTCGTGGCGGTTCCCCTGAAAATTCTCGTGGGCATTGTCATCTTGGGCGCTTCGATGACGTTTGTGCCGCGTGCCATCGGCTCCATGATGGAGACGATGGTCTTGAGGAAATAGGATGGCCCGCCAGGGCGAACGCACAGAAAAAGCCACATCGCGGCGAAGGCAACGCGCAAGGGACCAAGGACAGTTTGCATACTCCCAAGAACTGACTTCCGCGATGACACTCGCGGCTTGCGTTGTGACGGCATTCTATTGCCTCCGGTCTCCATCCGGCTTTCGGGCGTTTTTCGCCGGCCTACTCGAGAATGCCGCTACTGAAAGCGGTGCAGAACTGGTTCGCCGGGCGGGAACGTATTTTCTAATCGTGGCGGCTCCCATCTTTGCCACCGCTGTGATTGCGGCGCTTGCGGGAAATTTCATTCAAGGTTTGCCGATCTTTCCCCGAGACTCCCCGGCGTTCAAGTGGGACCGCCTGAATCCGATTCACCGACTATCGCGCCTGAAAACCCAGGTTTCCTGGATTCAGTGGTTGAAACTTTTGTTCCTCGTTGGTGTCGTCGGAGTGGTCGTGTGGAAAACGCTCGCGGCGTCCTGGGAGCAACTGATCATGCTTCCTGCATATTCGATCGCGGCTTCGAATTCGGTCATACGCTCTCTCACATTTCGCATTTTCCTGTACATCACAGGAACTGTCGGAATTTTGGCCATTGGGGATTTCTTCATTCAGCGCTGGCGCTTTGAGCAAAGCATCAAACAGACAAAAGCCGAGGTCAAGGAAGACAGGAAAGCCCTGGAGGGTAATCCCATGATCAAGGCCAAAATCCGCTCGATTCAGCGCGACGCTGCACGCCGCCGAATGATGTCACGTGTGAAAGACGGCGATGTCATTGTTACCCATCCGACGCACTATGCCGTTGTGCTGGAATACAAACCGCAAACGATGGCCGCCCCGCGCGTTGTAGCGAAAGGCCGCAACTTGTTGGCGCAAAAGATCAAAGAACTGGGTCGGGAACATGACATCCCCACCGTCGAAAATGTGCCTCTTGACCGCGCTTTGTATCGCAGCGTCGGCATCGAGCAGGAGATTCCAGTGGAACTTTATAAGCCCGTTGCTGAAGTGCTTGCATACGTTTACAAGAGTCGCAAGCGTACTTAATAGGCAATTCTTGCCGGTTGGCACTGAGGTTGCACAACCGGTGGCGCCATGAAGTCGCAGATAGCAATGCCAATAGCAATCGTCGTTATCCTGATTGCTGTCCTCATCCCACTGCCAACGGTCATCCTCGATGTCCTGATATCGTCGAATATTGCATTGTCCGTGGTCATATTGCTGGCTGCGGTCTACCTTCTGAATCCGCTCCAGTTCTCTTCGTTTCCATCAATTCTTTTGATGTCGACGCTGTTCCGGCTGTCGCTGAATATCGCTTCCACACGGCTCATTCTGCTCAACGGTAGTCGAGGGATGTCCGCTGCCGGCAATGTCATCCGCGCGTTTGGCCAATTCGTCGTCGGTGGTAATTACGCCGTCGGCATCGTGATTTTCCTGGTTTTGATCGTTATCCAGTACGTCGTGATCAACCACGGCGCTGTTCGTATTTCGGAAGTAACGGCTCGGTTCACGTTGGATGCGTTGCCGGGCAAGCAGCTTGGGGTTGATGCGGATCTGAATGCTGGAATCATCGATCAACAAGAAGCCCGCGAACGCCGGGCGGAGATCGGCAGGGAAGCCGAATTCTACGGCGCCATGGATGGCGCCATCCGATTCACCCAGCGCGACGCGGTGGCTTCGATCTTAATTACGCTGATCAACATCATCGGCGGCCTCTTCATCGGCGTCTTCCAGTTCGGGATGCCGGTCGCCTCCGCGCTCACAACGTTCACCGTACTCACGATTGGCGACGGTCTCGTCACCGCGATACCTTCGTTGCTGATCTCGATTGCCGGTGGTTTAGTTACAACTCGCGGCGCGTCGGACCTAAGCATGGGACAAGAGGTTTCGATGCAGCTTTTCTCGAATCCGAAACCGGTCTATTTCGGAGCGGGCATAGTGGCCGGGCTTGGACTGATTCCCGGATTTCCGAAGTTCTCGTTCTTCTTCCTGGCCGCAATACTCGGCTTCATCGCATTCACATTAGCCAAAGCCGCTGCGCAACGAGAAGCCGCTGGCACAACCGGCGTGACGCCGGAAAATGCCGCGGATACGTCGGAAAGAGCCACCAGTTTTCTCAAGATCGATACGCTCGCCATTGAAATCGGCTACGGGCTCATCAGTATTGTCGATGTGCAGCAAGGCGGGGAGTTCCTGAATCGAATCCGCTCGATTCGCAAACAGGTCGCGCAGGATCTTGGCCTCATCGTTCCACCTGTGAATGTTAAGGACAACCTGAAGCTTGCTCCGCGCCAGTATTCGATCCTGCTGAAAGGCGTTGGGATAGCCCGAGGCGAGTTGATGGCCGACAAGTTTCTGGCGATCAATCCGGGCAATGCGACCGAAACGATTCCGGGCACTCCGACAACAGAACCCACATTCGGCCTACCCGCACTCTGGATTACAAAAGACAACCGCGAACGCGCCCGGATGCTCAATTACACAGTCGTGGATCCCGCGACCGTCCTGGCTACACATTTGACGGAGACCATCCGCAGCCATGCCTACGAGCTTCTCGGCCGTCAAGAAGTAAAGGCGCTCATCGATTATGTGGCCGAAACGCACCCGAAGCTTGTCGAAGAGCTGGTTCCCAAGACGCTTTCTGTGGGCGACATCCAAAAAGTTCTACAAAACCTGCTGCGTGAGAAACTTTCCATTCGCGACCTTGTCACGATTTTCGAAACGCTGGCCGACTACGGCGCGCAGACTAAAGACCACATCACGCTGACCGAAATGACGCGCGCAGCGCTGAATCGTTCGATCAGCAAGGCGCTTCTGAACGATCAAAACGAGCTCCCGGTTTTCACGCTTTCGCCGCAATGGGAAGAACGATTGAATCAGGCGATGGTGAGCGGAGAATCCGGCACGTACCTCGCGCTCGATGCCAAAACATTCGAGGGCTTGGTAAAAGTCCTCACCGAGGTTTGCCAAAAGGCGATGGCAGCGCATTGGACACTGCTATGCTCCAGCGGGCTGCGATTCCATTTGCGAAAATTGATCGAACGATTCCTTCCACAATTGGCGGTCATTTCGCCTAACGATATTCCACCTAATGTTCAGATCGTCTCACTTGGAGTTGCAGGACAATGAAGGTCAAGACTTACAACACCCGTTCGCTCCATGAAGGTCTTGAGGACATCAAGCGAGACCTGGGCACCGAGGCGCTCATCTTGAGCACGCGATCCGTTTCGGTTCGGCCCCGTTTCAGCTTATTCAAAAAGCCGGCATGGGAGATTACCGCAGCGCTTGAGGAGAAGGTTGAACCGAAACCTGAACCCTCACTTGGCGCGAAGCGTCAGGTGCGGATCTCAAGTTCGACATCCGCCGCAGCTGCGACAGCGCGGGCTCGTACGGTTCGCGATTCTCGCATGGAAGAACTGATAGCAGAAATCAGCGATCTGAAGAAGTCCCTGCGGTCCTTGACCAAAGCGATTCCAGGCAAATCGGATTTTGGAGATGGCATGTTTGCCGAGCTCGTGAACCAAGGTATTGATCACGACATTGCCGACCATTTGATTGCTACAGCGTCCCGCGGCAATCCCGCACCGTCCGAACAACGCTCCTTTGTGCGCCGGTTGCTCGCCGATCAGTTGAATATCGCTGTCCCGCTGGAACTCTACGCGAAAACACGAGTCGTGAGCGCATTTGTCGGTCCCACCGGAGTCGGAAAGACCACGACGATTGCAAAAATCGCCGGCCATGCCGCGATTCGGATGAAGAAGAAGGTAGCGCTGATTTCCACCGACACGGCGCGCGTCGGCGGGCATGAACAGTTGGCTCGACTGGGAGAACTGCTCGGCATTCCGACATACACCTGTGCGGACGTCTCCACGCTGAAGGATCTGGTTGCCGGTCTCGACGACTGCAATCTGATTCTGATCGATACATCGGGGTCGAGCCCGTCGGATCTTTCCCGGTTGTCGAGGTTGGAGACGGTGACTTCGGCGGCGGATCGAAGAGTTCATCTCGTGATCAGCGCCACCACGCGTTCCGACGACATTACGAAAATCGTTTCACAGTTTCAGCGCTTTTCTCCTGCAAGTGTGATCTTCACCAAGATTGACGAAACGGATTCAAAAGGCGCGCTCACGGGAGATCTGCTACGGAACGAACTTCCGGTTTCATATCTAACGAACGGCCAAGGGGTACCGGAGGATCTGGTAATCCCCACGACAGATGAATTGGCCGGGTTTGTTGTACTTCTGGAGACTCTAATATGACCCATGTCCAAAGAGATGCATTGATTCAAGAAACGCTTCCTCTGATCAAGCACATTGCCCATCGCGTCGCCATACGCTTACCCAGCAATGTCGAAATTAGAGACCTCATCAATGCCGGCGTTCTCGGCTTGATGGATGCCATCGAAAAGTTCGAGCCTGAACGCAATGTCAAATTCAAGACGTACGCTGAGGTCCGCATTCGGGGCGCAATCCTCGACAGTTTGCGGGATCTGGATTGGGCTCCGCGTTCGCTTCGCAAGAAGAGCAAGGATCTTGAAAGAATGTATGCCGGCCTCAGCCAGAAGCTGGGGCGTCCCGCAACGGATGAAGAAGTATCGGAAGCAATGGGTGAGAATATCGAAGACTTCCATGCGTTGGTGGATCAGTTGCACGGTCTGACGATCGGCTCGTTCGAAAACCTCAGCGATAGCGAGGACAGCGAAAATTACATCAACTACTATCCCGATGACGGCAGCAACGACCCATATGTGAAATTCGAATCGAACGAATTGACCCGGCTGTTGGCAGACGCTATCGAAGAACTGCCCGAAAAGGAGCGGCTGGTTCTGTCGCTCTACTATTTTGAAGAATTCACAATGAAAGAAATCGGAGCGCTGCTCGGTGTAAACGAGTCGAGGGTTTCTCAACTTCATACGAAGGCGACCCTGCGCCTTCGGGGAAAACTTGGGAAGCTTGTTCCCGATGTCGACTCCATGTTTCGGACCGCTGCCGCCGGATAAACTCGAATGGCTGAAAGAAAAATTGTCAAATACAACTTCAAACGTCCGGATCGCGTTTCGAAGAACCAGGTCCGATCCTTACATTTTCTACACGACCGGTTCGCGCGAAATTTTTCTTCCGCGGTATCTGCCTATATGCGAACCGTTGTCGAGATCAGCCTTGAAAACATTGTGCAGACCAGCTACGCCGAGTTTTTGAATGCGGTGTCGGATACGACGTGCCATACGGGTATTTCCTTGAAGCCCCTGGACGGTGTGGCCGTCATCGAGATCGGTCCCGAACTTGTCTTTCCGATGATCGACAGGCTGCTCGGCGGTGCCGGCCGCCCGATGACGAACCTAAGGCCGATGACGGAGATCGAACAAAGCGTCATGGAAAATGTTTTGCGGCTGCTCGTCGACAACCTGAGGGAAAGCTGGCGCCCGGTATATCCAATTGAATTCACTCTCACCTCAACGGAAACACATCCCTACATGGTTCAAGCAACGTCGCCGAACGAAATGGTGATCCATTTCCAGTTCCAGGCGCAGATGAAGGAAGCGATGGGCAAGATTCACCTGGTCATACCGACATTGGTGCTCGAGCCGATCGTTCACATCTTCGATCAGGAAGAGCCTGGTCATCGAAAAATTGTCCAGGATGGCACATTGCTGCATCTGCTCCGCCACATTCCTCTCGATGTAAGCATCGAGACCCCTGAGACACCTTTTCCAATGGAATCATTGTTGTCTCTGCAAGTAGGCGACACGCTCGTTTTGGATCATCGGGAAAAGTGGCCTGTCATGATCAAGGTCAGCGGCAAGAATAAACTGTATGCAAGAGCCCAAATGGATGCGACGCACAAGGCTTTCGTTATAACTGGACATGTACCACCAAGAAGAGAGGAGTCGATGAATGGACACATCGCTGAGTAAGAACGAGAACGAAGAAAGCAACAATCTCGCTGTCCTTATGGATGTCCAGCTTCCCGTTTCGATCCGTTTCGGTGAAACAGAAATGGTTCTGGAAGAGATCGTGAAGCTCGGCATCGGATCTGTGATCGAGCTGAATTCCGGAATCGATCAACCTGTCGAACTCGTCGTTAACAACCGCGTCCTGGCTCGTGGCGAAGTCGTTACGATCGATGGATTTTACGGAATACGCATTGCGGAGATCACAAGTGCCGGCGAACGATTTAAGTCTCTCAATTCATAGTCCGGTCCTGATCTACTCGTTTCTCGCAGCCTATGGACTGCTGACGATTCTGATGCTCATATACGTCCGTGCCAAATTTCGATCGGCGGCGAAGACGTTGAATCTGCTCCAGGCGGAATGGCAAAGCGCGCGATCAACACATGAGAGTTTTGTAGGGGCCGCGCATGAACAACTCTCGAAACTAATCGCGCCAAAGCCCGCCTCCAATTTTCCTCAGCGAAACACGGCTGTGAATTTCGACGTGCGCAACGAGGTTATCGCGATGGCCAAGCGGGGAATCGCGCCCCCCGAGATTGCCCGCTCCTGTGGTGTTACTGAAGGCGAAGTCGAAATTGTGTTGGGGATTATCCGGTTGCAGCGCCGATCGGATACCGACATGCGAGAACGGCTGGACCAAAAGACCGGTGATTAAAGCGAGCAAGGTGACAGCGGATCCGGAGCCTCTTGAGAAACCAGGGTTGCGTATTGATGTCACCATTTCGTCAATCGGTGATGCGACAAGTTTGCAGGGTGGCATCCTGCTGTAAACACCACTAATTGGCCAGACGGAAACGTTTATGCCCTCTCCCAAGGCGCTCTTGTTGTGGGTGGCTTCGCCGCCGTCAATGCCAGCACCTGGGTTACTGTCAATCATCCGACAGTCGGCCGGGTTCCGAATGCGACGAATGTCGAACGCGCTGTCGTTGCCGGTATGCCGCAAACTGTTGACATTCTGGAGGTAGAGATCGCTCGCGCCGATTTTACGACCACCAAGGGTGCCGCGGATGCGCCGAATAGCACTTTGGTGCACCGATTGCAAATCCGATTGGCGGGCTAATGCTGTTGTTGTTAAAACCAAGGACGGGCCGTAAGATGTTGTACGGCCGCAATATTCAGAATTTGTCCAGGTGGGCGACTGGTTGTCTCGCGGCGACACCATAGCCGAGGTTGGATCCACCCGACGCGCTACCGGGCCGCATGTGCATTTTGAAGTAAAGTTTTGACGAACCCCTGCCGATAAATTCCGGATGGGGGCAAAGACTCCAGCATGAGTATTGACCGAGTAAGCATCAGCAACGTGGGCGTCGCTCGGGCACAAGCAACGCAGCCCAACGACTCAACGCGGCACTCCAGTAAGGATCGAAACGTCACTGCCGGTTCAGATTCCGTTGAACTGTCTTCCAAGGCTAAGGAACTGGATCGGTTGGCGAACGCCATCGATGAATCCCGTGCCGAGCGCTTCAACGAAGTTCGCGAAGCGTTGGAATCGGGTACCTACCAAGTATCTGCGAGAGATATCGCCCAGAAGCTGATCGACGCGAACGAAAAATGATTTAGAGAGCGCACACCTTCAGGTGTGCGCCCCCCAGGAGAAAGTCCCATGGATGGGCTCGTAGAAGAACTATTGCGCTTGGAGAGCGCAAAACACAAAGCACTCGTCGAGATTGACGCCCCCTCTTATGACGCCAACGTTCGTGCGCAGTTGCGCCTGGTTTCGGCCTCCAAGAAAACCGTCGATAAGGTCGCTAACGTCGACCGCCTCCTTGCTCTGTCGCAACTGATCACACTGAACACCCGCTTGCTGCAAAACCTTGTATCGACCACTCCGTGGTTCGCCTTTAGCAACAATGGCTACAACGCCAAGGGCAGGGTTTCGGACGTTAAAACTTCACGCCGGATTTCAGTCGAGGCATAGGTATGTGGTCGTCGGGAGCGCTACGTAAGGCCTTGTCGTCTTTGATGGCGAACCAACTCGCGCTGTCTGTAGCGTCGAACAATATTGCGAATGCAGGCGATCCCAACTAGACGCGACGAAGATCGTGACGGCTCCCGGTGGTACCGATGGTGAGCGCCGTCGCGCGGAGCAAAATCCGTCGGCATTTGAATACAGCGACGCCGCCGTCGGCGCGAGAGCCTCGCAGCCAACAATCTTGGATTATTTGAAGTAACTCCCGAGGGGGGACGTGAACGCAATGGACGCTTATGATTACAGGACACAGCTCAAGTTGAAGAGCCAGGATGCGATTATTCACTTCGATGAAGGTTTGATCGGATTTTCCGAATTCAAAGATTACGTTTTGATGGAGAGCGAGAGTCTGGCGCCTTTCCGGCTGTTGCAATCGCTGGACTCGCCGAAGGTCGGCTTCCTTGTGCTTGAAGCTGCCGCCGTGATCCGAAACTATTACGAGCTGGTACCGCCTAGAGAATGGGAATCTCTTGGCATTAAAGACAAGACCAAACCTTTGGCCTTCGTGATTGTAGTAATCGGCTCCACGCCGCAGGCCAGCACAGGCAATTTTCAGGCTCCGCTACTTATTAATCATGAAAGAATGCTCGGGAAACAGATGATCTTGACCGACTCGGGTTTATCCGTCCGTCAACCTCTGACGTAGCTTACGGAAAAGTCCCCCAAGGGGCAATAGCGCTTACAGCTTCTTTCATAGTATTGCTTGACCTTAACCTTTCCGATATGCTTCCAACAAAGGAAACTTATGCTTGTTGTGACGCGGAAAAAAGACGAGAAGCTGATTATCGGAAACGAGATCGAAATCCAAGTACTTCGTATTGGCCGAGATAACGTTCGTCTCGGAATCAAAGCCCCCGCTCATATTTCGATTTACCGGTACGAAATCTACGAGGCGATCAAAAACGAGAACGTCTCCGCGGTTTCCTCTCAGATACCCGATAAAGAAACCGTAGAAAAGATTTCTAAAGGCATAAAAGGCTGATAGTCTGGTCTTTGGGTCCCACAGAATCTCGAGCAAACCGTAAAATTTCTTTACAATCTTCATGTGTTCTTCTAAGCATCAATATTTGAGTGAATTAGCTGGCAGGCGAGGCCGTGAATCCGTATCTCGGTAAAGATTCTTTACGGTTTCAGTTCCCTCACATGTAGGTGGCATGTCCTAACGGCGGTTCAAAGGCTCGTGTAAAAATCGAGGATTGTGGAAGTTGCAAAAATTATGTCGGCCTTATTCCTGCGACCCAGCCGTGGCTCTCGATTTGCCTAGTCTGCATGGGTGTTGAACGCACGTGTGGGCTGACGTGTAGTCAAAGCCGGTTATACCAGTCCACCCAAATTCGCCGATCGCGCGTACCCGTCCGAGGAGCCTTATGCTTGTAGTCACGCGGAAAATCGGAGAGAAGGTGATTATCGGAGACGAAATCGAAATCCAATTGCTTCACATTGGCCGGAATCATATTCGTATCGGTATCACAGCGCCAAAACATATTCCGGTCCACCGCAACGAAATCTACGAGGCGATCAAAAATGAGGACGAGTGGGCAGTAATTTCGCAAATACCCGATAAGGAGAATTTGGAAAAACCTTCTAAGTAATCACGGCTGGAGAGTTCCTTCAGCCCTGCTGGTTTTTTTCCCGCATCGAGCTTGATTGCGCATTCCTGCGCTTGCAGCCATAATGGGCGCTGACCAGACCGGATTCCGGGTCGTTGTTATTGAGGAGAAATGTATGCGTAGGTCGAAGGTGGGGAAAAAAGCAATGAAGGTTTTAACATTCGTGGCCGTTGCCGGCTTTGCGCTGATACCGGTGCTTGGGCAACTCTCCAACACCGCGTCCGCGCCGAAGATTCCAAAGTTCAAATACGACAGCTCCTGGCCCAAACTGCCGCTGGCGAACGCATGGACTTTTGAGGGCATCACCGGCCTGACCGTCGATAAGGACGATCTGGTCTGGGTGCTCGAACGGCCGGGCGATTTCGAGTTCGATCCGATCTTCCGGCGTCCCGAAGTCACTGAGAATTACGCGTCGCTGAACCCGCCTACCGCCATGTGCTGCAAAAGGCCGCCGGCCGTGCTTGCATTCGATCAGGCGGGCAACCTGGTTCAGAGTTGGAATCCGGAATCGCAGAACGGTCTTCATCTGATTCTCGCGGATAAGGCGGGCAACATCTGGATTGGCACCGATACCATGCGCAAGTACACCAAAGAAGGCAAGCTGCTGGCGACTCTTCAGCGCGTGCCCGAACCTCCCGGGCAGATCAAAGCGGGCCAGTATCCTGGAGATACGCCGATGGTCGTCGGCGGCATCGAGGGCGGCGAGTTCCTGGAGCGCGAACGGGAGCTCTTTATCACCGACAACTACTTACGCGGACGCGTTCTCGTATTCGACATGGATACACTGAAGTTCAAGCGCGGTTGGGGAGCGTATGGAAAGCCTCTGAAGGACATCGCAGTCACACAGAATTTCAAATATTACCCCGGCGTCACACCTCCCAAAGATTTCGTTGCGCACCTGACGCTCTCGGTTGCAAATGACGGTTTCGTTTATGCCGCTGATCGCGGCGCGGATCGCGTACAGGTATTCACAAAAGATGGCATGTTCGTACGGGAATTCACCGTCGCGCCCGAGACGCTGGATCGTGGCTCTACGGGCGGGCTGACATTCTCGCGTCCGGAACAAACGCTCATCTATATCTCCGATATCATGAACAACGTTGTGTGGATCGTGAACCGGGCTGACGGAAAAACGCTCGGCCACTTTGGTTTTTTCAGCCACGCCGGCGGGGGATTCCACTGGCTGCATATGGTCGCGACCGATTCGAAGGGCAACGTCTACACAGGTGAAGTCGATACAGGCAAACGTGTTCAGCGATTCCTGATTCAGCGGTGATGGGCCTTGGCTCTCGGTATTACTTCGAGGGTCTCGCAGCATCCTCCACCATTTGATTCAGCAACGGTATGTTTTTCAAGTCCGGCTGAGCGTTCTTGAACGTCCGGATGTAGGCATAAATGTCCTTTGCCTGTTTATCAGATAGCGTGTTTTCAGCGAAATTCGGCATGCTGGTCGATGGCGCCACGGGCGCCACGTTCGCACGGCCGCGCAGGAACCGGATGAAGTTTTCTTCGGTTGCGAGATTCGAACTCCAGTTCCCAACAAATGCGCGCCCCGTCTCACCGTTGTAGCCGTGGCAAGCATAGCAGCTGTACGAGTAATAGAACGCCCTTCCATTAGCAGCGTTGCCGGTCACGGGACCCGTCGGTGCCTGCGAGTTGCCGCGCTGAGCGTAAGCCGGGCTTGCCAGAAATGCGATAACAGCCGCGATCAAAATTCCCCTCCTCGCAGAGGAGGGGAATTTCGGACTCAGTCGCTCACTCACAATTCCTCCTCAACGCGGCTGCGTGATCACGTCAATCAGATACGGTTCGCCGCGCTTTGCTGAATCAAGCCCGCGCTTGAAGGCCGCCGCCAATTTGGCCGGATCGGAGATCGGCCCCTCGGATGCCATTCCATAACCTGCCGCCATCTTTGCATAATCGATGAATGGGTCGCGCAGGCTTGTGCCGATATGCCCGCGATCGGTTCCGCGACCGCGAACTCCGCACATGTACTCGACGAACATCAGTTCCTGATGCCACGCGCGATTGTTGTGCATGATCGTCAGTAGTGGAAGCTGGTGATGAACTGCTGTCCACAGGACACCGGGAGCGTAATTCAGGTCACCGTCACATTGGATATTGATCACGATGCGATTGCGGCTCTTTGCCGCCAGCGCAGCGCCGACAGAAGCAGGAGCACCATAGCCCATGCCGCCTGCGCCTTGTCCGCCCAGATAGCTGTATGGCTTGTTGTGATCCCAAAGCTGCACGTGGTGTGCGCCCGAGAAACCGCTTGGCGAAGCCAGGCACCAGTCTTCGTTCTTGATCCACGGCCAAAGTTCGGCGTAAATGCGCGCAGTCGCGACGGGACTCGAGTCCCATCCATTCCTTTTCGTTTGCACCGCCTGCGTGAGCGCTTCGATGCGGGCTTTTCGATTTGCCTCGGCATGCCTCGCTTTGCGGTCCTCGATGATTCTTCGCTTGTCGGCCGTGAGCTGCCGCTTCACTTCCTCGATGACGAGCGGCAGGCTCGCCTCCGCGTCGGCCTGAATGGCGGTGGCGTTGTCCGCGCCGGCGCCACCGCGGGCGCCGCGCCCGCCGGCGGCGGGGGCGATGCCGCCGAATCCGATACTGGCGCTATCGCGCTCGAGCAGTGTCGAGAGTCCCGGACCGATGATGGATGCCTGAGCAGCGGGAATCTCCAAACCCAGTGTGTAATCGTAGGCTGTGCTGGAACCGGGTCCACACAGGGGATGGCGTTGTGGAAAGCTCATCGGTCCCGTCGTTGCCCCTGTCCCTGCCGACGCTCCCACCAGTTCGACCAGCTCGACCGATAACTTCACGCCCTGGGCCGTTCGCAGCCGTCGAACCTCGATTCTGGGATTTTGCGCCTCCATCAAGCCTTTCGCGATTTCCCTTGCCTTGGCCGAGTCGATTCCGGCGATTTGCGGCGGCCGGTAAGGTGGTATTTTCAGCTCGCGGGCCTCTTCTTTCTGCATTTCCGTATCCAAGACCACCAACGTGGGACCCATCGGCGGCGTGATGGCTTCGTTGTATGCGCGTTGTAATGCCGCAAGCGATTGCTCGAGCGTTTTGGGTTGAGCATCCCATTTAGTGAAGCTGCGGACCATGGCAGCCATGTCGTGTGCTGTGTGGGCCTGGATGAATCCTTCGTCGCGGCCTGCAATCATGAGAACGGGAGTCCGATCATAATAGGCCTGATAAATCGACATCGCCGCATGCTGGACACCGATCGTGCCATGCAAGAGAGCAATCATCGGTTTACCTTCGGCTTTGCCGTAACCATGAGCCATTGTCACTGCGGATTCTTCGTGGAGAGCGGTAATGAATTCCGGCATCTTGTTCGGCGGATTTCCGTAATTGATGAAAGACTCCTGCAGGCCTTCGAAACTCGAACCGGGATTTCCGGCGACGTATTCCAGCTCCATATCCTTTAGTACCTGGACCATGAGATCGGACCCAGGCCGCTGGACCGCGCGCACGTTTACAGGGGGGCGGACGGCTGCAGCATCTCTTGCGACTTGCTCTTGGGTCGGCGCTGGTACAGCGGCCGCCGTGCTTACGCCGCCCTGCGCCGCCGCTTGCGGTGTATCTGTGACCAGAGATGCCGCGCTCGCAGCCGCGCCGGCTGCCGCGCCTTTCAGAAAACCACGCCGGTTCAACGATCCGTCTTTCTTAGCCACAGTGCACTCTCCTGTATAGCTTCAATCACTCGAGGACTGATGTTATCTGCGCGACCGGTATTCTTCACAAAAATTTCGATGAACGTGACCGGCGTCGAACCCGCATTTTTGAATCCATGCGGCGTGTTCGATTTAAACAGATGTACCTGTCCGGGCGCGACGGTTTCTCTCTCTTCTTTCCCCTCAGGTCCGAAGAAGATTTCCACAGGACTCGTGATAGGAATAAACATGTGGAACGGACCTTCGTTGTGCACATGCGAGGCCCTCACGGCGCCTGCTTCGAGCTGGACGCGCGTGACTCGAACCTCCGTGGTGTCCATGATTGTCTGCGGACTCACGCCGGGATTGCCGCGCCCCTGCCCGCGCTGTTGACCAAAAACCGGCGCGCAGCAGAGTGCGAAGATGACAACCGAATGTAGAGACTTGATCATCCTCTCACCTCCAGAAGCGATTAAAGGCCGCCATCAAATTCTATAATGGCGGCCTTGGTTTGTTTGTCCCTTGGGTTTCTAATCCGCTTTCGGCTTCGCAGGAGCGGGGCGGGCGAATTTCGCGGCGTCGATATTAACGCTGGGTTGCACGTCGGTCAATTCGACGGTCGCCTGGCCATCGGTCCAGGTCGAGGTAATCTTGAAGGGGAACTTGACCCCTGCAACTTCACGATAATCGGCGTAGTCGATCTGTGTCGGAATTCGGCCGATCGCCGTATCGACAAAGCGGACCAGGCGCACCAGGAGACCAGAGTCATCAAAATACAAGTTCACGGGCGGCTGGCGCGGGTTCGTTCCCTGGAGCACGGTGACATCTTTGTCGTCGATACTTGTCGATGTCACTCGCCATTGAGCGAAGTTTGCTTTCAAGCCCGTCGGGAACGACACCAAGGCTTCGACCTTCAGGCCTTCCAGATTTCCCGCATTCAGTTGCATCAATGGCTGCGGCTTGTCCACCGACGCTACCCACGCTTGACGGCCATCGAAGACCCACGTCTTGTCGCCGAACGCACCGTGGATGACGAAGTGTTTTTGATTCGGCGCTTTGGCAAAGATCTCGACCGGAACCTTGGAGTGGTGCGTATCAAACCCGACGTATGTCCCCTTCGCGCTGTAGCTGGTGAACCTGCTGAGCCGCTGCGTTCCGCCAAGCGCGTTCAGATATTTATTGAATATCTCGTCGGGCGAGCCCTTCGCATTTGGAGGAATTTCTACTTCGTTGGGGTCCTCCATAGGCGCGCTGTATTGAACAATGAGACTGGGCACCACCTTGGGTTTCAAATCCCCACGATGACAGGTGAAGCAGGTCACAGACCGCACGCCCTTGAAGTTCTCCTTATTAATGGTGTTCACCATCTGGATCATCCGGCGCGCCGTATTTTTCATCGTGGTGTCGGCGCCGAAACGTTCCCAGCTTTTGTCCGCATCCGATGTATGACAGTCCAGGCAGTTCAGGCCCAGGGCCGCCGAGATCATTCCCATAGTGTCCATGAACTCGTCGACAGGAATTCCTCTCAGAACCGAAATATTTTTGAAGATCTCTTCGGCCATTTGAGGTTTGGGCGCTTGCGCGGCCTGAGCCGCCTGCCCGCGCGTGGTCGTCGATACGCCCAGCAGGCACACCATTCCTATTGCGATAACACCAAGAATCGTTCGCCTCGATCCAAACTTCATGTGATCTCCCTTCAATGTTATGAGTTCGTTCCGGAGGCCTGTCAGTATACGCCCGGACGAGTCGGCAGGCAATTCGTCGTAACGCTTGACTTATTGCGTCCGTGCTTTGATAATCGAAATGCAATTTCTAACTGCAACCGATCTCCCGGAGGAAAAAACATGAAGTATCTGTTAGGCGTCAGTGGTCTCTGCGTTGTTCTGGTATTGGCCGCAACAGTTCCGCTCTTCGCGCATCACTCGTTCGCTGCCGAATACGACAACAACAAACCGATCAAGTTCACCGGCAAGGTCACAAAAGTAGAGTGGATGAATCCCCACATCTACGTCTACATTGATGCCCCCGACGCCAGTGGCAAGGTCGTGAATTATGCTGTCGAAGGCGGCGCGCCCAACGGCCTGTACCGGCAAGGCTGGAGAAAAGACACTTTGAAGACTGGCGACCAAATGTCGATCGAAGGCTTCCTGGCAAAGGATGGATCGAACACTGTCAACGCCAGAGTCTGGTTGTTGCCGGATGGCAAGAAGGTCTTCGCTGGAAATAACGAAGACGGCGGGCCGGCTGCAAGACCGTAATCCCTTAAAACACAGATTCATCAACGGCGGGGTCGTTCATCATGAATTATCCCGCCGTAAGTGTCTCTAAAACTGTAGGGGGTATTACTTAGGCTGCGCGCTATCGCGCTTGCGCTTCGCGGAACGCCGGCGATGTCTCGATTTCGACATTGTGGCCGGTCATAGACCGCTCCTACAGTCGGCCATTCTCAATTTCAGGACGTCTGGGTTACTTCGTCTGGCGCGCTGCAGGCTCGCGGATTCTCTTGGCAAATTCTTCCTCTTCCGACGCAACGCACAAGGACTCCGGAATTTCTACACCCGGCTTCAACCTAATAACGCGTGGCTCGGCCTCCCAGGTTTTCGTGTAGGTCTTGGGATCATCGATTGTGAGGTTGAACTGAATTGTGTTGCGATCGATGCGGCGGTAACGCTCGATGGTGCGCATTTCCTCACTGTGTGGCTGGCCTTGCGCGCCCAGCCAGGTCTTATCATTGAACCCGGCGGTTTCCACAACCAGCGTATCTCCTTCCCACCGGCCGACGGAATAGCCATACCATCTCGGGTCGGGATCATCCGGAATCTTGCGGCCATCCATCCAGATCTCCCGGATCGTGTGTTGTCCTTCAAAGAACATCAGGATCCTTCCGGGAATATGGATAATCTCGAAAGGCCAGATAACAAAGAGAATCCTCGGGACTCCCATGGGCGAACATTTCAAGATTGGATCGTTGCCCCCCGGCGCGGCTTTCGGACCGTATCCCGGTTTGTTGGCGTCGTACCTGGCCTGACCCCACGGAGTAAGAGGAGGAAAATTGTCTCCCGGGCCTTGACCGCCGCCGCCAGGTGCAAACTGCCAGACGCCCGACAGGTCGCGCGGGTCAAAAGAAGCCTGCCCCACCTGCCCCACTTGCCCCACTTGCCCCACTTGCCCCGTCAGGAAGGGCGAGAACATCAAAGCCGCTGCAAATGCTGCAATTGAATAGCTGACGAACTTCGGTTTCAGAAAATCGGCGATCCGGTTCATGTCCACCTGCCATAGAACAGAACTAAAATATTGGCGATCATATAACACCGCGGAGGTTCAGTTGAAACGCAACGTTCTGTTCCAATGCTCGTGCCAAGGGTGCAACGCACGGTTGAAAATCGAATTTATCAGTGAACCTGTACGGACCGGCGCCATGTGGACCGTCGACTGTCCCGTCTGCGGCACCAGCAAAATGATTCCCGATGATCCCGTCAAAATCTACTACCAAAAAGATGGAGAGTGGATCGAGGCGCGGCCCAAGAGCCAACATTTT
>Ga0209058_1002006_pt1 | contig 17010 bp, 10 predicted proteins | sample GraSoiAngelo_147_FD_185904 | JGI IMG/M metagenome (GOLD analysis project Ga0209058, IMG submission 185904) | Grasslands soil microbial communities from the Angelo Coastal Reserve, California, USA - 14_1009_05_40cm (SPAdes) (version 2) | ecosystem: Environmental > Terrestrial > Soil > Grasslands ... | reverse complement strand
CGGCGTCCCCGCGGTCTCGCTGCCGAGCGGGCTCGGAGCGTCGGGGCTCCCCCTCGCGATCCAGCTCGTTCAGGCCGCCGGCGCGGAGGCGCGACTCCTGAGCGTGGCGGCCTGGTGCGAGCGCCAACTCGGTTTCAGCCGATCTCCCGGCCACTAGCGATGCTCGACCTCAAGCTCGAAGGCGCCTCGGTCGTCGACGGCACCGGCGCTCCGGGCAGCCGCGCCGACGTCGGCATCCGCGCCGACGTCATCGTCGCGGTCGGGGATCTCTCCAGCGAGACGGCCGGCTCGACGCTCCGGGCTGCGGGCCGGGTCGTGGCGCCGGGGTTCATCGACATGCACTCGCACTCGGACTGGCGGCTCTGGGAGAACCGGCGCGCCGAGTCGAAGATCCGCCAGGGCGTGACGACCGAGGTCGTCGGTAACTGCGGCTTCTCCCCTGCTCCCGCGTCCCCGGAGTTTCTCCAGGAGCTGCGCGGCTTCGCCCTCTACGTGCCCAAGGGCATGGACTTCCAGTGGCAGTCGGTCGGCGAGTACCTGAAAGCGTTCGACGCCGAGGGCACGGCGGTCAACGTCGTGCAGCTCGTCGGCCACGGCACCCTCCGCATCGCCGCGATGGGCTTCGCGCGTCGCGCGCCCGACCGGAAAGAGCTCGGCCGGATGCAGCGGCTCATGACCGACGCGATGGAGGACGGCGCGTGGGGCCTTTCCACGGGCCTCATCTACGCGCCAGGCTCGTACGCTGCGACCGAGGAGATCGTCGACCTCGCGCGTGTCGCGGGCCGGCACCGCGGCTTCTACGCGAGCCACATCCGCGGGGAAGGCGCGACGCTCCTCGACGCCGTTCGCGAGGCGATCCGGGTGGGACGCGAGGGCGAGGTGGCCGTCCAGGTGAGCCACATCAAGGCCGCGGGCCGCCCGAACTGGGGGAGGGTGGCCGACGCGCTCGCGCTGATCGACGGAGCGCGGGGCGAGGGGCTCGACGTGATGGCCGACGTCTATCCCTACACGGCGTCGAGCACGACGCTCCGCACGCTCCTGCCCGACTGGGTTCTCGAGGATGGCGTCGAGGCGATGCTCGAGCGGCTGGGCAAGCCGGAGGTGCGCGAGCGGATCCGCCGCGAGCTCGAGGCGCCGGTGACGGGCCAGAGCCTCCTCGACCGCGTCGGCTGGGAGAACATCATGATCGCCTACTGCGCGCGACGGAAGGACGCCGAGGGCAAGCGCCTGTCGGAGGTCGGCGCCGCGCGCGGGCTGGACCCGCTGGAGGCGGCGCTCGAGCTGATCGTGGACGAGGCGGGCAAGGGGTACATGATCCTCTTCCAGCTCGACGAGACGGACCTGCGCCGCGCCCTCGCCCATCCAGCAGTCATGATCGGCTCCGACGGCTCGTCCCTGGCGCCGTACGGCGCTCTCGGGATGGGCAAGCCGCACCCGCGCAGCTACGGCACGTTCCCGCGCGTGCTCGGCGAGTACGCGCGCGAGCAGCGCCTCCTCGGGCTGCCCGAGGCCGTGCACAAGATGACGGGGCTGCCGGCCAGGCGATTGGGGCTCCGCGATCGCGGCGTGATCCGCGCGGGCGCCAAGGCCGATCTCGTGGTGTTCGACCCGAAGCGGGTCGCCGACCTGGCGACGTACGAGGAGCCGCACGAGTATCCCGTGGGGATCGAGCACGTCATCGTGAACGGGCGCATCGTCATCAAGGACGCCGCGCACACCGGGAGCCTTCCCGGTAAACTCCTGACGCCCCCATGACGATCGGGCGCGCCTTCCCGGATCTGCTGACGCCGCTGTCGAGCGCCGCCTCGGTGGAGGAGGGGCTCGCCCAGACCCTGGACCGCCTCGTGGAGCGGACCGGCGCCGCGGCAGGTGCGCTGGTCTTCACGCCGCCGCACGAGGCGCCGATCGTCGTGACGGCGGGTGGCAGGCGCCTGCCCGCGGAGCTCGGCGCGTGGTTGCGGGCCGAGGTGCAGACACCTGCCGGCGGGTGGCGGCTCGCGCGCGTCGCGCCGCCCGGCTGGCCGCGCGGAGTCGCGGTCGCGCTGAGGACGCCGCTCGGGGCGCCGGGGCGGCGCGTCGGCGCGTTGCTGCTCCTGGGGCGTGCGCTCACGCGCTCCACCCTGGCGTCCGGCTTCCCGCAAGAGCTCGGCGAGGCCCTCGGCCACGTCTGGCGCCTCCATCGACGCAGGCTCCGCACGTCGGCGCTAAACGAGCTCACGCGGCTCCTCGTCTCGACCCACTCGCTCGAGGACGTGTTCCGCGCGTTCGCCGAGGGCGTGGCGAGGCTCGTGGTGTTCGACTCGGTCGCGGTGTCGCTGCTGGACTCGGAGCGCGGCGAGTTCGAGGTCGTGGACATCGTCGCGCGCTCCATGCCGCTCCGGGTGCGGCGCGACGCCCGGATGCCCCTCGTCGGGACTCTGCTCGCCGAGCTCCTGACGCGCGGAGCGCCCCTCCGGGTGGACGACGTCCGGGACGGAGACGTCCCCGAGGCGAGCCGGCGGGTCTTCGCGGAGCGCGGCTATCGCGCCGTGGCGCTGATGCCGCTCGCGTCGGCGGGCGGAGTCTTGGGTGCCGTGACGCTCGCGTCGGCACGCCCGGGAGCCTTCGATGACGAGGACGTCGAGATCGTCGGCGAGCTTGCGCGGCCCCTGGCGTCGGCGATCGAGCTGAGACGGCTCCTCGAGGAGGGCCAGCGGCGGACCGACGAGCTCGCCGCGCTCTACGCCACGAGCCGGCTCATTACCGCCAGGCTCGACGTTCCGTCCGTCCTCGACCGGATCAGCCAAGCGGTCAGCGACCTGATCGGCAGCACGGGGTGCGGGATTGGCCTCCTCAACGCGGAACGAACCCATATCGCCCACGTGGCGGCTCACGGCTTCCGGAGTCAGGAGTGGCGCTCGCTCTCGATAGCGGTCGGCGAGGGCATCATGGGCCGTGCCGCCCAGAGCGGCACGGCGATTCGCGTCGACGACGTCCCCACCGACCCGCGCTCGGCCCCCCGCGACGTGGACGAGCGCGAGGGGATCCGCTCGATGCTCTGCGTGCCCCTGACAGTGGCGGGCGGAGTGATCGGCGTCATCTCGGCTTTCTCGACGCACCCCGGCGCGTTCACCGGCCACCACCAGCGCGTGCTCGAGGCATTCGGCGAGCAGGCCGGGATCGCGATCCACAACGCGCGGCTCTTCGAAGAGAGCGTGCGGCGGGCCCGCGAGACGCGCGCCCTCTTCGAGGCGGGCCGCGCGGTGACCGCGAGCCTCGACGTGGACCGGACGATCCGCGTGATCCTCGAGGAGGCGCGCGGCGTCCTCGGCGCCGATTCGTGCGGACTCTCGACGCTCGACCCGCAGACGAACGAGCTCGTCACGGTGGCGAGCCTGGACCTGCCACCGCCGATGGTGAAGGACATCCGGATCAAGGTGGGAGAGGGGATCGGGGGCCTCGCCCTGCGTGAGCGGCGGCCGGTCCAGAGTCGTGACCTCGCGGAGGATCCGCGGGTACGCTACGCCCAGCTGCCGCTGGCCAGTGGCCTCCGTTCGATGCTCGTGGCACCGCTCCGCGTGGGCGATCGCGCCATCGGCGTGATCAGCGTCTTCCGACGGGACGTCCACGAGTTCTCGGCGGGCGAAGAGGAGCTGCTCCTGGCGCTCGCCGACCAGGCCGCGATCGCGCTCGAGCACGCGCGCCTGTACGGGGAGCTCGAGGGTATGGTCGCGGAGCGCACGCGGGAGCTCGACGCCCAGAAGCGCTTCGTCGAAGTGGTGCTGGAGACGCTGCCGCTCGGCGTCTTCGTCCTCGACGCGGAGCTCTGCATCGTCCGCGCGAACCGCGAGGGCGCGCGGGCGCTTGGCTGCGACCCGGGCAAGCGCGCGCCGCTCGCGGCGCTCTTCGGCCCCGGCAAGACGCGGGTGGTCGAGGCGTTCCTCCGCGAGGCGTTCGAAACGCGGCGGGGCGGCTCGATCGAGGCGGAGATCGCGCTCGCGGGGGAGACGAAGATCTTCCGGCTGACGAGCGCGCCCTTCGAGGCGCTGGAGGAGCGCATCACCCACGCGGTCGTCCTCGTGGAGGACATCACGCGCGCCAAGCGGCTCGAGCGTCAGATGCTGCTCACCGAGCGGCTGACGACCGCGGGACGGCTCGGCGCGGGCGTCGCGCACGAGCTGAACAACCCGCTGGCGACGATCGCGGGCTGCGCGGAGTCGCTCCGGGAGCGGCTCACGGAAGGCGGGCGCGCGAAGACGCTCGAGCTCGCCGACTTCCCGCACTACCTCGGGCTGATCGAAGAGGAGGCGTTCCGGTGCAAAGAGATCACCGGGACCCTGCTCCAGCTCGTCCGCGATCCCGGGAGCCGCCGCGCCCCGACCGACCTCACCGCGCTCGTCCTCAAGGCGACCGAGCTCCTCTTCCACCAGCCCCGCTTCGCCGAAGGCCGGTTCGTGACCGAGCTCGACCAGGCGCTCCCGGCGGTCGCGGTCAACGAGGGCCAGATCCGCCAGGTCTTCATCGCCCTCGCCTCGAACGCGCTCGAGGCGATGGAGGGGCGCGGCCGGCTGACGGTGCGCTCGCGCCTGCATCGCGGCGAGGTCGAGGTGGAGTTCGAGGACGAGGGGCCGGGCGTTCCGGACGAGGTCCTGCCGCGTATCTTCGACCCATTCTTCACGACCAAGCCGCCGGGGCAGGGGACCGGCCTCGGACTCGCCATCGCCCAGGGGATCGTGACGGACCACGGGGGCCGGATCGAGGTCACCTCGCGGCCCGGCAAGGGGAGCCTCTTCCGGGTGGTGCTGCCCGCGTGAGTTGCAAGGTCCGCGTCCTGGTCGCCGACGACGAGCGCAACCTGCGCGAGCTCATCATGCGCGAGCTCGCGCGCAAGGGGCACGACGTGGACGGCGTCGGCGACGGCGCCGCGGCGCTCGAGCGGCTCGTGGCGGCGCCGTACGACGTCGTGGTCCTCGACATGAAGATGCCGAAGAAGGAGGGTATCGAGGTCCTGCGCGAGCTCCAGTCCTTCCCCGAGCATCCGCAGGTGATCGTGATGACGGGCTTTCAGGAGGTCTCCACGGCGGTCGAGGCGATGAAGCTCGGCGCCTACGACTACCTCACCAAGCCCATGAAGATCGAGGAGCTCGACGTCCTCATCCGCAAGGCCGCGGAGAAGGCCCAGCTCCTCCGCGACAACGAGGCGCTGCGCGCGTACGCCCCGGGCGCCGAGCCGTTCGGTGGCATCCTCACCAAGAGTCCCCAGATGCAGGAGGTCCTCCGGATCATCGAGCGGATTGCGCCCACCGACTCCTCGGTGCTCGTCCTGGGCGCGAGCGGTACCGGCAAGGAGCTGGTGGCGCGCGCGATCCACGAGCGCTCGGCGCGAGCCGGGCGGCCCTTCGTCCCCATCCACTGCGGCGCCCTGCCGCGTGAGGTGTTCGAGTCGGAGCTCTTCGGCCACGAGAAGGGCGCGTTCACAGGCGCGGTGGGCGCCAAGCCCGGGCTCGTCGAGCTGGCGGACGGCGGCACCCTCTTGCTCGACGAGATCGGCGAGATGGAGCCGGACAGCCAGGTGAAGCTCCTGCGCGCCCTCGAGACCGGCACCTTCTTCCGCGTCGGCGCCACGCGGCCGCGGCGCGTGGACGTGCGGCTCGTGGCGGCGACCAACCGCGACCTCGCCGAGGCGATGAAGACGGGCGAGTTCCGCCAGGACCTCTTCTTCCGGATCAACACGATCATGATCAAGCTGCCGCCCCTCCGGGAGCGGCGGGAGGACATCGCGCTCCTGGCCAACCACTTCGTGGTGGCCAACGCCACGTACGGCGCCAAGCGGCTCGGCCCCCGCGCCCTCGCCGTGCTTGAGGGGTACGCATGGCCCGGCAACGTCCGCGAGCTGCTCCACGCCATCGAGCGCGCGGTGATCCTCTCGAAGGGCGAGGAGATCCAGCCGGAGGACCTGCCGCCGGAGGTCTTGGGCGCGCCGCCGGCGCCGGCCGTTTCGTCGGGGGCGAGCCTCGAAACGATGGAGCGCCAGCACATCGTCACGACGCTACGCCAGGTCGGCGGCCACCGGGGCAAGGCCGCGGCGCTGCTCGCCATCGACCCGAAGACGCTCTACCGGAAGATCATCGCGTACGGGATCGCGCCCGACGAGTTCAGGTGAGAACCCCCCGGGTGATCGGCTCTCCTGCCCACCCAAAAAGTTGACGCCCGCCAGGCTGACCTGGTGCAATGGCCGAGGCCAGCGCGAGGAGCCGGCACATTCTAAAGCAGCTACTGGTGAGCGTCGGGCTGTTCGTCGCTCTGCCCAGTGTGGCAGCGGCTCAGCGCATCGCGCTGGACGCGTCGGCCTGGGTTCCGAGTGTCATGGCCGCCGAGGCCAAGGTCGAAGGCGGGGCCCTGCCAGGCACGGCCTTCGACTTCAAGCAGGATCTTGGAATCGACGACGAGCCGCTGGCCGATCTCCGCCTCAGCGTCTTCACCGGGCCGAACAGCAGGCTGCGCCTGGCGTATACCCGCGCGAGCTACGCGGGCGACACGATCCTCGATCGAACAATCCAGTTCAACGGGTCTGTTTTCCCGGCCTCGACCCGCGTCGTGTCCGACCTCGACCTGCACTATGCGCGACTCGGGTGGATCTGGCAGCTCCCGGTGATCCCGGACAAACTGAGAGTGGGTCCGGTCGTCGAGGCCAAGGCCTTCGTGGCCAGCGCTACGCTGGACGCGCCAGCGACCACGCCGCGACTGCGAGAGACCGAGAGGGTCGCCGTCGTGATCCCGAGCGCCGGCCTGGCGCTCGACCTGAGCCTGCACCCCCTGATCGACCTGTTCGCCGAGGGCTCCGCCCTGACTCTGGGCGACCGGGGACGGGTCATCGACGCCGAGGCGGGGGTGCGCGTCCACCTGGTCAAGTTCCTCACCATGATCGCCGGGTATCGGTTCTTCGAGGTGCGCGGCGAGGAGGACCACAGTTTCGCGCGGCTGCAACTGTCCGGCCCGTTCGTCGGCGTGACCTTCAGGTTCTGACCGAGCGCGTCGCGCGCTAAGTCCTTAACGTGCTTGCGCGCTCCGGCCGTGCGTGTACACTGGACCTGTCGGCCGGATGGGCCGGATCTCGCCTCCGATGCAACGTGTCTTCCGGTTCGCGGGGCGTGTACGACCAGCGGAAGACAGTCCGAGGGGGTTCACATGGCGTCAAAACTGTATATCGGCGGTCTCGCGTACTCGACCACGAGCGACGGGCTTCGCGAGTTCTTCAGCCAGTCCGGCAGCGTCCTGTCGGCGACGGTGATTACCGATCGGTTCTCCGGGCAGTCACGCGGCTTCGGCTTCGTCGAGATGGCGACGGCGGAAGAGGCGCAGAACGCGATCGCTCAGCTCAACGGGCGGGAGCTCGACGGCCGGAAGATCACGGTCGAGGTCTCGAACCCGCAGGGCCAGCGCACCGGCGGCCCGCGGCCCGGCGGCAATCGGCCGAGCGGCGGCGGGCGTGGCCCTGGCGGGGGACGCGGTCCGGGGGGCGGGCGCGACAGCGGCTACGCCCACCGGCCCTCGAAGCCCGTGAAGTGGTAGTGCGGACTTCTGGAATTCGCGGGGCTGGGGCCCCGCCGTCCGAGGTTTCGGAGGGGGCCCTCAGGCCCCCTCCGAGCTAAAGATCCGGTCGTAGCGGCCGTACTCGCGGGCCGCGTCCATGAACCACTTCACGGCGTCCGGATCCGAGCGCGGCGGGATCTCGCACGAGGTGGACAGGATGAACGCCGAGGTCCTCGCGGCCGTGTCGATGCAGCGCCGGACGTCGGCGGCCATCGCCTCCTGGCTCGTCTTCTCGAACTTCGTCGCGTCCACGTTGCCGATCGCGACGACGCGGCCGCGGGACACCTCCGTGAACCGCTTGAGCTGGTCCACGTAGAGCTTCGGATCCGCCTGCTGGTCGAGGTCGAACGAGATCGTCGTGAAGCCGCACCGAATGAGGTCCTCGTAAATCGGGTAGGTCGTTCCACAGATGTGTGTCGTCACGCCGACCTTCTTCGCCTTGAAGTAATCCACGAGCTCCTTGTGGTAGGGCGCGATGAACTCCCGGTAATTGTCGGGCGAGATCAGGCTGATCGAGGCGGTGGGCTCCGAGAAGCTGAGCCCGATGCCCGTGGCCACGATCGCGTCTCCCCAGTTCTTGCAGAAGTCGGTCGTGATCCGCATCAGGTCATGGATGAACTTCGGGTCCTCGAAGGTGTCCAGGAGCATCGTCTCGGGGTTCCGGAGCAGCATCGCGATCGTCCACGGGCCCACGGCCACGGCGCCGATCGCGGTCGGAAGCTTCGCTTTCACCAGCGCCTCGCACTGCTCGAGGAAGCCGGGGAGGCGTGCCGTCCGGTGCGGATCCGGCGGCGCGAGCCGCGCGAGCCGGGCCTTGTCGTCCTGGAGGACGTGCCGGTCGATCGACGGCACGACGTAGTCCGAGTACTTCACGTGGCAGCCGAACGCCTCGGCCTCCTTCGCCAGGTCGTTGTAGGCGAGGACGACGTCGGGCTGGTAGCGCTCGTAGTAGTTCAGCATCGCCGTGGTCGCCCTGGGCACGTTCGTGCAGTACTCCTCGATCGACAGGCCGTCGAGGGTGCCGGCGAACGAGGCGACGATCGGGTAGACCGGCACACGGTCGACGAACGAGCGCTTGTAGGCGGCGACGACGCGGTCACGAGGCGTGTACTGGGCGCGGCCGTGCTCCACGTCCCAGATGCGGTTGGCCTCCATGTACCGGGGCGGGAGCTTGGCCTCGTACTCCATGAACTGCGTGATCGGATAGCGGATGCCGCCCGCGTGCGTGCCCTTGAGGCCCTCGATGATGTCCTCCATCTGGGCCCACGGGATCGTGAACGCCATCTCGTGGTCCTGGGTCTGCCCGAAGATCCGGTCGCCCGAGCAGGGGAGGATGAGCTGTGGCTGGTCGGTGCGCATCGTCGTCACGATGATCTCCGAGCAATCGATGCGGCCCCCGAAGGCGGAGGTGAGCTTCCCGCCGCGCTTCCAGAGCGCCGCCTGGGTGAGGCGCATGACCTGGGCCGGGTTGGCGTAAATGCAGACGACGTGCGGCTCGAACGGCGCGCGGTCGAGCGGCGCCACCAGGAGGCAGGAGTACTCGCCGGGCGCGAACTTGTCCACGGCGGCTTCGGACCGCGCACCGGCATCCTTTGTCGCGGTGTACATGCCCTCGCAGAGCGTCCCGGAGTTGTGCAGGTGCGTCGGTTTCTCGAAGCCGAGCGCCGCGATGCCGAGGGAGCAGATGTGGTCCTCCCGGGTGAGCGCGATCATCCAGCCGTATCGCCGGGCCATGTCGATGACCTGGCAGTTCATGCTGAGCTTCTTGAAGTCGCGGGCCGGCCGCTTGGCCTTTTCGGGAATCTCCTCGCCGGGCTTGAGCATCCGGATCGCCACGGGGAACGTCTGGGGCCGGATGTAGAACTGCAGCTCCCGGTCGGCGGTTTTGACGTCGATCATGGGGTCTCCTTTGTCGCGGGCGCCGCGAGGCGCGTGTGGCTCCGCATCGCGGACTTCTCGCTGAAGCGTACTACCTCGCGGAGCCCGCGACAACAATGTAGAATACCGCGCACTCGCGGCGGGCGTTGCCCGCCGCGTCAAGACGGGGAACGGGCGCGTGCACCTCGGTAGGGGAGGTCCAGAATGCAGGCTCCAAGCGCGAGCTACAGCCTCACGGTCCGGCTCGAGATCCTGAACAAGCCCGGCATGCTCGGTCGGGTCACCTCGGCGATCGGCAAGGCCGGCGGCGACATCGGCGCCATCGACCTGGTCGTCGTCGGCAAGACGACGATCACGCGCGACATCACGTTCAAGGCGCGCGACGAGCCGCACGGCCAGCAGGTCGTGGACGGGATCCGCGCGGTCCAGGGCGTGAAGGTCGTCAACGTCTCGGACCGCACGTTCCTCATGCACCTGGGCGGGAAGATCGAGGTGCGCGGGAAGATGAGCGTCAAGACCCGCGACGACCTCTCCATGGCCTACACGCCGGGCGTCGCGCGCGTCTGCATGGCCATCCACCACGACCCCGAGAAAGCGTACGCGCTGACGATCAAGCAGAACGCCGTCGCGGTCGTGACGGACGGCACCGCGGTGCTCGGTCTCGGCGACATCGGCCCGAGCGCCGCCCAGCCGGTGATGGAGGGCAAAGCGCTCATCTTCAAGGAGTTCGCCGGGGTCGACGCCTTCCCGCTGTGCCTGGCGACCAAGGACGTGGACGAGATCGTGGCGATCGTGAAGGCGATCGCGCCCGTGTTCGGCGGGATCAACCTCGAGGACATCTCGGCGCCACGCTGCTTCGAGATCGAGGAGCGGCTCCAGCGCGATCTCGAGATCCCAGTGTTCCACGACGACCAGCACGGCACGGCGGTCGTGGTCCTCGCGGCGCTGCTCAACGCGCTCCAGATCGTGAAGAAGCGGCTCGCCGACGTGCGGATCGTGTTCACCGGGGCCGGCGCGTCCGGCATCGCGACGGCGAAGCTCCTTATGCAGGCCGGCGCCAAGCACATCACCGCCTGCGACCGCGCGGGGACGCTCTACGACGGCCGCGTCGACAACATGAACCCGATCAAGGCGTGGTTCGCGAAGCACACCAACGCGAAGAAGATCCGCGGCTCGGCGAGCGACGCGCTCAAGGGCGCCGACGTCTTCATCGGCCTCTCGGGCCCGGGCGTCGTCGCGCTCAAGGACATCAAGGCCATGAACCGCGACCCGATCGTCTTCGCGATGGCGAACCCGATCCCGGAGATCCAGCCCGAGGAGGCCGGGCCCTACGTTCGGGTCATGGCCACGGGACGCTCGGACTACCCGAACCAGATCAACAACTCGTGCTGCTTTCCGGGCTTCTTCCGCGGGATGCTCGACGTCCGGGCGCGACGCGTGAACGACGCGATGAAGCTCGGGGCGGCGCATGCGCTGGCGGCCATCGTGTCCAAGGAGGAGCTCTCCGAGGAGTACATCACGCCCTCGATGTTCGACAGTCGCGTGGTGCCGGCCGTCGCCGCGGCGGTCGCGGACGCCGCGATCCGCACGGAGGTCGCGCGCCGGCAGCGGCGCGCGCCGGTCGTCGCCTCCAAGGCGTCGCGGTAAGCCGTGAAGGCCAAGGAGCTGCTCGCGGCGTGCTTCGTCCTGTTCGGCGCGCTTCTCGTCTGGCCCCTCCTCTCGATCCCGAATCGCGCCGTGCTCGTGGCGGGCGTGCCCGCGCTGGTCCTCTACCTGTTCGGCGTCTGGGCGGTGGTCGTGGCCGTGCTCGCGTGGGCGGCCCGCCGGTCGGGGGATGAGGACGGCCCGTGACCGTCGGCATCCTCCTCGCCTACCTCTGCTTCCTCTTCGTCGTCGCCGCCGTCGCTGAGCGCTTTGGACGGCGGCGTCTCGTCGCGCGGCTGCGCACGCTGACGTACGTCATGGCCGTCTCGGTCTACTGCACCGCGTGGACCTTCTACGGCAGCGTCGGGCTCGCCGCAAACCGCGGCCTCGAGTTCCTGACGATCTACCTCGGACCCGCGCTGATCGCGCTCACGTGGCCGACGATGCTGCGCAAGCTCGTACGGGTCGCCAAGGAGCAGCGGATCACGACGATCTCCGACTTCATCGGGAGCCGGTACGGCAAGTCGGCCGCCCTCGGCACGCTCGTCGCGGTGCTCGTCGTGGTCGGGATGATCCCGTACATCGCGCTCCAGTTGAAGGCGGTATCGGTCTCGTTCCGGATGATGATCCCGGGGGACTCGCTACTCTCCGGCTTCGACCCGACGCTGCTCGTCGCCGGCACGCTCGCGCTCTTCGGCATCCTGTTCGGCGCCCGGAACCTCGACTTCACACGACAGCAGACGGGCCTCATGACCGCTGTTGCCGTGGAGTCCATCGTCAAGCTCGTGGCGTTCCTGCTCGTCGGCGGCTGGGTGACGTGGGGGCTCTTCGGGGGCTTCGGTGACATCTTCACGGCGATCGCCGCGAGCCCGTGGTCCCGGCTCCTCACGCTCGACACGCCGCCCGCCGCCTCCTATGCGCGCTGGGCCGCGATGCTCCTGATCTCGATGATGGCGGTCATCCTCCTGCCGCGGCAGTTCCACGTCCTCGTCGTGCAAAATCCGCGGGAGCGCGACGTGCACACGGCCGCGTGGGCCTTCCCGCTCTACCTCCTCGCGATCAACGTCTTCGTGCTGCCCATCGCCTTCGGCGGCCTCCTCACGTTCGGGGATGTCGCCGCCGCCGACAGCTTCATCCTGGCGCTCCCGCTCCGGGCGGACGCGGGGCTCGTCGCCGTCACCGTGTTCCTCGGCGGCTTCTCCGCCGCGACGGCCATGATCGTCGTGGACTCCCTCGCGCTCTCGAAGATGATCTCCAACGACATCGTCCTACCGTTCCTCCTCCGCCGCCGGCGGCTCGAGGAAGTGTACTCGGCGAGCCTCGCGTCCACGCGCCTCGGCATCCTCGTGGTGGTGACCCTCGGCTTTCTGTGGGCGCGTATCGAGGCGGGCCCGTTCCTCCTCGTCGAAATGGGGCTCCTGTCGTTCATCGCGGTCACGCAGTGCGCTCCCGCCGTGCTCTTCGGCTTGTACTGGCGCCGCGGCAACCGCAAGGGCGCCTTGGCGGGCATCTCCGCGGGGTTCGCCCTGTGGTTCTACACGCTGATCGTCCCCGCCGTCGTGAAGGATGGCGCGGTGCCGATCTCGCTGCTGGAGGCCGGCCCGCTCGGCATCGGCTGGCTCCGCCCGACCGCGCTCTTCTCGCTCGAGGGGCTCGACTCGATCAGCCACGGCGTCTTCTGGTCGCTCTTCGTCAACGTCGCCGCCTACCTCCTGGTATCCATCTTCACCGCCCAGGACGCCGACGAGCGCAGCCAGGCCGCGGCGTTCGTCGGGCTCGTCGAGAAGGCCGAGCCGTCGCCGACGCCCGCGATCCTGTCGGTGCCGGAGATCGAGCGCCTCCTGCACCTGTACGTCCCCGCCGAGGATGCCGACGCGATCCTCGGCGAGCTGCTCGGCGGCAAGACGCCGCGCGAGCTGTCGCTGCCCGACCTCCTCGACCTGCGTATCCGCCTCGAGCGCATGCTGGCGGCCTCGCTCGGTGCCGCCGCAGCCCGTTACATCATCGAGGACCGGTTCACGATCTCGAAGGGCGAGGCGCAGGAGCTCGTCGAGTCGTTCCAGACCATGCAGCGCTCGCTTGGGAAGAGCGAGCGGCTCCTCGCCTCCGTGGTGGAGTCGGTGGAGGACTGCATTTTCACGACCGACGTCGAGGGGCGGCTCATCACGCTCAACCCGGCGGGCCGCCGGCTGCTCGGCCGCGACGCGGCCGCCGGCCCATTGACGCGCCTCGACGTGCTCGACGAGGCCGACCGGCGTCGCGTCGGCCCGGCCATCAAGCGCGCGGTGGCGAACGGCCGGCCCTGGCGCGGGGCCGTGCAAGGGCTCACCCGCGCCCGTCGACGCTTCCCGGCGCACCTCGCCGTCTCCTGCGTTTTCGACGAGAAGGGACAGGTGCTCGGAACCGTCGGAGTGCTTCGCGACCTCACGGAGCAGGTCGCGACCCAGCAGCGCCTCATCCAGCGCGAGAAGCTCGCCTCCCTCGGCGAGATGGCGGCCGGCGTCGCGCACGAGATCCGTAACCCTCTCGGCGGCATCAAGATGGCGACCAACCTCCTGTCCTCGAGCGCGATGAACGACCGGCGGATCTCGCAGGAGATGGCCCAGTCCATCACGTCCGGAATCGCGGAGATCGAGGCGATCATCGCGGACCTGCTCGACTACGCCCGCGAGACCCGCCTGGACTGCCAGGAGTACGCGCTCGGCCGCATTCTGGCGCCAGTCGTCGAGGCGTGCGCCGCCGATGGCCGAGCGCGGGGCGTGCGCGTCGTGGCGCACGGGCTCGAGGACGCGGTGGTCGCGTCGGTCGACGGCCAGCGCCTCAGACAGGTGTTCACCAACGTCATGCAGAACGCGCTCGAGGCGACCGAGCGCCAGCGGAGCGGGCGAGTGGAGGTGCGGCTGCACCAGCGCGAGACCGCGGGGGTGGTCGAGATCGCGGACAACGGCGTCGGCATCCAGCCCGAGCACCGCGAGAAGATCTTTCTGCCCTTCTACACGACCAAGCCGACCGGCACGGGGCTCGGCATGGCGATCGTCAAGAAGATCATGGACCTGCATGGCGGCGAGATCGAGATCGACAGCGCGCCCGGGCGGGGGACCACGATCCGCCTGATCATTCCGCGGTCGCCGCTGCCGGCCGTCGCGGAAGTGGCGTAGAGGAGGGGACGATGCGACACCGGGTCCTGATCGTCGAGAAGAAGAAAATCTTCCTGTCCGGGGGGACCACGATCCGCCTAGAGGAGGGGACGATGCGACACCGGGTCCTGATCGTCGAGAAGAAGAAATCTTCCTGTCCGGGGGGACCACGATCCGCCTGATCATTCTGCGGTCGCCGCTGCCGGCCGTCGCGGAAGTGGCGTAGAGGAGGGGACGATGCGACACCGGGTCCTGATCGTCGAGGACGACGAGATCTTCCTGCGCCCGCTCCAGCGCACCCTGGAGGTCGAAGGATACGACGTGCTCGTCGCGGGGAGTGGAGAGGAGGCGATGGAGCTCCTCAAAAGCGACGACGTGGACCTGGTGCTCACCGACAAACGGCTGCCCGGGGTCGACGGGGTCGAGCTCGTCCGACGGATCAAGAGCGACCATCCCGACCTGGCGGTCGTGGTGATGACGGCGTACGGGACGATCGGTTCGGCGGTCGAGGCGATGCGCCTCGGCGCCGAGGACTACCTCGTGAAGCCGTTCGAGGCCGCCGAGATGCTCATGGTGCTCCGGCGCGCGATCGAGTTCCACGAGCTCAAGGCCGCAAGCCGCGCGACCCTGCGGCGCAACCAGGAGCGGTTCACGCTCAAGAACATCCTCGCGCAGAGCCAGGTGATGCAGGACGTCTTCGAGCTGCTCAACACGGTTGCCGGGCTCGACACGACCGTGCTGATCCACGGCGAGACGGGCGTTGGCAAGGAGCTGCTCGCGCGCTCGCTCCACTTCTCGGGCGCTCGGCGCGACAAGCCGTTCGTCGCGGTGAACTGCGCGGCGATCCCGGAAGAGCTGTTCGAGTCGGAGCTGTTCGGCTTCAGGAAGGGCGCCTTCACGAGCGCCAGCGAGACGCGCCGCGGCCTGCTCCAGGCGGCCAACGGCGGGACGCTCCTCCTCGACGAGATCGGCGAGATGCCGCTCGGGCTGCAGTCGAAGCTCCTGCGGGTCATCGAGGAGAAGCGCGTGACATCGATCGGCTCCGACCGCGCGATCGAGATCGACGTGCGCTTCATCGTCACGACCAACAAGGACCTCCAGGCCGAGGTCGAGCGCGGCGCCTTCCGACGCGACCTCTACTACCGGCTGTCGGTGATGCCGGTGCTGGTGCCGCCCCTGCGCGAGCGCGCCGGTGACATCCCGTTGCTGGCGCAGCACTTTCTCGAAGCCAGCGCCCGGCGCTCGAAGAAGACGGTGCGAGCGATCTCGCCCGCGGTGATGCAGGCGCTCTGCCGCTACGCATGGCCCGGCAACGTGCGTGAGCTGGAGAACGTGATCGAGCGCGCGGTGATCGTCGCCAAGGGTGACACGATCGCCGACGTCGAGCGGTTCCTCACGGGCGAGGCGGAGCGGCCGCGCGTGGACCTCGGGCTGCCGTTTCGCGACGCGAAGGCGCGGGTCATCGAGGAGTTCGAGCGCGCCTACATCGTCGGCGTCCTCGAGGCCGAGGGCGGAAAGCTCACCGCCGCCGCCAAGCACGCCGACATGGACCCGAAGAACTTCTACGAGAAGCTGACGCGCTACGGCCTCCGTCGGCCCGCCGGGGGGCTGGGCGACTGAGGTAGAATCGTCGGCGGACGAGGCCAATCCAGCAGTCAACGAGGGGAGCTATGGCCCAAGCGAAACCGAAGGCGGACGTTCCGATCCAGGCGTTGCTTCGCGAGAACCGGAAGTTTCCGCCGCCGAAGGCGTTCGCGAACAACGCGCTCATCAACAAGCCTTCGATCTACGCCCAGGCGCAAAAGAACTACGTGCGGTTCTGGGAACAGCGCGCCCGCGACCTCCACTGGTTCAGGCCGTGGAGGAAGGCGCTCGACTGGAAGCCACCGTACGCCAAGTGGTTCGTCGGCGGCAAGCTGAACGTCGCGGACAACTGTCTCGACCGCCACGTCTCCGGCCCGCGCCGTACGAAGGCCGCGATCATCTGGGAAGGCGAGCCCGGGGACAGCCGCGTCCTGACCTACTGGGACCTCTACCGTGAGGTCAACCGGTTCGCCGCGGCGCTCAAGCGGCATGGCGTCAAGAAGGGCGACCGGGTCACGATCTACATGCCGATGGTGCCCGAGCTGCCGATCGCCATGCTGGCGTGCGCCCGGATCGGCGCGCCGCACAGCGTGATCTTCGGCGGCTTCTCGCCGGAGGCCGTGCGCGAGCGCATCCACGACGCCGACTCGAGTCTCGTGATCACCGCCGACGGCGGCTTCCGGCGCGGCTCCATCGTCCCCCTCAAGAAGAACGTGGACGAGGCGCTCCGCGGCGCGCCCGGCGTCAAGACGGTCATCGTCCTCAAGCGCACCGGCCAGGCCGTGGCGATGCAGAGCGGCCGCGACGTCTGGTGGGACGAGTTCGTCAAGGGCGCGCCCGCTCGCTGCCCGGCCGAGCCGATGGACTCGGAGGACCTCCTCTACCTCCTCTACACGTCCGGGTCCACGGGCAAGCCCAAAGGCATCATCCACACGACGGGCGGCTATCTCACGGGCGTGACCGCCACGCACAAGTGGATCTTCGACCTCCACGAGGAGGACGTCTACTGGTGCACCGCCGACATCGGCTGGGTCACCGGCCACTCGTACATCGTGTATGCGCCGCTCGCCAATGGCGCGACCACGGTCATGTACGAGGGCACGCCGGACTACCCCGACAAGGACCGCTTCTGGCGCATCGTCGAGAAGTACGGGATCACGATCATCTACACGGCGCCGACCGCGATCCGAACCTT
>Ga0209058_1002005_pt1 | contig 17010 bp, 22 predicted proteins | sample GraSoiAngelo_147_FD_185904 | JGI IMG/M metagenome (GOLD analysis project Ga0209058, IMG submission 185904) | Grasslands soil microbial communities from the Angelo Coastal Reserve, California, USA - 14_1009_05_40cm (SPAdes) (version 2) | ecosystem: Environmental > Terrestrial > Soil > Grasslands ... | reverse complement strand
TCCGCTTGATGAGCGCGTGAGGCCGGGTCGAGCGCAGGAGCCGTCCATACAACATGCGCGGGAGACGGATGTCGTCGGCGTAGCGGGCGCTGCCGGTGAGGTGCGCCCATGCGTTCACCTTCGGCAGCCGCCGCCCGAGGATGCTGAGCTCAGACACGCTGGGCAGCTTTCGCGCTCATCTCCGCCGCTTTCTCGATCGCCTCGTAGATCGCGGTGTAGCCGGTGCAGCGGCAGAGGTTGCCGCTGATCGCTTGGGCGATCTCGTCGCGCGTTGGCCGCGGGTTCGCGTCGAGAAGCGCCTTCGCCGACAGCAGGATCCCCGGCGTGCAATAGCCGCACTGCGCCGCGCCCTCTTCGGCGAACGCGGTCTGCAGCGGGTGCAGCTGGGGCCCCTTCGCGAGCCCTTCCACGGTCGTGATGTCCGCATGCGCGACCTGCTGCGGCAAGGTGAGGCAAGACAAGATCGGCACGCCGTCGGCGAGGACCGTGCATGCGCCACACTCGCCGAGCTCGCAACCGTGCTTCGTACCGGTGAGATCCAGCTCCTCGCGAAGCACCTCGAGCAGCGTGTGATGCGGCTCCGCGGCGAAGGTGTGCGGATCGCCGTTCACTCGCAGCGTGAGCATCGTCTTCGTGTCGGTCACGTGTGCGCCCCGTCGCTCTTCGCGCCCATGCGCCGTGAGAGCGCGTGTGCGGCAGTCGCGCAGCGCTCGCCGATCCGCTTCAGCGTGCGCAGATCGATGCGCTGCCGAAATCCGACGACCATGACGAACGCGATCTTCCGTCCGCGTGCGTCGACGACCGGCGCGGCGGCGGCGCGAACGCCGGGGAAGAGCTCCTCGTCGTCGTAGCCGATCGCGTCGCCCTTCGTGATCACCTTGCCGTGCGCGCCCTCCTCAAGCGGCAGGCGTCGTCCGAGTGGCGCGGTCATGTGCAGGTCGGTCGCGGGCTCTGCGCGCGCGGCGATCTCGAGCCGGCCGTCGTGCACGACGCCGAGGATCGCGGTCTCGCCGAATTGCTCCATGAGCGAGGCGAGGTACGGCTGCGCGATCGCGCGCAGGTCGGGGGTGCTCGCGTCCGCGAGCGCGCGCAGCTCGGGACCCAGCCGGAAGCGCGTGTCGGGGTCACGGACGACCAGGCCGTAGGCGTCGAGGGTCAGGAGGACGTCGCGCAGCGTGCCCTTGGAGACGCCCAGGGCTCGCGCGAGCTCGCTGATCCCCTGTGGCCGACCGCCCTCGGCGAGCGCGCGCAAGACCCGCGCTGCCTTGTCGATCGCCGGGACGGGTCGGAGGCTGCCCGTACTCTCCGCCATACGCGTACGGGTGAGAGTACAGCGGAGCCAAAATCCCCGCACTCGTTCAAACTGGCTTGACGGTGGAGTTGGGGAGCGCAGCTCCGCGTCCGATCACGGTGCTCGTCGCAGACGACTCCGCGTCGCTGCGCGCACTCGTGCGGATCACGCTGCACAGCCAGGGCTGGGAGGTCGTCGAGGCAGCGACCGCCGAGGCTGCTCTGGCCGCGGCCAGGGCGATTCCTCCACCGGACCTGGCCGTCCTCGACGTCAACTTTGGCGACACCGGGCCTGACGGTCTCGCCGTGTGCGCCGAGCTCAAGGCCGATCCCGCGACGGCGCGCATCCCGATCGTCATCCTCACGGCGCACGACGACCCCGCCGAGCGGCGCCGCGCCGAGGCCGCCGGCGCCGACGCGTTCGTGGGTAAGCCGTTCGGTCCGCTCGAGCTGACCGAGGGCCTTCGCCGGCTCCTTCCCGCGCGGCCGGACGCGCCGGCGCTCGGCGTCTTCCTCCTGGATGCCGGCGCGGTCGAGCCGGCCGTCCTCGAGAACGCGCTCGCCGAGCAGCGAGAGTCGGTCGAGCGCGGCGAGCAGAAGCGGCTCGGCGACGTGCTGCTCGCGCAGGGCTCCGTCTCGACCACGGCGCTCGATCGCGCGCTACTCGAGCAGATGCACCTGCGCGCCGTGAATCTCCAGGGGGCGAAAGCGCGCGTGCTCATCGTCGACGATCACCTCGCGGTACGCGAGGGACTCAAGTCCCTGATCAAAGGGGAGGACACGCTCGAGCTCGTTGGCGAGGCCGCGGATGCGACGGAAGGACTCCGCCTCGCGCGCCGGCACCAGCCCGACCTGATCGTGCTCGACAACGAGATGCCGGTCCGTACCGGCATCGACGCGCTGCCATCGTTCCGCGCGGAGACGCCCGGCGCGCGGATCGTGATGTTCAGTCTCGACACTACGGCGCGCGAGCGCGCCCTCGCGGCAGGCGCACATGTGTTCGTGTCAAAGGACGCGCCGATGCACGAGATCCTTGCCTCGATGAAGCCCCGACACTCGGGGCCAGCGCCGCAGCCGTCCAACATCACGCTGCCACGTATCCCCGACGTGCGGCACCTCCGTCACGCCGCGGTCGTGATGGCGATCGCGCTCGTGGCGTACGTCGGTGTGTTCCTCCTGGTAGAGCCCGTCCTTGGCGCGTCCGCCGGCGTGTTCTCCGCGGTGCCAGTGGTGATCATCGGCGGGCTGCTCGGGCCGGAGGCGGGCCTCGTGGGCGCGGTGCTGAGCGTCGCGCTCACCTACGCGCTATGGGCGGTCACCGGTCACGCGATCGGGGAGCCCGTCGTCCTGCTCGGTCAGGGCGCGGGCGCCGTGCTCATCCTTCTGCTCGGATTCAGCGCGGGCGCGCTGCGGATCGTCGGCATGCGCCTCGATCCGCGCAGGCGGCGCGTGCAAGCGATCGCGGAGGCCGTACGAGCGTTCTCCGGGATCGATCGCGGCGAGCTCGTTGATGCCTTCCTCGACGGACTCCTCCATGTGGCGCAGGCTGATCGCGCGCTGCTGTTCCTCAACGCGGCCGGTGACGCGCGGCTTGTCGCATCATCGCGTGGGACCGGTCACGTCTATCCGGATCGCATCGCCCCGCTCGCGCGTGACGTCATGCGCGCCGTCGCCCCCCGCACCATCGACGTCCTGCCGGAAGAGCAACGCTTCAGCAAAGACCTGCGATCGGCCGTGCTCGTGCCGATATCCGTGGCGGGGCAGGAGGTGCGCGGCGCGCTCGTCGTGCTCCGTCGCGAGCGCCCTTTCAGTGCGGAGGAGGTGGCGCTCATCGGACCGTTCGCTCAGTACTTCTGGCTCGTGCTGCGGACCGGCCCGATCGGTGCGACCATCGCGGAGAGCGCACGCGCCAAGGAGTCGGTCTAAGCGCCATACCGGCCTACACTCCCGCGCGACGAACGGCGGGGAGGGGACGCAGATGCAGCTCGAGCAGACGTCCGCCTAGTGGCCGGCGCGGACCCAGTCCTGGCGCGTCGGGCCGCCCTCGTCGCGATCTGCGAGCCCGCCGCGAACGGGGTCATCGATCGCGTGGTCGACGAGGCCGTGCACGCGGCGGGTCGGTTCGGCCTCACTCGCGAACGGGCACACGCGTATACGGCGGGCATCAAGGACACGCTCCCGCGCGCGTTCGAGGCGATGAAGATGCCCGATGGCCTCGAGCGCTCGGCCCATATCGATGCGCTGGCGCAGGCGGTCCGCGGCGTGTCCGATGGGCACCACATCCCGCACATCGTCGAACGCGGCCTCGTTGTGATCGCAGTGCGCGTCGCCCGAGAGGTCATCCGGCGCCGAGCGCCGGAGCACGGCTTCACTCCCGACGAGCTGGAGAAGGAATTCGTCAGCTTCGCCGACCAGCTCGAGGATCGGCTCTCGCGAACGTAATACGCGGCGTGCCGGGCTCGCTAGACGAGCGTCGCGCCCAGCGTCTTCTCGAGCTCGCGCAGCGCGTCGGAGTGCGCCTCGAGGTCGAACGAGGTGACGCCGTCTCGCACGATCTCGACCGCGTACCCGAGGTTGCGCGCATCGGCCGCGGTGTAGAGGACGCAGATGTTCGTGCAGTCGCCGACGACCCGCAGCGTGTCGATGGCTCGCTCGCGGAGCGTGATGTCGAGGTCGGTGCCGAAGAAGCCGGAGTAGCGCCGCTTCGGGATCACGACATCACCGGCCGCCGGTGCGAGCGCGGGGATGACCTGCGCGCCTTTGGTGCCGTGGATCGCATGCGGCGGGAACATCTTGAACTCCGCGTCATCGGGCAGGTGGTCGTCGGTGAGGTAGACGACCGGCTCGCCCGCGCGGCGCGCGCGCGCGATCTCACGCTTACAGACGTCGATGACCGTGGGCATGGACGGGCCGCAGTAAAGAGCGCCGGAGGGATCGGCGAAGTCGTGGATCATGTCGACGACGATCAATGAGCGTTTCACGGGGTAAATGTCGCCCGGGATGGCGCGATCGTGCTCAGCCGAGTGCTATGCGCGACGTACCTGTAAGAAAAACGCTAGTGCGAGCAGGCCTTTGCGGTGCCGGACTGGTCGGCGGTGCGGAAGGACTGACCGCAGCCGCAGCTCGAGACCGCGTTCGGGTTGCGGAGCGCGAAGCCCCCGCCCATGAGGGCGTCGACGAAGTCGATCTCTGAGCCCTTGATGTACATCGCGCTCATCGGGTCGACGACGATCCGAACGCCGTCCTGCTCGATGAGCGTGTCGTCCTCTTCCTTGCCCTCGGCGAACGTCATGCCGTACGAGAATCCGCTGCAACCCCCCGGCGTGACATAGACGCGCAGGGCGAGGTCGTCGCGGCCCTGCTTGGCGATGACTTCCTTGAGCTTGTCGGTCGCGCGGGCGGTCATCGAGACGACGGGCGCGTTCGCCGCCGTACCGGTCTCTTGCTGCTCGATCGCCACTGCGCACCTCCTGGTCGTCTGATGGAAGTGTACGGCAAATACACTCGATTTCATGCACATTTCGCTCCACCACGCGCAGGTGTTCTATCCGCCGGGCGAGGAAGCGAAAGCGCGAGCGTTCTATGAAAACGCGCTCGGCCTGGCCGAGATCGAGCGGCCCGAGAGCCTCTCCGATCGACACGGTATCTGGTATGCGGCAGGTGACGGCCAGGTGCATCTTTCCGCACAGTCCGACCTTGCGCTGCACAAGCGGCGGCACTTTGCCCTGCGCGTCGCCGACCTCGACGCCATGCGCCAGAAGCTCACCTTGCATGGCGCGCGCTTCGAGGAGGCCGATCCGATACCGGGTTGGCGTCGTTGCTACGTGTTCGATCCGTTCGGGAACAAGATCGAGCTGGACGAGATACCGGCGCGGATATGAGCCCATTCCGCTTCTCACCACGACCGAACCGCGCGAGCGAGATCCGCTGGCGCGAGTGGGGTGATGGGGCGTTCGCCGAAGCGCGCGAACGCGACGTCCCGATCCTTCTCGGGATCTCTGCGGTGTGGTGCCACTGGTGCCACGTGATGGACGAGACGAGCTACAGCAATCCCGACATCATCCGCGAGATCAACGACCGCTACGTCCCGATCCGCGTCGACAACGACGAGCGCCCCGACGTCAACCGCCGCTACAACATGGGCGGCTGGCCCTCGACCGCGTTCCTGACGCCCGACGGCGAGATCGTGCACGGCGGGACGTACCTCGACCCCGAGACGATGTACGGCACGGTCATCACCGTCTCGGATCTCTGGCGACTCAAGCGCGACGACATCAAGCGACGCGTCGACGACAGCCGCGCTCAGGAGGCGGTCGCGCGCGCGCCAAAGCCTGGGGACATATCGCCGGAGATCGTCGACATGGTCGGCGCGCTTATCCGCGGGCAGTACGACCCCGAGCACGGCGGCTTCGGCCGCGAACCGAAGTTCCCGCAGGTGAACGTCCTGCGCTTCCTGCTCGACGAGTACCGTCGTCACAGCTCGCCCGAGCTCGCGACGATGCTGAAGAGGACGCTCGACGCGATGTCGCGCGGCGGCATGTACGACCACGTCGAGGGCGGCTTCTTCAGATACGCGACGCGACGCGACTGGTCGGAACCGCACTTCGAGAAGATGCTCGAGGACAACGCGGAGCTGCTCGCGATCTACGCCGACGCGCACGCGACGTTCGCCGACGCCGGATACGACCGCATCGTCCGCGACGTCATCCGTTGGATGGACGCGTCGCTGTTCCAACCGGAGAGCGGGCTCTGGAGCGGATCGCAGGACGCCGACGAGCACTACTACGGGCTCGATGCCGCGGAGCGCGCGCGTCACGGAGCGCCATTCGTCGATCGCACGCTGTACACGTCGTGGAACGCGCTCGCTGCCGGCGCCTACGTGCGCGCGGGCACGGTGCTCGGCGACCGCGCGATCGCGATGCGTGGCTGGGACGCCATCGCGGCGATCCGCAAGCGCTTCATCGACGCGACCGGCGCTATCTACCGTTATGACGCCGGCGACGGACCGCGTCAGCCCGACCTCCTCGGCGACGCCGCGACGGTCGTCGCGCTGTTCGCAGCGGCGGGCCAGGTCGACGATGCGGTCGCGCTCGCGCGACGGATGCGCGAGCGGCTCGAGGACCGCGACCACGGCGGCTTCCACGACCGGCCCGCGGGAGACGAGCTGGGTCGCCTCGCGCGGCGCGAGCGGCCGCTCGAGGAGAACGCCACAGCCGCGTCGGCGCTGCTCCGCCTCGCTGCGGTCAGTGCGGACGAGGAATGGCGGGACATCGCGCTGCGCACCCTCCGTTCGTTCGTCGGCGAGTACCGCGCCTGGGGCCAGTTCGCGGCCTCGTACGCGAACACGGTCGCGCGCGCGCTGCGTGATCCAGTGTCGGTCGTCGTCGTCGGCCGGATGGGCGACGCGGCCGCCGAGCGTCTCTGGCGAGCCGCGCGCGCCGTGGACGACCCCGATATCGCGTTGCTGCACCTCGACCCGAACACGCGCGCATCGCTGATCGCCGAGCGCGGCTTCCCGCCCGAGCGCACGGCGGCGTACATCTGCGTCGGCACGTCATGCAGCGCACCGCTCGGGGATGAGGCTGCACTCGCCAGAGAGCTCAAAGCGCTCCGCGGTCGGGTGGTCTCGCCCGCCTAACCGCCTCGGCACCGTTCCTGCGGTCATCCGCTCGCATGGACAAGACGGTCACGAACGACGCGAAGACGTTGGCGACGGGTCGAACAATCACCGGTGCGTTCCGGAGTCAGGACGCCGCGCGCAGCGCCGTGCAGCGCCTCGAGCGCGCCGGCATGCCACCGGATCGCATCGGCTTCATCGCCGGCAACGTGCGACAGGCACGCGAAGTCGCGGGGTCGTACAGCCCGCAGGGCGCGATCGTCGGCGCGATCGTCGGCGTCCTCATCGTCGTCCTCTTCCTGATCGCCGGCGGCGAGCCGGTGCGGCAGAACGCGGTGTCAGCTGCGCTCGGCGCGTTCGCGATCGTCATCGGACTGGCGTTCATCGGCTGGCTCGCCGGGCGCGCGCGTTTGTTCAAGCAGGCTGAGGCGGCCGAGCGCGAGGATGAGGTCGCGAGCGGAGACGTGCTCGTGACTGTCGTATGCGACACGCTCGACGGTGCTGAACAGACCCGCGCCATCCTCGAGCGCGCCGGTGCGACCGACGTGACTGTCGAGGACTCCGCCGAGAGCGTCTAGAGCGGCACGGGCGTCGACGAACCCGACCTCGGTTCGCGGCGCAGTATCGTCCACCGATGCTGCGCACGCTCGACGAGCAGCTCCGCGCGGTGGGCGCGGTCGCGCCGGATTACACAGGACGAGGTCTCCTCGGCGTGCCCGCGACCGTGCTCGACGCTTTCGGTGTGCGCACCTCGGACGATCCGCCGCCGCTGACCGACCTCGATCCGTCGCTCCTCGATGGAGCCCGTCAGATCGTCGTCGTGCTCGCCGACGGTCTCGGCTGGTCGCAGATGGAGCGTTTCTGCGCGGATGGCGTCACGCCATTCATCGGGCACCTCATCGAACGTGCGCGCGCGCGCGACGCTGCGCAACTGATGGAGGCGACGACGGTGTTCCCGTCGACGACGGCGGCCGCCATCACGACGCTCCACACGGCACGCACCCCGCAGGAGCACGGAAACATGGCGTATTTCGTCTGGCTCGACGAGTTCGAGCAGGTCACCCAGATGCTGCGTTGGGGACCCGCGATCAAACGCCGCGGCTCGTACTTCGACGATCCGAGGATCGACGCGCGTGCGTACGTGAAGGCGCCGTCGATCCACGGGCGCCTGCGCGAGCGCGGTGTCGCGACGTACGTGATCGAGCCGGAGGTCTTCCGCAATGAGGCGATGACGCGCATGCATGGGCGCGAGGCGACGTACGTCGGCTACCAGCTACCGACGACGATGGGCGTGCTCGTGCGTGCACTCGTCGAGACGAGGCCGCACGGCTCAAAAGGGGCGTACATCTACGCGTACTGGGCGGGCATCGACACGAGCTCGCATCTCTACGGTCCGGCGAGCGCTGAAGCGGCCGCCGAGGCAGCGAGCTTCGACCTCAATCTTGCCCGCGCCGTTGGCGATCGCAACGCCGGCGACACGCTCATGATCCTCACCGCCGACCACGGGCACGCGTTCACCGATCCCGACAGGATCGTCGACCTGCTCGGCGACGACGAGCTTCGGTCGCTGTTGCGCAATCCCATCGCCGGCGAGCCGCGCCTCGCGTTCCTGCACACCGATCACGCCGGCCCGGTGCGCGATCACATCGAGGCGCGCTGGCCGGACACGTTCATCCTGCTCTCACGCGACGAGCTGCTCGACGCGGGATTCTTCGGCGGCCGCGGCGACACGTCGCTCGCGAAACGGCGCGTCGGAGAGGTCTGCGCGATGCTCGCGACCGATCGCGCGGCGCGCATCATGCGCGTCGACGGTCAGGACTTCCGCCATCGCGGTTCGCACGGTGGCCTCAGCCCTGAGGAGATGCGCATCCCGATCCTCGCGTGGCGGGTGTGACGCTAGTCTCTTTTGCGATGGCGACGGCGTCTTACCTCGAAGCGATGGCGGGTGGCATGGTGACGGCGGCCGCGTTCGAGAACGACGACGCCGCGGTGCAGGCGATCACGCTGCTCCTCGCCTCGGGCGTGCGCGAGCAGGACATCTCCGTCGTCGCGAACGACCTCCAGCGCGCCGAGCTCGTCGCCGGCGACCGCGCGTGGCTTCCGCTGCGGCGCTGGCGGGGTCTCCGCGCGATGCTGGCGCGCTTCCTCGCCCGCGTCTTGCCCAGCCGCGGGCTGCCGAAGGACCTGCGCGAGCGCTATGGGCGCTTCCTGCGTTCCGGACAGATCGTCGTCGTCGCTGCGGCGGGTGGGCAGCCGCCCGACACGATCGCCGCCTTGTTCGGGCAGGCGCGCGGCGAGCACATCGAGCAGTGGTGGCAGTCCCCGACCTACCTCTTCGCGCCGCCGGAGCTCGCGGGACCGTTCTAGCGTGACGGGCGCGCAGCTCGTCGAGTCCTGGCTCGCGGAGGAGCGGACGCCGTTCTCGGGGTGGGACTTCTCGCACATCGATGGTCGCGCCATCGAGGACCCGCTTCCGTGGTCGTACCTCGACATCGTCCGCTCGCGCCTTATGGGCGCGCGGTCGCTTCTCGACCTTGGCACAGCCGGCGGCGAGGTGCTTTCGCGGCTACAAGACGCCTTCCCGCCGCGTGTTGTGGCGACGGAGGCGTACGAGCCGAACGTCGGCGTCGCGCGAGGCCGACTCGCGCCGCTCGGTGTCGACGTCGTGACATACGAGGCCGACGACAACGGTGCGGTGCTGCCGTTCGCTGATGCCTCGTTCGACGTCGTCATCTCGCGCCATGAGGCGTATACGCCGAGCGAGGTCACGCGAGTTCTCACACCGGGCGGCGCGTTCGTGACCCAGCAGGTCGCCGGCGACTATCTCTCAGCGCTGCGCGCGGCGTTCGGTACGCGCGGGCAGTGGCCTCACGTGACGCTCGCGAACTTCGTCGCAGATCTTCGAGCGGCAGGAATGACGATCGAGCTCTCGCAGGAGTCGCGCGGCATGATGACCTTCCGAGACGTCGGCGCGATCGTTTACTTGCTTCATGCGATCCCCTGGGAGGTCCCGGGTTTCTCGGTCCAGCGGCACGAGTCCGTTCTGATGGACCTGCAACGCCGTCTCGAGCGCGACGGTGCGCTACGGTTTGGGACCGGCCACTTCGTGATCGCCGCGCGCAAGCCATAGCTCGCGCTAGGAGACACGTGTGCCCCAGTGTTCGACGACGCGCCCGCCCGCGATGCGCAGCACCTCCGCCGTCTCGCGTTCGGTCGCGCGACCGCCATCCTTCGCGGTGCCGAGCCAGTGAAAGCGTGCGGTGATCCTGTCGCCCTCGGTCTGCATGTCCGCGAAACGCACGTCGAGCGCCGCGTACGCGGAGCGCGCGGCCTCGACGACGCGGCGGAAGCCCGCGGGGCCGCGGATCTTCTCACCACGCAATCCCTGGTGATCGACGTACTCAGGCGCGAACACGCGATCCGCGGCGCTCGCGTCGCCAGTGCTGAACATATCGCAGATCTGGCGCAGGACGCGCTCCGCTAGCTCGGGCGTCGCAGCCAATCGCGGATCGCCTTCTCGAACGCCTCAGGCGCTTCGATGTTCGCGATGTGACCGGCATCGGGGATGACCGCGAGCGTCGAGGCCTTGATGCCCTCGTGGATCGTCTTCGCGTTCGCGAGCGGCGTGATAGCGTCGACCTCGCCGACGATGACCGCGGTCGGGACGTCGATCGTCGCGAGGTCTTTTGTGCTGTCGGCGCGACCGGCCATCGCGATGCTCGCCTGCGCGACGGCCTCCTTGTTCTGTTTGCGGATGAGCTCCTTCAGTGCCGGCCAGTGCGGCGAGTCATCGCGCAGCCACTTTGGCGGCGTCTTGAGGAGCGCCTCGACGCCGTGCTCGCGGATCGTCGTCGCGAGGCGGTGGCGGTTCTGCGCTGCCTCGGCCGTGTCGGCCTCGGCCTTCGTGTCGATGAGCGCGAGTCGTTCGATGCGTTTGCGGTGCTGGCGCCACAGCGCGAAGGCGACGTATCCGCCCATCGAGAGTCCGGCGATCGCGGCGCGGTCGACCCCTGCCGCGTCCATCGCGCCGATGACCGCGTCTGCGTAGTCATCCACCGTCGGCTGCCGGCTCGGCAGATCGCTCCGCCCGAAGCCGGGGAACGAGGGCGCGATGACCGGGTTCGCCACGTCGGCAAGCGAGCGCAGCTCGCGTTCCCACATCGAGCGGTCAAGAGGGAAGGCGTGCAGCAGCACCAGCGCGGGCATGGGCGTGCAGTGTGCGACAGAATCACCGCATGCGCGTGAAGCGGATCGTCAACTCCGGGCGCGAGCGCAGCGCGAATCCGATCTTCAAGGGCGACGTCGACTACCAGACCGCGGTCGGCGATGACGTCAGCAAAGACCTGCGGCTCTCAGAGGTCCACTTCAAGAGCGGCGCGGTGAATCGCTGGCACATGCACTCCTGCGATCAGATCCTCATCGTCACCGAGGGCGAGGGTGTCGTGGCCGACGAGCGTGAGGAACGCGTCGTGACCGCGGGCGACGTCGCGTTCATCCCGGCGAACACGAAGCATTGGCATGGCGCCAAGCCGGGCAAGGACATGACCCACTGGTCGATCCTCGCTAACGGCAAGACGACCATCGTCGAATAGCGCGTGGGCCGAACTCAAGTCATCGTCGGCGCCACCGTCGCGGGCCTCGTCGTCCTGACGCTGTTCCTGTTCCTTGACTCGTTGAACTTCGCGGGCACGGCGCAGATCGTGGGCTACCAAAGGACGGCCGACCCGCGGAGGATCGTCGTGATCGTCGCGCTCGCTCGCCTCGACGACGTCGCCGAGCGACAGATACAAGAGGACGCGAGCACGGTGCGCATCACGGTCCGAAAGCGGACGACCTCCGGCACGGCACAAGCCGACCTCATCTTGTTCCCGGTCACGCTCACCCTGCGCGAGGCGCTGCGCGATCGCGCCGTGCTCGACGACAAGGGCGCACCCGTCGCCGATCGCGGGGTGTATGAGGCGCCACAGCCAACGACGCGTTAGCGGAAGCTCTGCGGCAGCTCCGTTCCCGCCATGCGCTCGAGACGTGCGATGCGCTCTGCGATCGGGGGGTGCGTCGAGAAGAGGCCCGTGAGCCCGCCTGGCAGGAGCGGCTGGACGATGAACAGCGGCGCGACCGCAGGGTTCACCGGCAGCGGCACCTGGCGGCTGTACGACTCGAGCTTGCGCAGCGCCGACGCGAGGCCGAGCGGATCGTGCGTGAGCGCCGCGCTCTGGTCATCCGCGCTGTACTCGCGCGAGCGCGAGATCGCGAGCTGGACGAGCATCGCCGCGATGGGCAGCAGGATGATCCCGAGGATCATGCCGATCATGCCGAGCTGGCCCGAGTCACGGTCGTCGCGATCGCCGCCGCCGAACCAGAGCGACCACTGGGCGAGCTGCGCGAGGTAGGAGATCGCGCCAGCGATGGACGCGACGACGGCCATGACGAGCGTGTCGCGGTTCTTCACGTGACCGAGTTCGTGCGCGAGGACCGCGGTGAGCTCTCGCTCGTTGGCGATCTCGGTGATGCCGCGTGTCACCGCGACGACGGCGTGCTGCGGATCGCGGCCCGTCGCGAAGGCGTTCGGCGCAGGCTGGTCGATAACGTAGACGCGAGGCTGCGGCACATCCGCGATCTGCGCGACGTGACCGACGATGCGGTACAGCTCAGGCGCCTCCTCTGGCGTGACCGGCTTCGCGCCCGCGAACGACAGCGCGATGCGGTCGCTGAACCACCAGGCGCCGAAGTTCATGAGGAGCGAGATGCCGAGCGCGAACGGTACGGCGGACTCTCCGAAGAAGAGCCGCGCGCCGAAGATGAGCAGGAGCGTGAGGACCGCGAGGAGACCAACGGTCTTGATCGTGTTCATGCTTCTGATTCTCGCACCGCGTTCATGAACGAGATGTGAAGCCGGAATCGGCGCTCCGCAGGGCGGAACGACCCTTACTGCGCGGTGAGCAGCCTGCCGGTCATCGCCCAGAAGATCGGTCCGAGCACGACCGACGCCAGGCCGCCGAACACGAGGATGAGCGGCGTGCTGCCGATCACCGTGGCGATGAAGAGGAGCACGAGATCGATGCCCGCGGCGATCGCGAGCTGGGCGTAGAGCCGTCGCAGGTCGGTCCGCGCCGCGAGCGCGCGGCCGGCGACGATGAGCCACACGCCAGCGAGCGCGAACGTCGCGAAGCCGCGTGGATCGGTCGGCGAGACCTCGAGGTCGGCGTAGCCCTGTGCGTCGCTGATGGCGGCGAACACGCCGTGCGTCGCCGAGAGGAGGGAGTACGCGACGCCGAATGCGCTGATCCAACCCCCGAGGGCGCCGCCGATGAACGCGCCGACGGCGCCGGTGCCGAACGCGGCGCAGAGCGCACCCGCGGCGATGAGCGCGTTCGCGAGCGCCGACGCGCTCGCGTTGGTCGGGTCGGTCCGCACGAAGCCGAGGTAGACGATCGCGTAGAGGATCGAGAAGAGCGCAACCCCATAGGCGGCAAAGCCACCCCACCGCCGGAACGCGGCGTCCCCACTCACGCGCGAGTTATAGCCCTATCAGATCTCTCGCTGCTGGAAGCTCCATATCGCGAGGCCGAGAAAGGCGACGATCCATGCCGCGGTCCACGCGAGATACAGCGCGTCGGGCGGCTCGGACGCGAAGAAGGGGTTGCCGGCGGCAGCGGGCCCGGAGGCGCGGATGGCCGCGATGATCGTCGCGGGCTCAAGCGCCCACACCGCGCCACGCCACATGCCGTCGGTCGGCAGGATGAGCCGCGTGGCGGTGCCGATGTGCGTCGCGGTCGCGTTGTTCAGCACGAGGCCGACGCCGCCGACGATCCCGCCGATCCACGCGACGCCCCAGAGGATCAGCGCGACGACGCCGCCGACCATGCCGGCGAGTCGTGTCGAGAGCGCGAGGGCCAGCGTGAGGACCACGATGCCTTCGATGACCATGAAGCCGACGAACTCGAACGGATGTGGCGGGACGTACTGCACGATGCGGTCGACGAGGAAGAGCTGCAGCGCGGTCGTCGGCAGCGCGTAGATGAGGATCGTCGCGATGACGCCGAGCCACTTTCCGATGACGAACTCGGCGCGCGAGATCGGGCGCGCGAGGATCGCCAGCGCCGTCCCCGACTCGAGGTCCCCGGAGAGCGACGGCGCGCCCGCGAACACCGCGGAGAACGAGAGCGTGAAACTGAACATGAAGCCGACGAGGATGAGCAGCTGCGAGACGACGGTCACCTGCTCGACGCGGGTCATCGGCCGTCCGCCTACCGTCGTCACCTGCGCGATGCCCCAGCTCGTGAGCGCGACGACGATGAGCGTGAGGCCGATGAGGACGAGGAAGAGGCGCCGGCGCAGCAGCTCGAGCACGGTGAGGCGGGCGATGAGGAGCACGAGCATCAGTCGCCGCTCAGCAGGCGGAGGAAGCGATCCTCGAGCGTCTCATGCCGCGGCTCGACCGCGTGCACGCGTCCACCCAGTCCGACGACATGCGCGACGAGGTCTGGGACGCGGTCCGCGTCGACGCCGCGCACGACGAGCCAATCGCCGTCCTCGTCGATCGCGCCGAACGGCGCGAGCTGGTCCTTCGCGCCGCGCGGAAGACCCGAGACGCGTATGCGCACAGTGTCGCTGCGCAGCAGCTCGTCGAGCGTCCCCTCGGCGATGACCTTCCCGCGATCGACGACCGCGACGCGATCGCAGACCTGCTCGACCTCGGAGAGCAGGTGCGAATTGAGGAACACGGTGACGCCGCGGTCACGCAGGCCACGGATGATCTCGCGGACGTCGTGGCGCCCGACCGGATCGAGGGCGCTCGTCGGCTCGTCGAGGAGCACGAGCTCGGGGTCGCCAAGCAGCGCGACGCCGAGACCGAGCCGTTGCTGCATGCCCTTCGAGAACGTGCCGACGCGCGATGACCCGCGGTCCTGAAGGCCGACGACGGCAAGTGCGTCCTCGATCTCGCGCGACCACGCCGCGCGGTCGACGCCGGCGAGCTCGCAGTGGAGCAGCAGCACCTCACGCGCGGTGAGCCACGGCTGATAGCGGAAGAGCTCGGGCAGGTAACCGACGCGGCGGCGCGAGGCGCGCTCGCCGATGGGTTGGCCGAGGATCTCGGCGCTGCCGGACGTCGGGCGCGCGAGCCCGAGGAGCAGTTTCACGGAGGTCGTCTTGCCGGCGCCGTTCGGCCCGAGGAAACCGAAGATCGCGCCGCGCGGGATCGTCATGTTGAGACCGGCGAGAGCCTGTAGCGCGCCATAGCGCTTGGCCAGGTCGCGCGTGACGATCGCCGGTGTGTCGATCACGCTAATGGAGCGAGTTTGCCACCGCCATGATCTGCGCCTCGGTCAGCGTTCCGGCGACTCCGTACACGAGCCCGTCCTTCGACCAGATGACCGCGCTGCCGAGCCCGGTCGAGTCACCGACGAAAACGCCCTGCACGCCCTGCACGGTGACGTTCTTCGACGTCGCCACGTCGACAGGGATCGGGATGGGCAGCGTGCTCGACGGATCCTTGATCGCTCTGATCTGCGCCGCGAGCTGCGGCGAGATGCCGGGTTGCGCGAGCAGGTATTGCTGCAGCTGCTCCACCGTGACGCCGTCGCTCTGCACGACCGGGCCCTTGCCCTGCGCGATGATGAGCATCGGCATGCCGCTCAGCGGATTTGCCCCCGTGGCGCCGGCCGGCGCCGTCGCCTCGCCGTAGAACTGCACGACCCCCGGGCCGCCGGTGATGAACAGCTTCGCGCCGTCGATGTTCGCGGGCATCGGCGGCGGCGTGCGTTGGAGACGCGCGGCCGACGCGCGCGTGCGCTCGGCGGAGAACGTGAACGTCGCGGTCGTGCGTGGCATCACGCCGTAGCGTGCCTTCGTCGTGTTCACGCCGGCAGGAAGCGTCGCTCGCAGCACCTTCATGCCGCTCTCACGCTCGGCGGTCGCGAGGTCGGGGACGTCAATGGGTTGCGGGGGCGTCGACCACACCAGCGTGCCGTACTGCGCGAACCCGGTCGCGCCGCTGAAGTCGCTGCTGGTGATCGGCACCGCGACGACCTGCTTCGGCTCGAAGATCGTGAGGATCGTCTCCGCGACGCCGCTCACCGTGAGGAGCACGGCGATGATGGCCACCGATGCGGCCGCCGCGAGTCCCTTCACCCAGAGCGACACCGCCGGCGCACGCGGCGCGCGCGGCGCCGAGATGACCGGGGCGATGCGCTCGCGCTCGACACGCTCGCGGATCCGCGAGAGCGCTCGCTCGGTGTCGACCTGTACGTCGGGCGTGTTCATGATCCGGTCGATGTTCGGGTCCATCATCGCGTGACCTCCTTGCGAAACGCGTCCTCGGCGCGACGGAGCATGGTGCCGATGCTCGAACGACGGAGACCGAGCGCCGCCGCGATCTCGTCGTATGAGAGTCCGCTGTAGCGCAGGGCGAGCAGCGCGGCCGCGCGCTCGTCGATCCGCGCGAGCGCGCCACGCACTTCCGCGCGGGTCTCGGCGTCCTCGGTCTGCTGCGCGGGATCGACGGGCACGTCGCGCGCGACGGTATCCGCGGTCTCGCGCCGGCCACGCCGCTCACGCGAACGGATGACGTTCAGCGCGGTGTGCGCCGCAGCCGCGTGGAGCCACGCGGGCGCGTAGCCCGCGTCCGCGGGATGCTTGCGATAGAAGGAGACGAAGACGTCCTGCGCGACGTCCTCCGCCTCATCGACATCGCGCACGACGCGGTAAGCGATCGCGACCACGCGGGAGTACTCCCTTCGAAAGAGCGCCTCGAACGAGGCCGGCATCGCCGGCGCGGCAACCACCCCGCGCAGGGCCTCCGACGCGGCGCCCATCTCTTTCCTCAAGGCACCGCGGAGGCGCGGATAGTGACAAGGGCGGCGTCCTCGGCCTCGTAATCGAGGTTTCCCGCGGCCTTCGGGTCGGCGGGGGGCTCGGCGGCATACCACTCCAGGGCGCGCCGCAGCCCTTCTTCTCGCGAGACGACCTCGCGGTAGCCAAGCTCGCGACGGATCCGCGATGTGTCCGCGACGAGGTGGTGATCCCACATGTCCGGACGCGCATCGCGCCGGTGCGCCGGCAGGTCGTCATTCGGACGGATGACGAGCTGTCCGCCCCAGCTC
>Ga0209058_1002002_pt1 | contig 17024 bp, 15 predicted proteins | sample GraSoiAngelo_147_FD_185904 | JGI IMG/M metagenome (GOLD analysis project Ga0209058, IMG submission 185904) | Grasslands soil microbial communities from the Angelo Coastal Reserve, California, USA - 14_1009_05_40cm (SPAdes) (version 2) | ecosystem: Environmental > Terrestrial > Soil > Grasslands ... | reverse complement strand
GCAAAGCCGAAAGAAGGGTCGGGGCCCTCAGAGCCGTTTGACTAGTATCAGTCCAAAAAGTGCAGGTTTCATCAACCGGGCTGTTCCTGTGCAACACTGTGCAGATGGCTGTGCATGAAGATCAATTGCGCCAGGACCTTAGGTACTTCTGCTGGGAAGAAGTGAGCCGATCAATCTTACGGCCAAAAGCAGAAAGCCTTTCCTCAGCGACTCGGACATCGATCTCATCCGGAACCTTGAGGACTTTGTCCGGCAGTCTTCCGCCGTTCCGTTTTAGATAATCTGCCGAAAGCATCTGATCCGCAAAGCTCATGTCCATAACCTCAGCAGGATGCCCGTCCGCAGCGGCTAGGTTGACAAGCCTGCCCTCCGACAGAACATAGAGTCTCTTCCCTCCTGGAAGCACATACTCCGTGACCCCACTCCGTGCTTGCCTCTTCCTTACCGCGATCCTTTCCAGATCCTTCACGCTAACCTCAACATCGAAGTGTCCTACGTTGCATAGGATGGCCTTGTCGGACATCTTCATCATGTGGCGAGAGGTGATGATGTCAATATTCCCGGTTGCAGTTATGAAAAGGTCTCCAATCTTAGCCGCTTCATCCATTGGCATCACATCGTATCCTTCCATGAGAGCCTCTAGTGCCCGGACAGGATTGACCTCTGTCACTATCACTCTGGCGCCAAGTCCCTTCGCTCTCTCTGCCACCCCTCGTCCGACCCACCCATAGCCTGCAACGACGATGTTGCGACCCGCTATCAGAAGATTCGTTGCTCTCATTATCCCTTCAAGTCCGGATTGGCCAGTACCGTAACGACTGTCGAATAGGTACTTGGTGAGAGCATCATTTACCGCTATGATCGGAAAGTTGAGCCTCCCGTCACTTTCCATGGCCTTCAATCTCATGACTCCAGTTGTTGTCTCTTCGCAGGCGCCGATCACTTTTCGAGTGTACGCCTTTCCTCTCTGATGGGCAGCGATAGAGAGTTCGGCACCGTCGTCGATCAATATGTCTGGATCAGTGTCGAGGACTCTCTCGAGATTGGATCCGTGATCTTTCGCAGTTACTCCTCTCCAAGCATAGACGTAGACACCGGTTTCGGCTAGAGCGGCTGCAACATCGTCTTGAGTCGAAAGCGGGTTACTGCCGGTTATCGCAACGCGTTCGGCGCCGCTCCTTAGGAAATCCTCGGCGAGTACGGCAGTCTTTGCTTCCAAGTGGAGGCACATTCCGATTCGATGTCCTTTGAAGGTTTTCGACGCGGCGAATCGCTTCGCGATTCGGGCGAGGACTGGCATGTTGTCGCGTGCCCATTTCATTTTCACTCTGCCCGTAGCGGCGAGGCTCGGATCCTTGACTATGCTCATTGTCATTGCACGTGCTCGATCGAGTTCGGCCTCGAAGTGACTTATCAGATCGATCCTGGCCTCCTGAACGTTGCTCCCACTGCGGAAAGGCTTTTCTAAGGCCAGAGTGCATGTGGAATATGGGAGTTATACAGGGAGAAGGATTCCGGGCTAAGGCGAGTCAGACCGACCTCGCTGTAACTTTTCGAGATCTAATTTTGTTGCCAGGCTGGACGGAGGTTGAGCCGTCACAGGTGGAACTGTCTACCCAAGCAACTCTCCATCACTCGATCAACATACCCTTCATCTCCAGTCCGATGGATACTGTGACCGAGAGCGACATGGCTATCGCCCTTGCCAGGCTCGGCGGATTAGGAGTACTTCACAGAAACTGCACGGCGGAGGAGGAAGTGGAGATGGCACGAAAAGTGAAACGGGCGGAATCCTTGATCATAAAGGACGTTATCACGATAAGCTCCGCGGAGACCGTCAGATATGCAACTGAACTAATGCAGAAGCACAACATTTCCGGACTGCCAGTTGTTGAGGGCGAGACCCTTGTTGGGATAGTTACGGGTAGAGACGTTAGGTTCGCGGACCCTGGACTTCTCGTCAAGGATGTTATGACGAAGAAGGTAGTAACTGCCCCGGAAGACACCAATATCGAAGGGGCGAAGGAGCTTCTTCACAAGCACAGAGTCGAGAAGCTTCCTTTGACCGACAAGCAAGGAAGGCTGAAGGGATTGATCACGATCAAAGACATGTTGTTGAGAGGACGCTTTCCAAACGCTGCCCGTGACGAAAACGGCCAGCTACTCCTCGGTGCCGCAGTCTCTCCCTTCGACCTCAAGAGAGCAAAGATGCTTGACGAAATTGTTGACATACTTGTAATTGACGTCTCACACTTCCACAATGCGAACGTATTCAACTCGACCAAGAAGATGCTTGAAGAGGTCGAAGCAGATGTGATCGTTGGCAGCATCGGTACATACAAGGCTGCCGAGGATGCCCTAACGAAATTGGAAGGCATCGCAGGGTTCAGGGTAGGAATAGGCTCAGGCTCGATCTGCACGACACTGGAGTCGACGAAAGCAGGCTCTCCTACTGTTTACGCAACCGCACAGGTCGCAGACGCCGTCCAGACTTATGGATCGAAGGTTCCGATCATCTCCGATGGCGGAATAAGGGGCCCGGGCGACGCTGCTGTTGCCCTCTCTTTGGGCGCGTCTGCAGTGATGATCGGGAACCTATTCGCTAGATGCAGAGAGGCTCCTGGCACTTTGATCGCTATAGGTGGCCGATACTACAAGCAATACCGAGGAATGGGGAGTCCATCGGCCATGGCTAAGAGATTAGCAACGGATCGATATGGTGCTCCTTCAAAGGGACTGCCGGAAGGAGTCGAGGGTTGGGTTCCGTACAAAGGCGAAGTCAACGTCGTGATCCAAGAATTGACTGCCGGGTTACAGGCTTCGATGGGCTATGCTGGTGCTCGAAAGGTGCCGGAGCTATGGGAGAAGGCAAGACTGGCCGCGATATCTCAATCCGGCTCTGAAGAAGCCAGACCTCACGACATCTTACTGCCATCAGAATCCCCCGAAAGGGTCTAGGGCTGAGACACGTCAAACTCGCGAAAGAAAAAAGGTAGACTAAGACTCCTCTGGCCAGCCGGTAAGAGGAGGCAATCATGCACCAAGCACGGTCCATACGACGGGCCTTATTGTTCTGTATGCTTCGAGAAAGCAATGGGATCAGAATCTGAGTCAAAGCCAGATGCTTCCAACAAGAATTGAAATATCGCGAATAATCGCCCAGATTTTGGGATGTTATAAGTGGAGACAAGTCCTAGGTTGAAGGATGCGGTTGATTATTCGAAGGACTTTCAGATTCTGGAGAAGATGGAGTGGGCTTTTTCCAAAAGGGACGTAAACCATTTCCGAAATGTATTGGAGAGTCGACCGAGCCTATTCTTGAGAGTGCACGCGGTGTGCATGCTAGCAGATTTAAAAGACGAAGGAGCAGTGTCACCATTAGCAAAGGTCCTGCGGGAGGATGCAAGTCCTCTTGTTAGGCATGAAGCTGCTTTCGTTCTGGGCCAGCTGGGATTCAAATCGGCAGTACCAGCATTGATCGAAGCCATGGAGCAGGACGACAGCGTCCTTGTTCGGCATGAGTCGGCCGTGGCGTTGGGGTCAATTGGAGACGAGCGGGCGAGGTCAGGGCTTCAGAAAGCGGCACAGGATTTGGACGAGGACGTCCGATACTCAGCTGAGATCGCCTTGGCAGACCTAGCGTTTCTCAAGCATCTTAGATCGCGAACCCAAAAGACCTGACCTCTCGGGCCGGATATTCATACTTCCTGTTCCGGGAGACGAACGCGTGTTCAAAACACCCCCGCTTAACAAAATCTAGCCTACCAATCGCATTTGTGGCAGAACTCGTTCATTTTGAGCCCTGATTGGCAATCGGAGCTCGCTTTTTCTGGCCCCCGATGCTGTCCTCGTGAAATTCCGCTATGTTTAAATGAATAAACCCGTTTCCGCAAAATGCTTTTCCTAGCATAATGAACGATTAGAGGCAGTTCCCTTCCAAATTAGGGCGCTTTAGAAAATAAAATTGTGAAAAAAAGGGGGGCTGATTCACTTGTCTTAAGACGTGAAAGAAGACTTTCGGAGTGCCTTCACCTGTACTCCACACAGCCTCGCGACGTGAAAGGGCTTTTTGGGAATACATGCTCGCGCGAATCGAAAGAGAGATTCTAGTAAAGCAGACTCGCCAGAACCATCGAGTCCTCGAAGAACCCGTAAAGCTTCTTATTTTGTGGAACCTTGAGTCACCGGGAAAGTAAGTCGGAATTGACCGAACTAGTAATCTCTGAAACGGAGCATAAACAGCGTCTTCAAAAAATTCGCCGACAATTGAGTCAGCGTCGGCTGAAAGCACTATATCTAGTCGACCCAACAAGGATACTCTACGCGACTGGATTCAGCTACCTTCCAACTGAGCGGCCGCTGGCTGTCGTAATCCCCGAGGACGGACCTATTTTCATTATGGGCCCAGCACTGGAACACGAGCACGTACGCCAAGACGCTCGTTTGATCGATGAGGTCTATTCATATCCGGATTATCCGGGCAAAGAGCATCCAATAAAATATTTCGCAAAGGTCCTGAATACGAAGGAACTGGGAAAGGGAAGAATCGCGACCGACTCTTTCGAAGGAGCAGCAGGTGGATACGGATACCGTGGCCCTTCACTGAGCAACGTGATGCGTAATGCCAGATTCCTAGACGGCAGAGACATCATCGACAAAATGAGACTCGTCAAATCAAACTCGGAACTACGATTGTTACGCGAGAGCGCCAAATGGTCGAGGACGGCCCACGACATTCTGCTCGAGAATACATCAGCCGGCTCCTGGGATGTCATTACTGGTGTAAGGGCAAGCCTAGAAGGACTCGAAAGGATGCTGAAACGGTTGAATGGAAGTTATCGCCAACTCAAGTGGGCCCTGTCACCTCTTGTCGTAGGCTATCGTGGACAAGTCGGGCCAGAATCCGCGATACCTCATACAGTCTTCACCAGACGAAAGATCAGGCGTGGAGATGTATTGGTGAGTGAGGCTGGAGTTGAGATCGGCGGCTACACCAGCGAGCTCGAAAGAACGGTCATAGTTGGAAAACCAACCTCTAAGGCCGAGAAGTACTTCGCGGCGATGCTGGAGGCGCAAACCTCGGCTCTCAAGACCTTCGGACCCGGAGTAGAATGTCGGACTGTAGACCAAGCAGCAAAAGTCACAGTGCAGAAACTTGGCTTGGAAAAGCACCTCCTTCATCATACGGGCCATGGAATTGGCCTTGAAGGGCATGAGCCTCCATGGCTTGATCCAGGCGACTACACAGTCATGAAGCCTGGCATGGTGTTTTCCTGTGAGCCAGGCTTGTATGTCCCAGGTTACGCGGGATTCCGACATTCAGACACTGTGGCGATAACGAAGTCTGGAATGAGTTTCATAACGGAGTATCCGCGGAGCTTAGAGGAACTGACCATTCGCTAGTGAAGGAATGTCTCAGGCTTTGAACCATCTGAAGACGATATAGCGGACTTTGCTGCTGCCCTTCTTCTTGTCGGGGATTGCGATTATGAATTGTTTTCTAACAGTGGTCGCTAATCTTCCGGCTCGAACAACCTCGAAGGGCCCCATTAAAGAATCTGGGGTTTCCACGGAGACGATGAAGGGTGCGTGGTCTATTCCGGGGCCACGCTCGTACACTGCAAAGTCGGCGCCAAACTTGATTCCGGGAGTTACTATGAACCCCTTGTCCCTTAGGTCCTTGTAAACCCTGTAGGCAAGCTCGAAGCCTCTGTAGGTTCGACGCGCGGCGGCCAGCAAGACTTGACGGCCTACACTTTTTCTGCTCTTGGAATCAACGACGATTATTCTTCCTTCTTCGAGAAGATAGAGGCCTTCCATTAGATCGAGTAGAAGCGGAACGTCGAATTCCTGTTCGGGCTTGGGTTTCGGGATTCCCACGGGTTTGCCGAAAAAGCCGGATCTGTAGATTTCAAGGCCAGCTTTGTGATCCCAGACAATCAACCTACTTCCGACAAGTTCTGCCTCGCCGTGCATCAAGCCGCGATTATTGCTCGGCAATCCCTATGAGATAACCCCGGTGACTTTTGCAGCTTTCTCGGCGGCGGGTTCAGCAATCCCGGTCTCGCCAAGAATCGTATACCGATCCGGCCGGAGCGAATGCGCGGTCATCAATGCCTTGACTACTTGGTCTTCAGATACTTTCAGTTCTTTTGATGTTGTTGGGGCTCTGATCTCTTTCAGAAACAATTTTATGGATTCCCAATTGGACCCTTGAAGATATGAACATAATATTGCGCCGACCCCTGTCCTCTCACCGTGCAAGCTAGTCTCGCCTGCGATGATGTCTAAGGCATGACTGAATAGGTGCTCGGCACCGCTGCAGGGACGAGAGCTACCTGCAATGCTCATCGCGACTCCGCAACTTATCAAAGCCTCGACAACGGTCCTCACTCCGCCTATGCGGCGCTCTACTATCTCCTTAGCGTTCTTCGTCACAAGCTCGGCACTCATCAAGGCCAGCTCAGCGGCGTAGTCACCATAGTATTCATTTTTCAACTTGTGAGCCAACTGCCAATCCTTAACAGCAGAATACTTTGCGACAACGTCTCCACAACCAGCGGCCAGCAATCTATATGGTGATCCAGCAATTGCCTCCACATCTGTAAGAATCGCGGAGGGTGCCTGCGCACGTATCGAATACGGCTTCTCTGCACCCTTTATCGACGCGTAAGGACTTGCGATCCCATCATGGCTAGCGGCTGTAGGAATGCTCAGGAAGGGGATCCCGCTCTTGGCCGAGGCTAGCTTTGCCAAGTCGATGTCCTTGCCTCCTCCGAGCCCGAGCACCAACCTCGCCTTTGTTCTCTTCACCTCCTTTACCACCGAGTCTAGACTGGCCTCCGTGGATTCTTTCACGATGACATGTTCCACTTTCGAGCCTGTCTTCGCAACGGATTTTGCCACTCTGACGCCCGCCAACGGATAGGTTACAGGTCCGGAGACTATCAGTGCTGTCCCGCGGAATCCCAAACGTTCACAGACCTCGCCTGTCCGGTCCAAAACGCCGCGGCCAACAATTACCTCTCTAGGGAGTTGCATGTAATGGAACGAATCTTGTTTCGAGCTCAATCTTGAATCTACACGATTGCCAATACGAGTAAGGCGATAGTTATAGACACCAACTCCAAGAGATAGAATAGGCTTCTCACTCGAACCCCGACACGTCTTATAGAGGACGTCAGATTCTGAAACGTCTCCTTCCCCATCACCCGAACCCTGATACTCGAGCTAGAGACGCCTAATGAGGCATCCTCCAGATCATCAATTCCCTTCTTGACAGCATCCCTTATCCTGGTTATCAACAGGGGCTTGTCGAGATGGGCGCCGACCGGATAATAACCGAGCGGAGACCTCACGAGACCCGTTACGAGATGAGTATCAGTAGTCATTACCTCGCCATCAGAAACGCCTAATTCGCTCAGTGAGGAAAGTATCATTTCTCTGAAACCAGGCTCCATGTTATTCCCATCGATAGTCAGGTAGGCCACGCGCTGGCCTTGGTTGCTCAGCACCAAAACTGACACGCCTCCAGGGCCTATTCCATCTTCAAGTCTAAAATCGTGAAGAGCATCAAAAGAAAAGCCAGCCTTGAACCCCGACTGATCATGGACTTTCAGCGATCTCAGAACATCCTTGGCAACCAGACCAAGATTTTCGGCTTGGGCAGGCGTTACTACCGTCTCGACGCTCATGCTATTGTGGGCGTCAACCAGCGCGAGGCCAAGACCCAACGAGTCTCCAATTTGGCGTAGAGTTTCGCCAAGTTCTCGAGGCATATCTTCCATATTCTCTGGGGATAGAGTTAGTATGATCAGAGCTGTGTGGTCGAAGACCTGCCCGCTGGTTTTTGCGGTTTCTCTTACTGCTCTCACCATTATGGACGCCGTCGCCGTAGTTGGTTTAGAGGGAAAATTGGATTCCACATGGTTCAAGAACTTAGAGACATCTTTGCGAGAAATGATGTTCGATTGATGGCCTGATATTCCATGAGGCACAAGTACAATTCCTCCCAGTCTGCTTTCGAGATGTTCCTTCAACTGTGATGGCAATCCGCCGCTTCCCAGATCACGGTATGGACCAGGATGAAAATTGGAAACTACTAGTGCTCCCTTCCGCCTCCCGTTCTTGCCAAAAAACGCAATGATGTTTGTTCTTATCTCATCATCCAATCCTAGCGTAGTCAAGTTATCCTCAAGACTCTCTGGGTCTCGATTAAGCCAGTGCAGGAGAAAGGCTCTGAAGAGCTGCAGCGGAGGTGCACCGACCTCAGCGGTTCCTTCTTGATCAATTTCCTGGACAAATCGGAGAACTCCAGCGATTGAAGCTGCCGAGACCAATGACAGTGCCATAATGGTGGCCAGCATCTGAGTCGCCCCAGAGACTATGAGCACGACTGGGACAAACAGTGGAACTACCAGGCTTGCGAAGATACGCCTCCAGATGGACCGGTCGGTTAGGGAAACGAACGAAAGAGTCCGTATTGGCAATGAGATTGCGAGGACAAAGACAATCGCTGATCCCCAACCTGTTCCGATTCCGAACGTGTGAAAGACCGCGGAGATAGGAAGAATTAGAAGTGTTGGAGACCATGACAGCGCTTCAAGGCCCATCAGACGTCTGAACGTCAACACTTTGTCTCGAAGGATGACGGTCGAGGTAACTAATTCGCCGAGAATAGTCGGCAGAGCGACCGCGACCAGGGCGTATCCAAATACTAATTGCAAGCCAAGCCCATACTCGGGCAGACTCAGAACCAACGACAAGAAGACCACGGTAACAAAGACAGATAGCAACTCGACTGTCGACGGAAACCCGATTCGTCGAATGAAGTTGAAGAGCCCGACCGTTCCCGGTCCACTTTCTGACATTCGAGTCTGGGCTCTAAGCTCGCTTAATTGAGGAAATTATTTGCTTCACGGGTCCCGTTCCTTCGTTTTCAAGCACAGTTCCGGTCACAATAACAGAAGCGCCGGACCTGGCTATCAATTCGGCTTGAGAGCCAGTACGTATGCCTCCACCAACTATTACTGGAACGTTGATCGTCGACGAAACTCTCTTGACCATTTCAGCATCCACCGGATCCCGCGCACCACTTCCAGCTTCCAGATACACGAACCTCATTCCTAGGTACTGGCCAGCCAACGCAAAGTTTGCGGCGATTTCGGGTTTCGAATATGGGACTCGTTCGACTTCGCCGATATTGCTGACGGCTGTGTTGGATGGTCCAACGACGATATAGCCGAGAGGAATGGGCTCAATTCCGAAGGCTTTCACGGCAGGTGCGCCCATAGCTTGGGCGCCGATGAGGTATCGCGGATTCGACGAGTTCAGGAGCGACATGAAGAAAATGGCATCAGCGTGCCTACTAATTCCAGATTCGTTGTTGGGAAAGAGAATTGTGGGGAGACGACAGGAGTTCTTCACCGTCTCTACCATTTTGTCCAATTGGGCGTTTGAGCGGACCGTTGAGCCGCCAATCATTATCGCGGCGGTACCGATTGACTCAAGATCTTTCAAGACTTGGGGAAGTTTGTGAAAGGGCTTTTCTGGGTCTAGAAGTGCAAGATGTACGCAGCCTCTTTCTGAGATGGCTCTTCTTATCTTGCTCTCCACAGGTCCCGTCTAGCGCTTCCTCCCGTTGAGCCTCGTCTAGCTCGTTAGAAGCTGGTAGGCTACTTTCATCGCGAGAAGTGGATGTCGTACGAGGAGTGAGATTGCCCGGGTTGGACTGTATCCGTTTGCCATGTCAACAAGATCCTGGCCCTCCAGATACTCAGTTATGATGTTTAGGTCATCATCTGAGAATTTCTCGAATGATTCGAGGGCCTTCAAGCTGTTGGATATTCTACCTCCAAAGTATGCGTCGAATCTATCTTGGTATTCTTTGAGGCGCGAGGCTGAGAAGTTGCCCTCGGCGACGGCCTTTGCGGCCACTTCACCCGCGATCTTGCCTGCCGCAATTCCAGTGTGTATTCCTGCACCGGTCAATGGTATTACTTGACCGGCGGCATCGCCGCAGAGCATCATGTTATCCTGAACATATCGAGTAACTTCTCCGCTGACAGGAACCGGAGCTGCCAATGACTTCTGTATTACTGCTTCTGAAAACATTTCGGGGTGAGTGCGAACAAAGTTGTCCAACAGTTGCTTAGCATTTGAGCCTTTAACGCCTATTCCAACATTGGCCTCTCCGTGCCCTTTGGGGAAGATCCAGATGTAACCCGATGGGGCCTTGTGATGTCCTACGTATATGTGAAGCCTTGACTCATCGTGTATCTTGCAGTTCAACATGTCGTATTGTAAAGCGGCAACAACTGAGTAATTGTCTCGGTTGAAAAACCGTCTTGCAAGAAGAGATGCTACACCGTCACAGCCGACAACGATTTTGCATCGGACCGCATAGGGAACATTTCCTTTCCTTCCGGAAATCAATACCGTCTCACTATCTCTCCTGATGTCATCGACTGTGGCGCCGTATCTGATTTCTGCGCCTGAGGACTTTGCCCTTTCCGCGAGGATCGATAGGAATCGTGGCTTGTCCAGGACGAATCCAGCTCCCTTGACATCGACCTTCTTGCTCTCGTCTGGAGCATAAAGAACCGCTCCCACAATCTTTGACGAAACGAAATCATTCGTCGGCTCAATTTCCGCGTCAGTTAGAGCACTATCAAGAACCCCTTCCGCACAGACTTTGTGACCCGGATTCTCCTCTTTCTCCAATAGAATGGTTCGGCTTCCAGCACTCGCGGCTTTCCAGGCGGCCATGACTCCTGAGGGGCCGGCGCCGATGACGGCTATGTCGCAATCATCCATTTCCTTGTTGCTTCTCTTATGCTCTGACCTCTGTCCACGGGCTGACATTTCGGGCTTCTGTCTCTTTCTCCAGTCTGTTGAGGAACCATAGTGAGTAGATCGCAAGTCCAAAGACGGTCGTAACGACCTTGGTCGCGAAAACTAAGTTGATAGGATTCGTCAAGGTGGCGGGGAATTTGTTTGCTAGCGCGTCGATGCTGCAGTTGGGTCCAGTGCATGTGCTACTGAGGACTCCGGATACGTCCATGAATGCGGACCATAGCGCGAAATTGAAAAATATCTCGTAGAACGCCCCAAAAGCAACGACGGACGTGACTATGAACAAAGCCCTCCTTGTTCTAGGCGAAAGCCGGAGAAGGTGAGGCTTTTGAGACTCGAGCCCGAACGCCCAATAAAGGAATGCGAAGTACGAGAACCAAGTAATCGGCTTGGCGTAGAAGAACGGAAAAAATTTAGGGTTCGGCCACTCGGTGAGTACAAATTGTGCACCAAGGTCAATCTTGGCCCCTAGTGGAACCTGAAGGCCGTAGTATAGTATGAAAGAAGCAGCAGCGACTCCGCTTGTCCACGAAAGAACTGACCACGGACGATTAACCAAGGTGGTTCTTATCTGTAATAGACTTGCTCGGTTGGGCTTGACGATTTTCAAGCAAAGTCAACGGTCTCGGCTCTAAGAGGATCGACCTTTAGCGTTTACGGCAGGCTCTCACAAGCCAAAGAAATACTCCTATCAACAAATCGACCTTTCTGCAACAGTATTGAGACAGGTAGGGCAAAAAAAACGGGGTTTGGGAGGTTACGATTCCCTCCCGATTTCTGTAGATCTGCACTCACTGGATTACTTCGCCAGATGCGAATCTGTTCGAGACACGTGTAATCTTGACTTTCACGTGGTCACCCGGCTTAGTGTTCGGAACGAAGACAACTAGGCCTTCGACCCGTGCGATGCCTTCTCCGCGTCTGCTGATTTCTTTGATGTCGACATCATACTCTTTGCCTTCCTCGACTGGTTTGGGTCCAAACCGGTTACCGCCGCCAAAGCCGCCGCTGCTGCCTCCTCTTCTTTCGTAACTCATTTGCATTTTCCACCTCCGATTTTCGTACGTTCTATCATTTCTTGCGGTTGCTACGGGAGAAATCAGCAGTCGTCACGAAACGGCCGCCGGACGTTCTCCGGCACATCAACCTTGAAACAAGCCAACACCTAATTGCGATATAAACTTGCTGACAAGAGTCAAGACGAGACCACGTAACTTGCGTTAGGTTCCTACGTCAGCGCCTTGTCCACTGAGTGCCATTCCCTTGGTTGAGTTGCCGGACTAATAGCGGGAACGGGGAATCTTGGCAAACCAGAGGCATAGTGCCAACGGTGCTACTCTTGACAGAGGGCACTTAACAAACAACTATTCATAGTTGGAGGTAACCGTTCCCGAAACGCTCCCATGATCGGACCTGTACGAATAATTCCGGTGATGAATCTGCCGTTAATCCAGCCTGGTGACGACCTTGCCAAGATGATAGTTGACTCCTTGAATGTGGTGGGCTCTCCGATTATGAAGGGGGATGTTCTGGTGATCGGACAGAAAGCAGTGTCCAAGGCTGAAAACCGTCTTGTGAACAGCTCGAATGTGACACCCTCAAAGAGAGCCAACGGTATCGCTAGGAGAACACGAAGGAACCCAGCATTTGTCCAGCTTGTCCTCCAGGATTCCAAAAAGATTGCCAGGGCAGGACGTGACGCTCTGATCGTCACCACAAAGCAAGGTTTCACATGCCTCAACGGAGGTGTCGATAAATCGAACGTGGAAGGCCCGGAAACTTATGCACTTCTCCCTGCCGACCCTGACGGTTCGGCTCGCCGCATAAGAAAGAGACTGGCGGAATTAACGAAACAGAAGGTCGCCGTGATCATATGCGACACCAACAGCAGACCGTTCCGCCGGGGGCAGATCGAACAAGCAATTGGGGTTGCAGGCTTAAACCCACTAGTCGACTATCGAGGTGACCACGACCTGTTCGGTTACAAGCTGAAGTTCAAGAACGTAGCGGTTGTAGATGAGCTCGCCTCAGCAGCGGAATTGGTCATGGGCCAGGGTCGAGAGATGATCCCCGCAGCAGTGATTAGAGGCTTGAAGAGGATCAGATATCAGGAGAATGCTAGGAGCGCGGCCTTGACGGTATCCAGAAAAGAAGATCTCTTCAGAGGTACTTTGTAGAACGAATCGAAGAGGCTCAGCTCCGAAACCATCACGGATGCGAGACAAATTAGAGGTCGCTTACTCGCAAGCCAATTGGTCCAATTTTCGTAGCATGCGCAAAAAAGCCCAAGAGATCGTCAATGCTCTGGGTGAAATCAAGAGATCAGCGATTGTTCATGGTAGCCTTGCGCGGGGAGATGTTGACGAGCAGAGTGATATCGACATCTTGGTACAAAACGAGGTAAGCACACAACTCGTAGAGAGTAACCTCGAGGCCAACGGGTTCCATGCCTATCTCAGAGAGGTGGCTCAAGCAACACCGGTGCATTCTCCAAAGGCCCACATCTACCTGGATAACGAGCAGAAAATCGCGGTTACCATTCCAATGCTACCGTTGCGCAGCCTAGAAGCCGAGTTTTACAGGTTCGGCGGAACGGCAGGACCAAAGGAATTGATGGATCAAGCTAGGGTGCCAGGCTGTACAAAGAGACTGACCCTCATTGAACCAACTGAGCAAGGTCACACGGAATCGAGTATCATCGGGCGCGAAGCCTGGACCGCAAATCTACTCGGGATCAGTGTGAAGATCGTGGAGGAACGCATCAGGGTTTTAGAACGTAGAGGCAAGGTAGGAAGGACGGGCATCTTCTTGAAAATTCTCGTGCCGGATGAAATGTCGTTCGAGGAAGCCCTAACTATAGAGGCACGGACAAACCCGGCACTTCGAAGAACCCTGAGGCTCAGACGCCGCTGAGTTAGTGCGGAGGAAGGGTAATATGAAACAGGGCCCGGCCAGCCGAGACACCACTCGAGAATAGGATAGCAAAACAGAATGGCCTCGATCCTCGATACTCTAATCCCCTTAGGAATCTACCTCGGGATTTGGGCCGCGATATTTCTCATAGGAGTGCTCATCAAAGCAGACAGGTTCGGTGTCATACTCAAACCCTACTACTTCATGCTGAAGACAGCTGCATTCAACAGTTGGATGGAACGATTAGGAACCAAATGGCGCCGTGGCTGGTTAGTTTTCTTTGACGTTGGTGCAGCAATGGGCATAGGACTGTCTGCCCTGGCACTCTACGCGTTCATACGTGGATTAATAGCGTTATTCGTAAGAAGCCCGCAGGCTACACCGACTGCTCTCATAATTCCATTGCCGGGGCTGACGATTAGCTGGGAGATTTTTCCGTACATAATTTTGGCGATCGCTGTTCTTCTGATTCCACACGAAGTGGCACATGGAATAGCAAGCGTTCTTGACCGCGTTCCTATCAAGTCGTCCGGAGTGTTCGTCGCTGTTTTCCTGCCCGGCGGATTCGTGGAGATTGATGAGGAAGATCTTGCCAAGAAACCTAATCGTACCAAGCTACGGGTATTTGCTGCGGGATCTTTCACAAACGTTGTTTCCTGGTTCCTCGTATTCTTGATCGCATCGTCGATATTCTTGCCTTCGCCGTCCGGAGTACTCGTTACTAGCTTAGTGGACGGTGGCGGAGCTCAACAAGCCGGCGTTCCACAGTGGTCAGTGATTACAGCGGTAAATGGGACTTCGGTTAGCTCTGTGACTGATCTTTCTGGAATAATGTCTAGGGTATCGCCTGGTCAAACGGTTGACGTGCGACTGAGCAATGGACTGGACCGGGTGGTTGTAACGAAAATGGACACGCTGAACCAGAGTCGCGCCATACTCGGGATCATAACCGCAAATTATTTTGCATCTAGATTGCCTGTTTCACCCATTACAGGCTTCCAAATGTTTTCAGCCTTCAATTGGATGATATTGATTCTCTTCAACGTCGCAATCGTGAACATGCTGCCCTTGTTCCCTTTCGATGGCGATCGGTACTTTACCACGATTCTTAACATGCTCGGTGTCAAGAATACCAAGTGGCCTAGGATAATTGCAAGTGTAATATCTTTGGGTCTGCTTTTGATGAGTTTGGCCCTGTCATTCCTCTTATTCGGGACCATCTTCTTGGGGCGCTAGTCAAACGAATCTCCAAGCTAAGACTTGTGACATTTGCAAGCATAACCCTGCGTTCTACCGAAGAGAGTACGAAGGCGTCAATCTTTGCAAAGGCTGTTTTCGGTCATCCATAGAGAAGAAGGTCCGCCGTACGCTAAACGAGTGGAAGATGCTTGAACCTCGGGACCACGTCGCAATCGCCGTCTCCGGCGGGAAGGACAGCATAACACTTCTCTCGATTCTCTCGAAGCTCTCGTCGCGGTTTCCACTGACTAAGTTGACAGCTGTCACTGTTGACGAGGGTATCTCTGGTTACAGAGAGGAGGCGGTCGAGTTGGCGTCCAAGTACGCGAGGAGTTTCGGGATCCAACATCAGACCATATCCTTTGAAGAACTGTACGGACAGAGTCTTGACGATTTTCTACGGGCCAAACAAGGAGAGAGGCTGACCGCATGTGCCTACTGTGGCGTTTGGCGACGCAAAGCCATCAACCTGCTCGCAAAGAAGGTCGGAGCTACTAAGATCGCAACCGCCCACAACCTCGATGACATTGTCCAGACATTCCTCCTGAATATTTTCGAGGGAGACACGGAAAGATTCGTAAGGTTTAGTCCGGTCTTGAAAGATCCCAGAGGTCTCTTCATGCCTCGCATCAAGCCCCTTTGTCAGATTCCCGAAAGAGAGGTAGCATTGTACGGATTTACTAACGACCTGGAATTTCAATCTGCTTCATGCCCTTACATGACAGAAGCATTGAGGAACGAGCTCAGGAGTATTGTCAATAGACTGGAAACAGCTCATCCAGGCATTGCCTATTCAGCTTACAGGAGCATGATCAAGCTTCGTAACCTAGCGGAGCCCGGGCTTCCTCACCAGACTTTACAATTGTGTCAGGCCTGCGGTGAACCTAGCACCTTTAGCCTCTGTGAGGCTTGTAGGATGGTAGGTATCAGCATATCACCAACGGGCAATTTACCCTGATGACCGCTGCTTAAGGCTCAAGAGTTCGTTCAGAACTCTGAACGTAAAGCCCCAGACAACTCGCCCATCGACGTAGAAGGAGTCCACTGTCCTTGGCCCGAGCCTTGTCGAAACATCGCTTTGTTTCCGCATCCCTGGAAGCTCAGATAGTGCGACCCAGAAAGCGCTTACAACTTCCGACCCAATGCGCAATATTGGTCGCTTGTGCAGCTTGTAGATGAGTGGTTGAACCTTTAGTTCTGGCCGATTCCAAGGAAATCCCGGAGTTAGGCTCCCGAGTAGTTCTCCTTCACGGCTGAGGTCGATCCCGACCTCTTCCATGACCTCTCTTTTACAGGCGTCGAAGGGGGATTTGTCGCTGGACTTAATTCGGCCTCCTGGGAGCCCTATGTGTCCAGACCACGGGTCTCCAGTGCGTTCTGCTCTCTGCTCTAGCAGTATCTCAAGATCGTTGTTGGTTTTCTCGATCAGGAGCATCCCAACGACGGCTTCGACGCCGTCATTGGATGTTGGAGGCTGACTTGAGAGTAGCTTCCGAAGACGTTCTAATTGGCTAGCTTGTTCTTGCCTGTCTTGCAAGTGGAGAATCGCTTTTCGGAGGTTACACTGCGATGGGTCGCTCTTGTAGTCTCTCTACTGTCTTCTGCTCGTCGCCATCTTGGTTGAAGAGACGAATCCTAAGTCGTACTAGTTCCATGATGGGTTTGAAGTCCTTGGCTGATTGGATTCGGAAGGTTGAAGAGGGCTTATTCTTGATCTGCTCCCGCAAGTCCGTATCGATCGCTTGGTCATCAGCAATACGAGCCCTAGACTTTGGGTCAGCGAAGAATGTTAATGTGATTTCTTCTCCCCGTGCGTGGAGGTGGAAAAGGATGTGCCGTTCGTAGTAGAATTTTATTCCGGCTTCATTCGTCCTTTTCTCATACTCTACACGAGTCGTTATTCCTCTCACTGAGTGGGTCCGGGATTTGAATCTCTGAATGAGCGACCAGGTCGGGCCTGTAACTCTATCCGCAATTACGGACAGATCTGGGTTTCCTAGTAATGGCAATTTGGGTAA
>Ga0209058_1001998_pt1 | contig 17035 bp, 18 predicted proteins | sample GraSoiAngelo_147_FD_185904 | JGI IMG/M metagenome (GOLD analysis project Ga0209058, IMG submission 185904) | Grasslands soil microbial communities from the Angelo Coastal Reserve, California, USA - 14_1009_05_40cm (SPAdes) (version 2) | ecosystem: Environmental > Terrestrial > Soil > Grasslands ... | reverse complement strand
CCCCGGAGCGTTTGCGCGCGGAGATCAACTCGTTCGCGCGTCGCTCTCCATTGTCTCGAACATCGCCGAAGCCTGCGGCCGAGGGACAGTGCCTGACTTTCGCAGATTCCTCCTGCATGCTCGAGGGTCCACACAGGAAGTCCTTGCACAACTCCGTCTCGTAAAACCCGCGACCGAAGAGGATGGACGCCTGGTCCGCTCGTTACAAAGCCGAACAGTACTGGTTCTCAAGATGCTTAATCGTCTATACGGCCATCCACCTCCGGACAGGTGACGTGGTCACGTTTTTCCTCGACGTCTTTCATCACGTCTCTGTTCGACGCTTCTCTCTTACGATTCTGTTCGACGCCTTTTTCTTACGTCGTTCATGAGGAACGCGACCGAAGCCGCTGCCATGACTCCTCCCGTGAGCAGCCACGCCTGGGCAGTGGCCCGCGCCAGCAATGCCACGATCAAGCCTGCCGCTACCCACGGCACAACGCGCCCACCTGGCATGACGAACGGCTGGTCGGCCGCGCCCGCGTCGAGCCGCCGCAGCCGCCACACGCCTAGGCAGCACGCCAGGTACACGAACAGGATCGCCACGTTTGCCATGATCGCGAGTTTGACGTACGTGCCCGTGATTGCGATGGCGCACACGATCACGCCCTGGATCGCGATCGCGACGTGCGGCGTGTGGTGTGCCGGGTGCACTCTCGCGAGCGACCGCGGCAGGTAGCCGTCCACCGCGAGGGCGAAGAGCGTCCGCGGCGTGGAGAGCATCGTGGCCGTCATGAAGCCGAAGGTCGAGACGATCATCGCGATGAGGATCAGCGTAGAGCCGGTCGGTCCGGCGATCTGGACGGCCGCCGCGGCGAGCGGGGCCTTGGCCGTCTCGGGGGCGGCGAGGGCGGTGCCGAGGATGCCCTGGGCGACGAGCTGAACGGCGATGTACAGCACCCCCACGCCCGTCACTGCGAGGGCGATCGCCCGCGGCACGGCGCGGGCCGCATCGCGCACTTCGCCGCTCACTTGCAGCGCGGATTCCATCCCGAAGAAAGCAAACATCAGGAGCAGCCCGGATTCTCCCAGGCGCGAGAGCGAGGGCAATGATCCCAACGCGAGATTCTCCGCGCGGACGTGCGACAGGCCGAGCACGACGAACGCGATGAGCGGGACGATTTTCGCGACGTCGCGATGCCGCTGACGCGTGAACCGAGCGCGGCGCCGCGAATGTTGACGAAAGCCAGGCCGCCGTAGGCCGCGATCAGAAGCGCGGCGCGCGGCAGCGGGCCGCCGAGGCCGGGGAGCAAGCCGCCGACCGCGTCGGCGAACACCGTAGCGACGGCGCCCATCGCGAGCGTGATGCCGAGCCAGAGCAGCACACCGCAGAGATATCCGGGGTAGGGGCCGAACGCGGTCTCGACGTACGCGTAGGGGCCGCCGCTCTGTGGGACGCGGCTTCCGGCCTCGGCGATGCACAAGGCGACGAGCGCCGTCGCCACGGCGCACACGAGGTAGGCGAGGGGAGCCGCGGCGCCCAAGCGGGCGGCCATGTGCGCCGGGAGCACGAAGATCGCCGCGCCGACGGTGATGTTGAAGATGGCGGCGGCGAGCCCGCGCACGCCGATGACGCGGCGCAGCGCGGGTTCATCAGTGGGAGGCGTCGGTGAGGCCATCCACCAAGGTACAGAAAAGCAGGTCCTTCGCGCCGCCCGCCTTCGGCGCGCGGCACTCAGGATGACATCGTCGCATTCGCGCTTGAAGAGCTTGAAGAGGAGGAAGGGGGAGCAAACAGAAGTAAGAGCGCCCCCCCCACGGCGGCCAGCGCGGCTGGGATCAGTAGCTCGGCCCGCTGCGTCGCAACTGGAATGGCCATCGCTGCCATTACTGTCGCATGCGCGAGGTTCGCCCACCCGCCGTACAGGATCACGCTGCGATACGCCGGTGGATTCCGCGACGCCAGCACCAGGAACACGCCCAGCGTCATCATCACGGATTCGAGCATCGGCGTGGCGATCGACCGCGGCAGGCGCATCATGGCCCCGACGAACGAAAAGGCCGAAGTGCCGAACTGCACGACGCCCAACACTACCAGGATGATTTTGAGTGTGCGTTCGCGAGTAGCCGGAGTCACTTGTTTACCTCCTTCAGACCACCTTCGTGGTCGTCATGAGCTGACCGACGTGCCGCGCCGTATGCTCGGCCGCGTGCACCAGCAGGCCGATCGTGTTCGAGGGGAGCCTGGCGCGCCCGACCAGCCGCACCGTCAACAGCTCCGATTCTTTCGTCGCGCGCAATTGCGCGTGCGCCCGGTGGATCGCGGCGCTGAATTCGGCGGCGAGCTGCGCGGGCTCGAACGTCCGCTCGTAGATCGTCTTCTCGGCCGCGAGCGCCGCGAGCTGCTCCTCGCTCAACGACTCGCCGCGCGCATACGTGAACAGCCGGTCGAGACTCCCCATTGCATGCTGCACGTGATATGCGGCAGAGGCAGCAGCGCCGCCGCCCGGCCGCTGGTTGAGCTGCGCGGCGGTCCACGAGCGCGTGGGCGACGGGCTGCAGCAGGGCAGGGATCCCGGGAATCGGCCCGCGCAACCAGGGCGGCTGAGGTGATGGCGTCGGGTTAGTCGGCATTGTCCGCATCGCGCTGCTTCACGAGCGCTTTCACCGTTTTCCCGATCAACGCAAACGGGAATGGCTTATCCAGGGGGAAACGAAACGATGATTTTGCCGTGCGATATTTTTCCAGCCCGCGGTACCCACCGGAAGGCCGGGGCGGGATGAACACCCCGATGTGCTGCTTGAAGGCGGCGAAGTAGATGAGCCTTCCTTTATATCCCGAGCCGCCGTACTCGTAGAAGGGGATGCCGTAGCTGATGCGCTCGGTTGCTTTCGGCGCCGCGCGCTTGATGACCTGCCGGAGCTGTTTGAGCCGCGCGCGCACCGCGGGCGCGGCTGCGGTGATGTACGCGTTGACATTCTTCGCGTGTTTCATCCCATCCCCCTGAGCAACGCTCCCGGTCCTCGCCCGGTCCTCACCCCCTGACCCCCTCTCCCGTTGGGAGAGGGGGAACGTCTCAATCACCGCAGCGATGCGGGGATCGGAGGAGTGGCTCCCGGCTGTGAGCAAACGTACGCCGCCACCGCGTTGGCGCGCTCGCTGACCTCGGTGAGCGACCGGCCCTTCAAGAGTCCGACCAGCAGCGCTGCCGTGAAGGCGTCGCCCGCGCCGACCGTGTCACAAACTGTGGTAGCCGGCGCAGCGGACTCGCAGACTTCACCCGGCGTGACCAGCAGTGACCCGGCGGCCCCGCGCGTCAACGCCGCGAGTCTGAGCCCGAACCAATCGCACACCATTCGCAATTGATCGACGACGTCGCCGGGGGCGAGCTTGCACAGCCGAGCGACGACGGGCAGCTCTTCGTCGTTCAGCTTGACCGCGTTAGCCAGCTCGAGCGATGACGTGACGACTCGCTCATCGTAGTAATTCTGGCGCAGGTTGACATCGAAGAGCCGCCAGGCGCTCTTGCGTGTTGCCTTCAGCGCGCGCTTGATCGTGGCGCGGGAAACTGCCGCGCGCTGCGCCAGGGTTCCAAAACAGAATGCGTCGGCACGCCCGGCGGCATCGTCAACAGCCTCCGACCACGGCAGATAATCCCAGGCAACGTCCGCCGCGATATCGAAGGACGGCTGGCCTTTGGCGCCGACGCTGACGTTGACGACGCCTGTGGGGCGACCGAGCAGCTGCGCGACGGCAGTGCGATTGACGCCGGCTGCATCGAGCCGCGCCAGAGCCGCATCCCCACGCGCGTCAGGTCCCACGGCGCCGACCATGTAGCTTTTCGCGCCGAGGGCGGCCGCATGCATCGCGACGTTGGCCGGCGCGCCGCCGAAGTGCTCGCCGTGGGGAAAGACGTCCCACAGCACCTCGCCGATGCCCACCACCACTGATCTCGGCATCCGGTCTTCCACCCACTCCCCCAAGCAGGTCCCTCGCTACGCGCGCATTCGCGCGCTTCGCTCGGGATGACATGCGTTGCGCCGCTTCTTAAAAACAAATGGGTATTGAAGGGTGGGAAAGGTTCATCCCACGAGGCCCAACCGGCGCTGAATCTCCTCGAGCGGGACTCCCTTCGTTTCAGGCACCATGGTGAGCACCCACACGAGCTGCAGCGCCATCATGCCGCAGAAGAACAGGAAGATCGTGCCCGGCGCGAGGCGGCTCACCATGAGTGGGAACACGGTGGTGAGCAGCGCGGCGAACACCCAGTGCGTGGTGCTGCCGAGCGACTGGCCCGCCGCGCGGTAGGTGTTGGGGAAGATCTCGGAGATCAGCACCCAGATTACGGTGCCCTGGCCGATCGCGTGTGCCGCGATGAAGGCGAAGATGCAGGCCGGCACGATGGCGACGTGTCCCGTGTAGAACGCCCACGAGCAGAGGCCGAGCGACGCGATGTAGCCGACCGAGCCGATGAGCAGCAGCGTACGCCGGCCGAGGCGGTCGATGAGCCACAGGCCCACGAACGTGAAGATGAGGTTGGTGATGCCGATGCCGACTGACTGCAGCAGCGCCGCCTGTTGGCCGAGGCCGGTCAGGCTGAAGATGCGCGGCGCGAAGTACAGGATCGCGTTGATGCCCGAGAGCTGGTTGAAGAACGCGACGAGAAATGCGAGTGCGATCGGCACGCGCAGCCGCCAGGTCCAGAATCCCGCGTGCGCCGACTGCGCGGCGACGCTGGCCACGATCGTGTCGGCCGTCGATTCGAGCTCGTTCAGTGATGCGGCGGGCATGACGAGCGACAGGACGTGTAGAGCCGCGGCGCGGTTGGGTAGGGGCGCAGCATGCTGCGCCCCTACCTTTCGCGTGAGCAGCCAGCGCGGTGACTCGGGGAGGCCGAAGGCCATTACCATGTAGATCGCCGACGGAATGGCGGCGACGCCGAGCATCCAGCGCCACGCGTCGGGACCGACGCGGGCGAGGGCGGCGTTCGACGCGAACGCGATCACGATGCCGAGCACGATGTTGAACTGGAACATGGCGGCGAGCCGGCCGCGCCGGTCCGGGGGCGCGATCTCGGAGATGTAGAGCGGTGCGGCGACGGTGCTGATGCCGATCCCCACGCCGCCGATGAAGCGCGCGAGGATGAACAGCTCGACGTTGGGCGCAAGCGCGGATGCGAGCGCCGAGACCAGGAACAGCGCGCCGACGGCGAGCAGGGTGGGGCGGCGTCCGAAGCGATCAGCGGGCCACGAGCCGAGCAGGGAGCCGAGGACGGTGCCGTAGAGCGCGGCGCCCATGGCGAAGCCGTGCACGCCTGGGCTCAGGCCCCACAGGTGCTGAATCGTCTGCTCGGCGCCGGAGATCACGACGGTGTCGAAGCCGAACAGGAAGCCGGCGAGGGCGGAGGTGAGGGAGTAATAGAAGAGGCGGCGGGCGGGGCGGTCGACGCCGTCGCTGATGGGATAGGACGGGTGCACGCGCTAACGATGGCGCTTACATGGTCACGGCGCGAGCCGGTCGTTCGCAGCGAACCTCGCAATGATCCCTCGTCCTCCTTGCATTAACGCGATCCCGGTTTTTATCCTACATGGGGTTTACCGCCGGTCTACGCCGCCGTCGGCGTCTCACCACCACCCACCTGCGGCTCCGGACGAGACCGGAACGGCCCCGCCACGTTGTGCGCGCTGGCCCACGCGCCCATCAGCTCGGCATTGTCGCCGAACCGATACCGCACGATCCCATCGAGCACCTTGGCCTGCTCCGAGACCTCGGCCATTCATCGCTCCCGCCCCCTGGTTCGGCGAAGTAGCCGCGTACGCCAGGACGCATCCCGACGCCGATCTGGGCCTGCATCTGACGTTGACGGCCGAGTGGCAGACATTCCGGGGGGGGACCCGTGACGCCGCGCACGCTCGTTCCCAGCCTCGTCGGGCGCGACGGGTTTTTCTATTCCACCACCGAGGAATTCGCGCGCCAAATCCATGGGGCTGGACCCCACGCATCTCGATGCGCACATGCACGCGCTCTATGCCACGCCGCAGCTCTTCGCCGTGCTGCGGAAGGTGGCGCGAGACTACAGATTGCCGATTCGCATGGCCCGCAATAAGCAGGTGTTCCGGGACTTGCTCCCCTACGTTGACGCCGCCGATCCGTTCCCCGACACGATCTTCTCGCCGCTCGGCGACGTGCAGCCCTCTGCGTGGAAGGACTACTACCTCAATGTCGTCAAGAATCTGCAACCTGGCGTCACCGAGTTATTCGTGCATCTAGCGCATGACGACGCGGAGATGCGCACGGTCACCGTGAACTTCACGGTGTGGGATGCCGCGTGGCGCCAGCGCGACGTCGACGTCATTTCCAGCCCCGAGTTTCGGAAGGCCCTCGCCGATAACCACGTGATCCTCATCGGGTGGCGCCAGATCCAAAGACTCATTCGGAAGTGACTCCCCCCCGCCGGATTGAGCACACTCGCTTCAAATCGCTCAGGATGACACTATGGTCGCGTTCTTGTGAAAAGGGAGGGGGAAGCGGGAGTACCTCAAGTACCGATCCAGCAGGATGAACGCAGCCGCCAACTCGACGAGAATAATCAGCGTCAGGAACAGCGCGATCCCGGTCCGGCCCAAGCCCCAGGCCGCGGCGGTCACGGGCACGAGCCGCCAGACTCGAAAACCAATTGGGGCAAGGAGCGCCCACCGCGCCCAGGTCTGTCCCCAATACAACGCCCCGGACAACGCAAGCACCGCGAGTAGTGGCAGCAGCCGAGTCAACGTTGCAATCGGCCCAACGACGAAGAGAAACGTGAAGAAGAGAGTCGCCTCCGCGATCAACAGGAGGACGATTGCGGCAGAAACGTCGGTCCGCGTCGTGGCGACCGGAGTGGATGTCGTCATCGTAACCCCTAACAGGGGGCGCGTGAAGTGAAGCCGATGAGAGCAGCTCTACTGTAATCATTTGCTCAGGCCGACGAAGGTGACGAGGCTCACTTCCTTCCCGCTTTTGGCGTAGCTTGGCTCGGGCAGCAGAGTTGAAACGTACTCGGGAGGACGCGCGATGAGGTCGATCAAGGGGCCGGCCATTTTCCTGGCGCAGTTCGCGGGCGATGCGCCGCCGTTCAACAGCCTGAAGACCATCGCCGGCTGGGCCGCGGGGCTCGGCTTCAAAGGCGTCCAGATCCCCAGCTGGGACGCCCGCCTGTTCGACCTCGCCAAAGCGGCCGAGAGCCAGACCTACTGTGACGAGATAAAAGGCATCCTCGCCGAGCGCGGGCTCCAAGTGACCGAGCTGTCGACGCATCTGCAGGGCCAGCTGGTGGCCGTGCATCCCGCGTACGACACCGCTTTCGACGCCTTCGCGGCGCCCGAAGTCCGCGGCAATCGGGCGGCGCGGACCGCCTGGGCGGTCGAGCAGGTGAAGCTCGCGGCGCGCGCCTCGCGCCGGCTCGGCGTGACCGAGCATGCCACGTTCTCGGGTGCCCTGGCGTGGCCCTACTTTTATCCTTGGCCGCAGCGGCCGGCGGGCCTCGTCGAGACGGCGTTCGACGAGCTGGCGCGGCGCTGGCGCCCGATTCTCGACGTGTTCGAGGAAAACGGGGTCAACGCCTGCTTCGAGATCCATCCCGGCGAGGATCTGCACGATGGGGTGACGTTCGAGATGTTCCTCGAGCGCGTGGGCGGACACGCACGCTGCAACCTGTTGTACGATCCCAGTCACTTCGTGCTGCAGCAGCTCGACTATCTCGAGTACATCGACCTCTATCACGACAAGATCCGCATGTTTCACGTCAAGGATGCCGAGTTCAATCCGACCGGCCGCCAGGGCGTGTATGGCGGGTTCCAGTCGTGGGTCAATCGCGCCGGCCGGTTCCGTTCGCTGGGCGACGGTCAGGTGAACTTCAAGGCCATCTTCTCAAAGTTGGCCCAGTACGACTATCCCGGTTGGGCAGTACTCGAATGGGAGTGCTGCATCAAGCATCCGGAGGACGGTGCCCGCGAAGGGGCGAAGTTCATCGCCGACCACATCATCCACGTGACGGAACAGGCGTTCGACGATTTCGCCGGGTCAGGCACCGACCTCGCCGCGAATCGCCGGATGCTCGGCATCGCCTGACGATGGTCCAGCCGCTCAGGCTCGGCATGGTGGGCGGCGGGCGCGGCGCGTTCATCGGCGGCGTGCATCGGCTGTGCGCGCGAATGGACGGGCAGTATGAGCTGGTCGCGGGCGCGCTCTCATCCGATCCGCAACGCGCCAGGGAATCGGGCGCCGAGCTCGGCCTCGCGCAGACCCGAGTCTACACGGGCTTTGCCGAGATGGCGGCGGCCGAGGCGCAGTTATCCGACGGCATCGAGGTCGTGAGCATCGTCACGCCGAACGACAGCCACCACGCGATCGCCCGCGCCTTTCTCGATCGCGGCATCGATGTGATCTGCGACAAGCCGATGACCACCACCGTCGAGGACGCGCTCGACCTGGTGCAGACGGTGCGGCGCACCGGTCTCATCTTCGGAGTCACGCACAACTACACGGGATATCCGATGGTGCGCCAGGCGCGCGAGATGACCTTGGCGGGTGAGCTGGGCACGATCCGCGTCGTCCAGGTCGAGTATGTGCAGGATTGGCTCACGACCAAGCTGGAAGACACGGGGCAGAAGCAGGCCGCGTGGCGCGTCGATCCCGCGCGCGCCGGTGCCGGCGGCTGCCTCGGCGACATCGGCACCCACGCGTACAATCTCGCCGGCTTCGTCACCGGCCTCACGGTCCGCGAGCTCGCTGCGGACCTAAGCCGGTTCGTGCCGGGCCGCAGGCTCGACGACAACGTGCACATGTTGCTGCGCTTCGAAAATGGCGCGCGCGGCATGCTGTGGGGGAGTCAAGTGGCGCCTGGCAATGAAAACGGGCTCAGGCTGCGCGTGTATGGCGACAAGGGCGGCCTTGAGTGGAGCCAGGAGCACCCCAACCAGCTGCGTTTCGCCCCGGTGGGCCAACCACCACGCATCCTATCGCGAGGTGGTCCGAATCTCGGTCCCGCCGCGTCGCGCGCGACCCGCATCCCGTCAGGTCATCCGGAGGGCTATCTCGAAGCGTTCGCCAATTTGTATCGCGATCTGGCGGAGCAGATCCGGGCGCGGCGTGCGAAGGGGGCGCCGGATCGAGCGGCGCTGCTCGTGCCGACGGTCGAAGATGGCGCGCACGGCGTCAAGTTCATCCACGCAGCGGTTGAGTCGAGTGCGAAGAACGGCGCGTGGGTGGACATGCAGCTGAAGCTGCGCTAGCGCCGGCCGGCCAGGCTACGCAATGAGCTCGCTGAACTTCGCAAGATCGATATTGCCGCCGGAGACGATCGCGACTATCGGTCCCGAACCAGCCTTGCCAGTGAGCGCTGCCGCAAGGGCAAGTGCGCCCGCGCCTTCTGCGATGACGCGCGCCTTTTCCGCCATAAGTCGCATCGCGCGTTTCACCTCGTCCAGGGTCACCACGATGCAGCCATCCACCACCGGCTGCATGCGTTGCCACATCCGCGGAAACACGCTCTTGCCGCCCGCGCCGTCGACGAACGTGGCCTTCCAGTCCGGGAACACCTGCGCCGAGCCCTTGGCGAACGACAGCGCAGCGGGCGCGGCGGTCTCCGGCTCGGCGCCCCACACTTTGACTCCCGAGCGCAGTGCTTTCACGGCACTGGCCACGCCGGTGACCAGGCCGCCACCGCCGATCGCGGCGATGATCGCGGCAGTGTCCGGCGCATCCTCGAGAATCTCGAGGCCCATGGTCGCGTGACCGGCGATGAAGTTCTGATCGTCGAACGGATGGATGAACGTTCCCTCGACGCCGGGATACGAGCGGTCGTCCAGCGCCTGCCAGGCGACCGCGTACGGGACGAGCACGAGCTTCGCGCCCAACGCGCGCATGCGCTCGAGCTTCGCGGCGGGCGCCGTCTCGATCGCGACAACAGTGCACGGCACGCGCGCGGCCCGCGCCGCGTACGCGACACCCTGACCGGCATTGCCGGCGCTGATCGTCCAGACGCCGCGCCGCCGCTCGGCATCGGACAACAGCGCGACCGCGTTGGCGGCACCGCGCAGTTTGTAGGCGTTGATCGGTTGGAGGTTCTCGAGCTTGAGCCGCACATCGGGTAACCCCGGCCCCAGCTCCAGCCGGACCAACGGCGTGCGAACGATGGTTCCGGCGATGCGTTTCCGAGCGTCCCGGATCTCACTCAGCGCGATGGGACGGACCGGTTCAAGCACCCAGCACCAGTGCCGCGGCTGCCACGTCTTCGACCGCGACGCCCACGGACTTGAACAGCGTAAGCTCCTCGGCGTTGCGCCGGCCGGGATCCACTCCGGCCACGACTGCGCCGATCTCCGTCACTTCACTCCGCGCTGCGATGACATCGCCCGATTCACGCAGCGCCGCCTCGCGCGAGTCGACGAAGATGCGCGCCGTGGTGACGAGATCGTCGTCCAGCTCGCGCCAGTCGGGACGGGTCGCGCCAATCGCGTTGACGTGAGTCCCAGGCGAGAGCCAGCGTCCCTGCAGGATAGGTGTCGTCGAGCTCGCGGCAACGACCACCACGTCCGCGCCGCGCACGGCATCCGCCGCGCTCGGCACCGCCTTCACCCCATGTCGTTCCGCAAATGCCGGCGCGTTGCGCGGACTCCACACGCGTACTTCCCTGAAAGAGCGGACGTGGCGCAGCGCTTCGAGGTGACTCTTCGCCTGCACGCCGGATCCGAGAATTCCGAGCACTGCCGCGTCGGACCGGGCCAGCCGCTGGGTCGCCACCGCCGACGCCGCGGCGGTCCGCATCTCGGTGATGAGGCGGCCGTCCATGACCGCGAGCGGCTCGCCGGTCTCGGCCTTGAACATGACGATGAGGGCGTGGTGGGTGTGGATCCCGACGTTGCGCGGATAGAACGTGACGAGCTTGGCACCGAGGGCGCCCGCGTATGCCGGCATGACGGCGAAGAAGCCGCGATGCGGAGCCACGGGAAGCACCGCGCGCACTGGTTGCACGACTTTGCCGGACGACAATGCCGCGAGCGCCTGCGCGATGGCGGGAATGAGGTCCTGGTAGTGGAGCCTGGCTTGCACGGCCTGCTCGTCGAGGACGTTCACGGCCGGGCCGTTACCGCAATCCGTAAACGACGACGCGATTGGAGAACGTCGGCAGGTACACGTGTCCGTTGGCTACCGTCGGAGCTGAGAACTTCGCGTAATTGCCCGCTCCGTCGCGGGCGACGTTCTGTTGATTGTTCCACAGCTCCCTGGTGACGTCATTCGCGTCAAAGGCCCTCAGAATGCCGGGGCTCACGTTATGCTCCGCGTCACCGCTGAATGCATAGGACGCCCACAGAATCCCCGTCCCGTCCGTGGAGCCGTTGGACGAAACCGACAAGACCGCCCCGCTCTGCCCGGTCGGTCCACCCGCGCCTAGGAAATCGATCTCGCCCGTGCGATCCAGCTGGTTGCTGCCGGGATCGAACGGGATCGCTCTCAAAACATCATTCTCGGACCACACATAAATGAATTCCTTCGACCTTCCTTTGTAGTACGCCGCCTGGCAATGCATGTTGGAGCTGGAGCCCAGCGGGACGACTTGCTGCACCTGGTTGAGGGACGGCACGTACCCGCCCATGGCATCCTTGTTCAACAGATACAGGTTCCCGTCTTTGCCCCCGGTGAGGAAATAGACTGAGTTCGGAATCAGGAACGCACCCATCGTTCCGTAATCGATGTCAGTGTCATTGAGAGCCTGGTAATCCTGAGGAGTGAAGTAACTCGCCACCTGCAGGGTCGATCCGGACGGTGTGAGCTTCAGGGCGCTCTCGCCGCGATTCGTCGGGCTCGTCGGATCACCGGCATCCCCCACCGTTCCGTTGCCCGTCACCACATACAGGTTGCCTCCGGCATCAGCGGCCATGGCCATTCCGCTCTCCCACATGCCGCCGGCATATCCGTTGGGCGTGTCGTTGTAGACAACCTGTTGCTGCAACGTCGCGGCGTCGTATCCCAGGATCCATCCATGATACGGCCCCCAATCGCAGTGGGAAGAAAACGTCACGTACACGACGCCGTTGACCAGCGTCAATCCCTGACGCTGGTTCTGCCGCTGGGCATCAAATGCTATCACGCCGTTGACGCTGCCGTCCCCATTCCCGCTGTAGGTGGCGGTGATTCTTGTCGGGCTGCCGCCGATTTCATTCCCGTCGACAAGGTTCACGGCGTGCAGGTACTGAACGAACGTGCTGCCTGTGCCCGTGGTGCTGCGCGCGACGAAATAGATCGTCCCCCTCGCCGAATCGATCACCGGTGTGCCGACGATCCCGATATTGCCGCTGAAATCCTGGTACGAGCCACCACATGCCCCTGTCATGTCGACGTTCCTTGGCGGCCGCATGCCCGGCGCCGTGAAGCTCTTCCGCCAGTACAGTGCGCCATTGTCGCCGTCAAAGGCATACAGCGTGTTGTTGACCGTGGCGATGTAGACCACGTTGTGGTAGCCGCCGCCGATGAAGACGTGGCCGACGACCAACGGCTGGCCATACACCTGGTCGTCCACGGTGAGTGTGAACACTTTGCCGAACTGCTGCACGTTGACGTTGCTGGTGGTCAATGCGGTTTCGTTGTCGTTCCAGCCGGCCCGCGTGTTGTCGTTGTGCTGCGTCAGCACCGACACGGACTGAGGATTCGTCGTGCTCGGGTTCGTCGGGCTTTCCTTGCACGTGGCCAGCAACATCAAGGCAAGCACCAGAGGCAGCTTGCGTTTTGCCATGAGCAACGAGGTCCGTTAGGAGCAGGGAGGATCAGAATTGACGCTAGATCCAAACAGCGAGCAAGTACGCTTGATTACTCGAGGAGCGCCTGCACTTCAGCGACCGCCGCAAGCCGGCGATCGACGTGTTCCCCGATCGCCCTGGCGCGCTCGAGCACGAGCGTAAGATCGGAAGGCGACCCCATGCCGGACTGCCGCTTCACGAGGGCAAGGCGCAGGTGTTCGAGCGCGGCCACGGCCTCGGTGAGCGATTCACCCGTGTCGCCCCGTGCCCGCAGTGCCTCGGCCCCGGTCTCCAATCGCTCGACCACGGCCGGAAGATCTCGCGCCTGGCGCCGCTCCGCGTCCGGCAGCGCTTCATAAGCGGAGAGCGCCGAGCGTCCGAGCACGAGCTCGGTCCGGTCGACCGAGGGGAGGGCCGGACGCGCGGTTGCCTTGAGGCCGGTACCCGCGAGGCGGAAGAACCAGCGTCCGGCTCTTCCGGCCCAGATCCGGTACCACAACGAGTCCAGCTTCCGGAACCAGCTGCGCTGCTTCGTGACTTCGGCCTCCTCCTTCTGCACCTGCGCTTCGGCGAGCAAGGCCAGCCGGATGTCGCCGAACGCGAAGCCGTCTTTCAAGAGTCGGCGCGCCACGACGACCAGTTGGAAGAGGAGGATCGCCCCGATTATTCCCGCCCCCTGCCCAGCGACCGCCAGCGACAGCAGCACCATGGTCGAGACCTGCGCGTTCCGCACGAAGGCGCGGACCAGCGGCGGGGCGCGAAAGTCCCGGCCCCGCAGCTCGCCCGCGACCCGCGCGAGATCGTCCGCCGTCTGAAACCGCTCCGCCGGCGCTTTGCGGAGCAGGCGGTCGACCACGGCCGCAAGTTTGGCGGGCACCTCGGGCCGGAGCGCCTGGACCAGGGGGGCAGGCTCGTAGACGTGTTTCGTGAGGATCGCGGGCACGTTTGCAGCTTCGAATGGTGCCCGGCCCGTGAGGGCGTAGAAGAACGTCGCGCCCAGGGAGTAGAGGTCGCTGCGCGCGTCCACCGGCTCGCCGCACGCCTGCTCGGGGCTCATGTAGCGTGCGGTCCCGGTGACCGAGCCGCCGCTTTCGGCCGCCCCCGCCCGTCTGCCGAGCGCAATTCCGAAGTCGGTGACGACCGCGCGCTCGGTCGCGCGCTCGATCATGATGTTATCAGGCTTCACGTCGCGGTGAATCACGCCGCGTTGATGCGCGGCGCCCAGCGCCCACGCCACTTCCTGCAGCAGCTTCGTCGCGAGGCGCGGCGGGAGCGGGCCGGCTCGCTCCACCCGATCGCGCAGCGTCTCACCGTCCACGAAGCCCATCACGAAGAACACGAGCTCACCGCGTGCCTCGACGAGGTGAATTGGCACGATATTCGGATGTGCGAGGCCGGCGGCGGTCCGCGCCTCTTGCAGAAACCGGTCCCGTTCGTCGGGGCGCGTCGCGAGATGGGGTGGGAGCAGCTTGATCGCGACGGGGCGGTCGAGCGCCACATCACGGGCGAGCAGCACGATCCCCATACCGCCTCGCCCGAGCTCGCGCTCGATCGAATAGCGGCCGGCAAGCAGCTCCTGGAGGGCGAGGAATTCGGCGCTGATCGACGCGGTCATGGGTGTCTCGTCCTACGAGCAGAGCCTCGCGGCGTTTCGAGTCGGCCGCGGATGGCGAACACCAGAACCGAGCTTAGAGCGTCTTGAGGAACGCCACCAGCGCGGCCTGATCCTTGGCCGGCAGCGCCCGGAACAGGTCGCGCGCCCGCGCCCCCTCCCCACCGTGGAGCTCGATCGCCTGCTCCGGCGTCTTCGCCGTGCCGTCGTGCAGGAACTGCGTCGCGTGTCGCAGCCCCATCAGCGGCTCCGTTCGGAACTCGCTCGGCGTCGCTAGGCCCAAGCAGATGTCGGCCCGATCGGGCCCCATGTCATGCAGTAGCAGATCGGTATAGGCCGCGACCTCTTTGTGGCTGAGGGCCGGGATGGGGTTGTCGCCGGTGCGCAGGACCGGCACATGACAGGAGGGGCACCCCGTTTGCGTAAAGACCTCCCGCCCCCGCCGCGCCTCACTCGACTGTTTGAGGGGAGCGGGCGGAGCGAGCAGTCGCACAAACGCGTCGGCCAGCTCGAGGCGGTGCGCATCGAGCTCGGGGTCCGGCGCCGGATCGGTTCCCGTGGGCAGCGTGTCGCCAGTGACCGTGCCTTCGGCCGGGACGGAGGGATTCGTGATGCCGATCTCGACTTGGAATGCGCCATCGTTGAACTCGCGCAACGTCGGCACGAACGCCTTGCGCCCGAAGCGTCCCAGCCGGCCGTCGAAGAAGCGATTCGGACGTCCCGAGATGCCGTCGCCATTGCGATCGTCCGGGTCGGCGTAGGACAGAATCACGGAATCGGGTACGGCGTCGAGGAGTCCGAACCCGAAGACATCAGGCGTGGTACGCGCCGCGACGGTCGTGACGCCTGGCGGCAGCGGCTCGTTGTCGATGTGGAGCGCGGCGCGCAGGGCCGGAGTCACACTGTCTTGAAAGACCGGCCCGCCCTGCGCCGCGAGCTCGTCGCACTTGAGGACCGGATTCTCAGGGTGGAACACCGCGGCATGCCGCTCGACTTCGTCGCCGTTCGCCCCGGTAACGGGATCCTCGTGGCACTCGCCGCACCCGCTGGCGTTGAACAGCGGACCGAGACCGACTGCCGGCGTGAAGGTGCTGTCGAACACGGCGCGCCCACTATCGAATCGCGCTCGTTCCCCCGCTGACAAGCCGCGCAGTGGGTCGCCAAGCTGGGGGCGGCGACACGCCGCCGCGACCGCAAGCGCCATGATCACCATGACGCCGCGCGTCATGGCGTCGAGCCCACACCAGTGTCCATCCGGCCGACGCGCTGGATGACGTAGGCCACGAGCCCCGTCGGTCGGGAGCCGAACGTTGCGCGAATCACGTCGCCGGGCTTCAGCGCGTTCAGCCCGATTCGTGCAGGCTGCGCCCCCCCCCCGTCCGCTCGGTCGGTGATGGGCACATCGACGGGAACCTGCAGGCGCACGATGCGCAGGGCGAAACCGACGCCGGTCTTGACGTCGAGCGTGCGCGCGCCAACATCAACCGCGTGAATTGCGCCGTGCACGCTGTCGTGCGGGCTAGTAGTGGCTGGCGCGGGCGGCGCCGTAGGCTGCTGCCCGGCGAGGGCGAAAGGTGCGACGAGTGCGGCGAGCGTCAGCAACGTGATCCGGGGCATGGACCCTCCTGGAAAGGCTCTGGAAGATACCCCTACTCGGGCAGCGGGTGCCGGATCACTCCCATGAACAGGATCGTACCTGACAAGTTCTCGCGCAGCGCGAACAGAAACGGACGATCGACGAGAATGCGCGGCGGCCCGGCGCTCGTCGGGCCCATAACGACCACCGTGACCGCCGCCGCGGTGGTGCCTTCCTCATTCACATCGACGTACGTCCGATGCTTCACATCCGTGATCTCCAAGCCGCCACCCTTGCGGATGCCGCTGAAATCCGCGACGTCGCTGAAGGCGATACCCATCCCCAGCGCTATGAGTGTGCCCTTGAGTGTGAGATTGTTTTCGAGCTTGAATTTGGGGAGGTAGAGCTCCGCGACGGTCGTATCGAGCGACGCGATCGCGCTGTTCCAATCGTCCAAGGTGAGGCTGGCCACGAGACTCTCCACGCTTGCTGTATCCCGCGGGAGCAGAATCGTCATCGAGAACGCGGCGCCGCCGTACGGCAAGTCGATCACGCGTGCCGCTGGCATCGACGCCGTGCGAATGGGGACCTCTTTCCCAACCGTCATCGTCGGGACGTTGACTGTCGTTCCATCATCCAGCCGGAACGGCCGCGGGGCTGTCAACTCTTTGTTGAATTGCTGCGTCCAGTCTCCCTTGAAGTAGATCGCGTTGATGAGAAACATCAGCGCATCGTCCGGGAGCGGATTCGAGACGATTTCGTGAATCAAACCGTTAGTATGCTGGTGCACCCAATTATTGATCGTCTGCGCGGCGGTCGATGAGCGGAAGTCCAGCGACTCCACCTGTGCGTCGAAGTAGGTGCGGTTTGCGGCGATGAAGGGTTGCTCGACCACGAGGCCGAGATCATACCAGATCGAGTTCGCGATCTGGAACTTGACATGCGGATCCAGCCCCCGCAGCAGCGCGATCAAGCTGCGATAACTCTCATCGACCTCCGGAACCGTCATGCCGTCTAGCTCGAGGGTCGCGCGCATCGCTTCCGCTGTCGTTGTGGCCGCGCCGTTGTAGGTCATCGCCAGCGCCATCGCC
>Ga0209058_1001991_pt1 | contig 17068 bp, 16 predicted proteins | sample GraSoiAngelo_147_FD_185904 | JGI IMG/M metagenome (GOLD analysis project Ga0209058, IMG submission 185904) | Grasslands soil microbial communities from the Angelo Coastal Reserve, California, USA - 14_1009_05_40cm (SPAdes) (version 2) | ecosystem: Environmental > Terrestrial > Soil > Grasslands ... | reverse complement strand
TGGTCTCAATGGTACTGTTCCTCGGAATCCTCCTTGTTGGTTATTTGTGGCTTTATAAAAAGGGTGCCCTTGAGTGGGTGTGACGCCCGATTCTCCTCTCTTCAATCCCGCCGTCCCGTTCGCAAGTTGTTATGATTGACTCGGTTGGCGGCGTGTGTTAGAAACGCGGCGTTTGAATATTCGGCTGCTTCGCTGTTGCAGTTTGCGAACCGCAAACGCTTCGTCGCAGCCTGTCGCACCCCGGGTCCATGGCTGACGAGCCCAAGGAACCTAAACCGCCTCAAGTCCCCACGGGCGAAAAGCCCGCTAGCAGCACGCCTGCTGTGTCGACTCCTCCTGCCAAGCCCGCGGACGCGAGCGCGCCGGCGGCTCCACCGAAGCCGGCGGCTCCCGTTCCTCCCAAGCCGCCCGTAGTTCTGCAGACTCCCCTCGACAATGAATTGGTCAAGCGATTTCGCGCCACGCTCGGCGCGGCTCTTTTCGAGGCCATAGAAGACCGCAAGCAGGCCATCCTGACCGTGGAGCGCGCCCGGCTGGTGGAAATAGCCCGGTATCTGCGCGACGAAGAAAAATTCGACATGCTTTCCGACTTGACCGCCGTCGATTGGCCGAAGCGCGAAAAGCGGTTTGACGTGGTTCTCGATCTGTACTCCTTCGCGAAGAACGAACGGTTGAGGCTGAAGGTGCATGCCGCGGATGCTGAAGAAGTTCCCAGCGTCGTGAGCGTCTGGCCCGCGGCGAACTGGCAGGAGCGTGAAGTATTTGACATGTTCGGAATTGTTTTTTTCGGGCATCCCGAACTGAAACGCATTTTGCTGCCGGACGAGTGGCAAGGCTATCCGCTGCGGAAAGACTATGACATCTTGCAGCAGGATACTGCCTGGGTGCGCGAGAATCTTGGAATTGAGAGCGGTCAGTAATGCGATTTTAGCCGCACGAGGAAACGACTCTGAAGGTCGACACCACAAACGATCCTAAGACGCTGTTGGGAGCGGATGAACTGGTCATCAACATGGGGCCGCAGCATCCGTCCACCCACGGCGTGTTGCGCGTCAAGCTGAAACTCGATGGCGAGCGCGTGATCAGCTCGGAGTGCATCATCGGGTATTTGCACCGCGGCGTCGAGAAAATCGCCGAGAACCGCACGTATCAGCAGTTTGCCCCGTATGTTGACCGCATGGACTATGTCGCGGCTGTCAGCAGCGGCTTGGGATATTGCGAGGCCGTGGAAAAACTGCTGGTCGTGGAAGCCCCGCCGCGCGCTCGTGTGATTCGCACCATCTTGACGGAGCTACAGAGAATCGCCAGCCATCTATTGTGGCTCGGCACGCATGCTCTAGACATCGGCGCGCTCACTCCGCTCTTCTACTGTTTCCGCGAACGCGAGGAAATCCTGAAAATTTTTGAAAAGTACTGCGGCGCGCGCTTGACCACTCATGCCTTCCGCATCGGCGGGCTGCAGTACGAGGCTTACGACACCTTCGAGAAGGATGTTGAGCGATTCTGCAAGGATTTCGAATCGCGCATCGTGGAATACGAGGATTTGCTCACGCAAAACCGCATCTGGATCGGGCGGACGAAAGGCGTGGGAATTCTGACGGCGGCGGACGCCATCGCGTTTGGCGTGACCGGGCCAGTGTTGCGGGCCAGCGGCGTGAAGTGGGACATCCGCAAGGCCGCGCCTTACGCGGCGTACGATCAATACAAGTTCGAGATTCCTGTCGGCACAACCGGTGACACGTACGACCGCTATTTGGTCCGCATGGAAGAGATGCGGCAATCGCGTCTGATCTGCCTCCAAGCCATCGAAAATATTCCCGCCGGACCAATCATGGCGAAAGTAGGAAAGGTACTGAAGCCGCCACCGGGCGAGGTTTATCATGCGATCGAAGCGCCCAAGGGCGAAATCGGCTATTACGTTGTGAGCGACGGCACCGTCATGCCGTATCGCGTGCACATCCGGCCGCCTTCCTTCATCAATTTGCAAGCGTTCGACCGCATGGTGCGAGGACACCTGGTTGCTGATGTGGTGGCTATCATTGGCACGATCGATATCGTGCTGGGAGAAGTCGACCGGTAAGGGCGCGGAGAAAAAGACCGATGACCAATCCGATTATTCAGGCGACCATCGAGTTCTTGAAAGCTTTCTGGGCGCCGCTGCTTTGTGGCGTGGCCATCGTAGCGGTTCTTCCGCTGATCGTCGGCTACATCGTGCTCGTGGAACGCAAACTCATGGCGGACATGCAAGCCCGGCTGGGGCCTATGCGCGTGGGGCCGCATGGTTTGTTGCAGCCGATCGCCGACGCGGTGAAATTGCTCATCAAAGAAGACATCATCCCGGACAACGCGGATAAACTCGTCTTCTGGCTTGCGCCTGTGCTCTCCGTCGGTGCGGCGCTGCTTTCGTTGGCCGGCTTGGCCATTGGACCGGCATTCCAAATTGCGCAGGACATCAACATTGGCATCCTCTTCGTTGTGGGTGTCAGCGCCCTGGGAATTTTCGGCATTGTGCTGGGCGGTTGGGCGTCGAATAGCCACTATTCCTTGATGGGTGCGCTGCGCAGCTCGGCGCAGTTGGTGAGTTACGAGACCGCCGCGGGAATGGCGCTCGTAAGCGCGCTTTTATTTACCGGCACGCTAAACATTAAATCGATCGTGGAAGCTCAGAGCAACGAAGGCATTTGGTTCGTGATGCTTGCGCCGGTGGCGTTTTTCACCTACCTTGTTGCTTCTATAGCGGAAACCAACCGCGCTCCGTTCGATTTGCCGGAGGCCGAATCCGAGCTCGTCGCCGGGTATATGACGGAGTTCAGCGGATTCCGCTGGTCGCTCTATTTTCTCGCGGAATACGCCAACATGATCGTGGTGGCGTCGGTCGCTACGACGCTTTTCTTAGGCGGGTGGCTGCGTCCTTTTTCCAAAGTGCACGAGCTTCCCGGCTTTCACTTGCTGAATCTTCTGGATTTCGTCCCGGTTCTCTTAATGGTCGCTATCGGTGTCTATTGCCTCCAGCGCACGCCGAAGCAGCCAACGCGTGTTCAACAAATGTTCATGTTCGCCGTAGCGGGATTGTGTTTTGTCTTGGGCTTGGTCCTCCTCGTGCCGGTCGTTGTGCCCATCGCCAAACCGTTCTACGCCGGCATTCACGGCGGCTTCTGGTTCATTCTCAAGGTGAGCCTGTACATCTATTTTTTCATGTGGCTGCGATTCACCATACCGCGCTATCGCTTTGACCAGCTGATGCGACTTGGCTGGCATTTTCTGATTCCCCTGTCCATCGTTAACGTTTTGCTGGTCGGCGTGGCCCTGATCGCCGGATCGTATTTTCACTTGCAGGGATGGGGGCTGCTTCTGGTAACGACTCCCGCGGCCATCATTACGTTGATTGTCGCGTTTCTGATTCTGGCGATCGAGAAAGAGCATGGCGCGCCGCAGGATCAATCTGCCGCTTCGGATTTCTATGCTGGATAAGGTCCTGTTTTATTTCTTCGCCGGTACCGCCGTGGCCAGCGGCGTGCTCATGGTGACGCGGCGCAATGTAGTGCACAGCGCCATCTTCCTGATCACCGCGCTGCTTGCCACTGCGGGAATTTTTTTGCAATTGCGTGCGGAATTCTTGTTTATCGTCCAGATTATTCTTTACGTCGGCGGCATCATGGTTCTGTTTGTCTTCGTGATCATGCTTGTCAATCTGGACGTGGCGCTTCAGCAGATCCAGTTTGCGCGGCAGAGGTGGGTGGGGCTCTTCGTCGCGCTGGCACTGGCCGCCCAAGTCAGTTTCATGTTCTGGACTTCCGGAAAAATGCCCGGGCAGGGTCTGCCGGTCCTGACCGCTGCGGCCGCCACGAAGTTGCCGCCCAATTCCGAGGCCGTGGCGCGCAGCCTGTTCGAATCGTATCTCTTGCCGTTTGAAATTGCGTCGGTTCTTTTGCTGGTGGCCATGATTGGGGCCGTTGTTATGGCCAAGAAAAGGGCGTAACGCAGCGATGCTTTCGATCGAACACTACCTGTTTTTGAGTCTCGCGCTCTTCATCATCGGCGTGGTTGGTGTCGTCACGCGCCGCAACGTCATTGTCGTGCTCATGTCGATCGAGCTGATTCTCAATGCCGTGAACATCAACTTGGTGGCCTTTTCCCGTTTGTATGGTGATGTGGCGGGACAGGTCTTCGCACTTTTCATCATCGCAGATGCTGCCGCGGAAGCCGCCGTCGGCCTCGGAATCATCATCGCTTTTTTCCGCAACCGCGAAACAGTGTTGGCTGACGAGATGGATTTGCTGAAGTGGTAGACGACAAGAAAGAAGAAATGAAACCGGCATGACGCCCACGGGCTACTTTCTCGATCATCTCTGGCTGATCCCGCTGTTTCCTCTAGCGACAGCGGCGCTGATGCTTTTCTTTGGTCGCCGGCTTCCGAATACCGGCGTCAGCGTGCTCTGCGTTGGCAGCGTGGGTTTGTCCTTCCTTTACGCGCTGGGCGCTGTGTTTCAATTGCTGGCCGCCGATCCGGAGCATCGCGTCTTCCAGAAAGTGCTCTTCGAATGGTTGACGCCGGGTCCCATGCAGATGACTGGCGGACACGCCATCCGGTTTGTCGCGGACTGGGGATACCTTCTCGACCCTCTTTCCTGTGTCATGGTTCTCGTCGTCACCGGCGTCGGTTTCCTGATTCACGTTTACTCCATCGGCTACATGGGGCATGAAGGTGGCTACTACCGTTTCTTCGGCTACATGAATCTCTTCATGTTCGCCATGCTCACGCTCGTCCTCGCGAACAACATGCTGCTCATGTTCGTCGGTTGGGAAGGTGTCGGCCTCTGCAGCTACCTGCTGATCGGTTTCTATTTCCTGAAAAAGTCTGCTTCCGACGCGGGGAAAAAAGCGTTCATCGTCAACCGCATCGGCGACGCTGGATTTATCCTCGGGATTCTTCTGACCGCGGCGACCTTAGGCACCATCCGGTTTACCTCTCAGGGCTTGCCGGATGCGGCGGACGCTTCAGGAATTGTGCAGGCACTGAAGTCAGCCGCGGATGCGCACGCATTGGCCTTCGGCGCGCCGGTGCTGACAGCCATCGCACTCTTGCTCTTTATCGGAGCGATGGGAAAATCCGCGCAGATTCCGCTCTACGTCTGGCTGCCCGACGCGATGGAAGGCCCAACGCCGGTGAGTGCTCTGATACACGCCGCCACCATGGTGACCGCCGGTGTCTACATGGTTGCCCGCATGAACGCCATTTACCAGCTCGCCCCGTTTGCAATGGATGTCGTGGCAGTGATCGGCGCGATCACCGCCATTTTCGCGGCGTCCATGGCGCTCGTGCAGAACGACATCAAGAAAGTCCTCGCTTATTCCACCATCAGCCAGCTTGGCTACATGTTTCTCGCCCTGGGTGTGGGCGCTTTCGCCGCCGGAATCTTTCACCTCATGACCCATGCGTTCTTCAAAGCACTGCTGTTCCTTGGCGCTGGCAGCGTGATCCACGCGATGTCCGGTGAACAGGACATACGCAAGATGGGCGGCTTGTGGGAAAAAATTCCGATTACCGCGAGAACGTTTGGGGTCGCGACGTTGGCCATCGCGGGGATTTTTCCCTTCGCCGGATTTTTCAGCAAAGATGAAATTCTCGGCCAGGCCTTCGACCGCTTTTTCCTGTTGTGGATTATCGGCTTCATCACCGCAGGAATGACGGCCTTCTACATGTTCCGGCTGTTCTTTCTTACGTTCATTGGATATTGCCGTGCCGACGAGCACGTTGTGAAGCACATCCACGAATCGCCTCGACCGATGGTCCTTCCGCTCATGATTCTCGCCGGATTCTCAGTCATTGGTGGTTGGATTGGGTGGCCGGAGGTCTTCGGAGGAGAAAATCGTTTTGAGCGCTTCCTTGATCCCGTCCTGATTGGCGTTATGCCAGAGACGGGAACGGTCAAGATCGCGCACCATGCTTACGCCAAAGAGATTCTATTGATGGTGGCGTCGCTTGCAATCGTCGGTTTAGGATTTTGGCTCGCATACGAATTCTATTGCACCAAGCGTGTCGCGCCGGAGCTACTCGCCAGCAGGCGGCCGGCATTGTACCGGTTGCTCCTCCACAAATATTACGTCGACGAAATCTATGACGCCGCCATCGTGGAGCGCACCAAAGACCTCGGCACTCTTCTCGGCCGCTTTGACGCCAACGTGATCGACGGTGTGGGCGTCGATGGCGCCGGCTGGCTCGCCCGCTTCGGCTCCACTCTATCCATGTGGTGGGACAAGTGGATCATCGATGGGCTGCTGAATTTCAGCGCCAAGATGATGCAGCTTTTCAGTTATCCGGTGCGTTTGCTGCAAACCGGGCTATTTTCCAGTTACGCGATGCTGATTCTCGTCGGGCTCGTCATTCTTCTGGCGTATTACGGGCACCATGTGCAGGTATTGCTGCGCAGCGTGCGTTGAGAGGCGATAAAGAATGGACTTTTTTGCACATCACGTCTTGAGCGTCGTCCTGTTCACTCCGCTCGTGGGCGCTTTGCTTCTGTTGCTCATTCCCCGCGAAAGCGAGCAAGCGCATAAGATCGCTGGCAACATTTTTGGCGTACTCGGTTTTCTGGTCTCGCTTCCGCTGGTCCGCTGGTTCAAGCCAGAGTGGGGCGGCTTCACCCTTGAGGAAACCGCCGATTGGATTCCGTCGATCGGCGCGAAATATCATCTCGGAATCGACGGCATTAGCCTTTTGCTCGTCATGCTTACCACTTTCCTCGGGATGATCGCCATCCTCTCGTCGTGGAGCGCGATTCACCAGCGCACCAAGGAATATTACATTCTTCTTCTCCTGCTGCAGACCGGCATGATCGGCGTTTTCGTTGCCCTGGATTTCTTCCTCTTTTACGTTTTCTGGGAAGTGATGCTCGTTCCCATGTACTTCTTGATCGGCGTCTGGGGCAGCGATCGTCGCCTCTACGCCGCCATCAAGTTTTTCTTGTACACCCTCGCCGGATCGGTCGTCATGCTTCTCGCGATTCTGGCGCTTTACTTCTATGCGCCTGTTCCTGCCGGTGGGACGCGCACGTTCGACGTTCCAACGCTTCTCGCGGCCGCGCAGCACTTTTCCGATCCGTTGAAGGTGTGGCTCTTCTGGGGATTCTTTTTCGCGTTTGCCATTAAGGTTCCCATGTTCCCGTTCCACACCTGGCTCCCCGATGCGCACACCGAAGCTCCCACGGCCGGTTCCGTCATCCTCGCCGGCGTCTTGCTGAAAATGGGCACCTACGGATTCATTCGCTTTTCGCTGCCATTGCTTCCGGCTGATCCGCTCCTGCGCCACAAGATCATCCAGATCGTCATCGTGCTCTCCCTGATCGGCATCATTTATGGCGCGCTCGTTTGCCTCATGCAGAAGGACATGAAGCGCCTCATCGCCTACAGCTCGGTCAGCCATTTTTGCGCTCACGCCGAACGGCCTTTCCGGCAGCGTGCTCCAGCAGATCAACCACGGCATTTCCACGGGCGCGCTCTTCTTGATCGTCGGCGTGCTCTACGAGCGGCGTCACACGCGCTTGATTTCGGAGTTCGGTGGCCTCGCGACGCCCATGCCCAATTTCGCCGCCATCTACCTGATCGTCAGCCTCAGCTCCCTCGGTATGCCCCTTCTCAACGGCTTCATCGGAGAGTTCACGATTCTGCAGGGCGCATTTCAGGTGAGCAAAGCCTGGGCCGCCTGGGGTTCGCTGGGCGTCGTGCTTGGCGCGGCGTATTTGCTCTGGCTCTATCAGCGCGTGATGTTCGGCCCGGTCACGCAATTCGCCAATGAAGATTTGCCGGACTTGAACCTGCGCGAGTACGCCACGCTCGTGCCGCTCGTGATTCTCGCTTTCTGGATCGGCATCTACCCAAAGCCGTTCTTCACCCTCATCGAAAAGCCCGTGCAGAAAATTGTCGAGCAGGTGAATCCCGGTTTCTACCAGGCCGAGCATGCGAAATTGCCTCCACCGGAACTCCCGGCCGCTATGGCGGAGACGAAATAGCCCGCCCGCATGAACATCTCGATTATCAATTCGATTGTCAGCTATCTTCGGGGCGACGGCGCCGTCATCCTTCCGGAGATCGAGCTCGTTCTCTTCGGCCTGGGCATCCTGATAATCGATTTCTGGATCGAGCAGAAGGAAAAATACATTAACGCCGGCCTCGCGCTGGCGGGCACTTTGTTCAGCGCCTTTACGCTGTGGAGGCTTCGTGCCGCAGTCGTCGCCCGAGGCGAATTCTCCGGATTCCACGATTCCGTCGTAGTCGATCCGTTCTTTCTTTTCTTCTCGATTCTTTTTCTTGCCGCCACCGCGCTTGTGATTTTGCTATCCGTGAAATTCCTGGACATCGAAAGGGAACAAGAGGGCGAATACTACGCGCTCCTTCTGTTTGCCTGCGTGGGCATGATGCTCATGGCCTCCGGGATAGACTTGATCGTCCTGTTCCTCGGCTTGGAGACCATGGCTCTCAGCTTCTACGTGCTCACTGGTTTCTTGCGCCGCGAAAAACGTTCGAACGAGGCCGCCCTGAAATATGTCCTGCTCGGCGCCTTCAGCTCCGGAATTTTGGCCTATGGTTTTTCGATTCTATACGGCCTGAGCGGCGCAACGAACCTTGGAAACATCACCTCAGCGCTGGCGCGCCGCGAAAATCTGGTGCACGTTGTTGCGCTCAGCCGTCTCCCGGGAGCGCAGGGCCAGCAGATGCACGACCTGCTGGCAAGACAACTCCCCATTGCGTTGAACTTCGACCCTCTCACTCTCCAGCTTCTCCCCATACTCGCGTTTGTTCTCGTTGCCGTCGGGCTATTCTTCAAAATTGCCGCCGTACCTTTTCATCAATGGGCCCCTGACGTTTATGAGGGCGCGCCGACGCCTGTCACTGCCTACGTCAGCGTGGCCTCCAAAACCGCGAGTTTTGCGCTGCTTCTGCGGCTGTTCATTTCCGTTTTTACTCCCGCGCAAAAAACTTCCCAGGAACAATGGATGTACTTAATCGCCGGCGTTGCCGTTGCTTCGCTCACCTGGGGCAATCTTGCTGCGCTGACCCAAACGAACGTAAAGCGCCTGCTCGCTTACTCCTCGATCTCCCACGTCGGCTACATCCTGCTCGGCCTGGTGGCGTGGAACAAAACTGCTTTTACCGGCATCGCCTTCTACTTGCTGTCGTATGTGTTCATGACCGCGGGCGCATTCGCGGTCATCATTGTGCTTCGCCAAAAGGGGCTCATCGGCGAGGAACTCGAGGACCTGAACGGTCTCTACCAGCGCAGCCCCGCCGCCGCTGTCCTGCTGCTGATCTTCATGCTCTCGCTCGCCGGTATTCCGCCCACCGCCGGCTTCATGGGCAAGTATTTTATTTTCCTTTCGCTGATCGAAACGCATCATCCCGTGCTCGCGGTCTTTGCCGTTCTGTATATCGTCCCTGCGCTTTACTACTATTTTCGCATCGTCGTGCACGCCTGGCTCAAGCAGCCCGGCGAAGCCCCCCGTCCCATCATGACCAGCGCGCAGATCGTGGCGCTCACCGTCGCAGTGTTTGTCACCCTCGCCGCGGGGTTGTATCCTGAGCCGTTCACGCGGCTCGCCCAATATGCCTTCGGACAATAAGCCGGAAAACTCCGAATCAACCTCTCCCGTGCGTGAGAAAGCAAAAGACATTTCCAAGCAGGCCGCCATTGCCATGGAGCTGCCCCTCGTCCTCGTTTCAGCCGTGGTTGTCGGCGGCCTCCTCGGCTATTTTCTCGACCGCTGGCTTCATACCAAGCCGCTTTTCCTTCTCGTGCTCGGTGGCATTGGTTTCTATGCTGGCGTGCGCGACGTTCTCCGGCGGCTCGGAGGAAGCGGCGATGGCATCAAGCGCAGATGATTCTTCGCCCGCTGCCGTCACAGAGCGGCGCATCTCCTGGCTGACGCTCCTTGTTGGCTTGATGGCCGCTATTCTGGTTGCCGCGCTTCGCGATCGCTTGTGGGGTGCGGGTCTTGCAATCGGCGCGGCGCTCTCCTGGCTCAATTTTCGCTGGCTCCGGCGCGGTCTGGACACCCTGGTCGCAGCCTCCACCGCCCAAGCCGAAAAGAAAAAGCCTGCCGTCCCTCTCCTCAGCTATTTCGGCATGCTCTTTCGCTACGGGTTGATAGCCCTCGCCGTGTATGTTATTTTTATTTATCTGAGAGTTCCCCTTGTAAGTATGGTTGTGGGTTTGTGCGCTTTGGGAGCCGCAACAATCGCGGCGAGTGTGTACGAAATCTTGCATTCTGCGGATTAGCGAATGACCGAACACGTTACCGGACTGACGCAACTGGTGAACCACTATCTAGGCCATTTTGCCCTGGCGTTGCTCTCGTGGTTTCACATCGCATCCGAGAATCCCGAAACTCCCATCCCGGAACATGTTGTGATGGGATTCTTCGTGTTGATTGTTGGTACGTTATTGGCGCTTTTGCTTCGCTCTCGCCTTTCCGTGGAGCGCCCTGGCGCCTTTCAGCAAGTCGCGGAATTGTTGCTTACCAATCCGCTTGGGTTTGGGATCAAGGATTTGCTGGAAGAAAATGTCGGGCACGAAGGGTTGCGATACGTGCCCTGGGTCGGCTCGATTTCCGTATTCATCCTGCTGGCCAATCTTTTCAGTGTTTTCCCGCTTTTCGCGGCGCCGACCGCCAACGTCAGCGTCCCCTTGGCGTGCGCGATTCTTACGTTCATATATTTCAATTGGCAGGGAATCCGGCATCACGGCCGTATTGCCTACGTCAAGCATTTCGCGGGCCCCGTTCCACTGCTTTCCCCGCTTATCTTTCCCGTCGAGATCATCAGCACCTGCGCTCGTGTGCTCTCGCTCACTGTCCGTCTGTGGGCTAACATTTTTGCTAGCGATCTTTTGTACTCGATCTTTTTGAGCCTCCTGATTGCCCCCACGCTTTGGGGATGGCACAAGACCCCGGTTCTCGGAATTGTGCTGGCTGTTTTTCCTGCCCTTATTCCGCTCGCGTTTATTGGTCTGCATGTTTTTGTGGCGATCATTCAGACCTATATATTTACGGTGCTCCCTTCCGTGTATTTGGGAATCGCCACGGGGGAAGAGCACTAGGCGTTTGCTTGCGTTTTTCTTAGGCCAAGTCTGTTGTGCCGTTCCAGTGTGAGCCCGGCTGCACGGTGTCCGGGAACCACCTCCTGGCGGTGATTCACAAGGAGGAAGTGATGAAGAAGTGGATGATGGTGTTGGTGGCGTTCGCGGCGGTGATGTTGATTGCTCCGTCCGCGTTCGCGCAGGAAACAGGAGTTGCGGCAGCCGGAGGCAAGGGTCTCATGGCTATTGCGGCAGGCTTCGGCATGGCGCTGGCGGCCTTTGGCGGCGCGCTAGGGCAAGGCCGCATCGCTTCGGCGGCCTGCGAAGGCATGGCCCGCAACCCAGGAGCGGCAGCGGCCATCCGCGCGGCCATGATTCTCGGCCTGGTGTTCGTCGAGACTCTCGCGCTGTTCACCCTGGTTATCATCTTCGTGAAGATCTAAGGCCCTGAAAAGGCATTCCAAACGGCCCGGCGGCCCAGGCCTCCGGGCCATTTTCATTTTCGTGCGCGTTCCACCCTCGAACTCGTTCCCGAAGCCCTCACAAATTCTTCTGGACTTCCCCCACGTATCTCGTAAACTCTCTCTTGGGGATTACTCCGAAAATTGGAAAAGGCGGCGCCTTTTCATTTTCCACCGTGCTTTTGATGGCCGCGCGCTCCTTAGCGTCCCGCTTTCTTCTCTGGCACTTTGCCATCTGCGCGCAATGGTCCTGAAATAGTCGAAAACATATCTTTTAGAATCAATCACTTACGAATTGCAAATTCCGTAAGCCCTTTGTTTTTTGGACATTCATACAAAATGCCCTGGGGTACGGCGGTAGGCACTCCTGTTTGTAGGGGCGCAGCAAGATGCGCCCCGGCTCCCCAACACTGCAAAAAGGATGAAGTCCGACACAGCGGTATACAGCGGTGTTCTTGCCGTACAGTCTAGCGCCCGAGCAGTGTCGGCTGCAGAATGAAGTTCAGCACCTGGTTGGGGAACAGTCCAAAGTACAGCGTGCCCGCCACTGTGAACGCCAAAACAAAATTAACGGTTAGCGGAAATCCCACGTGGGGAGCCGCCGCGGCTTCCGCGCTGGACTCGCGCATGTACATCACCACGATCACGCGCAGGTAGTAGTAAGCCCCGATTATGCTGTTAATCGCCATCAGCACGGCGAGCCACAGCAGGTGCGAATTCACTGCGGCCTTGAAGATGTAGAACTTGCCAAAAAATCCCGCCGTCACCGGCAACCCGAGCAGCGAGAGCAAGTACACGCTGAGCGCCGCCGCAATCCATGGCAGACGCTGCGAAAGCCCCGCGTAGTCGTCCAGTGAAAGATTCTTTTCGCCCGTGCCGCCCAGTTGCGAAACGATCGTGAACGCCCCCAGCTTCACCAGTGCGTAGCTCAGCAAATAAAAGAGCACCGCCGCATACGCCGGCCCCGCCTCCGCCGCTCCATCGCGCGCCATGAACGTGACTGCCGCAAAAGCCACCAGGATATAGCCGGCGTGCGCGATCGAGCTGTACGCCAGCAAGCGCTTGACGTTCGTCTGTACCAGTGCGCCCAAGTTGCCGGCAAACATCGTCAGCGCCGCGAGCGCCCAGAAAGCCCAGAACCAGAAATGCGTGGCAGCAGGCACCGTCGCAAAAATGCGCAGCAGTAGCGCAAACGCCGCCGCCTTCGGTCCCGCGGAAAACAGCGCCGTCACCGGCGTGGGCGCACCTTCGTAAACGTCCGGCGTCCACACCTGGAACGGCGCCGCAGCTACTTTGAAGCCGAGGCCTATCAAAATCATCGCCAGTCCAAGCTCGAAATACGTGCTATGGAAAAGCTCTTCGGAGCCCATCCCGGTCAGCTTGGTCGTTCCGCTCGCGCCGTACACCAGCGCAATCCCGTAAAGAAAAAAAGCCGTCGCAAACGAGCCCAGCAGAAAATATTTCATCGCCGATTCGCTGGACTTCAGTGAATCGCGGCGGTAGCCCGCCAGGACATAGCTGGAGATCGAACTCATTTCGAGTCCGATGAATGCGGTCAGCAGCTCCTGCGCCGAAGCCAGCACCCCCATCCCCGCCGTGGCAAACAGCAGCAGCGCGTAAAATTCCGCGGCGGGAAGCCGCTCCCGCTCCAGGTACGGCCCCGCCGCCAGCACCACCAGAAACCCCACCGTGCCCACGAGCAGCCGGAAGAAGAAACTGAACGAATCCGACTGCACCAGCCCGTCGAAGCCCGGGCCCGCATGCATTGCCGAAGTCACCGCCGCGCCCGTTCCCGCCAGTGTGCCGATCAACGCAAGAAACGTAAAAAAGTGCCGGCTGCGCACAAATGGCTGCATCAGCATCGCCAGCACGCCGAAACCGCACCACACCAGTTCCGGCAGCACTCGATACGCATCAATAACGCGGGGTAGCATCTAGCGGGTTCCCAGTCTTTCCGTCAAAGCGACTTTTGTAGCCGCGCTTGAGGGAATTTGCTTAGCCCGCGTCGTGGCTCCATCTGTCGTAAGCACATTCGGTGCAACAATGTTCGGCGCCGCAGCTTCATACGGCCGTTGTGGTTCGACTTGATCAATCACGTCTTGCGCCGCCGCCGCCGTCCGCTTGGTGATAAACGTCGAACCGATGCCCATCCACAATGTGACGACCGCCACGGTCGCCAGAATCCACTTCTCTCGCGCGGAGGCATCGGGAAGAGTGCGGTTTTTCTCACGCGTGATCTCGCCGAAGAACACCCGCTGGTACGACCACAGCAAGTAGCACGCAGAGAGAATCACGCCGAGCGCGGCCCAGGTAGCCCAGCCCCAGTGCCGCTGATACGTGCCCAGCAGGACCAGGTATTCGCCGACGAACCCATTGAGCATCGGCAATCCCAGCGACGAGAGCGCCACAAACAGAAAGAATGCCGCCAGCTTGGGCATCGGCGTAGCCAGCCCGCCGTACTCGCTGATTTCAAACGTGTGCCGCCGGTCATACAGCATGCCCACCAACAAGAAGAGCGCGCCCGTCGAAATTCCGTGCGCCAGCATCTGGTAGACCGCGCCCTGCATGGAAATGTTATGAAACGCGAAAATGCCCAGCACCACGAAGCCCAAGTGGCTGACGGAAGAATACGCGACCAGCTTTTTCAAGTTTGGCTGCACCATCGCCACCAGCGCGCCATAAATAATCCCGATGATCGCCAGCACCGCCACCCAGCCTGCTGCACGCCGCGAAGCCTCAGGGAAAAGGGGCAGGCAGAAGCGGATCATTCCGTACGTGCCCATCTTCAGCAGCACGCCTGCGAGCATCACTGAGCCGGCCGTGGGCGCCTCCACGTGCGCATCCGGCAGCCAGGTATGCAGCGGGAAGAGCGGCACCTTGATCGCGAACGCGAGAAAGAACGCCAAGAAGAGGAGCATCTCGGTTCTTGGCGCGAGCTCCAGCCCGCCTTGCGACGCCGGCGTATGCAACAGCGTCTGAATCGTCGGCAGATCGAATGTTCCCGTGGCGTTGTACAGCCAGATGATCCCCACCAGCATCAGGATCGATCCCGCCATGGTGTACAGCACGAACTTCACCGCCGCATATACGCGCCGCTCATGCCCCCAAATGCCGATCAAAAATGCCATGGGAATCAGCATCACTTCCCAGAAAAGAAAGAAAAGAAAAAGGTCCAGTGAGAGGAACACGCCCACGACGCCGACTTCCAGCATCAGCAGCATCACGAAAAATTCTTTCACACGGTGCTCGATGCTTTTCCAGGATGCCAGAATGGAGATCGGCGTCAGGAACGTCGTCAGGATCATCAGGAACAAACTGATTCCATCAACGCCCAAATGGTAATGGATGGGCGGCTGGTTGATCCACTTGAGGTATTCCTCAAGATGATACCCAGCCGCGCCAACCGGCACTGCGCGGATCATCAGCAGCGAAAACAAGAATTCGGCCAGCGAAACGATCAGGGCAATAATTCGGATGAATTTGTGATCGTCTCCGCGCAGCAGCAACAGCGCCAGCGCCCCCACGGCAGGGAAGAAGATCAGCACGGAAAGCAAGTGTCCGCCGTGCAGCATCAGTGCACCATCCCGACAACTGCTTTTCCGCCGAATGGCCAGAAGAAGATGACTGCCATCACCACCAGCGCCCCGACCACCACCCACACCGCGTAGCTGCGCGTGTTCCCGGATTGCGCATGGCGAACTCCGTCGCCGATGGCGGTCGCGCCTTCGGCAATGCCGTTCACCGCGCCGTCGATTCCGGCAACATCAGCCGCTTTCCAGAGCACATTGGTCGAAATCCACAGCAGCGGTTTGACGATCGCGGCAGCGTAAAGCTCGTCCACGTAATACTTGTTCAGCAGTGTGGTGTACGCGGGCTTCATGGACTTGGCGAGTCCGTCCGGTTTTCCAGGTCGCTTCCGATATAGCCAATAGGCAACCACGGTTCCAGCAAGCGCAACCACGACGGCGATGCCGGCAAGCCAAAGCTCAAGCGAGTGCGCCTCGGCTTCGGCGCTAACAGAGAGAGGTTCGAGTACACGAAATTCTGCAGACCTGTAAATGGGACTGAACACAGGTTGCAGGAACTTCGCAAAATAATCCGTTCCTCCCGGCAGGAACGCAGGCGCGGCCAGCCAGCCGCCAACAATCGAGAGCAGAGCCAGTATCATCAGAGGCGCCAGCATGTTGTTCGGAGACTCATGCACGTGAACGTGATGCTCGTCGTAGCGCTGCTTCCCGTGAAACGTCAGGAAGATCAACCGGAACATGTAGAACGCCGTCAGCAGCGCGGTGACCAGCCCGAATCCGTACAATACGTATCCGACGTTGCGGCCGCCATATTCATTCTGGAAAGCGCTTAAAAGGATCGAATCTTTGCTGAAGAATCCAGCGAATGGCGGGAACCCTGCAATCGCCAGCGTGGCCGTCAGCATCGTTACGTACGTCCAGCGAATCTTCTTGCTGAGACCGCCCATGCGGAGCATGTCCTGCTCGCCGCCCATGGCGTGGATCACGCTGCCAGCGGCTAGGAAAAGAAGCGCCTTGAAGAACGCATGCGTCATCAGGTGGAAAATCCCCGCAGAAAAAGCGCCAACGCCGCATGCGAGAAACATGTAGCCCAACTGGCTGACGGTGGAGTACGCGAGAACTTTCTTGATGTCCGTCTGCACCAAGCCGATGGTGGCAGCAAAGAACGCCGTCGCGCAGCCAACGATGGCGACCGCCAGCATCGCCGTCGGCGCACGCGAAAAGAGCATGTGCGAGCGCGCCACTACGTATACGCCCGCGGTCACCATCGTCGCCGCATGAATCAGTGCGCTGACCGGCGTCGGCCCTTCCATGGCGTCCGGCAGCCAAACGTACAGCGGCAGCTGCGCTGACTTTCCGCACGCGCCCATGAAAAGCAGCAGGCAGGCGATCGTGAACGTTCCAAGATGCCCCATCGCATCAGCAGGCCAAGGATCCGCCTTTGCGAAAAGCTGGACGAAATCCAAGGTCCCGAAAGTCTTGAACAGCAAGAACATCCCCAGCATGAATCCGAAGTCGCCGATGCGATTGACGATGAACGCTTTCTTCCCCGCATCCGCAGCAGATTTCCTCAGGAAATAAAATCCGATGAGCAAGTAACTGGAGAGCCCCACGCCTTCCCACCCAACGAACAGCAGCACGTAATTCGCCGCCAGCACCAGGATGAGCATGAAAAACATGAACAGGTTGAGGTAGGAAAAGAAGCGGTAGTAGCCGCCTTCATGCGCCATGTATCCGGTCGCGTAAATGTGAATGAGCCAACCGACTCCGGTCACCACCAGCACCATCACGACCGTGAGTTGGTCCATCTGCAGATCGAAACCAGCGCGGAAATTGCCCGTGGCGATCCAGGTGAAGAATTCCTTGCGAAAGAGAACCCTACCCGACTCGAAAAACTCGCGGACCGCTTCAAGCGCGCCAAGAAAAGAAAGCCCCGTCGAGCCGATGGCCACCCAATTGATAATCTTATTCGGCCACTTCGCGCCAAAAATTCCATTCACGGCCGAGCC
>Ga0209058_1001990_pt1 | contig 17073 bp, 19 predicted proteins | sample GraSoiAngelo_147_FD_185904 | JGI IMG/M metagenome (GOLD analysis project Ga0209058, IMG submission 185904) | Grasslands soil microbial communities from the Angelo Coastal Reserve, California, USA - 14_1009_05_40cm (SPAdes) (version 2) | ecosystem: Environmental > Terrestrial > Soil > Grasslands ... | reverse complement strand
GCATGCACCCTGTCGTCTGCATCTACTCGACGTTCCTGGCCCGCGCCTTCGACCAGACGATCATGGACGTGGCGCTCCACAAGCTGCCGGTGGTCTTCGTCATCGACCGGGCGGGCGTCACGGGGGCCGACGGCGCCTCCCACCACGGCATCTTCGACCTCTCCTACCTGCGACTCATCCCCAACCTCAAGGTCGCCGCGCCCAGGGACGCGACCGAGCTGTGCGCCCTCCTCGAGACGGCGCTCGCGACCGACGGACCGGTGGCGATCCGCTACCCGAAGGGGCCGGTGCCGGCGACGCCCGACCTGCCGGTCGAGCCTCTGCCCGTCGGCCGCTGGGAGGAGATCCGCAAGGGCGACGACGCCGTGATCCTTGCGGTCGGACGGATGGTCGAGGTCGCGGGCGAGGCCGCTGAGCGGCTGGCGATGCAGGGGATCTCCTGCGGGGTGGTCAACGCGCGCTGGGTCAAGCCCGTGGACCCGCGGATCGCCGACTGGGCGCGCAGCCACCCGGTCGTGCTCACGGTCGAGGACAACGTCGGCTCGGGCGGCTTCGGCGGCGCGGTGCTGGAGGCCCTCGCCCCGCATGGACTCGCCGGCCGCGTGCGCACCCTCGCCCTTCCCGACGCGTTCCTGGCCCAGGGCAAGGCGTCCGACATCCTGAAGGAGCACGGCCTGGACGCGGCCGGGATCGCGAGGGCGGTGTACGAGGCCATCGGCGGGCCGGTCACGAAGGAAACGCGGGAGCCGTAAGAGCTGTCCAGATAAGCTTCCTTCGGAAGGGGAACGTGGAAGTACGCCCGGACGTTGTCGACATCCTTTCGGGTTTCGCGCTGTTCGCGGACATGAGCACGCCCGAGCTGGAGAACATCGTGCAGACCTTCGGCGAGGTCTACTTCGCCGAGGGCGAGCGGGTCGTACGCCAGGGTCTCACCGCGACCGGCTTTTACGTCGTCCTGGACGGCGGCGCGAACATCGTCGTCGGCGGCAAGGAGCGGGGAAACCTGCGGCCTGGCGACTTCTTCGGTGAGATCTCCTGCCTGCTCGGCGAGCCCCCGACGGCGGACGTGGTCGCCACCAAACCGCTGCGGTGCCTCGTGCTCGCCCCACACGCGCTGGAGGAGTTCCTCGTCGCCAACCCTCACGTCATGTACCGCGTCCTCCAGGGCGAGGCGCGAAAGCTGCGCACGACCACGAAGTGGCTGAGCTGACCGAGCGGCCATTTCCGCCGGGAGCCTACCCGCTCGTGGTGGTCGGCAGCGGCCCAGGCGCGCTACAGCTCACCTACACGCTCCGCGGGATGGGCATCGATCACGCCGTCATCTCCCAGGACGACGCGCCAGGCGGCATGTTCCGCAAGTGGCCGATCTTCCAGCGCATGCTCAGCTGGACCAAGCCCTTCGCCGAGCAGAAGCGCGGCTCACGCGAGTACGAACGGTACGACTGGAACAGCATGCTGGGCGAGGAGCAGGACACGCGCGCGATCATGCCCACCGTCATGGACGGGACGTCGTACTTCCCGTCCCGGCCGGAGATGGAGCGGGGCCTCGCCACTTTCGCCCAGCGCACGGGCCTGCAGGTGCGCCACGGATGCCGGTGGGAGGCAACGCGCCGCCTCGAGGGCGGCGACCTCGTGCTCGAGACCAGCGACGGCGAGTACCGCGCGCCCACGATCGTGTTCGCCGTCGGGGTCTCTCAGCCCTGGCGTCCGCCGGTGCTCGACCTCGAGGGCGTGGAGCAGTACGGCGACCTGCGCCCGGCCGAGACCTACCGCGACCGGCGCGTGTTCATCGTCGGCAAGCAGAACTCGGGCTTCGAGATCGCGAGCGGCCTGCTGCCCTGGGCGCGGCAGATCGTCCTCGCGTCGCCGAGTCCGGCCCAGCTCTCCGTGCTGACGCACTCCCTGGTCGGCGTCCGCGCGCGCTATGTCCAGCCCTACGAGGACTACGCGCTTGCCGGCGGCGTCGTCATCCTCGACGCCTCGATCGAGAAGGTCGAGCGCGACCGGGATGTCTTCCACGTCACGACCAAGAGCGCTCATGAGGACCACCCACGCCACTTCGTCGCCGACGACGTCATCGCGGCCACGGGCTTCACCTGTCCGCTCCTGGACCTCCCGGAGATCGGCGTCGCGACCTTTGGCCAGAGCCGTCTCCCTGCGCAGACCCCGTTCTGGCGCAGCGTGTCCATCGACGGCGTCTACTTCGCGGGCACGATCATGCAAGGGTCACAGGGGCTGCGGAAGCACGGCATCCCCAGCAACTCCGGCGCCGTCCAGGGCTATCGCTACAACGCACGCGTGCTCGCGCGGCACCTCGCCGAGACCAGGTTCGGCAAGCCACGTCAACGGCGCGCGATCAAGCCCGACGAGGTGATCCCGCTCCTGCTCGCCGAAGCCAGTCGGGGTCCGGAGCTGTGGCATCAGCGCTCGTACCTGGCCCGCGTCGTGAGCCTCGATCGGGCGGAGGGGATCTTCGACGAGGGCATCCTCCCGCTGGCCCACTTCGTCGACGACTCCGACGGCCCGGACGCCGTCGCCATCACGCTGGAGTCCAACGGCCAGGATCCCCCTTACCCGACGGCATACATCCGCAGGCGCGGGCAGACGCTGCACGAGCGCTCGCTGCAGCCGCCCGACATCCTTCTCGAATACGACGGCCCGGCCTACGCGCGTGAGCTGGCCGCGGCCCTCGAGCCGGTCCTCGACCAGGCGCTGACGCGCGTAACTCCATGACCCTTCCGACCGGCACCGTCACGTTCCTGTTCACGGACATCGAAGGTTCGACGAAGCTCATGCAAGACGTCGGCGACCGCTACGTGGCGGCGCAGACCGCACACCACGACATCCTCCGGGCCGCCTTCACGGGCAGCCGCGGTCGCGAGCTGCGCACGGAAGGCGATTCGTTCTTCGCCGTTTTCGAGAGCGCAGTCGATGCGTGTGGAGCGGCCGCAGCCGCGCAGACGGCGTTCGCGCAGCACGAGTGGCCGGAAGGCGTCGAGCTGCGCGTGCGCATGGGCATGCACACCGGCGAGGCGCCGCTGGTCGGCAACGAGTACATCGGCCTCGACGTCCACCACGCCGCGCGCGTGGCCTCGGCCGCTCACGGCGGGCAGGTGCTCGTCTCGGAGACGACGCGCGCGCTGGTCGACGAGCACCTATCCGACGGTCTGTCGCTGCGCGACCTCGGCACGCACCGGCTGAAGGACCTCGCGCGACCCGAGCGCCTGTACCAGCTGCTGATCCCGGGCGCGCGAGACCAGTTCCCGGCGCTCCGGACGCTCGACTCCACACCCAACAACCTGCCGACCCAGCTGACCAGCTTCATCGGCCGCGACCAGGACGTCGCCGAGGCGAAGCGGCTGCTGCGCGGCACGCGCCTGCTCACACTGACCGGCCCGGGCGGCATCGGCAAGACGCGTCTGAGCCTGCAGCTCGCGGCCGACGTGGTGCAGGAGTTTCCGGGAGGCGTCTACTTCGTGCCTCTGTCCGCCGTGACCGACGCCGGCTTGATCCCCTCGGTGCTCGCCCACACCCTCGGCGTGCCGGTCGCGGGCACCAAGACGCCGCAGGAGGTGGCCCTCGAATACCTGAGTGACAAGACCGTGCTCCTCGTCCTCGACAACTTCGAGCAGCTGCTTCCCGACGGAGCGACGGTGGTGTCAGATCTGCTCCACGGAGCGTCCGGCCTGAAGGCCGTGGTCAGCAGCCGCGCGGTGCTGCACGTCTATGGCGAGCAGGAGCTCGCGGTGCAGCCGCTGCGGCTCCCCGACATGCGCGCGCTTCCCTCGCTCGCGGCGCTGTCGCAGTACGAGGCGGTGAAGCTCTTCATCGAGCGCGCCGTGGCCGTGAGGCCGGACTTCCACGCCACCAACGAGAACGCCCCCGCGATCGCCGGAGTGTGCGAGCGGGTCGACGGCCTCCCGCTCGCCATCGAGCTCGCGGCCGCGAGGATCAAGCTCTTCACCCCGCAGGCGTTGCTCGGGCGGCTCGAGACGAGCCTCAAGGTGCTGGGCGCCGGCGCCCGCGACCTGCCGGGCCGGCAGCAGACGCTGGCGGGCGCGATCGCCTGGAGCTACGACCTGCTCGACGAGCCGCACCGGCGCCTGTTCCAGCGCTTCTCGGTGTTCATGCGCGGCGCCAACCTCGAGCAGGCCGAGACGGTCTGCGAAGCCGCGGACCTCGGCCTGGACGTGCTCGAGGGCCTCGACGAGCTGGCGGACCAGAGCCTGCTTCGCCGCATGCCCGACTTCGAGGAGCCGCGGCTGCTCATGCTCCAGGTCGTGCGGGAGTATGCACTCGAGCGCCTGGACGAGAGCGGCGAGCACGACGCCGTCTGCCGGCGCCACGCGGCGGCCTACGTCGCCCTGGCCGAGGCCGCCGAACCCAATTACTTCGGCGCCCGCCAGAGGGAGACGCTCGACCGGCTTGAGCTCGACCACGACAACTTCCGCTCCGCGCTCGACTACGTCATCGGCAGCGGCGACGCCGAGAGCGCGCTGCGGCTCGGTTGGTCGCTGTGGCGCTTCTGGCAGATGCGGGGCCACCTCCACGAGGGCCGCGCCCTTCTCGAGCGGATTCTCGCCATGCCCGGCGCGAGCGACCATCGACAGCGGCGGATGAAAGCGCTGGAGGCGCTGGGCGGGATCGCTTACTGGCAGGGCGATATGCCTGGGGCGCAGGTCTACTACGACGAGTGCCTGGCGGAGGCGCGCGCCTCTGGCGACAAGCGCGCTCTCACCAACGCGCTGTACAACGCGTCCTTCCCGGTGCTCGTCTCCCGCCTCGACGTCACGCGCGGCCGGGCGCTGCTGGAGGAGGCCGTGCCCCTCTTCCGCGAGCTTGGCGACCAGCGCGGTCTCAGCCAGGTGCTGTGGGGCCTCGGCAACCTGCTGTCTTACGAGGACAGGCTCGACGAGGCGGCCACCGCCCTCGAGGAGGCGATCGCGGCCTTTCGCTCGACCGACAACCGGTTCGGCCTCGCGTGGGCGCTGCACACGGCCGCGACAGTCGCCATCAAGCGTCGCGAGGCCGCGGTCGCGGCCCCGTTGGTGAACGAATCGCTCCGGATCTTTTCCGAGGCCGGCGACGTGTCCGGGATCGTCGTCCTCCTCGACGACACCGCGGCCCTGGCCCAGCTGCGGGGCGACATGCGCCGCGCTCTGAGGCTGGGGGGCGCAGCCGCCGCCCACCGGGCTACCACCGGCGCCGGGCTCGGCATGATCATCGGCCTGGAGCAGGGCTGGACCTGGCAGGATTCGCTGACCGACGAGACGCGCCGCAAGGCGTGGGCCGAAGGTGGCGCGCTGAGCATCGACCAGGCGGTGGCCGAAGCCCTGGCCTCCGACGAGGCGGTCGAGGCCGGCGCGTGATCGCGGACGAGCTCTGCGCCCATCTGCGCGACGTGGGCGGCGACGTCGAGCCGCGTACCCCCGAAGGCTGCGAGGAGTGCCTGAAGGCCGGCGACGGCTGGGTCCACCTCCGCCTGTGCATGGCGTGCGGCCACGTCGGCTGCTGCGACGACTCCAAGAACAAGCACGCCAGCAAGCACGTGCGCGCGAGCGGACACCCTGTGGTCAGGTCGCTCGAGCCCGGCGAGAGCTGGCTGTACTGCTACCCGGACGACCTCTTCTACGACCCGGAGGGATAGCCGGACGGCCTAGAGCTTTTTCCGCCCCGCGAACCCTTCGCCGACGCGGTGCCAGTGCTCGACCCTCTCCTCGCCCAGCTTCCAGCACAGCTCGACGAGCTCGCCGTCGCGGTAGGACGGAAAGTCGATCAGGCCCTCGAGCGGGCCCTTCAGCTGGATGCCCATCGTGTTGAGGTTCAGCACGGCCTTCAGCAGCTCCTCTTCGGCGCCCTGCACCGCGTCGCGGGCCTGCTGCTCGCGGGCGTGGTCGTCGCCGTTGGCGCTCGGGCGCTGGGCCGCGTACTCGGCCATGCGCAGCTGCTCCTCCAGGTCAGGACGCAGTGCGGACAGCTCCGCGATCTGGGACACGATCGGCCGCACCCGCGGCAGCTCGCGGTTGGCCTCCTCCACCGTGTACGTGCGGAGCCTCTGCACGGCTCAACGATACTTCCTCGGATGGATGCGGCGGCGATGCGGAAGCGGCTCGAAGAAGCGCGTGTCGCGCATCTCGCCACGGCCGACGCGGAGGGCCGGCCGCACGTCGTCCCCATCGCTTTTGCGCACCATGACGAAAACCTCTACTTCGTCGTCGACGACAAACCCAAGCGAAGCCGCGACCTCAAGCGCCTGCGCAACATCGCGGGGAATCCGCGTGTAAGTGTCCTCGTCGACCACTACGAAGATGACTGGACGAGGCTGTGGTGGGTCCGCGTCGACGGCGTCGCGCACGTCCTCGTTCACGACGCGGAGGCGCAGCGCGCCATCGACCTGCTCGCCCGCAAATACGGGCAATACCGCACCGCGAAGCCGCCAGGACCGGTCATCGAAATCACGATCCTGAGGATGACCGGCTGGGCCGCCGCTGAAAACCCAGCCTGTTAAGGGCCGCCGCGCCCGGAGATGCGGGAGTGTCCGCTCTTGACGCGGTACTTGACAAGACGGGACGTCTTGTCTAGTCTCGGCTCGTGGCCGTCAGCCGGCGCATCCTCGATCGCGCGTCCTCTGTGCTGGCCCGTGACGGCAAGGCCACCGTGGAGGATCTCGCCCGCGCCGCCGGCATCTCGCGGGCGAGCTTCTACCGGCACTTCAAGTCGCGCGAAGCCCTGCTCGCGGCGCTCGCCATGGCCCCCGAGCCGGGGGCCCGTGACCGCATCCTCGCCGCCGCGGTCGAGATGGTCGGCGCCCAGGGCCTGCGGACGCTCAGCATGGACGAGCTGGCCGACAGGTCCGGCGTCTCCCGCGCCACGCTGTACCGCCTCTTCCCCGGCAAGGGCGCCCTGCTCGCGGCCCTGATCGATGCCTACTCCCCGCTCGAGCCCGTCAGCCGGCTGCTGGCGGAGCGCCAGGGCGAGCCTCCCGAGGTGCTGATGCCGGAGCTCGCCCGTGCGGCCTACCGCAGCTCGCATGGTCGCGCCGGCATGTTGCGAGCCCTCTTCTTCGAGGTGAGCGGCCTTGCCCCGGAGACGGAAGAGGTGGCCAGGCAGACGATCGCCAGGGTGGCGGGCTTGTTGGTGATGTACATCAGCGGCCAGATGTCGGCCGGTCGCCTCCGCTCCATGCATCCGCTGCTGGCTCTGCAGTCCTTCATCGGACCGGTCCTGTTTCACATCCTCACCCGCCCCCTCGCGGAGCGTGTGCTGCACCTCGACGTCGAGGGCGAGAGGGCGGTGACGGAGCTCGCGGGGGCATGGCTCCGCGCCATGGCCACAGAGGAGGGAGCCAATGAGTGAATCGTTCGCGGTCGAGATCGACGGCGTGTCCAAGTCGTTTGGCGCCTTCAAAGCGCTGAACGGCGTCAGCGTGCGTGTGAGGCAGGGCGAGATCTACGGCCTGCTCGGCCCCAACGGCGCGGGCAAGACCACGCTCATCCGCCTGGTCTGCGGCCTGCTCGAGGCCCACGCCGGCGCGGTCACCGTGCTCGGCCAGCGCATGCCCAACGTCGGCGTCCTGCGCCACATCGGCTACATGACGCAGCAGGCCGCGCTCTACCCCGCCATCTCGGTGGAGGAGAACGTGCGCTTCTTCGCCGCGATCAACGGCGCCGAGGAGGGCGTCAAAGAAGCGCTCGAGCTGGTGCAGCTGTGGGAGCGCCGCGGCTCGGTGGTCGCGACGCTCAGCGGCGGCATGCGCCAGCGCTGCTCGCTCGCGTGCGCGCTGGTGCACAGGCCCGAGCTGCTCCTGCTCGACGAGCCTACCGTCGGCATCGATCCCCAGCTGCGGGTCCAGTTCTGGGAGTACTTCCGGCGGCTGGCCGCCGGCGGCACGACCCTGATCGTCTCCAGCCACGTCATGGACGAGGCGGACCGCTGCCAGCGCCTAGGCCTCATCCAGTACGGCCGCCTGCTGGCCGAGGGCACGCCGGCCGAGATCCGCGCCCAGGGAGGGTCGCAGAACCTCGAAGCGGCGTTTCTCGCCCTGGCCGGAAGGACGGAGTCATGAGCGCCCATCGCGTCCGCGCCATCACCCGCCGCCTTCTCCAGGGGTTCCGCCGCGACCGCCGCACCCTGGCCCTTCTGTTCGTCGCGCCGATCGTCATCCTCTCGCTGCTGGGCTATCTCATCCGCGGGTCCTCGACCGCTCCGGAGGTCGGTCTAGCCAACGAAGACTCCGGTCCGATCGGAGAGCTGGTCGCCGACTCCCTCCACCAGTCGAGCCACATCAAGACGACCGACATCAGCGCCGCCGACGGCGACGCGAAGCTGAAGGACGGCTCCATCGTCGCCTACATCGTCTTGCCCGCCGACTTCACGCAGCAGGTGGGCCAGGGCAACATCGCGCCGGAGGTCCACCTCGAAGGCTCGCAGCCGGGCGAGGACGCGCCCGTGCTGCAGGCCCTGCAGCAGTCGATGATCTCGATCGCCGGGCGGGGAAACATCCACTTCGCCCCGAAAGTCGACTACCTCTACGGCGGGCCGGAGTACGACACTCTCGACTATTTCGGCGCGGCGTTCGTCGGCCTGATCGTCTTCTTCCTCGTCTTCGTGATCACGATCGTGTCGTTCCTCAACGAGCGCTCGCAGGGCACCCTCGAGCGGCTGATGGCCAGCCCGCTGCGGCGGGGCGAGATCGTGCTCGGCTACATGCTCGGCTTCACGGTCATCGCCCTCGTCCAGGCGGTCGAGGTGCTGGTCTTCGCCCTCGCGGTACTGCGGATCCAGAACCACGGCAACGTATTCCTGATCTTCGGCATGGAGGCGTTGATGGTCATCGCCGCGGTCAATCTGGGCATCTTCCTCAGCATGTTCGCGCGCTCCGAGTTCCAGGCCGTGCAGTTCATCCCGCTGGTGATCGTTCCCCAGTTCCTGCTCTCCGGGATCCTCTTCCCCGTGTCCTCCGAGCCGCAGGCTCTTCAGTACGTGTCCAACGTCCTGCCCCTGACCTACGCCGTGAACGGGATGCGCGACATCATGGTCAAGGGCGCCGACCTGACCTGGCCGTCGCTGCAGCTCGACCTCGCGGTCGTCGCCGCGTTCGGGATCCTGCTGATCGCGGCCGGCACGGCGACTCTGCGTCGTAGGCTCGGGTAGAGATGTTGCTCGTGTGCTCGCACCGCTGCGGCGGCGCCCTGTTCCGCGCTCTGTTCGCCGAGGTCGAGCTGGACGCCTCGGGCGCCTACCAGGACCACCGCGTGACGCAGCCTGGCTACGTCTGTCTGAACTGCGGCGCGCCGGCGCTCGACCTGGGCGAGGTACCGGCTGCGCTCGAAGAGGAGGCGCGCGAGGAGGAAGCCGCCGCGGTCAAGGCCGACGTGCTCTGTCCCGTGTGCGAGACCATGGTCCAGCTCGACGCGAACATGGAGTGCCCGAACTGCGGCTCGCCGCTCGAGGTGGCCTAGCTCTTACGTAAGCGACGCCGTGCCCAGCAGCACGGCCTGCATCGCCAGCACGGCCGCCGCGTCCTTCTGTCGCACCGCCGAGCGGAGGGCGCGCACCGCGCGCGGGGTGTCGAGGTCATCCGCGAGAGCGCGATTGAACTCCGTCATGAGGGCCCGGCCCGCCGGCTTCTTAGGTCCCTTCGAGCGCGCGTCGTCGGCCAGGAGCTTGCGCATGCGCTCGATAAAGCGCGCAGCCCGCGCGAGGCCGGCCCACTGGAAGTCCCAGTCCCGCCGGTAGCGGTGCGAGACCAGGTACAGCCTCACGGCCGCGGCCGGCGCCCGCTGCAGGGCCTGGCTGACCTTGACCAGGTTGCCCAGCGACTTGCTCATCTTGCGGCCGTTGTAGCGGACCATCCCGGTGTGCACCCACGCGCGCGCGAACGGCGCCTTGCCCGTCAGGGACTCCGACTGCGCGCGCTCGGACTCGTGGTGGCTGAAGATCAGGTCGCGGCCGCCGCCGTGGATGTCGATCTGCGGACCGAGGTAGCGCATCGCCATCGCCGAGCATTCGATGTGCCAGCCCGGCCGCCCGTTCCCGAACCTGGAAGGCCACGCCGGCTCGCCATCCCTGGAGCGGCGCCACAGCGGAAAGTCGAGCGCGTCCCGCTTGGCGCTCGGGCCGACAGTGCCCAGCAGCTCCTCCTCGCGCAGCTTGCGGATCATCGATCGCCGCGTGCGGTGCGAGAGACGGCCGTAGCCGCGGTACGAGCTGGCGTCGAAGTAGAGGTTGTCGGAGTGGTAGGCATGGCGCGACGACTTGAGCTTCGCGGCGGCGCCAAGGATGCGGGCGATCTCCTCGGAAACCTTCGGCATCTTGTCCGGCGGCCGCCAGCCGAGGACGGTCATGTCGCGAAGGTGCACCTTCGTCTCCCGGTCCGCCAGGTCGCGCCAGTCGACGCCGTCGCGGCGCGCACGCTCGAACAGCGGGTCGTCGACGTCGGTGATGTTCTGCACGTACTTCACGCGCTTCCCGCCCGCCTCGAGGAAGCGCACGAGCACGTCGAAGATGACGAACGTGAACGCGTGACCCATGTGCCCCGAGTCGTACGGCGTCACGCCACACACGTACATCGTCAGCGGCTTGCGCGCGCGCGGCGTGACCGCGACCTTCCGCCGGGTCAGCGTGTCGCGGACGCGGAGTTCGGCCGTGGCCCTGGCTCTAACGCGCTGCGACGGCGGCGTCGGCGCGCAGCGCCTCGACCTTGTCCGTCTTCTCCCACGGCACCCCCAGGTCGTCGCGACCGAAGTGCCCGTAAGCCGCCGTCGGCCTGTAGATCGGCCGCAGCAAGTCCATGTTGGCGATGATCGCGCCGGGCCGAAGGTCGAAGTGGCGTCGTATCAATCCCAGCAGCTCCTCCTCCGACTTGCTGCCGGTGCCGAAGGTCTCGACGGCGATCGACGTCGGGTGCGCGCGGCCGATCGCGTAGGAGACCTGCACCTCGCACCGCTCCGCCAACCCCGCGGCGACGAGGTTCTTGGCCACGTGGCGCGCGGCGTAGGCCGCCGAACGGTCGACCTTGCTCGGGTCCTTGCCGCTGAACGCTCCGCCGCCGTGGCGGGCGACGCCGCCGTAGGTGTCGACGATGATCTTGCGCCCGGTCAGCCCGGCGTCCGCCGCCGGCCCGCCGAGCATGAAGGACCCGCTCGGGTTGACCATGATCTTGCTGCTGGCGTCGACCACCTGGCCGTTGAGGACCGGGTCGATCACGAGTGCGCGCACGCCCTCCGCGATCTCTTTCTGCGTCGCGCTGGCCGCGTGGTGCGTGGAGACGACGATCGCCTCGATGCGCTTCGGCCTCCCGAGCTCGTACTCCACCGTGACCTGGGTCTTGCCGTCGGGGCGCAGGAAGGGCAGCTTGCCGTTCTTGCGTACCTCGGCCAGCTTCTTGGCCAGCCGGTTCGCGAGCGAGATCGTGAGGGGCATGAGCTCGGGCGTCTCGCGGCAGGCGAAGCCGATCATCATCCCCTGGTCGCCGGCGCCCTGCAGCTCGAAGGGATCGGACTCGCCGGCGCCGGCGCGCTGCTCCAGGGAGTGGTTGACGCCCGCCGCGATGTCGGGCGACTGCTCCTTCAGGTAGACCTGGATCAGCGCATGGTCGGCGTCGAAGCCGATCGACTCGTCGCTGTAGCCGATTCCGCGAATCGTGTCCCTGATGGTGCGCTGGATGTCGAGGTCGGCGTGGGTGGTGACCTCGCCGATGACGACGCAAAGGCCTTTCGTGATCGCGGTCTCGCACGCGACGCGCGCTCGCGCGTCCTGCTCGAGCATGCCGTCGAGCACGGCGTCCGAGACCTGGTCGCAGATCTTGTCCGGGTGGCCTTCGGTGACTGATTCGGAGGTGAGCAGAAAAGAGCGCGAGGAGCTAAAGGATGTGGTCACAACGACCGCCAATAATATCGAGATCGGCGCCGGCAAACTGCGGCCCGCCTCTCGTGATAGTCGCGACTATCCGAAGTGTTGGGGCCCCGAAACCCTTGTTAGTCGCGACTATCCGGAGTAGCTAGGCGCCGTTGGGGCTGTTGTTGTGGTGCCGGCTGTCCTCCGGCTCCTGCCCGAGCAGCTGCGCCTGGAGCGCGAAGATGTCGTCCAGCACTCGGTCGATCCTTCTCCCCTCGAGCCTGTGGTCGGCGATCACCCCGGCCCGCTCCAGGTTTCGCCGCAGGGCCGCCCCCAGCAACCCGTCGATCCGCCCCTGGCCGCGCACCTGCGCCTCCTCCAGGAGGAGCAGGCACCTGTCGAGCGCGACCTGCCTCGACCGGTGCGCCCGGGCGTTCATTCCGTCCCCAGCACCTCCACGCGGCCGGCCGCGGTGACGCGTGCGTGCACGGGGTTGAGGGCGGTCAGCCCGTAAGAGCCGATGGCCTTGCCTTCGGCGGTGAACCTCGCAGGGTGGCAGGAGCACAGCAGGTGTCCGTCGCCGCTCTTCCACGACAGCTCGCACGGCAGGTGCGAGCAGATCGACGAGACGGCCGAGACCGCGTCGCCTCTGCGGAAGACGAAAGCGCCGACGCCGCCGGCGGTGACGCGCCTTCCCTCTCCCTCGCTGAACTCGTCGATCCCGCCCACGTCGACCCAGCGGGCGCTCAGCGGCTCGATGGGCGCGACCGGCCTGGCAGCCGCGTTCGGCTCCAGCGCCCGGCTGAGGAAGCCGCCCCCCGCCGCCCCGGCCGCCAGGCCCAGGCCGGCGACGAGCGCCGCCCGACGGGTGATCCAGCCCGCGTCCGGGGCCGCTTCCAGCTCGCGGGCAAGACGCTTGCGAAACTCGGGCCGCATGCGCTGCGGGCCTTGCCGCGTCCCGGCAAGTCGCGCCGCCGTGGTGATGGCCTCCTTCTCTTCGGCGTCGCCACCGCGCATCTTCAGCCGCCGGCCGCGGAGCAGGTCGGCGACGATCTTCTCGACGCGGTTCTCCGGCTTGCCGTTCACTCGGGCACCCGCAGCTTGGCCGCCGCGCGCAGAGCGCGCAGCTGCATCACCTTGATCGCGCCGACGGTCGAGTGCATCTCCGCTGCAACTTCCTTGAGGGAATACCCGTGGAGGAAACGCAGCTCGAGCACGCGACGGTAGTTGTCGGAAAGTTGGGCCAGGAGCTTCTGCACCGTCTCGACACCCTCCTCCGACGGCGGCGAGGTCGGGACCGCGAGCGCGAGGTCCTCGCGCAGCTCCGCCTCGGACAGTCCAAGACGGGTGCTCCAGAAGCCGCCCAGCACCGAGCGGGCGGTGGCGAACAGGTAGCCGCGGATCGCGCTTGCGGGCGCCCCCTGGCGCAGGCGTGGGATCGCCTTGAGAGCGACCTGCTGGGTCAGGTCCTCGGCGTCTGCGCGGTTGCCGACACGCGCGTAGATGAATGCATAGACGAGCTCCAGCTCGTCAAGCGCGATGTCGGTGGCCCGCGCCGCGGTCGGGAGCTGGACGACCTCCGCTTGCCCGCCCCGCGCGGCCGCCGGCTCGTCCGGCGTCATGCGCGCCCCCCTAGAAGAGGTTGCCGCAGAGCAGGTAGTTGGCGTTCGACCCCTGCATATCCGGCCCTGCGTGCACGACCACGTACCAGTGGCCGCTTGGGGGAGGGTACTTCTCGGTGATCGTCGACCTGGTGTCGGCGCTGCCCTGTCCGTCGGCGATGACCGGGTTCAGCGCGAAGGCGATGCTTCCGCGCTCCTGGCAGCCGCCGATGTGGATGTGCGACACGTGCTGGGACGTGGCCTGCAGGCCTGTGATCTTGACCTCGATCGTCGTGCCGGTCGCGCCGGCGGTGACGAGGATCGTCCCCGCCGCCGTCACTCCCGGCTCCGGGTTCAGCTTGAACGACACCCCGGCACGCGGGCTGGGCGAGTTCGCCGGGCTGGGTGCGGGCGATGACGTTGCGGCCGTGTCGCCGCCGCAGGCCGCCCCCGCGAGCACGATCGCCAGCGTTGCGACCCAGGCCCGGGCGGACGTCACTGCGGCTCGACACCGTGTTCCGGCACTACCGCAGCAGGTTACTGGAACACCCCGCGAAATCCGGTGATTTCGCGAGGGCCCCGTGGGAGCGGGCCCGGGTTGACCCGGGCCGGCGTTGTCTCGTGTCAGCTCTTACGCGTGCTTCGCAAGCGGGGCGGACGGCCGGCGGCGCCGCCACAGGAGGAGCCCGAGCCCGGCGACGATGAGGAGCGGTCCGACCGCGCCCAGCGCGGTGACGACGTAGTTGATCGTGGCGACGAAGTTGTGGGCCGCGTCGTTCAGCGCGGTGACGAAGCCCCAGCTGTCGCCCGGCGGCGCCTGCGCGGGCGCCCCCGCCTCGGTCAGCGTCACCGCGACCGAGCTGTAGGAGGTGTTGTCGTCCAGGTACTTGATCTGGCCCTTCAGCTGCTCGATCTGGCCCGTGATCTGGCCGATCTGGTTCTGCACCGCGATGATGTCGTTGATGTTCTTGGCCTGAGTCAGCAGCGCGAGCATCGCGTTGCGCTGCGCCTCGGCGTTGGCGAGCCGCGCCCGCAGGTCGACGTACTGGGCGCTCACGTCGGTGCCGCTGATGTGCTCGCTCTGCACCTTGCCGACCTTCGACAGCTCGTCGATGGCGGCGTCGAAGTGGGCCGCCGGGACCATGAAGTTGATGACGCCGGTCCGGATCGCAGGCTGGTCGTCCGCCGGGTTGACCTGCGCGTCCGTGCCGGCGATGTAGCCGCCCTGCGCCTGGACCAGCGTGCGGACGGCGGCCAGCTTGGAGTCGAACGTGCCCGAGCCGACGGTCATGCTGAGCTGGGCGTGACGGATGACAGGCGGGCCCTGCAGCGCGGGCACGGTGTCGCCGACCACGGTGCTGCCCCCGCCGGTCGTGCCGGGCTGGCTTTTGACCGGGGGGTTGGTATAGGCCGAGTCGCCGGCCGCCCGCTGCGCGTTCTCGGAGGTCGAGGCCGTCGAGCCCGCACCGCCGCCGCCGCAGGCGGCCGCCACCGCCACGAGGAACAGGACGATCAAGAACTTCTTCATCTGGGCAACGGCCTCCTGGGAGCGAATTTGACTGAACAAACGCTCAGGCGAGCGGGACGTAACATGGCGCGGCGATGCTGCAGGTCAGAGGCTTGGCGGTCGACGTCGTCGCGCGCCGCATGCTCGCGGATGCCAGCTTCACCGTCGCCGCCGGGGACAAGGTGGGCCTCGTCGGCCGCAACGGCGCGGGCAAGACGAGCCTGCTCCGTGTCCTGGCCGGCGAGGACGACCCCGCGGAGGGCGTGATCCTTCGGCGCGGCACGCTGGGCTACGTGCCGCAGAATCCGCGGCCGCGCGCCGAGGCGGAGGCCACCGCGCTCACGCACGTTCTCTCCGGCAAGGGCCTCGACCGCGCCGCGACGCGCCTTGCCGAGATGCACCTCAAGCTCGAGACAGACCACTCGACCGCGATGATCGAGAAGTACTCCGAGGCCGAGGAGCGCTACCGGCACGCGGGAGGCTACTCGGCCGAGTCGGAGGCGAGGCGGATCGCGACGGGGCTCGGCCTGCGCCTGGACCGCGTCGACCTTGCCCTGGGCGTGCTGTCGGGTGGCGAGAGGCGTCGGGTCGAGCTGGCGCGCGTGCTCTTCGCCGAGGCCGACCTGCTCCTCCTCGACGAGCCGACCAACCACCTCGACACCGACGCCAAGACCTGGCTGATGGAGTTCCTACGCGACTACCGCGGCGCCGTCATCGTCGTCAGCCACGACCTCGGGCTGCTCGACACGTCGATCACGCGCGTGCTCCACCTCGACGCCGGCCGGCTCATCGAGTACCGCGGCACCTACTCGCAGTACCAGGCCGCGCGGCGGCTCGAGGAGAAGCGTATGACGTCGCTGGCGCACCGCCAGGAGGCCGAGATCCAGCGTCTGAGCCTCCTCGCCGAGGTGATGCGGCGCCAGACGCAGAAGCGCGCCAAGCAGGCGAAGTCGATCTTCACCCGCGTCGAGCGGATGAAGGCAGCGCGCGTCGTGGCGCCGCGCCGCGAGCGCAAGGTGAAGATCAGCTTTCCCGAGCCGCCGCGCAGCGGCCGCGTCGTCCTTCATGGCTCGGGCCTCGCCAAGGGATATGGCGGCCCGCTCGTCTTTCGCGACGTGACGTTCGGAGTCGAGCGCCAGGACCGCCTCCTGGTCATGGGCCTCAACGGCGCGGGCAAGACCTCGCTGCTCCGCATCCTCGCCGGGCAGAGCGAGGCCAACGCCGGCACGTTTCAGCTTGGGCACGGCGTGTCACTCGGTTACTACGCCCAGGAGCACGAGGGCATCCGCGCCGGGGTGACTGTGCTCGCGCACATGCGCCAGCAGGCGCCGGAGACCGAGGAGCGCGTGCTGCGCGCGCTGCTCGGCATGTTCGGACTGACCGGCGACGTCGCGCGCCAGGACGCGGGCACGCTGTCCGGCGGCGAGAAGACCAAGCTGGCGCTCGCGCAGCTCGTCGCCGGCCGCCACAACCTTCTGCTGCTGGACGAGCCGACCAACAACCTCGACCCGCCGTCACGCACCGGGGTCGCCCGCGCGCTCGCGGAGTGGCCGGGGACGATGGTGATCGTCAGTCACGACCGGGAGTTCGTCGAAGCGCTGCAGCCCGGGCGCGTGATGTTCATGCCCGAGGGCCGGCTCGACTACTGGGAGGACGACCTCCTGGACGTCGTCTCCATGGCCTGAGGTTGGAGAATTGTTGACGTGAGCGTCGACGCGCGGGAGATCGTCATGCCCGAGCTGCAGGGGGCCGAGGAGATCACCGTGGGCGCGTGGAGCAAGCAGCGCGGCGAGCACGTCGCCGAGGGAGAGACGTTGATGGAGGTGCACACCGACAAGGTCAACGCAGAGATCCCGTCTCCGGTCGCGGGGGTGGTCGAAGAGCTGCTGCTCGACGTCGGCGACCCGGTGAAGCCGGGGCAACCGATCGCGCGCATCGCCCCCGGGTAGCGAGTGAAGGTCGCGGTCGTCGGCGGCGGCGTCATGGGCGCCGCGACGGCGTGGAGGCTCGCGAAGCGCGGCGCCGACGTCGTCGTCTACGACCGGCACTCTCCCCCGCACGCCCTGGGCTCGTCGCACGGCGAGTCCCGCATCATCCGCACCGCCTACTTCGAAGGCTCGTGGTACG